>JAAUYJ010212745.1_pt1 | contig 23413 bp, 17 predicted proteins | sample 7278031 | NCBI WGS metagenome assembly JAAUYJ01 (sample SAMN14350222, study PRJNA611818) | marine sediment metagenome | isolation source: surface marine sediment (1.8m) | place: French Polynesia: Moorea | collected 2018-08 | reverse complement strand
GGACTTAATAAGATTTCGACTTCGATGACTCTGACATCAACATCTGCTGCGGGATCGGTATCCAAAACGTCTTTTTTGCCTACTTGTAAACCAATTTTATTAACGGTTCCTTCTAAAGTTCCTGCAAAGCTATTATTATCACTTTTGATGATGGATTTTTGTCCAATTTTAACTTGATTAATATCACTTTCATAAACCTCTGCCATGACTATCATTTTATCGGTTTGCCCCAGTTCCAAAATACCGTTACTCTGATCGACTTTTTCTCCTGGATAAGTATGAATTTTTAACACTTGTCCATCTAAGGGAGATTTAACATAAACTAAGTCGAGATCCGTTTTTGTTTCTTCTAATTTAGCGATCGCTCTCTCTAATTCTGCTTGGGCTTTTTGTACATCAACGGGACGAATTTCTGCAATGCTATTTAACTTAGCTTGGGCTGTTATGATTTGCTGATTTAAACTATTAATTTCTTTCCTTGATTGTGATTTTTCGGCAGCAATTTGTTGCTGTAAGGTATTGAGGGTTTTATTAAGTCTTTCTTGGGCTTCTGCTAAGCTTTTTATAGCTTGCTCTAATTCTAACTGACGTTGCTCTAACTCTGATTGAGAAATGACTCCATCGGCTGCTAAGTTTTCATATCTTTGATACTCTCTCTGAGCATCTTTTAATTCAGCTTCCAAACGTCCAATAGTAGCCTGTTGTTGTCGTTTTTCTCCCTCTAATTGCATTTCTAATTGTGCAATGGTAGCTTCATTTGTGGTAAGTTCTCCAGCCAACTCTTCTTGTAATTGTTTAATGGTAGCTTCTTGTGCTTGAATTTCTCCGAGTTTAGCTCCTGCTTTGACAATCTCTAAGTTCGCTTGGGCAACATTTACTTCTCCTTTGGCTGCGTTAAAAGCTGCTTTTTTGCGGTCAATATTATCTAAAATAGCAAGGGTTTGTCCTCTTTTTACCCGCTCCCCTTCCTTAACCAATAATTGTTCTATTTTTGCTCCCCCTTGCGTGGGAGGTGGGGCTAAATTGATTACTTCCCCCAAGGGTTCGAGTCTTCCTAACGCAGAAATAGCTTTTATTTTCGGTGGGTTAACTTGTGATGTGGTTTGAGGAGTTTGAGACTCAGTAGGATTCATTCTGAGAACATAAACTACTGTGACTCCCATCAAGACAATACCCAGCAGAGAAACACCAATCACCCAAGGTTTCCCTTTTTTAGAAAGTAACGTTTTTTTAAACTCTATTGCTTGTCCCATGACGTTGCACCACACTTCCTCAATTGGACTAGACTGTACAGTTTGATTATAACACTACAGACGTGAGTTCGGTGTTAGGAGTTCGGGGTTATTCTTTTTTAAAGGAGACAATGAGGGTTTGAGACTCCTGATTTGAGTAAGTTGTCTCCAAATTGCCCTATATCGAACTCAGGTTAGAGAACTATTACGGCTTGTGATATAAAATAATGTCAAGGAGCAAAAATCAGAGAAGAAAGAGATTAAATAGCTGATGGATAGTATAAAATAGCTCTTAAAAAAATCGGGAGGGAATAGATTATTGTTGAACCATTTTTCTCTCTTTGTATAGCAAAAAACAAAGTTAATCTCTAGTTGTTTGAACGGGTAGGCTAATGTACTACCTGCCCCACTATTTTATAATTCATTAGGATCAACCCCTAATTTTCTAAGTCTTTCTTCTAGTAGTTTTGCTCTTTCTTGAGCTTGTAAAGCTTCTTTTTGAGCTTGTAAAGCTTCTTTTTGAGATTCTCTCGCCTTTTCTTGAGATGTTAAATACCGTTGCTTTTGTTGATCATACCAATATAACCACTCTCTTTCTACGCCTTGATAAGTCCCAATTTCTCTTCCTATTCCTAAATTAATTTCTGCTAACCAAACCGGTTCTCCTGCTAATAATTTATACTCTCCATTTTCTAATTTATATACTTCTAAACGGGGTTTTCTTTTTCTTAAAGGGTTATAAATAACATAATATAAGATTCCCATTTTGGCATAATCTTCTTTCTTTTGAGTATATTCTCCTCTTCTAGTTTGAGACACAACTTCTAAAATCATTGTGGGGATCACAAGTTCATCCCATAATACATAAGATAACCTCAAATCTGAATCAATAATACGAGGCACTCCAATACTTAAAAACCCATCCGGAACGATGACATCTGTAGGATTTTTGGGGTCATAATAAATTCCCATATCTACCCCAAAATACCAGTCCATTCTCTCTTCCCAAATTAAGGCTAAAATATCTTTGAGAACATGGGGGATTAAGTCTTGTAATTCGTTATCCACAGGAGTATCATCAGAGTCTGGTAAATCTTCAGCAGAGGGTAAACAATGACGGGGATTATAGTTTAAGAGCATTGTCAGAACTTGAATTCGCTTGGGAAGATTCCACTTCATTCTATCATTTCTTTCAATTTGTATAGCAAACAAGTTTTTTCCCTAATGAGTCGGGAGTTAGGAGTCAGGGGAGAATTAACCAAGTCAATGAGAATTTAGAATTTAGAATTACCTCCCCCTCAAGTTGGAGACTTGGAACCCTTTTTTTCGATAAAATCTGATCTCAAATCTGTCTTTTATGATCCTTTAGCTGCAAATCGGCGCAATCCTTATCCCAATCAAAAACGATGGCAAACTATTAGTTTAGGAGAATGAATATCAAAATAACCTGTTATCTATTGTTCAGATAAGATTTTGAGTAGGAAAATAGACAGCCTAAGCCAAAGCACTTTCACTTCCCGAATCACTAATAAATAAACAAGAAGAACCAGTTAAATTGATCATATTTTGCACGAATTGAAAATCAGGAGTAGATTGTAGGCCAATAAAATCCATATCTCCTTGTGGAGTTTTTAGAATACAGTCCATAAATTCTCCCACAATGATGATAGTTTGAGCCGTGCTAGGAATACGACATAAATCCCGTAAACTATTGATATAATTTTTCGCTGCTTCTCTGTCTTCGTCTTGAGAAATGACAGAAATAATATTCAAATGTGCTTTCCAAGCTTTCAATAACCTTAAAGCCATTAAAATTGCTAAATCCATGTTACCTTTTTCTAAGCGTTCAATTAGGGGTAAATCTTCTAATTGAGGGCGAATCCAAAGGTTAATCACTTCCATTCTTCCTAAGCCAGCAGTGGGATGTAAACCTAACAACATGACACCAACTTGTAGATGTTTTGCTTCGTCAAAAACAGGTAATAATTCATCCCAATGCTTTGATTTATAAGAAAAGCGAATAAAGAGAATATTGGGACGAAAAAAGGCACTTTGTAATGCTTGTAATGCAGTAATAATACCCTGATTTTCTTGCTCAACTTTCATCACCGAAATTGTCGTTAATAGGTTATGATGACGAAAAGAACTGGCTAATTCTTGAAGCTCTAAGGATAAATTAGTAACATTATTTGGTTGAGAAATTCCCAACAATTGTAGAAATCCTTCTGGTTGGGATAAATCTAGCAAAAGCCGAAATTCTCCTAATAGTTGAGAACCGTCTTCTATAGGAACCAAAAAGGTAGGTTTCCAAGCCCTAACATTGGTTAAATCTAATTGAATAACCTTCATTGCGGACCACTGGGCAATGGCTGCAAAAATTCCACTTCTGACATCAGTAGACCGTATTTTTTTAGGGAGACTAACTAAGCGTAAATAAATAGCCAAAACAATCGTAATAGCCAATAAACTTAGGACAGGCCGAATGACCAACATAGCTAAAATGCAGCCCACAATCCCATATAAAGGAATAATCAGGGGAACTTTAAATGTTGGGCGAAAATTCATCAATCCTAAGCTAGATTCTACTAAGACTACAAGGTTAATAGTGGCATAAGTTAAGAGGAAAAATAGGGTAATTAAAGGAGCGATCGCATTTAAATCCTGTAATAATAAAGCAATCAAAACAATGATTGAACTGGCCAATAAAGCACGACGAGGTTCCCCATTTATAGCACGTTTGGCTAAACATTTTCCCCAAGGAATTACCCCATCTTTAGCTAAGGCCATAAGAATGCGAGGTGCACCGACTAGAGAGGATAAAGCTGCACTAAAAGTGGCTGCTAAAAGTCCCATTAATACTAGGTTTGGGAAACGGGCTTTTTCTACCAAAATAGTATAATTATCAATTAATTCGTTGGAAGAAGCTGCACGAGATACCCAGCAACACAAAACCAGATAAATAAAGGTACTTAAAATAATGGCTGATAAGGTTCCCAAAGGAATATTTTGACGGCTATTTTTAAGTTCTCCTGACATATTAACCCCTGACATAATACCAGTCGTTGCAGGGAAAAATACAGCAAAAACCCCCCAAAAACTAACATTAGAGGCTTGTCCCCAAGGTTTTGCTAAAAAAGAGGTTTGAAAAGTAATGGGACTAGAAAAAATAGAAATTAAAGATAAAACAATTAAGATTAGAACTAAATATTGAACACGAAAAGCAACATCAGCACTAATATAAGCAATCAAAAAAATAATAATAAAAGCAGTTAAATCAATCAAAAAAAAATGATTATTCAAAAAAGGATAACCATCCCCTAATAAAAATAATACCCCTTCCCTAAATCCAAAAATATACATAGCAACAGCTAAGGCTTGGGAAACAAATAAAGGAACCCCTACACTGCCTCCTATTTCTAATCCTAAAGACTTAGAAATCATGGCATAAGGGCCCCCTTCTCCCAGACGAGTATTGGTGGCAATAGAAGCAATAGAAAGTCCTGTCGCTAAGGTGATACTGACAGATAATAAGACAACTAATAAGCCTCCCCATAGTCCTGAATTACCAACAACCCAACCTATTCTAAGGTACATGATTGCCCCTAAAATGGTCAGTAATGTGGGCTTAAAAACTCCTTCAAAAGTGTTATACCTTTTGGGAGGAATAGTACCTCTACTAAATTGTAAGGGATTAAGAAATCTGATGATGGTTTTCAAGGGTAATGGCATCATTCAAAAAAGAGTTCTTCTTCTCTTATTGTACTGCCATATTTTTAACTTGGAGGCGATTTAGAGAGTATTAGACACTTAACTTAAGGGCATTTACAGGAACCTGCTCCCAAGAGTCAACGGTTCTTAAACAGGCAATCCAGCCTTGTTTTTTTTGAGCGTCTGTAAGGTTTGTTAGCCAATTTTGATGACAATCTTCTGCTGCTTTTTGATCACAACAAGCGATACAGGCGTAAATAATTCCACAGGGATCTATTTGTTCATTTACCCAGATAGTCATAAGCTTTTCTTTTGTTATTACAGTTAATTTTTATGTCCTTCATTATAAATCAAAAGCTCCTTTATTTTCAATTAAATTTTAATAGCTTGGCATTGCTCAGTAAACTTGATAAATTATAATTATTATGAGGGTTATGGATAAATTGCTCTCATAGATATAATTTATAAATAGGATAGATTAAATATGAGAACATTATATTTCTTAGTACCTGGAACCACAAAAAAGTTTGCTTGTGGTGGACTTTTTGCGGAATTAAAAACCTTTGAATTAGCGAAACAGGTTTGTCCCTCTCAAGTCGTTACCTATCGTCAGCAAGAAAGCAATCATCTTTTTTTAGATGATATTTTAAAACAAGACAATTTAGACAACATGATTTTTGTCATTAGCTGGGGCTTTGATGTTCCTAAATTAGCTAAAAAACTCAAGGGCTATAATATGGTTTACCATGCTCATAGTACAGGCTACGGGTTTAAATTACCTTCTAGCATTCCGATTATAACTGTTAGTCGTAATAGCATGGGGTATTGGGGACAAAAAGCCCCTAATGCTTTAATTTATTACTTACCCAATCATATTTCTCAGGAGTTTAATAACTTAAATTTAGAACGAGATATTGACGTTTTAGTACAGGCAAGAAAATCATCAGATTATTTATTAAAACAGTTAATTCCGTCCCTAGGAAAACAGTGTAATCTAGTGGTTATCAATCATTTTGTTGATGACTTATCGAAACTTTTTAATCGGTCTAAAGTTTATCTGTATGACTCAGCCGAATATTGGGCACAACAACGAGTTAGTGAAGGCTTTGGGCTGCAACCGATGGAAGCCCTAGCCTCTGGATGTCAAGTTTTTTCTAGTATCAATGGGGGACTTTCGGATTATTTAGATCCAGGGTTTAATTGTTATAAAATTGCCGGATATTCAACAGAATATGATGTTAAGCGTATTTTAAATGCCCTTCACTCATCTCAGCCGTTAAGCTTATCACCTCAAGTTTTAGCAGAGTATCGCAGTGATAATATTATTCAACGTTTAGGAGTTATTTTAGGGGAGATTAACCTATTTTTTGACCATAAGCCGCAACTTGTAGGAGATATTAAGGATTTAACTCAACTCAAGATGGCAACATTATTCTTGAAGAAGTTATCAAAGAAGTTAAGATCATTGTTAGATAAACAATAATCCTTACTTAGTTTGATAATAGCAGTTGATTTTCCTTTTGCTTTCTACTATAAAAGACCTACATAATGTAGGGGACCGTGACCACTAATCACTTCAATTAACAAAGCCAAAAAACCAATCATTGCTAATCTTCCATTCCAAACTTCAGCCGCCGTAGTCATACCCCATTGCCAACGTTCTTGAGGGTACATTTTCATGTTCTTCTTAGGATGAGTAACCGAGTCGAAAGTAACGGGAGGCTCTTGTAAAGAATGGGTTACTAAGTTGGTTAATGCTTCAATAAATAGGGGATGGGTATTTAAAGCAGGAACTCTGAGAAAATTAGTAATACCCGCCTCCTCAGCAACTTCCCGATATTCGATATCGATTTCTTGGAGGGTTTCGATATGTTCAGAAACAAAACTAATGGGAACCACTAATAAGTCTTTGACACCTTGTTCTCCCAACTCTTGGAGTGCATCTTCTGTGTAGGGTTTTAACCATTCAACAGGACCGACTCGACTTTGATACGCTAGAGTATGAGGGTTAGGACGGTTCAAGGTTTTCATGATCAAGCGGGTGCAAGCCTCAATTTCTGCTTGATAGGGATCACCTGCCTCTTCAACATAGCTTTGAGGAACCCCGTGGGCACTGAAAAAGATATGAACTTGATCAGGGTTAGGACACTTATCTAATTCTTGGGCAATCAGATCAGCCATGGCTTCTAAATAGCTTGGATGATCGTACCATGAAGGGATTAAAGTATATTCAATCTGTCTTAAGATGGGGTCTGCTCTCCACATTTCTTCAAGTACCCGAAAGCTAGAACCACTGGTACTAATGGAAAATTGAGGATAGAGAGGGAGGATTACTAACTGTTGTAGACGATCGCGTTTGATACGAGCAATAGCTTCTTCAGTAAAAGGATACCAATAGCGCATCCCAATATAAATATTCGCTTGTTGACCTAGTTGTGCAAGTTGCTGTTCGAGGGCCTCCCCTTGTGCTTCCGTAATCTTTCTTAAAGGGGAACCGCCCCCAATTTGACGATAATTGTCTTGGGATGTATTGGTTCTTGCCGTAGAAATAAACCAAGCCAAGGGCTTTTGTAGCCAAGGAAAGGGTAAACGGATGATTTCTGGATCAGAAAATAGATTAAACAGGAAAGGGCGAACATCCTCTAGTTGTTCTGGACCCCCTAAATTTAGCAATAAGACCCCAACGCGACCCATAATTTTATATAGATAGTTAACATTTTTAGATTCTTTATTAAGTTTAACAATATATGGGTGATCTGCGTTCCTTACTTAATGTCTTTGCTTTGGGGCAGTTATCGCAGAGCTCATTTTTAGCTAATAATCTGAACAAACAGGGGTGGTTGAGAACGGTAAATAAACTTAAGAACGACTCACAGGTAGTTTTTCGGCTCCCTTGTCTGTTTGTGCTACATTTAAAGCGAAATTCCCTTGTTGATGTCTTAACCATGTTAAGGCAACGCTTCCTAATAACAGGGTAACGATGACGGTGAAAAAGGTTCCATTGGCACATATTCCGAAGAGAATTAGGCTGACATTCATAAAGATTTTTTGGGATGGGTTAATACCGGTATGATTTTTCATTGGTTTCACGGAGTTTCAAAATTGTCTTGATTATATACGCAATTCAGTATTTTCACAGACATTTTTGGAAAAAAATGATAATTGTTCTATCAATCCTTAATGAATAAACCGTGATCGCTCTGCTTGTGTCTTTGTCAATAATCGTTCTAGAGACTGCCATTGTTTTTCCTCAATTTTTTCAATAACCTGCTCTAATTGTTGACGATAAGCTTGTAACGCCGCCAATAAGGCTTTTTGATTATATTCAGCCATCATGACCCCTAATTGGGGGTTTCCTCCTCCGACACGACTGGTATCTTTAAATCCAGAACTGGCAAATTGTTGGGCTAAGATGAGGACGTTTCTATCAATTTCCCCTAAACAAGATGCAATTAAACTAGCACTGATCATCACTGGTAAATGGGATATCCAGGCAACAGCCTGATCGTGTTCTTCTGGGGAACAAATATAAACGGTTGAGTTGAGAGACTGTGCTAAATTTTCTAGGATTTTGATGCTATTTTTGGGTGTTTTTTCTGTAGGGGTAATCACGTAAGGGGCATTTTTAAATAAGTTTTTTTGTCCTGCTTCTATTCCTTGCTCAGCCGTTCCTGCCATGGGATGACCACCAACAAAATTATCCCATAATTGTTCGCACTGCTCTACTATGGGAGTTTTCACTGAACCCACATCTGTAATAATAGTGTTTGGGCTTAAATCATTAATTATATTTTTAACAGTCGAATAAATTTTATTAATTGGGGTACAAATAAAAACTATATCAACAGTTTTTAAAGATTCAAAATTCATATTTGCTTCATCAACAAGACCCCTTTCTATTGCTCTTTGACAGGTGCTTTCTTTTCTAGAAACACCATAAACAGTATGTCCGCAATCCCGTAAATCAAATCCTAGGGAACCTCCTATCAATCCTAAGCCAATGATTCCAATTTTCATGAATAATTTTCTTTTACCTGATAATCTTGACAACTAATGGCTGCTTCTGTACTAGCTTGAAAAGGATTGACAGAACATTTTAAGCGATAATCATTAGTGAAATATTGACAGTTACTACAAGGTATTTGGTGCATTGTTTTAGCCCTATTGATAACATCGACAACCATGAGCCCTAAACTGACAACCAATGATAATATAAAAACCCAAGCCGTTATAAAACAGAAAGGAATAAGCAGAGGTTTGATGATTTCCATTAAAGAAAAAATGAGCAATAACACTTAAGCTCCTATTTTGTGTTTCTCTGTACCCACTTTTGAACCTAACATTTATCTGTCTTGCTTTCAATTAAGAAAATCTTTAATAAATCCATTGAATTGTAATTCTTAAAAATATAATCAAAAGAAGCTTATTCAAAATCATCAAGGCGATTGCGTCTTTTGAGAAAAAGTAAACGCAATCGCCTCTGAAAAAATTTAGATTTTTTCGTAACCTATTCATGGGTTACAAAACTTATTTTATTCGGTTGTATAATAATTAAATTTCCCTGTACTCTGTTTGATGAGCATTATATTTTATTTAAGTAAGCAGCCCCCGAATGACACGGTATAAATTGTCCCAAGAAAGATTTTGATAAGGGCTAATCACACCTGATTTTTTAAGAATTATCTCTGATTTTTTTAACATCGTCTTTGCTTGTTCATTCTGAACCATTTTCTCGCATAAAATAGGGTTCGATTTTCTTAAAGGATCTCTTTGAATAGCTGCGAATGCCTGACGAACAGCTAAATGTATCTGAGACTGATATTGTTTATTTGCGATGCGCTTTTGCTTTTCTTTTCCCAGAATGCTTGAAGCATATAAACTAGGTAAACGATTGAGTGCATAAGTTGCAACTTCAATTTCATTGATATAGTTTTTCAGATTTTTTGGATAAAATTCTAATTGTTTTTTAATTTCTTGATCTACTAAATCCTCCATAACATTGATGTAGGTTTTAGCCTTATCTTCTAAGCTATGATTCATGATGTAATCCTCAAAATATAAAATAACGAAAATAACCCTTTCATGACAGTCTAAACCTCAAAATTAAAGCATCTTTATAATAATTGTCAGACTATAAAGAAGATGGATAATAATGCGGATGACATTCATATTATATTTTAGATTCTCCATAATTATACGCATAATATACTTAGTTGTCTAACATTTACTCAATCTTCAAAAAAGAGCTAATTAACTTTATACAATCTTTAAAAAAGAGCGAGGCTTTAAACTCATAATCTAGGTTTAAAGCCTGGCCCTAATTGTTTAACCTTTTCAGTGAAAGGATGAGCTAAGTATTTTTAATTGCCGTAACATAAATGGAATTTTTCTTGTGTTTAGCAAAGTCAGTTGTTCCTAACAATCCCTTTCAAAATAAACTTGCTTGATCTCAGAAAACCCTGCTTGCTCCAGTAAAAAAATGATGCAGATCCGAATAGACTGTAGTTTTTCTCACTCTGATGAGGTAAACTCACTTCTTCTCCCCGAACTTCGGAACTCCGAACGCCCAAAAATCAAAAATTTTCTACCTCAAAAATATAGGAAATGCTATATCATCCCCCGCCCTCTGTCAGCACCTTTGAGCAGAAAGCTGATAAAAAAATCAAAATCAGGGGAACTCTTATCTAAATTGCCACGTCTAGGAGGGCTGACGTGAGGAGAACTGTACGTTGGGCAAATTTATGAGTCAATCAATTACAGCACCCAGACTAGTTGGTCCATCGCAAGACACCCTAAAGGTGTCCCCGGAAAAACTCTCTAACTATGATCTGATTGTCCGTTGTCAGGAGGGGTCTAAACCCGATCGTATGGCTTTTGCGGAACTGTTAAATCGTTATCAGTCCCATGTGGATAGAATCCTCTATCATTTAGCCCCTGACTGGCAAGATCGCGCAGATCTAGCACAAGAGGTATGGATTCGTGTTTACCGAAATATTAAGCGTCTTAACGAACCTGTAAAGTTTCGCGGTTGGTTAAGTCGAATTGCCACCAATCTGTTTTATGATGAACTGCGTAAACGTAAGCGGGTTAGTCATCCTATCTCTTTAGACGCACCTCGTCGCGTGGACGATGGGGAAATTGAATGGGATATTGTTTCAGACTATCCAAGTCCTGACGACAATCTGGCAACTCGTGAGTTTTATGATCGTCTCAAAGTTGCGATCGCTGATTTACCTGAAGCCTTTCGCACAACCATCGTTTTACGAGAGATTGAAGGGTTAGCTTACGAAGAAATCGCGGAAATGACTGGGGTTTCTTTGGGTACTGTTAAATCCCGTATTGCTAGGGCTAGAGCAAAACTACAAACTGTTTTACAGAAATATATCGATTAGTTGGGATGATTATTATCCTAAGTTGTCGTCCGTGAGGGGTGTCATGACTGTGCTATCGTTAGCATCCGTCTCCGCAGCCAAAGATCATGGCTTTAAGGATCTAGGAGAGGTTAATCATGATGTCTGATTTTGAACATAACCAAGGGCCTTCGCCCATTGATTTCAGTGATATGGATAATCAGTTTGAGCGTTTTGAGTTGTTGAGTGCCTATATGGATGGGGAAGTAACAGCCCAAGAACGTAAACAAGTCCAGGAATGGCTTGATAGTGATCCTGAGTTCCATCAATTATATAAGCAACTTTTGCGTGTTCAACGGGAAGTTCCCACTATTCCCATTCCAGAAAGCTCTGTGTCGTCAGAGGTTTTATCTCAAGGAGTTTTTGACGCAATTGATCGTCAAGATTCTAAAAAGCGGGGCTTGGTTGCCAGTGGGCTAGGCGTTGCTGCGGTCATTGTTGGGGCGGTTGTCCATGTTTGCTTACAAGATGGGTTATCTCCCCGCTATGCCCAAACTAACGGTGACAATGAGGCATTAACGATCGCTTTAAATCGTCCCGTCGTGGAAATTCCCCCAACGATTCGTTAAAAAGACTCAGAAGGAGAATTTTTCGTTATCGTAATCATTGCTGAAGATGAACATTGAGGGTTAGGGCTTCTACTACATGGAACTTTGTTGAAGCGAGACTTACCTTGCCCTCGGTTTTGTGAATTTCTTGTAAAATTTGGCGAAAAAGTTCATCTTTTTTCCCTCGAATGAACTGATATCCACTAAATAAAGAATGGCAAATTATGGCAAATTATAGCCAATTGTCCTTGGCGATTAAGGTGGCAATTGGCTATGTTATTTTGTCCTCAATTGGATATTTGTACAGTATTTTTTCCCATTTATCTTGAACATAACGAATATTTGTTTAGCTATACTATAGCAAGTAATAAATAATTTGAATGATGTGAAGACAGATGACTTGATGAAACGAAGAGAGGATTTATATAGATTATGTGGTGGATTTAAACCCATTGATAGTCCTAGTTTAATTTTAGATGAAGATGAACAGTTGGATTATTGGGCAGAATTACATTATGTAGATTCTATTTTAGTTGATAGAATGATAAAGGCAAGATATTCAAATAACCAAAATGGGGCAAAAGTATTTATATCCCATTCTTCTAGGGATAAGCAGGTGGCAGTCTGGATATCAACTGATTTGAAAAATGCTGGACATACTCCTTGGCTTGATCAATGGGATATAACTGTTGGAGAATGTATCCCTCAAAAAATATCTGAAGGAGTCGCAAAAGCTGATTTTGTTATTGTACTTTTATCAGAACATTCAGTTAACTCTCAGTGGGTAAAAAGGGAATGGCAAACTAAATATTGGGATGAAGTTCAAAAACGAACAATTCAAGTTCTTCCAGTTCTTTTACAAGATTGTGAAATACCAGCTTTACTAAAGACAAAACGATATGCCGATTTTCGCCACGATTATAACAATGGTTTGGAAGACATTTTAATTGCTATTAGCCGACTGCAAGAACAAGAAAGTTAATTCTCTAAAAAATTAACAATACAATCTGCAAAGTGGGCTATGGGGTAAGTGTTTATTTTGAAATATTTACCCCATAGCCCACTATAAACATAATCTGATGTTAGAGATAATTAATCTTCATCTCCAGCATCATCAGACTCAACCTCCCAAGGGGGATCGGCTTCGGTGTAGGCGCGAGCAATATTATCATCTAGGATCATATTCTCATCCACCTCATCTAAAGTCCCTTTAATAACTCGATTGGGACGTTTTTTGCTCTTCTTTTTCGTGTCTGCTTCTGTCTCTTGTCCATAGCGATTGTTGAGACTATCCTCTCCGTTGCCTAAGCCTCCTCCCATAACCATCTCTTCGTGGGCATTAAACCCGGTTCCGGCAGGAATTAAACGACCGATAATCACGTTCTCTTTTAAGCCCCGTAACCAGTCAGACTTACCTTCAATGGCTGCTTCGGTTAAGACACGGGTGGTTTCTTGGAAAGAGGCTGCACTAATGAAACTATCTGTATTCAAAGAAGCTTTGGTTATCCCTAACAATACGGGAGTGTAGCGTGCCGGCGCACCTCCTGTAATAGCCATCGCTTCATTCACCTGCTCAATTTGGCGTAATTCAACTAATTCTCCTGGTAACATGGTGGTATCCCCGCCATCGTCTACCCGAACCTTAGCAGTCATCTGACGCACAATCACTTCAATGTGTTTATCAGAAATATCAATCCCTTGAGATTGATACACCGTTTGTACTTGATCCACTAAGAATTTTTGTGCTGCCTGTAAGCCGATTAAAGCCGCTTCATAGACACCAATCTTGTCCACATAGTAGTCAAAAAATACTTCCAACAACTCATGAGGGTTAGCTGGACCATCGGTTAAATGATCCCCCACTTCCACTCGTTGATTATCAGAAACAATGACATTTTGATTGAGGAGAATGGGATATTCACTAACCGTGCCGTCATCTTCAATGACTTTAACATCCACACTTTCATCTTCCAAATATTCCACCTGACAAACCCCTGGCTTGCGAGCAAGAATACACGCTTCTTTCGGCTTACGGGCTTCCAACAATTCCTCAATTCTCGGTAAACCTTGGATAATATCTCCAGTTTTTGCCCGTTCATACACTAGCAACACCAGATTATCCCCCCGTTGTACAAGATCCCCATCAGCAATATGTAAAATTGCCCCGGCGGATACCCGATAGGGGCGGGCCAGACGTAACTTAATTTCGTACCCTTGATCCCCTTGCTTGACAGCAACCACCATTCCTGAATCAGTAGCCTTCACCCCTGGTGCTAATTCGGTTCCCGCTACAATTAGATCGTCTTTGCTCACTGTGGGCTTCTCTTGCAGGGTAAGGATTTCCACGTCTTCATCTCGGACAACGAGAACGCGACGGACAGCCTCTTGGCCACTTTTAATCCCCCGAACCTGTCCCTCTTCTTTACATTGAATTTCGGTTTTGGCTACCACCGCTTCAGGGGTAATTTGATCCCCATCCTTAACTAAAACACTGGTTTTGATGGTGCCACCGTGGGGATCATTATCGAGATCCCGACGTAAAATCAATGATTCTAAGATCACTAACTGTAACCGTTGACAATCTTCCTCTTCATCATTTTTGAGCTCAATATCTGCCGCTAAGTTAGCAGCAGTTTGTTCTGAGCCCGTTTCAATTTCTAGCACTAATTGGGTACTGAGGAGGGGAATCCCATCTACAGACTTGACTCGTTCCCCGTCTTTATAAAAGAGTCGTTGTACCGATCGCAGTTCAATGGTCCTTCCCACTTCTTCTTCATTGATGGAACCTTGGGAGGGGGCGGCGGGTTCGTTGCTAACGGGATACTCTTCTACAGGGCGCAATAATAAGCCCATTCCTTCGGTACTTTCGATCCATTCCACTTGACGGAGATCGGTGGTTACTACCCCTGGCAAAATTTCGGTTCCTGGGGGGATAAGGTCTTCATTTTTATAAGACACTTCATCGGGATCAACATCGAGATGAAACTCTCCAGGCTTAATAATGATTTCTCGGAGAATATCATTCTTTTGCACCACTTCGATGGCCCCGGATGACTGACAGAAGATATCTTTAACCACTTCTGTCCCGGCTTCAACATATTGCCCATCTTCTACTGCTAATAAGGAGATGTCTTTATTTACTTCGTGGGTTTCTTCGGGAACCCAGAGTAGGGTTCCCCCCTGCACCACTTCATAACCGGTTTTTCGCGTCCCTTTGGACACTTCAATGCCACCGTAGCGCAACATTCCCCCTGTTGCTGTCTGGTAGCGATCATCAATTAATTCGGCGATGATGGCGTGGTTTTGCACCTTGGTTTCGGGAGTCGCTTTGAGTAAAAAGCGTTGACTATCGGCTGTATAAATCACATACTGTTCGTGGCCGCCACTGCTTTCTTTACGCACTTCTGCTTGATCTAACAACACGGAAGCGGTAATAATATCGATTTCACGGCTTTGGGGTTGATAACGAACTACGCCACCATTGACGGATACCAATTTGGTTTCTGCTAAGACGGTTCCTTGGGATACCTCATCTTCATTGGAAACCACCGGTTCTGCCCCTGGAGGAAGGTTATAGACTTCCCCTGACAACACCCAAACGAGTCCCCCCCGTTGGGCAATGTGGGTTGTATTACCTTGGCGATCGGTTTTTTCTTCTGCAATCAGGTTCGCAAAGAAGACTTCTCCTGCTAAATCAGTGGATACGTCTTTGGTTGCCCTTTCTGTGGAACGGGTTGATTTAGCGGCGGTTACTTCCGCCAACATCTGATCTTTTTCGACGTTATCCCCGTCAGCCGCAAAAATGACAGAACCCGGTGTAACCGAATAAGTGGTTTTCTTGCCACTGCCCGATGGACTCCAAATTAAGTCTCCTGCCAGTTCCACTTGAAACGCGTCTTCTCCATGACGGGTTCTCACTTTACGGGTACTTAACCCTTTACCCCATTTGACTGTGCCTTGGTCCGGGGCTTTGATTTGTTCAGCCACTTCTCCCGTGAATACCCCTCCTGTATGGAAGGTTCTCATGGTTAATTGGGTTCCGGGTTCCCCGATGGACTGTGCAGCAATAATACCTACTGCTTCGCCCAGATCCACCGCTCGACCGGTTGCTAGACTCCAACCATAGCAACTTTGACATACGGAGCGGGCCGCCTCACAAGTTAAGGGCGATCGCACGACGACGGATTCTACCGATTTACCAATTTTGGCGGCTAAGGCTTCATCAATGGATTGATTCCGTGAGGCAATGACTTCATCTCCCACTTTCACCTCTTCTGCCAACACCCTTCCTAAAAGGCGATCGCCGAGGGCTATTTTCACCCGTTCGCCGTCTTTCATGGCGGTGACTTTTAGGCCGCGACGGGTGCCACAGTCTACTTCTCTGACGATCACATCTTGGGACACATCCACTAACCGTCGGGTTAAATACCCAGAGTCGGCGGTACGTAGGGCGGTATCAACTAATCCTTTGCGCGCACCATAGGAGGAAATGACGTATTCTGTGACGGTTAATCCTTCACGGAAGTTGGTTTTAATGGGTTGGTCAATAATTTGTCCTTGGGGATCAGCCATTAAGCCGCGCATTCCTACTAACTGACGTACCTGACTCATGTTTCCCCTTGCTCCGGAAAATGCCATCATATAGACGGAGTTTAGGGGATCGGTAGCGCGGAAGTTACGAATCACCTCTTCTTTTAATTCTTCTGAGGTACTATTCCAGGTATCAATTACTTTTTGAAATCGTTCGACTTCCGTAATTTCTCCACGGGCGTATTTGGCTTCTGTGGTATTAATTTCTTTTTCGGCACTATCGAGCATTCCCCGTTTGCTGGGGGGAACTGTTAAATCATCAATGCTAATGGAAACCCCAGCCCTTGTGGCATAACGAAACCCTAAATCTTTGAGGTTATCAGCCACTTGAGAACTGCGGGCTGCGCCATAATTGCGATAAGCCCAAGCGACTAATTTTTTTAAACGGCCTTTGTCAACAATTTGGTTATAGAATGTCATTTCGGTTGGTAATTGATAATTAACAATGAAAAATGGATAATTAATAGTTAATGGTTCATCTTTGCTCTTTCAAGCTCCCGTATTAACTATTAATTATTCAGGGCTAACCGTTGAGTGTTTAAACTTCTTCTTCTTCGAGATCCTCGCTGGTTAAAGATTCGTAGGTGGGCCGGTTGGGAGCGCGACGTTGAGTATCGAGCATTAAATCCACTTCCACATCGCGACTGGTTCCGTCATCGGCGGTTTCTACTTTATGGACGGCAATATCTAACCCCAAGGATTGTAATTCTCGCATTAATACTTTGAAAGATTCTGGGGTTCCAGGGCGGGGAATGGGTTTCCCTTTGACGATGGCGTTGAGGGCTTCGTTTCGTCCCTGCATATCGTCAGATTTGACGGTTAGGAGTTCTTGCAGGGTATAAGCTGCGCCGTAGGCTTCTAATGCCCATACTTCCATTTCTCCAAATCTTTGTCCTCCTTGTTGGGCTTTACCACCAAGAGGTTGTTGCGTTACTAAGGAATAAGGTCCTGTGGAACGGGCGTGAATCTTATCATCCACCAGGTGAACCAGTTTCAACATATAGGCTTCCCCTACGGTAACGGGACGATCAAATTTTTCCCCTGTTCGACCATCATAGACATCAATCTTCCCAGGATGCTCTGGATTATAAACCCAGTCTTTTCTTGGCTTTTTAGACGCTTTATCCAAGAGGCCGTGAACCGTTTTACTGGAGGATTCTTCCCCATACATCTCATCAAAGGGTGTGATCTTGAATCGTACCCCTAAGTTTTCTCCGGCCCAACCCAATAGACATTCAAACACCTGTCCCACGTTCATCCGTGAGGGTACTCCCAGAGGGTTGAGAACAATATCCATGGGACGACCATCAGGCAAATAGGGCATATCTTCGATGGGTAAAATGCGGGAAATAATTCCTTTATTCCCGTGACGGCCTGCCATTTTGTCTCCGACTTGGATCTTCCGTTTTTGGGCAACATAGACCCTAACTACCATGTTTGCCCCTGGGGGTAATTCATCTCCTTGTTCACGGGTAAACACCCGCACATCAACTACCCGGCCTTTTTCCCCGTTGGGAACTCTCAAGGAGTTATCCCGTACATCCCGTGCTTTTTCTCCGAAAATAGCCCGCAGTAGTTTTTCTTCTGGGGGTTGATCCGATTCTCCTTTGGGGGTCACTTTACCCACTAAGATGTCCCCTGCTTCTACCCAGGCCCCAATGCGGATAATACCTTGTTCATCGAGGTTTCTCAGGGCATCTTCCCCTACGTTGGGAATTTCACGGGTAATCTCTTCGGGGCCGAGTTTGGTTTGACGGGCTTCAATTTCAAATTTTTCGACGTGAATACTGGTATAGACATCGTCGTACACCAATCTTTCACTGATTAAAATGGCATCTTCGTAGTTATAGCCTTCCCAGGGCATATAAGCCACTAAGATGTTTTGTCCTAGGGCTAGTTCTCCTCCTTCGGTGGCAGAGCCATCTGCTAAGACTTGACCGGGAACTACGTCTTCTCCTACATAAACCAGGGGCCTTTGATTCAAACAGGTATCTTGGTTCGATCGCTGGTATTTTTGTAGGCTATAGTGAATTTCTTGTCCAACTTTTTCATGGCCTTCTGGACCTGTCACTTTCACCCGAATCTCATTGGCATCGGCATAAGTCACAATACCTTCGGTTCTCGATACAATCACCATACCGGAGTCTCTGGCCGCTTGGGCTTCTAAACCGGTTCCTACGAGGGGACGTTCGGGGCGTAAGAGGGGAACTGCTTGTCGCTGCATATTTGATCCCATCAGGGCGCGGTTAGCGTCATCGTGTTCTAAGAAGGGGATCATGGAGGTGGCGACGGAGATGATCTGCACTGGGGAGACGGCTACATAGTCCACTTGATCGGGACTGGTGATGAAAAATTCTTGACGATAACGGGTGGGAACGGCATTCCCTAAGATGTTCCCTTCTGGATCGGTACTAATATCGCCGGGGGCGACTCGCAAATCATCTTCTTCATCTGCGGTGAGGTACACTGGGTCTAAATCCCGTCTCACTCGACCTTCTTCCACGCGATAATAGGGGGTTTCAATGAAGCCGTATTGGTTCACCCTGGCGTAGGTTGCTAAGGAGCCAATTAATCCAGCGTTGGGCCCTTCTGGTGTTTCTACGGGACAGATCCGACCATGATGGGAGGGGTGAATGTCTCGTACGGCAAAGCCGGCCCGTTCCCTCGTCAGTCCCCCTGGTCCTAATGCCGAGATCCGTCGTTTATGGGTTAATTCGGCTAGGGGGTTGGTTTGATCCATAAATTGGGACAACTGAGAGGAGCCAAAGAATTCTTTGATGGCGGCTACTAGGGGTTTGGGATTGACCAGGGAAGCGGGGGTTAAACTATCAGACTCGCTGACGGTCATTCTTTCGCGAATAATCCTTTCTAAGCGGTTTAAGCCCACTCTGACTTGGTTTTGCAACAGTTCTCCTACGGATCTCACCCGACGGTTCCCTAGGTGATCGATGTCGTCTACGGTGCCAATATCAAATTCTAGGTTAATTAGGTAATCGATCGCCGATAAGATGTCTTCTGGACGCAATACACGGGTGACATCTGGGGCGTTGAGACGTAATTTTTTATTGAGTTTATAGCGTCCAACTCTCCCTAAGTCGTAGCGTTTGCTGTCAAAGAAGCGAGATTCTAGCAGTTGTTGTCCTCCGCTCACGGTGGGTGGTTCCCCTGGCCGTAGTTTACGGTACAGTTCTAACAAGGCATCTTCTTCTGTGGGATTGCCTTCTTTATCGATGGTTCTTTGATAAAATTCGGGATGACGCAGGGAGTCTAAAATTTCGTTGTCACTGATGCCAATGGCTTTTAAGAGAACCTGGGCTGAGAGTTTACGGGTTTTATCGATTCTCACCCAGACTAAACCGTTTTTATCGGTTTCAAATTTTAACCAAGCCCCTCGGTTTGGTATTAATGAGGCGGAATAGGTTCGTCGTCCGTTTTTGTCGGTTTCTGCTTTATAGTATACTCCTGGAGAACGGACAATTTGATTAACGATGACTCGTTCTGCACCGTTAATGATAAAGGTTCCCCGATCTGTCATCAAGGGCAAGTCCCCAATAAAGACTTCTTGTTCTTTTATTTCTCCGGTTTCTTTGTTGATTAGACGGGTGGGAACGTACATTTGCACGGAATAACTTGCATCCCGTCTTTTGGCTTCGTCAACGTCGTATTTGGGCTCTTTTAATTTATAGTTTTCTCCTAAAAAGTGCAGTTCTAATTTTCCTGTATAGTCGGTAATGGGGGAGAAACTGTTGAGTTCTTCAATTAATCCTTCTTCGAGAAACCAACGGAAACTTGAATGTTGGATTTCAATGAGGTCAGGAAGCAGGTTATAGTTATAGATCAGATTGGTCATGTTGAGCAATTAGCCAATATTACAATATTATAAGGAATGACTAGGGTTTAACTCAGGGGGTTCTGCACTTGGGGCTGTTTATCTCTCTTTTCTGAGATCACAGGGAACTTTCTCCCCCATCTTTATCTTTGAGGTTTAGAACAAGATTCTCATTGTTTCTCCCCTAGACGGAGATTGAATAGTTGACAGGCATTTTGGGTGGTTTGTTGGGCTAAGGTTTCTAAGGGAACGTTGCGTAATTTGGCCAAAAATTCGGCTACATGGCGCACGTTGGCTGGTTCGTTCCGTTTTCCTCTTTTGGGAACAGGGGCTAAAAAGGGACAGTCTGTTTCCACCAGTAGGCGCTCGTCGGGAACTATTTTGGCACTGTCTTGGATGGTTTTGGCGTTTTTGAAGGTGACAACTCCACTAAAACTAATATAAAATCCTAGATCCAAGAACCATTTTGTTTCTTCTGGTGTTCCACCCCAGCAGTGCATCACCCCGGTTACTGGTCCAGTTGTTTGCCAAAATTGTTCTAAACTTGCTTTGAGACTTTCGGCTGCATCTCGACAATGGATGATGACGGGTTTTTGCAGTTGGTGGGCAATTTTGAGTTGCTCTTCTAAGACTTTGTGTTGTTGTTCTTGATTATCGGCTTTATAGAAGTCTAACCCCATTTCGCCAATTGCTACCACTCGCTCATCTGAGATGGCATAGTCATAAATCTCCCTTGCTGTCTGTTTTGTCCATTTGTCAGCATCCAGAGGATGTAAGCCAACCGCAAAGGATAAGTTTCCTAAGCGATTAGCTAACCCCTGAATACTCGCAAACTCCTCCGGCTCTACGCAAGAATGCACCAAATGGACAACCTCTGCTTGTTGCCAACGATTTTGGATGTCTTCGAGATCAGACTCAAACACATCAAAGTTAATATGAACATGGGTGTCTATTAGTTGCATCCGCCTCCTCTGCTACGGTCATACCAGTTACTCATCGATAATGTCTCTTTTAGGGATTGTTTCTGGTTTACCCTCAAAAGATAACCACTGTCATCTCTATCTATTTTAGTGGCAGAGGTGGTTATCTATCATCGAAGCTTAACAAGCGGTAGATATGCCTGGTTGTTTGAGCCAACAATACTTACTTATGAGGCAGCAGGGGCCACTTCTTTTAAGGCTTTGGCTAAACGGGCTTTTTTTCTGGCACCATTGTTACGGTGCAATACACTCCGTTTAACGGCTTTGTCGATCTTACTATAAGCGGCTGACATAGATTGTTCCACCACTGTTTTATTTTCTGGGGTGGGGGCAGCAGCGTATTCTTCCACTGCTTGGAAGTATTTCTTCATTAGGGTTCTTACCGCCGACTTATAGCTTTTGTTACGAAGGCGGTTACGTTCAGCTACTTTAATCCGTTTTAGTGCAGACTTTGAATTGGCCACAGTCTTTGTCCAGAAGGGGTTTACTAGGTAGAATGATTATTATTGCTATCGGATTCAACATTATAGCAAGGGTTCTTACTCTTTGGCAACCTCTTGCCCATTTTTCGGTTAACTCATATCTTGCACCTAAGTCATCAAGTGTTGCTAAGGATAGGGTTTATGGTGTAGGAAGAATTCGTAAATTTATTGATTTTCAACTCAAAAATTTAATCTTAACCGGGACTTTTTCCTAATCTTTCTTGGATCGTTGACGATTATTTCGCTTCCATCCAATTTTTACCTTCATGAATTTCTACTACTAAGGGTACGCTTAATTTAACAGCGTTTTCCATGATATTTTTGATTTTATTGCCTAATTCTTGCCATTCTTCAGGAGGAATTTCAAAGACTAATTCGTCATGAACTTGTAGCAATAAATTGGCTTGATATTCCTCTAAAACTCCTTGCATTTTTACCATAGCAATTTTAATGATATCTGCACTAGATCCCTGTATAGGTGCATTTGCGGCGGCTCTTAAGAGTTGGGAATCGCTATAGTTGATATTTAATTTATTGAGATCTATTTGAGAGGGCTCATGACCTCGAAAATGATATAAACTATCAGTTGAAAATTTAAAATAACGTCGCCTTCCTAAAATTGTTGTCACATATCCTTGGGCGATCGCTTCTTTTTTTGTATGCTCTAAATACTCGAATACTTTTGCATATCTTTGACGATATTTCTTGATAAATTCTTTTCCTTCTGTGGCAGACACTCCTGCTTCTCTGGCAAACCTTTGTGCCCCCATTCCATAAATTACCCCAAAATTAATGGTTTTACCTAAATTTCTTTCTTCTGGGCTTATATCGTCTTTTTCAAACAACAGTTTGGCGGTTACAGTATGAACATCTTCTGCATTTTGATAAGCGTTTATCAAAACTGTTTCTTGACTTAAATGGGCTAAAATTCTTAATTCAATTTGTGAATAGTCAGCCGCTACTAATAACCAGTTTTGTTGTGGGATAAAAGCTTGTCTTATTTGACGAGAAAATTTGGTTCTAATGGGAATATTTTGTAAGTTAGGATTAGAGGATGATAGTCTGCCTGTAGCGGTTACAGATTGATTAAAATTGGTATGTATTCGCTTTGTTTTTTGTTCAACTAATTCGGGTAACGCATCAATATAGGTGGATTTTAGTTTAGATAAGGTTCTATATTCTAAAATATAATCAATAATAGGATGATCCCCTTTTAATTTTTCTAAGGTAGCATGATCTGTAGAGTAACCTGTTTTGGTTTTTCTAGATTTTTTACGATTTAATTGTAGTTTTTCAAACAAAATTTCTCCCAATTGTTTAGGAGATCCTAGGTTAAAGCTTTCTCCGGCTGATTGATACGCTTTTTGTTCTAAAGTTATTAAATCTTGTTCGAGTTGTTTTGATAATTTTCCTAAGTATTCGGTATCAATAATAATACCAATATCTTCCATAATAGATAAAACAGCTTCTAAGGGTTGTTCGACTTCTAATAATAGCTTTTTGAGACTGGGAACTGATTCAAGTTCATTTTGTAATGGCTTAACTAACAAAAATGTTCCATAAGCATCCATCCCACAATATTCAGCGACTTGAGCAATTTCTAAGTCGGCAATAGTTTGTTTTTTGCCTATTCC
>JAAUYJ010198384.1_pt1 | contig 23432 bp, 19 predicted proteins | sample 7278031 | NCBI WGS metagenome assembly JAAUYJ01 (sample SAMN14350222, study PRJNA611818) | marine sediment metagenome | isolation source: surface marine sediment (1.8m) | place: French Polynesia: Moorea | collected 2018-08 | reverse complement strand
CTTGCGAAAACAGATTTCTGCGCTTCTGTAGGGCAACTGCCACGGCATTTTTTTCACTCATTTTTATATTTTGAAACCTTGTATCACGTTTTAGGAGCTTCGACAAACCTTGGAAGCTGCCAAGTCTGACAACCAAAGAGAGCTTCGCGCGAGAGAAAAGAAGCATTCCCAGCTCCTCCTTGCTTTCAAGAAGCAGGCCGAGCTTGTCCACGTCTTGAGACAACAAAAGGTATTTTTGAGGGATAAATTTATTCCGTCAATTACCTTCGTGTGAAAAAAATATATTACTGTTGCAGCTTCACCTGGAGGCTTCTCGAGTTCTGGACTTGTCGGAGGAAGAGTTCATCAATAACCTGGACTGGAAGCACCAGCTGGAATCGCCGGCAAACTCCAAGGGCTGATGATAACCCAAAAAAAAAAACGTTGCACAAATAAATATACACACCGCCTAAAAGTCCGGATCAGGATTGTTGTTGCTCTTCCTCGTGAACTTTTCCCTCTCGTGTAGGAAAAAGTCTGCCTCGTCTTTGTAGACACGCCTGTAGTCGTTGCTGTACTGGTGCTGGAGGTCAGGGTGTCGCTGCTGCTGATGCTGTTGAGGCTGGCCATACCGATTTACGTCATCCTAGGGAAGAGACAAAGGTTTGTTTGTTTGTTTGTATTGACAGGTTCAAGTCAAGGCTAACAACTTTTACATAAAGTGCTGGGACGCAAATCTCTTCTTCAGAGTTTATATCTCTTGACGCCCTGCTTGACTTGGGATTCTGCAGTCCACTGCTTGACACATTGTGCGACTTTTAGCCCCTATTAGTTGGGAGATGAACAGAGGAACCAGACTTTGCCTTTGCAGCTTGGACACTTTTCATGGCTTTCTTTCATCGCCACGGGTCTTCGGCCACCAGCAAATCATCCGTTGAATGGAGCCTGCACTTTTGCTAATTGTTGTAAAACCTCCATTCACCCCTAATTTCATTTCCCAACTTCAGAGACAAAGGTTGCAAGACGCTTGTAATCACAAATCAGTATAAATTTTTATACTCTGAAACCTGATATCCGTAATTGTCCCTCCCTCCGAGCCTATCGCTGCTGTACTGCGCCACGGGATGATGCTGATGCTGCTGTTGATTTCTACTGAACCTGGCGTCGAATGCTGCTGGTGCGACCTCGATTTCGTCCGCCGCTCCTCCTCCTCCTCCTCCTCCGCTGTCATCTCCGTTCTTCCTCCTAACCGCAGCGGCCGCGTCCATGTTCTTAAGGAGGTGCGGCCGGTTGTCGAGAGCGTCGCGGATGATGCGCTCGTTGAGGGTGCGGTTGGAGTCGTGGAGCTCGCCGCTGCCGCTGCTTCCCCGCTTAGCAACGTTGCCTCCGCCTGCTCGGTGGGGAGGCTCCAGGGGGCGAGTGTACCTATTTTGAAGAACTTTGCAATTTTATTTAGGGCTGGGAACAAACATCTGTTCTACGGTCCTAGCATTGACGTTTGAGACCGCTTCTCACCCGTTGGGTGGCTTTGATGATTTCGGCCTCTGTCCTTCGCCTTCCTCCTTCTCCTCTTTCGCCCCTTCCTCTTCCACCTCTTTATTCTTCTTTCCCGCCTCCGCCATCCTGCTCCTCATAGCCTTCGTCCCCCTGGCCGTCCTCTTGGCGCACCCTCCCACCCACCGCGCAACCGCCTTCTCGTAGAAGACGCAAACCATCAGCGCGAACATGAGGCCCAATCCCACAAACGCCACCAGCGCAACGCCCTCCAGGTTCACGTTCACCTTGTCCTCTGTCAAAACAATAAGTTTTTTCGATACCACACTTTAAAATTCTCCCGAATTTTCCGCCTCACCCTTCTTCTGCGCCCTCATGGTTGTCCTGACCTCCTGACAGACGGACCCGTCTCCCCCGACCCCCGCCACCGGGTTGAGGGTGAAGCACATGTCGTACCGGGTGATGGGTAGCAGGCCCTGGAGCTGGAGCTCGATCACGCAAGGCTCGTCGAGGCCGTCGCCAACCCTTAATGTGCAATGGAGAAAATAACAACAAATTACTGTACTTCTACAAAATGGAAATTTCCTTACGCGTCGTCGATCTTGACCTGAATCCACCTCGACGCGGCACTGACGACTTTGGTCACGTCCACCCCCTCCTCGTCCGAGTAGGATACTTTCATCTGCAATATTAAAGTGCATTTAGTAGTAGAAATGGGCTAACCGCGGCAATAGTCTTTCGCCAATGTTTTTGTGGAACATTTTACCTGGTTGAGGTTGAGCTCGCTAAACTCTGACGTTGGGCAGCGGAAGGTGAAGTTTGCCCACCAGTCCTTGGGAGAGGAGTCGAGGAGGCGGAAAGAGGCCTCGGCGGGGAGAGCCTTGAAAGACATGGCTGTGGCGACGGAAAAAGCTACATATAGGCCTAACATTTTTCGCGGCGTATTGAAGCTGGCCTCTCTCCCGAAGCGTCGATACATCATCGACTGGGCGGTGCTTGCTTTTCACGCTCCGCCACCTCCACTTGCCTCAGTCTGAATTGTCCGTCCACGTCCGTCCGTCCGTCGCGGCCCATTTGCTTCTCGATTGAAGCCCCATGCACCCAACTAACGCTTCAGCGGAGCAAGGGACATGGCGGATAGAGAAGGCCTCGGAAAAAACTCGCACTGAGCGCCGGACACCTCAACGAAGGCACTTCAAAGGGAAAGCACTGAGGTGGTTGCCGGGGTAGCGAATTATATGGCCGTGCAGTGTGGCCGCTCTGGACCTGACGATGATTTTTTCCCTCCCCATTGCAGGTCTTGCGGTGGGCAGTTGCTGCCTCGAAAGGCCCGGCCGGGAAAGCACGGATAGGGCCACTCTGGTTCCCTCCCCTTCACAATATTGCATACTTTTACGCATTCCTATCTGAGCGATCGCCGCCTCGTCGCAAAAATAAACTTAAGGGAAACTTGACCTTGGAGAGTCCAAGAAAAAAAAATCCGCTACCATATATTTGTGCAAAGCGTACTCAGCATGGAAATTAACCTAGGAAAACAAAATTATTTTTTCCAAATATTAAATTGAATACCGGTACAATGTGTGTAGTCGAGCTTATAAAAGATCCCACGGTGCTCTTATCTATTGAGCATGCCCTTGCCGGAGAACTCCGCCTCTGGGAACCTCCACATCCCAGGCCTGGGGGCGGTCGGCGGCGGCGGAGGGGGAGGAGGGGGAGCCGGGGGCTCACCGTTGTTGTTGATAGCAGCAATGGGAACAGCAGCAGCGACAGGCATTTCTTGGTCGTCTTCGGCTTCCCTCTCCGGGACTGGCACCCTGTGTACGAATCGAGGGTGGTCGAAGCCCGCTTCCTTCCTTCCGGTAAAATCCCTCCTCTTGGCCGCAACACTGATGCAGTCTGGGGGAGGAAATAAAAAAAGGGAAACTCATATTTTTCAGTATTCTAGCACGTCCTCACCTGGTGCCACTTGCGCAAGCACAGCGTCTATTTTGGCTGCCACCCTTGTCGCCCCCGGCGGCACCTGCGTGAAGGAGGCGGCGATCTCCCTTCCTGCGACGAACGCGGCTAGGGAAGGGTTGAGCACGCCGGAGGAAGCGAGGGAGGAGAGCTGCTCGGGGCTCAGGGAGCGGCGGAGGGCCAGGCGGCAGGATGACTGTAGGGACAGCGGGTGGTCTGAGGAGATAATGGATTTTTACTTCATGGCAAAACTTCCCGCAGTGTTTTCCAATTTGTTGCAAAAACTACAAGAGCATGCGGTGTACTGTACGTGTACTGTACATTGAACTTGCTCGCTCCATCCTTTCGCCAAATGCTCAAAAAGGAAAATGTACTCTGTCGCCCCCTCCCTCTTTCCTTCTCTTGCAAATGGTCGTTGCTGCAATGGAATGAAGGGAAATGCAGCCATACACCCCATCCTGCTCCCCCCCCTTCTCTCTCTGATTCCGAAACCAGTTCCCGCCAATGAAAAGGACTCGATCCCCTCTTCTTCCTCCCGCTGCTGCCATTGTTGCCGAAGGCGTCGGCGTCATTAAAAACTTGTTCACCCTGGTAACGTAGTAAAATGTTTGGCGGAGGCGGCAGCATGCACGTGGATGAGGAGCTTTTCGGCGCCTACGTCTTTTACGGCGCGCTGCTGGTGCTCAAGATGCTTATAATGGCACCCCTCACCGCCAGGCAGAGACTCTCAAACAAGGTGACTATTTTTACCCCATTCTTCTGTCCTGTAATCCCCAACGAAACGAGGATAATGTTCTTTTTCTGTTCCAGGTATTTTCCAACGAGGAGGATGCTAAGGCCCGAGGCGGGACAGTGGCAGTGAACGAGGACGTTGAGAGGGTGAGGCGTGCGCACCTCAACGACATGGAGTGCATCTACGTGTTCCTGGCCAACGCCGCCTTCTTCCTCGCGACCAAGCCTGACGCTTGGCTCGCCGTCACCCTCTTCCGCGTCTTCGTCGGCACCAGGTACCTTCACACCTTCTTCTACTTGAACCAGGTGCGCCAGCCCACCAGGGGACTCTCCTTCATGGTCGGGCATGCCGTGCAGTTCTACATGGTCTTTTGCACCCTCAAGAGCTTTTTTTGAGCAACCACCCCCGACTCGTTTGCCATAAAAAACGGACCAGAAACATTCCTTTGCAATGGTCGCTTACCTTCGCGCAATAAAGCAAACCGAAGAACGATCACACGACTTCCGTCTCAGCGGAGTTTTTTATGGTCCGCGGGTCTGTTGGAGGAAACTATGCGTTAGTTTGGGTTTTCAAATTTCAGATCAAGCTTTGTTAGTGCAAAAACAAGGCGCAGGGAACGCACCTTGCAGGTATTTCATTAAGGAGAGAGACGGAGCTGCCTCGGATATTTCGGTAGCCAGCCGCTGTCTGGAATCTCTCGCAAGCAAACTCCCTCCGAATTCCCTAAACAGATACACGAACTCCGGAGGACATCTGGAAATGAACGCAATGTTCTCGCCTTTTAAAAAAGTCAAAACGGCTGGAAATTATTTTTTAAACCCACCTGTACTTTATGATGGCATGGGGGACCGAACACTGCGTAACGACGTAGGAAGGCAATCCCAAGCTCTCCATGTTAGCAAGTCCGGGGCGGGCCCCAAAGAGGAGGAGGGCGGCGAAGCACTTGAGGTGGTGGTAGGTGGCGGCGATGGCAATGGCCAGGCCGGGCATGCCGCAGATGAGGCGGTAGAGGTCCTCAGTGTCGGCGCCGAACTGGCACAAGAGCTGGAGGGGGGAGGAAAGTTACAACTGGAATAATTATGATGTTTCTCGGGAAACAGACTTTCACTCCGTCGTAGTATCCGCGCTGTGCCATGACGGAGAGCGGAGTGCACAAGTTTTTCTCATCTCCATTTGGATCAGCTCCTTGCTCCAGCAGAATCCTAGTGCAAAATCAGCATTGTGTTTTGCTAGACAATTAAAAATGCTGGGAATTTATTCTAATGCCTGGCGCATTCCCAGTGCTTGTTGACCAGGGCCACAAAGAGGGGAGTTTGGGCCTTCACATCAACCTCGTCGACGGAAGCTCCTGCCTCCAGCAAGATCTTGAGCGTTTCTGTGCAACCCGCTGTAAGAAAGAAAGCAAATTTATTTTGATGATCAATCCAAATACCGAAAGGTTTAGGATAGGCTGGACACCTGAGTGAATTTTACCTGTGGCGGCTAGTCTGAGCGGGGTGGCGGCGAACGGCCTTATCTTGGAGTCCAGGTGATCCCTGGCCTCGGGAACTTGCCTAATGGTCTGGATGAGGGCGGCGGCGTCGCCGTTATAGGCGGGCAGGTGTAGGAGGCGAGCGAGAGGGCAGGAGTCGTCCGAGAGGTCCAGGAGGAAGTTGGCCAGGTCTCGCCCAGAAAAATCGGAAGAGGACTGGGACCCATCATCTGCTGCTACTTGTCCATTCTCCTCCATGACTCCCTATGTGGGTGAGGAACATAACAAAAGGCTTCAATCGTAACGCAGGCACCAGGACCGGGAAGGAAACTTCGTTTCGACGTTACTTTAATGTAAACTTTGGGAGCTGAACTATTTTTTTTTCTAACAATGTCTGCATGATCTAGGCACTATTCTCTCTTTTGTAACAAAATATGGACTACAGCACAGCCGGAGCAGCAGTCGGAGCAACTTTAAACTCAAGTTCGTGTTTGTGGGACCTCGGTCTTCGACTCAATTGAACTAGTGGAGAGGTCTATCACGAAGCAGCCGCAGAGGACGAAGACGAAGAGGACCTGTTGTTGACGTGGGTCTTCCACTTCTTCCAGTAGTCTTTGGTTTGCATCTCCGTCATCCTGGACACTGTTCGGTCGAAGGCGAAGAGCTCCTCCTCGCCGGAGAAGATGCTGGCCTCCATGTCCCCCGTCCCGCCAGACGCCTTCAGCCCCAGGTCGTCCACCAGCATTCTGTTCTCCTCAAGACGGTCTTGCTCCGAGGCCTCCTCCTGCTGGAAGAGCTCCCAATAGGGTGCCTCTCCCGACGCCACCACACGAATCCGGTGGTCGTACAGCGTGTCAATGAGGGTGATAAAGCGACGGGCCTCGGAGCGCTTCTTCCGGGTGATAACGGGGATGTCGCGGATAAAGATGGTGTGGAAGACCTGGTGATAAAAGTTCGTAAGATTGAAAGATGGACTAAAGTGTAGCCTTGAAAAATTATCACTTGTGACAGCTTCAGGTAGTCGTTCGTCCAAAGCGCTCTTTCGCAGAGCTCCTCGAAGCTGGAATCCAGGACCCCGCCGCACGTCTTCTCAAAGGAGACGTCCCTGCCCTTAATTCTGAGCTGCCGAGGACGCACCGTGTCCGTCTCCTTGGCCGCCAGGAACTTAAACATGCCCTCCATCGCCTGTCGTGCGGCTTCCGGGTCCCCCTCCGGACCGGACGTGACAAAGTAGAGCTTCTCGGCGCCCGCCAGCGCCCTGCGCCGGTAGTCGACGCCAGGGTCTAGCGAGACAACGTCGGCGCGACGCTTGAGCAGGTCGATGAAGGGCAGGAAGTTTGATCGCTGTAGTCCATTCTTGTAGAGGTCGTCCGGCGGTCGGTTGCTGGTGGCCACCAGGACGAGGCCGTTCTTGAAGAGGTAGGAGAAGAGCTGTTTGAGGATCATGGCGTCGGCGATGTCCGTCACCTGGAACTCGTCCAGGCACAGGAGGTAGTTCTTGTCCAGGATGAAGTCTCCTACTGGGGGGATCGGATCGAACGGCTGGTGACTGTCCCATCTAAAGAAAAAGAAAAGATATACAATAGGTATTCAAGTAACTATCCAACCTTAATTATATGAGCAATAAATCTTACGCACCTACTGATGTCCCTGGGCGGCGCAGACTTTTTAGCGTCGTGCATGAGGTTGTGCACCACTTGCATGAAGTCGTGGTAGTGCACCCTCGCCTTCCTGCCGCCCTCCGCCTCCACCGTCTCGAAGAAGAGGTCCATTAGCATGGTCTTGCCGCCGCCCACCGTTCCCCACAGGTAGAGGCCGGGCGGGCTCCGGACCGCCCGGTGGCCAGAGCCGCCGAAGAGTGCCCCGCGGATGACGCGGGCCACCCCGGCGCCCACCGAGGACCCGGCCCCCGGCTCGGGAGGGCTGTATTTGCCAAGCCTCCGGTGCAGCTCCTCGAACCTGTCGATGACCGCGGCCTGGTGCCGGTCTTCGGTCAGCTCTCCGGAGGCCAGGCGATCCAGGAACACCGAGCGCGGGGTCACCACAGAGGAGGAAGACGAGGCAGAGGCAGACCTCACCTTGGTGTACTTGGGCCAGGACCTCCGGAGGAGGCACACGGACTTGAGCGATAATAGCACCATGACGAGGAAGGATTTCAGGAAGGGCAAGGCCAAAAAGTTGTTAGATAGCCTTCACTTCTAACCTTGCTGCCTTGCACATTAATTAGTTTACTTTGCAAGTGTTACACATTTCCGCATTACTAAAAATACATCGAACTGGGTTTTTTTACACTTTCGCTTTTCTCCTTCTCTTCCTTTTTCTTTTTGTGGTCATGTGTCTCAAATTTCAAAACGCTTTTTCCATTTCCGCACTTTGCAAATTGATGCAAAACAAGATCGAAGCCACTCCAGACTACCTCGAATTACATAAGCGTAGAAGAGTACATTTTGCCGTCGCAGCAAAGTTCAATGGCGAGGAAGTGCCTCTTGTCACTCTGCCTTGCTCGGGGCGGTGACTCTCTCAAACAGTTTTCCCTTCCCATGCCTCCCTGCCCTCCTGGCTGCCTTCCTCTTTGGCTCAGTGCCCACTTCCTTACTCGCAACCTCAACCCAGTTGCAGTCTCCACTTGCTGTTTTGCCTTCATTGGGTTCGTGGCCTACTTGGACAATATCCAATATAGATTAACATTAGTTGGTTTGGTTTGGGTATATGAAGAGTTCATGTGAAACATGTTTAAAAGTTCAAATGCACATGTACATCATGTCATTCCATGACTGACAGCTTGGACTGCAGACTTGACTCAGTTGAGACTTTAGCACCCGTAGTTGGAAGATGCAAGTGTCCGTCCAAATGCTATTCCTGAAGTTTTCTCCTCTTCCAGAGATTGTGGGCCACCAGTAAATCATTTGGTTTTAGGATTCCACCATTTGGTTCACTTTCATAAACATCCATAGTTGTTCACTTTCATTTCCCAACTCGTATAGATTAACATGTTTGCAATTACGTAGTATTTTTTGCATGAGATGAGACCATTTCAGACACTTTGTAATTGTATTGTTTTCCCCATTACTGCCAATAAATTGTCAAGAAATAGTGCTGCATCAAGGAAAGCAATACTCTACTTTGCTAATTTATTGTTTACATGAAATCAAATAAATTGTAAAAAGATAAGACGTGCACTTATACATATAAGCGAGGCAATTGGTAGAAGCAAAAAACCGTCTCCTCCATCGCTATCTTTGTCCAGGAATAAAGAGAGGTGGAAATCTTTCCTAGCCCGCGACGCGACTTGCGCGACAGCCGAGCACGCAACTGGCGGGAGAAGCGGGAGAAGGAGGCAAGATCGGCCGCCGCCGCCCGCGCAAGAGCGCCCGCGCCCGATGTGGCCCGCCGCCCACCGCACAGCAGGAAAGAAAGAAAAGTGACCAGGTTAGGGGAGAAAGACGATTTAGAGCTTTTTAAAGAAAGTAAAGCAACAGAGTTGTTGAAAATATATAATTATTGTTTGCTGTGTCGTGTTAACATTTGCTCGAGTGTTTATAAAGGCAAAAAATAATTCCTATGGTTTTTCAATCTTCTCAAACAAGTGTGAGTACGAGTCTTTGTCTCCTTTCTTCCTCCCTCCGCTCAACTTGGAAACAATCTTGGAGGCAACAATTTTAGATGACAACGAAAAAGACGTCGAAGAAGAAAAGGAAAACGACAAGAAAGGGCGCACATCCGGAGGCCGAAGACGACCTCCGCTAAAACAGCATCCTCGGGGTCAACGGGCGCATCGGCGGCTACGACAGCGCCCTCCGGGTCGGACAGCAAAGCCCCCATTCGTCCGGGTCACCCCACGTGAGGACAGTGGTTTTGTGGGCCTCCCCCCGGGCGGATATCGATTGCGGGTGGGCCTGGCGGCTGTTTGTGCCGCACCGCTGTCGCTCGCCGCCCACCCTCACCCCCACCCTCACCCGGCTGTTTGAGTCCCCCGTCGCCGGTCTCCACGGTCATGTCTGACAAGCGCGCCAAGGCCGAGGCCATGGAGGAGGAGGAGGACTCGGTGGTGTCCACCACTACCCCTGCTCCCCCGGGACAGGGGGACAGGAAGGCCGCGCTCAGGGCGGCGGCCAGGAAAGAGGAGGCCGAGGTCAGGAGGGAGAGCGCGGCGGAGGGCGAGGCTGCCACGGGCAACCCCGCCACGGAGGACGCGCTCATGGACGAGGACGACGACGCCAGGCCCGAGGCCACCTTCAGGTTCACGGTTGACAAGTTCTCCCAGGTGAAGGAGTCGGTTTTGTCCGATCCCACCATGGTGCGCAACCTGCCCTGGAAGATCATGATTATGCCGCGGCCCCAGCCCGAGAGGCCCTCCTCGGGAGGCGGCCAGGGCGGCTCCAAGAGCATGGGCTATTTCCTGCAGTGCAACGGCGAGAGCGAGGCCGCCTCCTGGAGCTGCCAGGCTTCGGCCGACCTCAAGGTCATCAGCCAGAAGGAGGGCGTCGAGGACTTCAGCCGAAAGATTTCCCACCTCTTCTACTCCAAGGAGAACGACTGGGGCTTCTCGCACTACATGAGCTGGGCGGAAATGTGCGACCCGGAGAAGGGGTTCATCAAGGACGACCGGATCACCTTTGAGGTGCGGGTGGCGGCGGACGCGCCGCACGGGGTCAGCTGGGACTCCAAGAAGCACACCGGATATGTCGGGCTCAAGAACCAGGGCGCCACCTGCTACATGAACTCGCTGCTGCAGGTGTTGTACTTCACCAACAGCCTGCGCAAGAACGTGTACAAGATGCCGACCGAGGCGGACGACAGCGCCAAGAGCGTGGGTCTGGCGCTGCAGAGGGTCTTCCAGGACCTGCAGTTCAACGACAAGTCTGTCGGGACAAAGAAGCTGACCAAGTCCTTCGGCTGGGAGACGCTGGACTCCTTCATGCAGCACGACGTGCAGGAGTTTCTCCGCGTCCTCCTCGACAAGCTAGAGGTCAAGATGAAGGGCACCAGCGTAGAGGGGACCATCCCCAAACTGTTTGAGGGCAAGATGGTCAGCTACATACGGTGCAAGAACGTGGACTACACGTCAAGCAGAGTCGAGTCCTTCTATGACATCCAGCTGCCCCTCAAGGGCAAGAAGAACATCCAGGAGTCATTTGCCGACTACGTCAAGACGGAGAACTTGGACGGGGAGAACAAGTACGACGCCGGCCCGCAGCACGGCCTGCAGGACGCCGAGAAAGGCATCCTCTTCACCTCCTTCCCGCCCGTCCTCCACCTCCACCTCATGCGTTTCCAGTACGACCCCGTTACCGACAGCTCTGTCAAGTTCAACGACCGCTTCTCCTTCCCCTACGAGCTGGATCTCTCAGAGTTCCTCAAGACGAGGGAAGGCATGGGCAAGGAGGGAGAGGAGGAGGCCATGGAGGTAGACGACGATGGGGACGACAAGTCGTCGTCCAAAACTCAAGACGCCAAGTACCTGCTCCACGCCGTCCTCGTCCACTCGGGTGACAACCACGGCGGCCACTACGTCGTTTTCATCAACCCTAGGGGCGACGGCCGCTGGTGTAAATTCGACGACGACGTCGTCAGCCGCTGCACGGAGAAGGAGGCAATCCAGAACAACTTTGGCGGCGCCGAGGAGGGTGACGTGGCCGCCAGGCAGTCGTCCAACGCCTACATGCTGGTGTACGTCCGCAAGTCCGAGCTGAAGCGCGTGCTGTGCCCGGTGGGCGAGGGGGACATCCCCTCCGCGCTGGTGGAGCGACTGGCGGAGGAGAAGCAACTGGAGGTGGCCAGGAGGAAGGAGAAGCAGGAGGCGCACCTCTACATGACCATTCGCATGCTGACGGAGGATGCCTTCGTCGGGCACCAGGGCAACGACCTCTACGACACCGACAAAGTCGTCTACAAGGAGATGAGGGTGAAAAAGTCCGACTCCCTGAGGGAGGTGATGGAATGCCTGGCAGCGCAGGCAAAGTACCCGGTCGACCAAATGAGGATCTGGCCTATGACGCACAGGACGAACCAGACCTTGAGGTAGGGCAAAGTTTCACACCTAAGTTTTTGCGGTGCTATTTTTTCTCTCTCTCCCTTCAGGCCGTCCCTGATAGACATGGACACCGACTTGGACAAGCAGATCTTCGACGTGGCCGAAAGTCACTCACTCTTCACCGTGTTCCTGGAAATGTCCAATCCGGAGGAGCCAGGGGAGGCCCTCCGCACTTTCGACAAGGACCAGGATGTGATGCTTTTCTTTAAGTATTACGACCCGCGGAAGGAGAAGATCCACTACATGGGTCACATGTACGTCTCCATCACCACCAAGCTCAGCTCCGTCGTGCCAGAGCTGCTGAGGCGGGCCAACCTCCCGCCAGGCACCTCCCTCGTCCTACACGAAGAGATCAAGCCCAACATGCTGGAGAAGATCGAGGACATTGAGAAGCCTCTGGAGCACGTGCTGGAGGAGTTGATGGACGGCGACATCATCGTGTTCCAGCGCTACCTCCGCCAGGACGAGCAAGTCGGCCTCCGCCTTCCGGCCTGCCGTGAGTACTTCAGGGATCTCTTCCACAAGGTTGAGGTCACCTTCATCGACAAGAACGTGCCGAGCGACCCGGGCTTCGCTCTGACGTTGTCACAGCGCATGACCTATAGTCAGCTAGCTGCCGCGGTGGCGACCAAGCTGGACACCAACCCGGACATGCTGCAGTTCTTCAAGTCGCAGAACTACCGTGACATCCCCGGCCACCCGCTCAGGTGCTCTTTCGAGGGAGTCCTCAAGGACCTGCTGCAGTACTTCAGGCCCAAGCAGCCCAAGAAGATCTTCTACCAGAAACTTGCCATCCCCATCCAGCAGCTGGAGGACAAGCGACAGATCAAGTGCGTGTGGCTGTCCTCTGATGCCAAGACGGAAAAGGAGCTGACGCTGTACCCTCCCAAGACTGGCACCGTGGAGGACCTCCTTCTCGAGGCCAGGGAGCACGTCGAGCTGAGCAGGAGCAACGCTAAGCTCAGGCTCCTGGACATAATCTCCAACAAGATCACTGGCGTCAACCAGCCAGACGCCAAGATCGAACAGCTAGCGTCACCCTCCACCAAGAGCTACCGAGTGGAGGAGATCCCCAAGCAGCAAGAGACCGTGGGCGAGCAGGAGCTGTTGGTGCCCGTCGCCCACTTCCACAAGGAGATCTACTCCACCTTCGGGCACCCATTCCTGGTCAAGATCAAGAATGGCGAGAGCTTCGATAGCGTCAAGGCCAAGATCCAGAAGCACCTGGACGTGCCGGACAAGGAGTTCGAGGAGTACCGCGTTGCCGTCATAACGCTGGGTAGGGCCAGGTATCTGGAGGACCTGCCGCAGGACGAGGTGCGGCTAAAGGACTTTTTGAGTGCCGGACAGGGCGGAAACAACACCAAGCCCTACATCGGGCTTGACCACAGGAGCAAGAACTCCAAGAGGCCCCGGTACAACTACATGGAGAAGGCCATCAAGATTTACAACTGAAAGATCGAACAGACACTGGATCTTTTTCCGCGGTTGCCTCTGCCCTCCTTCCTCCCTCCCCTTATGACCCATCCGTATTTATGTTTTCCCAATTCTTCCATTTTTGAGTTCATTGGGGGCAACATGCACCGGATTTCGGAATGCTAAGGTTTGTGCGGCATATTCCCTTTTTTTTTAGCGCGCTCGAGGGGAAGACGTCGGAAAGTGTCAGAAAGCCGAAAAGGAGTGGTAGCTAAGCAAAGTGGTAGTCGTATGACAGGTGCACTAATGTCGGAAGTGAAAGAGAGACCATACGCAAGATTTCTGAGAGGAACATCACGTACTACAGTTTGCTGAAGCCCTTAATTGGCTGTTGGTTTCTTCGTACACTTACTCGTAGATGCACCTATTCGAGTTTCGACACACTTTCACTCCGAAAATTTTAATTGAGTAAAACCCCCTCATCTTTCCCCCCGCCAAAATAGGCTCCGGGGACAGTATCAAGCAAAGAAAGATTTTTTCGAACGAATTGCTGCAGGAGCATGGATTAAACATTTCATTTTGTCGGAAGATGGCAGAGGAGAAACGATGTATTGAGTTATTGTAAAGGCTGTATGAGTTGTATCTTCGACGATACGGTCCGACCGGCAATGAATAAAGACTTCAGACTCTGGACGTCAGAGTCAAAGAGTCAGGCGTTGAAAAGGGACTTAACACCTAGCTTACTCTTCATCTTCTCCTCTTGTCTATTTTTCCAGATAACTAACCCCCCACTCAGCTAACGTGTGATCCACTCCTCCGGAGCCAAATACGAGGGCGGGCGCCGCCATGGCTTCCTCGTCGCCGCCCGCGGCGGGCGGTACAGGCGGCGACGGCGGTGGCGACGCACGCCCGGAGAGGCAGAAGGTGACCTTCTTCAAGCCAGACGCATCTTTGGACAAGGTCTGGTCGAGGTACATCGAGGAGAACGACGAGAAGCACTTTCGACGCTATGTCTCCGACCTGGTCAAGCAGTGGGAGCGCCAAGTTTGCCCCAACTGGCAGCTCCTGGTGGCCGGAAGGCTGCAGGGACACCGGGAGGAGGGGCCCCCGTTGCAGGACCTGCCTGACGAGTTGCTGGTGGCCTGCAGCAAGTTCCTGTTTATCACCAAGGATGAGGCAGAGCAGGGGGAGGTGAACCGGGCGTCCGTCGGACACGCAAAGGACATAGTCAAGTGCCTCACCATTTTGTGCAGGTGAACAAAAACATCTCTAAATGGCTTTTCTTTCTTCTAATTATTATTTCACCCTCATTTCCCCTTGCAGACAATGTGATAACATTCCCCTCGTCTCGTCGATGGACTTCGTCTCGCTGGTAACTCAGATTGATTCTCTGCTCTTGAGGCATCTTCTGGAGATGGAGTCTGCCTTTTTCGGCCGAGGAAAGGTATGAGTTTCTGTTGAAATGTTGCATGAAAATGGTACATTCAAACCATCTATTGTTCAGGTGGCCGCCGAGGTGGCGCAGCAGAAGCTCAGACGGGAGATCGACGACTTCATCTCACAGAGCTGTCACCTGCTGGAGAGCATCTATGACCCCTTCCTGCGGTGGAGGAGCTTCCTGTCTGGCAAGGGAACTTCTATGGAATCGGACTCTGCGGCTGCGAGCACCCCGGACGAGTCGGAGCTGCCGCCAACCCCGGTGGCCCTGCACCAGGAGACCATCCCCTTCCTGTACGAGTCCTTCGAGACCGCTCTTGCCGACCAGTTTCCTGTTCTGGCGGAGGAGATGTTGACCGTGTTCGGGGCCGTCGTCTCCGGCGCGCGCCACAACGCCCTCAGGGCCATCTCGCCCGCCACCACCAAGATGATACTCAAGACGGTGCGGGAGAGCGGGGAGACCTCGGAGAACGTGCACGTGGCGGCAATCTACTGCTCGGCCAAATCCGTGCAGGAGCTCCACGCCATGCCTATGGACGAGAGGCAACTGGACATCTCTCTCCTCATCGAGCAGTACCAGCAGATACTGTCGGCCCTGGCAGCCAAAGACTCTGTCACGCTGGCAACCATGGTCGAGGGGATCGGCATGATATCTAAGATCCTGAGAAGGAAGACCGGAGCGGTGGCAGAAGGTGCGTCGACGGAGGAGCTGCAAGGACTTCTGGCAAAGCACGGCATGATCGAGACGCTGCTGCAAGTGCTCAAGGACGTGAGGTTGGAAAGTGATCTCAAGAAGACTCTGTTGCCGGTCGCCATAGACAGGATCAGCCTTCTCCTAAAGAACTGTGATGTTGCGTGCCAAAAGATGACCAAAATCAACGGGTACGCCAAGCTCTTCGAAGTCGTCGGGGACCAAGGCCCTCCCGAGATTGGCACTCTCCGTTCCATCCTGGCTATGGCCACCCATGGAGATTCCTCCGTGGGCCCCACTGTGATCAAGAATATCGAGCCTGTCCTGTACCTGCTCAGGTGGATCCGGGAGGCAGACTACGGAGAGGGAGAGGACTGGCAGGAGATTCAGGTGTGGCTGGCGGAGCGTCTCCGCCGCGTGTGCTCCTGCTGCATCCAGAACAAGATGCTGTGTTGCCAGTCGGGTGTCCTTCTAGAGTTGGTAGAGTGTCTGAAGGCCCACCAGGGATTGGCTCACAGGAGCTCCGTAGAGCTGTTGCGGCTGTCGGAGTCCTTGGGCACCCACTCCATAACCCCCTATGAGCTGAAGCAATTCATCATGCTTCTGAGGCCGAGCGTCCGCGAGGTCAATGACAGCGGCGAGCAACAGAAAAAGTTCCCGTACAAGAGCCACGTCATCCACGTCATCTCCTCCATGGCCAAGCGAGACGGCTACGAGGCGTGCCGCCGATACTTCGACGTCGGGGCCGGCTGCAAGGGACTCTCCGTTCCTGGTATAAGGGAGTGGCAGGGACCTCTGGCAGGGTTCACCTTCCACTGCTGGTTGAGGCTGGATCGGGTCACGGACGCCGGGCAGCAGCCCGCCAGAAGGAGGCAGCTCTATAGCTTCTACACGAGCGGCGGCAACGGTTTCGAGGCCTTCATCACCGCGGACGGCGTGCTGGTCGCTGCGGTCGCGCATAAAAAAGAGTTTCTGGCTGTTCCCCTGGTCGACCACCCGCTCAACGACGAGCGGTGGCACTGCGTGGGGATCTCGCATGCGGCGGGAAAGAGGCCTTTTGGATCCAGGTGAGATTGCATGCTTCTCTCATATTACCGTTAGTTGTTGTATTACTATTCTGACCTTTGTATTTTTCTCTCTCGCATATATCAATAATTTATCCTGCATCTCACAAACAGATTCAGGTTTTGTTGGTGTGTGTATTTCTTGATTTTCTTCTGTGCAAAAAAAATCATGTCAACGTTACAGTTTTATTCTTTGCTAACAGTTTTTTACTCTTGCAGTTTGCTGTCCATCTTCGTCGACGGCGCCAAGAGGTTGGAATGCCCTCTGAAGTACCCTGCCCTCAACGGCGAGCCAGTCTCTTATTGTCAGATTGGGTCACCCCTGCAGCGCGGAAACGTCCCCGCCCTCAACGTCCACGAGCAGAAGCAGAGCTTCAAGGACGGAATCATGGACGCCATCAAGGTGGGCATCCCGGGCGTCATCAACCTCCCCGGGTCGCTCAAGCCCGGGGGCTCCGGCTCGGGGGGCTCGAACGACCCTAATGTCAGGTGGACCCTCATCGGGCTGGAAGACCAGCTGTGGGGCAGGTCCGTGTCTCTGAGCGGGCAGCTCGGGGCAGTATCCTGCTTCCAGGACGCTATAACCCCCTCTCAGGCCAAACTGCTTTACTCCTCCGGCCCGAACCACGGCCTGGCCTTCTCCGGCGACGATGCAGCAGGAGGGAACGGCTTGGAGGCGGCGGACATCCTCAACAGGGTGGTGTTCTACTTTTCTGCCCGCGCTTCCCACGGAACGAGCTGCCCAAACCTGCAGGACCCTGCAAAGTACGAGGCGCAAGTTCTGGCTCAGTCCTTCTCCACGCAGGACGTCAAAGATGTGGTCAACTGCATCGGCGGTGTCCAGGCCCTCTTTCCCCTCCTGGAGACGGCCGCTGCCTCAAGCGAGGAGGAGGCCGTCGACACTGGCTATCTCTCCCTCCGCGATGCCTCAGACGAGAGCCTGAAAGACCGAAGATCTTCTATCGCCGACGCACCCCTTTCACTAGGCGCAGCAGGAGGCGGGGACGAGTGGGAGTTGGTCCCGTCCAGCTCCTTCTCCGATTGGAAGCTGGAGCAGAACGCCATCTCCGGCTTCCTCACCTTGGTCAAGAACCTGGTGTCTGGACACACGGTAAACAAGGAGCAGTTGATGAGGGGCGGCGGGGTGGCCATCATCGGGTCGCTTCTGCAGGAGGCTCGCTCCGCGTTGGTGGACGTCAACGTGCTGATGGCCTGCCAGCTGCTGGTGGAGCTGGCCCAGTCTACTGGCGACCAGCGGCTGCTCTACCAGATCTACCACAGCGTCCTCTTCGACTTCCGCATCTGGTCCAGGTCGGAGTTCCACGTGCAGATAGGACACATCCAGTACCTCTCTACCATCATCAAGGACGACCGGAAGTTCTTCCGGCGAAAATTCGGGGTGCAGTTCTTCCTCGACATCATACGGAGGTACTACTCAGGCAAGGCAGAAGGAGGAGGCGGAAGCGCTTTATCTCCGGATGACCTCAAGACTCTTCGGGCATCCCTCTTCGGCCTAGTTAAATTCTTCCTGCAGCGAGACGTCACCTCCAGAGACGTGCATCCGCTGGTGGCCTTCATGCTAGCGGAGAGGAACGAGGTGTTGTTGAAGGAGGTGGTTGAGATGCTCTCCCTCTACCTGGAGAACAGGCAGGCCAAGGACCAGGTTTTCCTCATCATGTACGAGAGGAAGAGGGCGGACCTCCTCTGTTGCCAGCTCCTCCAAAAGGAAATCTCTCCTGCCATGCGGAGGACGGTTCTTCGGCTCATCACAGTCCTCCTCAGGACGAACAGGATCTCCCTCCGACACAAGTACAGGATGCACCTGGCCGAAGTGCGGTACCTGGGATTCCTGCATCTGTGGTTCAAGAAGGCCGCCAAGGGCGACTGCGCCGCCGTCACCAAGGAGGAAGTCCTCATCCTCCTCGACCAGATGCTTCTGTTTGATCAGCCGGTGTCTTACCAGGGAGTCCTCGGACTTGTTCACCACCTGCAGTGGTCTGACACGGTGACGAAATTGGAGGTTGCCAGGAGGATCATGACTTGCCTCTTCGCCAAACCCGACGTGCCGGCCAACTTTGCCAAGCAGATTGGGTGGCAAGAATGCCTCACGCGGCTGCTGGTAAAGAAAATGATAAAGCCCGACCTGAACTCCGACGTCTCGATAGACGAGTCCCTTGACGACGGGGCCTCCAACCTCTCCCCCACCCACCTCATCGAGGTCGCCACCAGCACTGCGAAGCAGTACCTGCCGCAGCCGGCAGGAGACGCCCTTGAGCTTGTGAGTTCCAAGGTGGGCGCGGTCGTCAGCGGGACACAAAAGAAGGTGGCCTCAAACGTTAACTACGTGAGCAGCACTGTGCAGGCCACGAGCGACGCGGTGGCCTCCAAGACCCAGCAGATCCTCGGCAAGGTGCATTCTGGCCTCGAGGACCTCCGGGGCCACGGCCAAGGGAAGAGGAGGAATAGTGCCGGCTCAACAAGCTCCGAGCACCCCCCGGAGCAAACGCCGCACAACCTGCAGGCCTACGATCAGTTCGGTTTCGAGGATCTGACTCTGGAGGCGTCCGCCATTGCCTCCTCCTCCAACAGCAGGTCGCCATTTGGAAGTACTGACGACGTCTCTACCTTGTCCAGGGCTGACACCGCTTGTTCCACGCCCACCAGAAGCGTGGCCGGGGGTAGCATCTCTGAGGACATCCCCGACATTGAGGTGGTGAATGCTGAGTTAGACGGGGCGGAGGCAGCGGTCAAGTCTGCCTCGAAGAGTGAGGAGGAGGAGCTGTGTCAGCTCGTAATTAACATCCTTTTCACTGTCATGTGGCGCGGGCTGCGCGGCGCCGGCGAAGAGGTGATCCGGGAGCGCGGCCAGGTCATCGCCTGCATCAACATGCTTGGCCTCAACAACGAGTTGTTCCGCAGCCACGTAGAGCTGAAGCGGCGCCTGATCGAGCAGTGCGTCCAGGCAGTCCTCTCAGACCACAGGGAGGTCCTGCACGGATCCTCGTCCTCTTCCCCGGCCGCGGCGGAGGAGAGCAGAGCGGTGGCGGCACACGTGATGCAGTGGGTGTATGACCTCGTCGTGCTGGACAGGTACACAGGGGACTTTGGCAAGAAGGTAACAGAGTCGCTGCTGGACGGTGTCTTGGCGCTTGTCGAGCTCTTGGTGGAGAGACAGCAACAGCAGTCTCGCCAGCAGCAGCAGCAGGGCTCGGAGGAGGATTGTGAGTCCATGTCCAAGATGGCCGTGGACGTGCTACTCAAGTGCGCGGAAGATGCCGGCGACGTCGGGATCCGCACCATGGCTACAGCAAAGCTACACGGCCTCGTCCTCACCCGCTCCTCCAGCCCCAGCCGGGAGAACGCTTACCTCATCTCCAAGGTGGCTACCATTATCCAGTCGAAGAAGGGCGAGATCGACGAGAGCCTTTCCTGCTTGGCGCCAGTGCTCAAGGCGCTGCTTGACAAGAGCCGCGATCAGCTTCACGTCGGCACCCAGCTGCCCTCGGTTAACCTGAGGCTGCTCGGAGAGGAGTTCCTGGCGGAGATCCTGCGCTACTTCGAGACGGAGGAGTGGAAGTACTTCCTGGAGAAGAAGCTGGCGCCGCTGAGCGAGGAGTACCGGGCTGGTTTCCTGACGGACCTCCCAAGGGAGATGGACGTCTTCTGGGCAGAGTGCTACGAGCAGTCGAAAGTGGCTGCCCACCGCCGGAGCAGGGAGGTCGGGGAGAGCAAGCTCAGGTTCCAGGCCAAGTACCTCGACCCGTATGGGGCCGCCGTCCGCGCAGAGTGGCACCGACAAGCCAACGGAGTCAGCCAGCTCAGGTCCCATCTCGGCTTCATCCGCAAGAGGTGGTGCATCGGGAAGCGGCTCTACTTCGGGCCCAGGGGAGCCTGGCTGGAGGGCGGGGGCACCGGAACGTACGATACTGACAAGGACGAGCGCTGGAAGCTGGCGCCGTGCGAAAACCACCTCCGGATGAGGGTAAAACTTGTCCCCAACCAGGAGTTCGACCCGCACGAGGACGCCAGCCTTGCTCGCGACAATGTCAAGTCCCCCTCTGGTCCTGGCGGGCAAGCGCAGGTGCTGCAGATGCAGATCTCCAAGGAGGCACTCAAGTCTAGGGAAGACTGGGCTGAAGACGGGCTGACGGAGGAGGACCTTAAGGCCATAGCCAAGGAGCAGATGGTGACGGCGGCCAGTGCGGCGGGAGCAGCGGAGGAAGAAGGGGGAGGCGACGTTAAGGCCGGCGGCGGAGGGGCAGGGGTCCCTGTGGAAAGATTGGTGATGGCGGAGGACTGCGAGCTGGTGACGCTCATGTCTGTGGTGAAGGGCAAGATGGAGGTGACGACGGCGCACGCATACTTCTTCGACACCTCCCCCTACAAGGAGGGGGTGGACAGACACGACTTCCGTTTCCCCCTATCCAGCCTGCGCGAGATGCACCTGAGGAGGTTCAATCTGAGGAGGTCCGGAATAGAGTTCTTTCTTGTGGATCAGACCAACTACTTCCTCAACTTCGCCTCCACCCGCCTGCGCAACCGGGTCTTCTCTCGCCTCTCCGGAATGCGCCTACCCAGCCTGGTTAGCTACGGGAGTTCTCGTAGCTCCCCTGCAGAGCTCCTCAAAGCCTCGGGCCTTACCCAGCGCTGGTGCAACCGGGAGATCTCCAACTTCGAGTACCTCATGCACCTCAACACAATTGCCGGCCGCTCCTTCAACGACCTCTCGCAGTACCCGGTCTTCCCTTGGGTGCTGCGCGACTACGAGAGCAAGACGCTGGACCTGACTCGGTCGGAGGTCTTCAGGGACCTCTCAAAGCCGGTCGGCGTGCAGAACAAGAAGCACGAGGAGGAGGTGAGGTCCAAGTACGAGGCCTTCGAGGACCCGTCCGGCACCATCGCCAAGTTTCACTACGGCACCCACTACTCCAACTCGGCCATGGTCCTGCACTACCTCGTCCGCGTGGAGCCATTCACCTCGCTGCACATCGAGCTACAGAGCGGAAGGTACTATTTGTCATAAAATGTTTATCTTCAAACTCGTGATTTAATTGATTTCATCTCTCAGATTCGACGTTGCGGACCGCCAGTTCCACTCCATCCCTCAGACGTGGAAGAGCCTCATGTCTAACCTGAACGACGTCAAGGAGCTCATCCCGGAATTCTTCTACTTTCCCGAGTTCCTTGAGAACGGCAACAGATTCGACCTGGGGAAGCTCCAGGGAGGGAAGAAGCAGAGGGTGGACGACGTAATCCTGCCGCGATGGGCAAGGAATCCCCAGGTGAGCAGAGAGAGACAAGACCGGGCGAAGAGAGAGAGAGACCAATTCCCGAGAAATGCACTTAATTAAAAGTTTTTCTCCTTTTTTAAAAAAATCTTGCGAGAGAGAGGCCCACATCAATTATCCTTCCTCTTCCCCTTGATATTTTGGTGAACTTTGCTATATATTTTTTGCATTTCCAGGACTTTATTCGCAAGCACCGCCTGGCCCTGGAGTCAGACCACGTCTCCTCCAACCTCCACCAGTGGATCGACCTCATCTTCGGCCACCGGCAGCAGGGGGAGGCGGCAGTGGAGGCGCTCAACGTCTTCTACTACTGCAGCTACGAGGGCGCCGTCAACTTGGTGGGGCATCTTGTTCACAGTTTTCCCTTATGCAAGACTACGACATTTCGCATTTCAGGACGCCATATCTGACCCAGCCGAGCGCGAGGCGGTTGAGGGAATGATCAACAACTTTGGCCAGACTCCATGCCAGCTGCTAAAGGAGCCCCACCCGCGCAGGATGACATTCGTCGAACACAGAATGGCTCTCGTGGCTGCCCAGAGGGGGCTTAGGGCGGACCTGTTCAGGTAAGTCACGTACTGTACTTACCTGTTCCCAGCAAACATACGAGTTTTTAGATATTACGTAGGCCTCGAGCTCTAGACCTTTCCAGTTCCACTATTTATTATCTGACTTTGGTGGGTACGTACGGCAGGAAAACTGTTGTTTGCCTTCCGTTTTAGTTAGCTCCATAAATGATGCGAAATGGCTCAGTGGAATATCGGAAAAAGCGTTGCTGGGTACAAAAGCGTACAAACGAGTTAAGGGCCTTTTCCGGCTTGATATTTATGACTTCGTTTCCAGCTTCCCAACGGCCTGGCGTCCCTTCGCCGTGGAGGGCGGCGGCTCCGAGCGCGACCCACTGGTGTTCGCCCGCGTCCCTCGCGGCCCCCACCGCTCCCCGCTGGCTCCGCAGCCCAAGGCCTACTCTCCCGCCGACGCCGGCGCGGACTCCCTCGTCACCGTCTCTGCCTCGGGCGCCCTCGGGGTGCACGGGTGGTCGCCCTCGGGGGCTCCCTCCTCGTCCTCTCCCGGGTTCTCATTCGACAAGGACTCGTCCAAAACGGCCAGGCAAGACAAGATTGATTTTGCAACTGTAGTAGCAAATTTGATATGGTACGCGTGGGTACTGCCTTTAAATGTCACTTATGCAGAACTCCTTAGTAGCGGTGGTTTTTTATCCTAAATATTTTATATCTCTCAGGACTCTTCCCAAGCCCCTGACGCCCAAGCTGGCCCCTTCCCGGAGGCTGTACGCGGTGTCGCCCGACGCCAGGTTCCTCTTCACCGGCGGACACTGGGACAACAGCCTGCAGGTGAGTGAGTGGGCGGCGAAACGGAAGTTATAGAATAGGAGAAATGCCATAACTTGCCAACATTACAGCAACTCGAGGAAAGTTCATCCGCTTCCCTCTCCAGAGAGAAATGTCCGTATTATCAAATTAGAGCCCCCTACTCTCCTCCCATCGGTGCTAGGTGCGCAGTTATTCCCCCGAGAGTGACGCGGTATGATGCGATGGTGATGGAGAGAGTGCTTCTCCTCCCTTCTTCCCTCACCCGCGCCGTTTCAGCGACGTAGAAAGCCATTTGACCTCGCCACTTGCTATCTTGACGTAAGGCAAGGGGAGAAGGGCCTCCTTTTAAACCTCTCTAGCGGAGGAGGCGGAGGAAGCATCGTCTCCCTTCGCCTCTCCTCCATTGGCGTTCCCCATTCCGCGGAAGAGAAGGTACTTCTTCATCCTTTCGCATCGTTGTTCTCCGGTCGGAACCGGAAAAGATCCTCCTCGATTTCTTCGTATCGCAGTTTCTCTTGCTATACCACTTTTTGGG
>JAAUYJ010106249.1_pt1 | contig 23439 bp, 19 predicted proteins | sample 7278031 | NCBI WGS metagenome assembly JAAUYJ01 (sample SAMN14350222, study PRJNA611818) | marine sediment metagenome | isolation source: surface marine sediment (1.8m) | place: French Polynesia: Moorea | collected 2018-08 | reverse complement strand
TAATCTAGATAACTGGCGTAGGGGGAATATCCCTCTGTGGGCAGAAATATCCCGTCGTGAGTCGGGAAGCCCACACCATAATCTCTGATTTGGTGTGGGAGGATGTCACTAAGAGAGCAAAGGTAATCAATTCATTCTATTTGTTGACGACAATAAAGTTCTATTAATGGAACTTGAAACTGATAATGATTATTTGTTTTGCAGATAATCTCTTTATTTATTAAAGTAGAAATCTGATGTTTAGGAATTTCATTAAGATGCTTCTTGAGTATTAGTTGAGCAAGCATTTTCTGTTGTTCCTGGTTAATGGTTCTACGCCAGAATTCGCTGAAATAAGGCTTCCCCCGTTCAAGAACTTTAGGAACTAAATCATCAATATCTTGCATAGTTGCTCGTTGTTTTAGCGGTTCAGAGTATTCGTTAAAATGATCAACGATCACAGTCCCAAATAGTTGCAATAAGTAAGGTTGACAAGTTGTCCAATAAAGTAGACGTTCAACAGCTTCCTCGGTGTAAATATCGGGGAAATCTGCCACGGGATGGCGGATTAACTCTTTAGCATCATTTTCTTCTAAATAGGTCATACGGAGAGATTGAGCATTGATGAGAGCATCACTCCAGTAAGGCTCCAATTCCTCAAGGGTATGGGAGCCACTAAACAGCAAGATCCAGCGTTTATGGTGTTGGATTAGGGTACGCAGGAAGTTGAGAGGAACTTCATTGTTGGTGGAATTGATCACTTGACTGAGTCGTTCAAATTCATCTAAACAGAGTATGAAGCGTTTGTGCGGCCCAAGACTTTCAATTTCAGTAAACCAGTGCAGTAAAGTGGGAAAGGGATCTTGTTCTAGAGCTTTTTGTGGGGGAGACGGGATAGAGAGGCGATGATTTTCACGAGCGAAGCTTTGAATTTGGCCAGCGAAAGTTTCAGCAAAACTACTCATTTGATTACTAATCGCTGTTCCTTGAAGATCAACCAGTAAGGGGATTAAGCTAGAGTTGACTTTTCTGGGAAGATATTTCAGAGAAGAGGTTTTTCCAGTGCGTCGTCCACCGTAGAGCAGCAATACGGGAGGAGTCTCGTTTAAAGAGAATGTTTCAATAGCCTGGAAAATATCTCGACGGCCTTTGAAGCGTTCTTTGGCATCTTCTGGACTTAGTGCATTACCAGCAATATATGCTTGAGGAATTTCTGCTTGATCACGGACTTGTTCTTGATAGTTGTTTTGAGCCGTAGTCAAGATGGAGAGCCAACGTTGAGTGGTTTGACCTAAAGTGGGTGTATGAGGGCTTCTCGCAAAGGATAGAGTATTTTGTAAGTTCTTGAGGCGTTGTCTGGGACGATTTAACAGTTCAACGGTACGATATGCGGAGGATGCTTGTTCAGCCGCGTGGGTATCTTGGCTAATTTCCAACAGTTCAGCAATAGCTGTATCAAATTCGGTGGGTAAGGGGTTAGGCAACCAAGAAAACTCTTCATAGATGCAGGTTAGGTCACTAAACTTTTGGCAACTATTGAGTCCATTGACAACAATAGCGATTCTTGCTTGAGCAGCGAGTTTTTGCTGATTAGTGGAATTTGTTAAATAATCGAGAGTCTGCAGCGTAGTAGCCGGCTGGTTTTCATAAGCCTCAATCAGCCAAGTTTTCAGAAAAGGTAGGGGCAGGATAATGCATTCATCATAGTAAACATAAACGTCCTAACCATAATGCGTAGTGCTATAGTGTTATTTTTTTGAGCCTTTTTGAAAAAGTGATTTAAGTTGCTCAAAATCAATTGCTCCATAAGAAAAAGCGATTAAAATTGCTGTAACTACGCACAAAAATATTAGTCCTGTCCCAAACTTTTGTAGATCCTTTCGGTTTTTATTAAACCATAAAATTCCCTCTCCAATTTCACTAATTCTTTTATAAAAAAAGGATAAAAAAGGAGATTTTGGGCTAAAATTATATCGTTTCGATCGGGTTTTAAATGTTTTCTCTGCCCATCGCAAAGATTTACGATTAACTTGAGTTTCCCATAAAATTTGACCTGCTAATTGGAGTAATAAAGGTTCTCTGTTTCCCCATTTTAAAGCTTTTTTTCGGATATCTTCACTTAATCCTTTTCCCATTATATTGGTTAAGCGAACTAATTTCTCTGCTTCTTCTGGTGTAAAACCGTCATTAAGATCCACACATTGAAAAACATTAAAAAAGTCTGAGGTAATTTGCTTTTTTTTACTGTAAATATCTAATAGTTCGCATGAAGCCATAATTATCATCAAAAAATTATTGCTTACTAAATAACGTAAATTATCGTAAAATTCACCTGGAAACTGTTCTGAGCGTTCTAATAATTCTTCAAAATTATCAATACATAACACAGGCAAAATATTTTGATTTTTAAACTCTTGGAATAGGTTATTAAACTTGCTTGAGTCCCAGTTTTCTCTCCTTAATATATTTCGTAATTTTCGTAATTGCCATTGACTGGATGAAATATTTGTTTCTAAAAGCTTAGCAATTCGAGAGTAAAAATTTTCTTGAGTATTACAAGCTGCATCTTGAAGTGATAGATAAACAACGACAAAATGCTCAGGATTTCCAATGCTTTGACGATATGTATTAACAAAATGCACCAACAAAGATGATTTCCCTGTGCCATGATGGCCAACGATATTGATACTGCTTGATTGTACTTCAGTTAATCGATTACAAAGTAGAGTCAGAGCTTCTTCCCTACCAACAAAAAAGCGTGGATCAGAAATTGTTGAGCCAACATAAAAAGGACAATCGGAATTGGATGACATCGACTTAGTAGATGTAATTTTTCTGTAGTCGTGCTTTAGTTAGTGAACTAATTCATTAATTCCCGAATTATAACAGGAATCACTTTGAGCAGAGATGATTATGGAAAATAATTCAGTCTAAAACCCCGCCTTTTAAGGAACCCAAAGTTTTTGAGACGGAGTCTATCTCTTGGTGCGCGTTCCCTTGGCGATTACGAATTGCCGGGGTTGCACCGCAATCTCTGTCTCAAAAACAACTTCTGACTTCCTTAATCCCCCCATAACTCTTCCAAACAACCTGAATTCGATATAGGGCAATTTGGAGACAACTTATTAAAATCAGCAGCCTCAAACCCTCATTGTCTCCTTTAAAAAATAATAACCTCGAACTCCGAAATCCTAACACCAAACTCACGTTAACATGAGTAACTTTAGCTAAGATTAAGTAGGTTTTTGGTAACAGAATCAAGCCCTAAGTTATAGAAAGTTAGGGAATTCTGCCCTACACTTGGTTAAAATACTGCTGGAAATATTGTTGGTATAAGCGACAACTAGGAATAACACAATTACCTTGAAAATGCAGCAATCCTAAACTTTTCAATTTAATAGATTGAACCAGTTCTAATTCAATAGGTTCCGGTGAACACATCACCTTTTCTAAACTATCTATTAAACCAGCATTGTGATTTTTCACACTCCATACTTGCCGTTGAAGATGATCGTTATAAACATGATAAGATGAATAAGGATTAGAATTTACCAGTTCATCCAAAGTAATATCTTGGTGCCAAATATGATACAATCCTACCCTTATTAAATAAGGATTACCGCCAACAAAATTCACTAATTGTTCCGCTTCTTCCAATGACAAATTTAAGCCATATAATTCAGCTAAATATTTAACGTTTTGACCTGTAAATGTCGGCAGTTCAATAGGAATCCCGACATTAAAAGGAGAATGATTAACGTTGAGAGGAATATAAACTTCAGAGGAATGAACCACAATCAAACGTAGTTTTTTCCAAATTTCTCGGTTTTTACCCTCTTCATGCCAAGCCCGTAATAAACCAAAAAAATCATCAGCTAAGTCAGGATATTGAAAGAGGATATCAACGTCATCTAAACCCAATATCAAAGGAGTTTTGAGAGTTGATAAAATATATTGTTCAAAGTAAATCTTACAGCTAATTTTACTCCCAAATAAATCATCCCAATACTCGGTTACTTTATTGGGTAATTCCAAACTAAAACTAATATTGGCACAAAACCACTGAAGAAACTTATTGAGGTCTTGAAATAAAGCTTTATCGGCTAATTGGAAACTTAAAGAAATAGCCCTACAATCATTTTCAGTTCCATGGTTGATAATTCTCGCTAATAAAGAACTTTTTCCCATACGTCTTGACGCTTTGAGACGAAGTAAAGCCCCTGGTTGTAAAATCACTTTATAACAGTTCCCTTCTATGGGCGATCGCTCAATATAAAAGGGAGAGTCTAGAGGAACTTGTCCCTCCGGTAACTTCGGCTCTACAGAGCAATAAATCGGACTTTTTTGGTTCGCAGATAACGTGGGATGATAAAAGTCAGGCTCACATAAGGTCAAATTAAACGCTTTAAAACAACATTTGAGGGTTTGTTTATCTACTCCACACTCACAAGCAAATACTTTCATTAAAGTATCAACCCCTAAACCTGTTCTATCGCTTAAGGCTTCTAAAGTGTAACGATTTCCATGATTATCAGCAAATTCTGCCTCATTTTTGGCATTTTGGAGTTTTTCTAAGCCATTTTCTGTCAGAATTACTCCTCTTTTTCGTCTTTGTTTTTTTGGTTTTGCTTGTGTCATGATCCTCATTTGTCGCACTACCAGTTCAGCGATATCTAAGACATATTAGAAATCCAGATTGTATCGTATTCTTAAGTCTAGCGAATTTTGATAACATTCGCTCTTAAATACGTTAACTTCCTATCTTAACTGCCAAAACTTCGGTTGTCTTGTTTAAACGGTACAGAGAAAATAGTAGATAGTTAGTTGCTCGTTAAAATTTTTTCTTCACTTACAATTGTTTCCTTACCTTAAAGTTAACTCAGATTTCATCTATAAGGCTTGATGTAGGTTCGTTATCTAGTCTAACCCAAGGGACTTGCTTGTAACAACCTAGAAAGGTATATGTACCGAGATAAGGGTAAGGAAATTAAAGCTAATGGAAAACAGTAAAGAAAAGTTACAATCATTTTGGTTGAAACAGTTGCAGCAAGACCTACCTCAATATACTTTAGCAGACCAAAGAAGTATTATCAATTGGTTACTGGAGAACAATCATTTCTTAGATATTTATCAACCGGTAAGAGTTGATAAAATTATGGATTATCAGACAAGATTAGACTATCGCTATAGTTTATTAAAAGAAAGATATTTAGGGTTTAATTATATTGATAGTTATGATAGTTTAATCAACCGTTTGCAAATTGTAGCGATCAAGTTTTCTTCTTTCTTATCTATTCAATATTGTCATAAATTTCATAAATCAATGTTTAGAGTTGTCAAAAAACTACTGGAGGAAATGATTACTTATGATATCTATTTAAACAAGCGATTTAAAACAATTACCCTAGAAAATTCTGAGCAACATTTACGAGAAGCTTTGACCTTGACAACGATTGAAGAATATTGTTTACACTCGGTCAATAATAAACCTTTTTTTCTCTACTCCTTACGTCAACGTCTTTTACAAGAACCGTTAACCTCCTCTGAACATTTAATAAATCTACGCCGTCTTAATGAAACGAATAATTTCTCTAACTTGATGGAGAAAATTACTATCTTCTGTTAATTGAGAAATAGCTTGTCTCGCTTCCTTGGCAATTTCTTGATGTTCTAAGCTATTTCTAGCCTCAAGTTTATCTAATTGAGTTGCAATCATAATTACTTCTTTTCTGGTGTTATCCCAGTTATTCTCTTGTTTACTAATCCAAGAATTAGGATTACTAAGATTTAAATTATTATTAATATCATTGACCTGCTTTTCCAGTTTATTGAAACGATTAAGTAATTCTAAAATATCCTCACGAGGATAGGTAATTTGTTGTCGAATAGTTGATAATCGATAAACTAAATATTGATATCCTCTAATGGCAGGACGTAATGCTGTTAACAATAAAGTAGCAAAAGAACTCACATATCCCACCGAACTAATACCGATAGTAGCTAGTTCATAAAGTCCTAATGCAGAAAAAAGATGAAGAGCGATCGCAATGAATAATCCAGCCCGACTGACTGTATTGACATAGTTTAATTGTTCCCTATCGACCACAATCCCTTTCTTTTCAGAAATAGCTGCTTCTGAGGCTACTTCTTTAGCGTCAAAGTAAACATTCCAAGGAATTGTAATAATGACTAATAACCACCAAAAACTAGCCACTCCGATGACCCAATCTACCAGATTACCAGCAGGAATATTCAACCATTGTAAGCTAAAAAAAGCGACTAAAATCAAAAAAATCAATCCAAAACTAAAACGAAAATACGAGTAGTAATTATAAGTATTTTTCATAATCTTTTTAATAAAAACCTATTATAATTTGACAAATGTGGCATCTATTTAGGTCTATGGTTGGGATGTTGAATCAACTTTTCCAATTAAGTCTCCACTCCATTCTTAATTATCCACTTCCCATTCAGTAATTACCTTTCCTTGAATCGATTGTCCTAGCCAATGAGTATTATGGCCCAAAGATTCCAGGGTTGATGGGTTCACCGTCCAAGTTTTTTGAGGATCAAAAATAATCACATCTGAGAGAACGCCAGCTTTAAGGGGAGTGACAACCTGACCTAAACATTTTCTTGGGTTGCTGCTCAGTGCCTTCCACAATTGTAACCCGGACAACTTTCCTGTCTCCACTAATGTCTGCCATAATAACGGTAAAGCCAACTCTAATCCGATCGCCCCTGGGGGAGACTCAGCGAACGGCATTGTTTTCTCTTCATAGGTATAGGCACGATGATCAACGGCTATAGCATCGATAGTCCCTTGAGAAATGCCTTCAAGCAAAGCCAAGCGATCATCTGGGTTTCCTAAAGGGGGATCTAGGCGTAAATTGGGATCATAACTAGCAAGGTGAGTGCTATCTAAGAGTAGGTGCATCCAAGTGGTACTGGCTGTAATAGGAATGCCCCTGGCTTTTCCCCAAGCGATTAATTCTACTGCACGACGGGTAGAAATTCGCATTAAATGAACAGGGGTTTGAATGGATGCCACCATTTCCAACATAGTCGCCACAGCAGTTGATTCTGTCATAGCTGGGTTGCCGCTCAATCCGTAATGGGTGGAATAATGACCCTCTCGCATCACCCCATTACCCTGAAGAGAGGGAAAGGCCGCTACTATCCCTAGGGGCTTTTTCAAGGGTTTTAAGTATTCCAGAACTCGTCTGAGAAGGGCTAAATTTTCTAGGCCATGGTTATCAGTCAAACCAATCACCCCTCCTGCAACCAATTCGGCCAGTTCAGTCATTCGTTGTCCTTGACCTCGATGGGTTAAAGTCCCCCAAAAGTCAAATTGAACCGATGAGAGGTGTCGACTCTGCTGTTGTAAATAGCTGAGGGTAGCTAAATTATCGATAGGGGGTACAGTTTGGGGCAAAATCGCCACACGGGTAAACCCACCAGCCCTGGCAGATGCGCCCAAAGTGCTAAGGGTTTCTCGCTCCTCATGGCCTGGCTCTCCACTATAACTATACAAATCCATTAACCCTGGCGCAAGAATCAAGCCTTCTCCTGTTACTACTTTTGTTTCTGGGGCAATATTATCGAGATGGGAGTCGATGGCTTGAATGATTCGCGAACTTAATAAGACATCATTCACCGTGTTCGTATTGGCCACTGGATCTAAAACTCTGATTTGTCGCAGTAGGGTAGGATGAGTGGTTGTCATTATCTAAATTGCTTCTTTAGGGAATGGGGTTCAATTGACCAAAAACCTAGAAATTAGGGAACTTTTTAACGCAAAAATATTCTTTGAGGATGACAAGGCATCCCTTGAGCTATATGGTTAATAGTTCACTATGGGATCGGTTTAGCCTGAAAGCATTTCAGGGATTTTTATCAGGGCTGCTATACTACCATAACTTTTTTCAGTCAGGAAACCGACATTTTAGGATCAAATAATGATTTAATTAGTGACAATCTTGCCATTAGTGGAGAGGAGAAGACATTAGTTAATCAGAGTTTTTATTCTAAGTTCTTTAACACACTTTGGGGGCTTTTTTTAGCGGTGCAGCCGCACTCGCTCCCGCGAGACCGCCGTTAAATCTGTAACATAAATTAACACCGTGCTGTTTATTTATGTCCGACTACTTATGAGTATATTTCTATCTTGAATGTTTATTGTCTGTTGGAAGCAACTGCCAATGAAATTGGAATCCCTAACTATACCTGAGTTCGATATAGGGAAATTTGGAGACAATTTACTAAAATCAGCAGTCTCAAACCCTCATTGTCTAGTTTAAAAAATAATAAACCCTAACACCGAACTCCTAACACCGAACTCACGTCTAACTATGGTCTCTGATTTAGTTGGGTAGTTCACAAATGTGATCAATATGGTACGATGGTAGAAGTCAGTGAAAATATAACAGGAGGTGTAAACTCACATAATGACCCAAGTAGTTGTTGGTCAAAACGAACCCATCGAATCTGCGTTACGTAGGTTTAAACGGCAGGTTGCTAAAGCTGGAATCTATACAGACTATAAGAAGCACCAATTTTTTGAAACGCCACAAGAAAAACGCAAGCGCAAAGAAGCGACTCGGCGAAGACAGAGATCTCGTCGACACTAGATTAGAGATCCTCTTTGCTTATAGCAATATGTTAATTTTTATTCTTCGGTAAACCTAGCTGGAAAGACTGAAGTAGCCCTGACGGAATATTAGCGTTAGGGCTTTAAACTATTTTTCTGTGATAGTTAAAACATTTTGAAGGGTATCCCTACCCCCTTTCTATTACGCCGCTTACTAGACTGAAGATGTCTGCGCCAATTTAGGGTTATCGAAATTTCCTGGAGAAATCCTAGTCGGTAGCACTTAACCCTAGAATTCTAGTCTGGCAGAATTACAGTCGAAAGAGTGGGGTTTTAGTTTCATAATTTTGTGATAAACACCGACTTTATCAGACGTATAGGGTATTCTGGCGGGATTAGGATAAAATAAAGTCACTAAGCTTATTTCTAAATGACCTCATTATGCCTAAAATTCTAGTAGCTGATGATAGCATTGCCCAACGTGAATTAATTGCTGAGCTCTTAACCGACAACGGTTTTTCTGTGACAACAGCCATTGATGGGGCTGAGGCGTTAGAAAAACTGAAATCTATGGTTCCTGATTTAATTATTCTGGATGTAGTCATGCCTAACCTCAATGGTTATCAGACTTGTCGCACTATTAAAAGTGATCCAAAAACTGAGCATATTCCTGTGATTCTCTGTTCGACAAAAAACACCCAAGTTGATAGTTATTGGGGATTAAAACAAGGGGCAGATGCTTATATTGTTAAACCATTTCCCCACGATGAGTTATTGGGAACCGTTAAACAATTATTACGAAAGTCATAACTAAGATTATTCAGTCATGTATTAAGTAACGTATCGATAGTAGTCTTTATTCTTGACTATGAGTAGTGAACAATTAGAACAAGAAAAGCTAAAACTTGAGATAGAAGCTCTAAAACGTCCTTTTTATAAAACACTTGGATTTTGGAGCTTTGTTATAGCTTTAGTGGGTGTATTTGCTCAAGATTATTTATCTAAACTAGAAAGCACTCAAGCTAAAATTGAAGTAAAAGAGGCTCAAGAAGCTCTAGAATTAGTAAAACAACAAATTGAAGAGGCTCGAAACGAACGAGATAAGTGGATAATTAAGGTTAAAGAACTAAAGCTTGAGGCAAACAGTATTAATCAAAAAATAGCTGAAGAAAAAGCCCAAGCTCCAGAAAATTCTCCTCAACGACAAGCATTAGAAAAAGTAGAAAATCAGGTTAATACCTTACAACAACGCTTAAATGATTTACTCCAATTCAAAGTTAAAATCCGTTACTTAAATAATTCAACAAAATCCCAAAATGATGCTCAAAGAATAGAGTCAATATTAAAAAATAAATTTAAGCTCAAGGAGATATAGCAATCGCCATAACCCCAGAAGAAATGCGCAATTATTGGGGAGCTAGTGGCTATGAGTTAAGGTATTGGAAAGCAACAGAATAAAAAGAAACTAAAGATATAGAAAAAACTATAGAAGAAAATTCAGATATTCAAATAAATCTTCGAGAAGCAACCACAGAAAGTCGATACTTTTTATCAATTTTTCTAGCAGATTAAATTTAACTCATATTTATTATCTCGATCTCTTGACAACCATTTACTAATGTTAATAATGAGCCAGTTTGTTCCGTTCCCTTAACACTTAAATCACTGTGACATAAAATAACTTTCTCTCCTACCCTACCCAATAAGTCTCTCAGAATACGCTTTAAACGTGCCAGATCCGCTTCAAATTCATCTTCAGACGATAGGGTACACCCTGACCATTCTTGTAGGAATAAAGGGGCGGAAAATAGCACTGAAGCCCCCCCTTTTTCCCATAAATTTGAGGAGGTATCTAGCCAAAATTGCCAACGATGATGACTTCTTAAGGAACGATATTGAAAAATAGTAGCTAAGGTAACATAATTCGGTTTTTGGCCTAAGTAATAAAAAGGGCGAGGGTTGGCTGTAATGGTTCCCTTTCGTAACAATTTGATAAAGGATTTTAATGTATCTTGAGGATACTTAATCTCGCTCTCATACTGTTGTAAACGACGATTAATTTCCCAAAAATGTTGGGTGGTTTCGGTTAACTCTCGTAAAGCAGAGAGTTGTTCATAAGATAATTTATATTTTACTTCTATTAATTCTTTAATCGCTTTATCTAAAACGCTCATCGGATTAGTAATAATATCTTGTTTAACTTGTTCGGCTGTTACTTTTATCCATTGACAGAGTTGATAATAAGTTTCCGCCGCTCGATAGCCGATTCTGTCCCAACGGGGATACTCTTCGATGGGTAATAGTTGGGGATTATTTTCATCAAATAGATAACAACTATCAGCAATTAAACCGGCTCTAACAGGATCAATTGCTGGCTTTTTTTCTTGACAATCATAACTCAAAATAGTCAACATTTGAGCAATATCATCCTCTCTAATTATTCTTCCTAACCCCAAATAAACGAATGATAAAAGAGTTAATAATGCTTTAACCAAGGGAAAACTGATTAACGAACGTTGTTCATTTATAGCTTGAATGGTGATATTACTCGCCCCTAAAATTTCTAAAAAAGTATAACGTGCAATATCATCTAATCCAGGAGAAATGATGGCAATCTCTTCGGGATTAATCTCTTTATTGTTAATGGCATCAACGATGAAATTAGCTGTTTTTCGTAACAATTCGCCCCTAGAGTTTGTTTGAAGAGAAGCAAAACAATCAGGTAATTCTTCTACTAATAAAGGATCAGTAGACAATTTAACAATTAAGTCACTATAATTACTTTGAATTCTAGGATAATTCTCTAATTGTTTGGCCTTGCAAGAAGAAGCTAACTGAGACAAATATTCAGGATCAGCATTTAATCCTAAGCGAATTTTTCCATCGGGATTATAAGTAAATACTCCAAAGGCTTCGTGATCCAAAAGAAATTGAAATAAATCCTTAGCAATAGCCGGATAATCATCTATATCATCGGCAAAAATACCCTGATAACGACTGATTAGATGATGTTGATATTGAGGATTAGGTAATAAATATCGCCAATACAAAGTATAAACTAAACCATAGGTCAATAAACCCCTTTGTAAACACCATTGTTGCCATTCTACAATCAAATCTCCCCGTAATTGAGGTAAGGAAATTAAAGCGATCTCTGAATTCTTTACCTCATCTAAAAACTGTCCCTCTTGTTCTAAACCCTGTTCTAGAATATAGGGGATATCCTCCACCATAACCCCGCTAGCACCCGCTAACTGTAACAAGTCCAGGGTTTGACGGACAAAGCGAAACTCACTATGGTCGGTTAATGTTCCTGGATAGTCATCCCAATGCGATCGCCATAATTGGGTTGCTAGGGTTTGCTCTGTTTCAGGACGTAATAGCAAGGGGAACTGGGCTTTTAAAGACAGTTCTTCAAACAGTAGGGGCCAAAACAGTTCAACCTCCTCTCTGATGAACCCTAAAGGGGTTTTACAGTGAGTCGGATAGCTGCCCCTAACCGCAGAGGAAAGGCGATCGGCTAACTGACGACGATTATCATCATTAGCTGATAGGACTAATACCGATGAAGCAAGGTTTTTCGTCACTGATCCCACACAAGATGGGGTTTTCTCTTGACGTTTATGGTCAACCCAATGAGAAAATTCTCTCACTAATTGACTGGTTTTTCCTGTACGGGTTGTTCCTTCAATCCACAAAGATTCGAGCTTCACGGAGATTACTCCACTAGATAAATTAACATACAACCATTTTGGAATTATCCATCAGGTTAGGTATCAGACTTGTGCTAAAAAGTTTAAACAATTTTGAGCGCACTACTATTAGTCTATTGGTCTATATTAGTTTATGAAATTTAAGTCGTTAATTAAAAAGAGTTCTAACTGGCTAACAGCTACACCCGAAAGAGCTTTAAATCGTGCTTATAAAGCAGCTTTAAAAATAAGAGCCATTGAAGATAAGCACTTTAAGGGTCAAAAAGTATCTAACGAGAATGCCGATTATGGTGATAGTGTTATCTCTTATTTTAGAACAGAAGTTAATGGTTACTTGCAAACAATTAATATGTCCTTAGGGGTGTTTAAGACCAGTCGCCTCTTCATTAATCTTTCTAATCTCAACGAACTTCCTGAAGAAGGGAAAAAAATCCAAGAAATACAAAAAAATGCCACAGCTACTGCTATTTTTTTTGAAAAATTAGAGTTTATTGATCAAGTTACCAGTAGATATCAAACGGATGAGCAACCAGCCATTGCTGATAATTCTCTTGTTTTAGCTAAACCTTCTCTAACTACTGAAGAAAAAAATCAGTTAGAGTCTAGTGATAAATCAGAAAAAATCTTAGAAAAAGAGCGCAATAAACAAAGAAATCAATCAGACAAACAAACTGACTCCCGTTTAGAATCTGCATCACAAAAAACAGGAGTCTTACCTCGTTCTTTTATTAATACGCTCAATCGAATTAAGCAAGAAATTGATCCAAAATCAGGAGAAAGTGAAGAGCAAGTTATTAATAAGTATCGTAAGTCTCGCTTGAGGACAGCTTTATCGATTAAATTTATTCTGTTGTTAATCATTGTTCCTCTACTTACTCATCAATTGAGCAAAAATTTTCTGTTTACTCCTATTATTAATCAATATTTTAGAAGCCACGAACAAGTAGTTTTTATTAATAAAGATTTAGAAGAAGAAGCCTTTATGGAGTTAAGTCACTATGAAGAAATTTTGCGTTTTCAGGGTTTAATTGGTTTAAGAGAAAATTTGAATCACGAAGAATTAGAGGAAAAAGTAAAAGAAAAAGCCAAAGAAATTACAGAGCAATATCGGGTGCAAGGAATTAATTCTATTGGCAACGTTTTTGCCGATCTATTTTCTGTTGTTGCCTTTTCTTTGGTGATTATTAGTAGTAAAAAAGAAATAGAAGTGCTTAAATCTTTTCTGGATGAAATTTTGTATGGACTCAGTGATCCCGCTAAAGCATTTTTAATTATTTTGTTTACTGATATGTTCGTGGGTTTCCACTCACCCCACGGTTGGGAGGTTATCCTAGAAGGAGTTGCACGTCATTTCGGATTACCAGAAAATCAAGAATTTAACTTTCTATTTATTGCCACCTTTCCTGTGATTTTAGATACGGTCCTTAAATATTGGATTTTCCGTTATCTTAACCGTATTTCTCCTTCTGCTGTGGCAACTTATAAGAATATGAACGAATAGTTTTTAGAGGGCTAAATTGAGGTAAACTCGAACGGGTAAAAGTTAAGAAGACTATGTTACCATAGGACATTATTGTGTGAGGACTGTTGATTATGAGTCGAGTTATTAGTAAAGTATTATCTCCTGCGATGCAGCTATGGTTACGCTCCCAAGTTGAGGAAGTGGCAACTTTAAATATTTCTATTCAAGGAAGCGATCGCCAAATTTTAAAAGGCCATGTTCCTCAAGTTATGCTCAACAGTAACCAAGCCATTTATCAAGGCTTACACTTAGGGGAAGTTCAATTAAAAGGAGAAAATATTCGCATCAATATTGGTCAAATTTTAAGGGGTAAACCATTACAATTATTAGAATCCATTAGAGTTTCTGGAGAAGTGGCCATCAGTAATGAAAATTTACAGTCATCCATTTCATCTGCGTTATTAGGAGAAGGATTTAAGGGTTTATTGGAAACTTTATTAGAGAATCAAGGAATTAGCGAGCCCTCAGAATTGTTGGCCAGTTATGAAATTACTTGGGAAGGGGCTTATTTAGATGACTCCTATTTTATTTTACAAGGAAAATTAACCCATAATGGGGTAACAAATCCACTGATTATTAAAGCAAAATTAAGCCTTATTCCTCCTCAAACTTTGCAATTATCTGATCTCAAGATACAAGGAATTCCTAACCTAAATAGTTATGACATGAAAGCCCTTTCAGTGGATTTAGGCTCAGATGTTTATATTAATTCTTTTGAGTTAGATACAGATAAATTAGTCTGTCAAGGAGAATTATTAATTCGTCCTTGATAGCTAGTTTGGGAAAATGGAGGCAAATGTCAAATTTAGAAGGTAGAATAAGGGGATTTAATTATTTCTTAATTCTTACTTTCCTCTACTTCCCTAATTAGGAATATGTTCGTATTGAAAATTAGGAGTTTGAGGAATTTTATTTTCAGTAGGGAGTGGTTTACCGAAAACAATACCTATAAATATACCTAATACAAGAAATATTGGAATCAGGCATAGTGTAATTAACATCTGACCAAAATATACTCTAATTGCTAGGCCCATTAAATGATTAGCATCGTAATCAATATGCCAATTTCCTTCAGAATCTTGATAAACATCTTTAACTTTCATAATATTTGTCCAAAAAAATAATAAATAACAAGTACAATATACAGGATTAAAAATAATTTAACCAATTTTAAATGAAGCCTTACTGATACTGCGAGTGAGTAGTTATCTGTCACACAACAAATGCAAGAAGTCCGAAGCAAACTCTTCATACGGCTTTTGCAAAGCAGACTTAAGAACTCAAGACAGTCGTTAGGAACCAGGGATACTGCAATCTTGATAAGCTGAATACAAAACTGCTATTAGTCTTAACTTGCCACTTGGCAAAGGACTCCTTACAGGGGACAATGGATAAGAGTTACTATTGAAAATTAATTTAAGTCTACTTCGTGGATAATATTCGTACTGTCTCTGATACCAAGCGTAAGTTTTATAGCCATCATACTCGACCGGTAAATTCGATTTATCGGCGGTTTGTGGAAGAGTTGCTGGTGGAAATGCACCTACTGTCCGTTAATTTCGATTTTAATTACGATCCTATCTATGCCTTAGGTGTCGTGACTTCTTTTGAACGATTTATGCAGGGTTACAAGCCCGAAACGGATAAAGGGTCGATTTTTGAAGCTTTGTGTTCAGCAGTGGATGGAAATAGCGATAAGTATAGTCAAGACGCTGAAGCCGTCTTAAACGAAGCAAAAGGACTCTCCATTGCTGACTTGAAAGAGAAACTGAATCATGTGGCTACGGGAGAGACAGGAGAAGGAATATTATGGGGAACTTGTAGTGCGATCTCTCAAAACCCCAAATTTAAGTATAGTCGTTTATTTGCCGTGGGTTTGTATACCTTATTAATGGAAATTAACCCTGAGTTAGTCAAAGATGAAGAAAAGCGTCATCAAACCATTAATGAGGTTTCTGTCGCTCTCAACTTTTCATCAGAAAAACTACAGAAGGATCTCGATCTCTACCGTAGTAACTTAGATAAAATGCAGCAATTATTGACAGTTATTGAGGATACTTTAGAAGCGGATCGCAAAAAACGTTCTTCTAAAGAAGCAGAAAAAGAGGCAGAGGTTGTTGAGCAAAAAAGCAGTGAAGAAGAGCAACAATCAGAAAATGAGTGATTGGTTTGACTTGTAAATATTACTGTAATCTAAGCAAAAATGATTGATTTTGTGGGTTAATAAAATACATTACCTATACAGGGGGAACTGATCAGTTACCCCTATTTTTTATGTGATCACAATGAATATTTATGATTGCAATTGCTCTTAATTTTTTGGTTTATTATAGAAAGAATCACCGCCCTTTGGGGTAGCACATAGAAAGTTAAACTAAACCAGAACGTAAAGCAACGACAGCCGCCTGGACCCGATCATCAACGGCTAACTTGTTCATAATTCCCCGAACATGGGTTTTAATAGTATTGGTGCTTAAATATAAATGGTCAGCAATTTCATTATTACTTTTACCCTCCACAATTAACTTTAAAACCTCTAATTCTCGTTCCGATAAAAGGCTAATATTTTGGTTCGGTTGTGAGGTTGCAGGTTTTAAATTATCTAAGACTAAGCGGGCAATTTGCGGATCAAGATAAGTGGCTCCATCAAGTGCAGCCTCAATGGCGGCTAATAATCGTTCCAAACTTGCCCCTTTAATACAATAGGCATCAGCCCCACTGGATAAAGCCGCAACCACCTCGGTCTGTAACGTATGGGATGTTAACATGACCACATGAATATGGGGTAGTTTTTCTTTTATTTGTTTAGTGGCAGCAATACCATCTAAACGGGGTAAACCGATATCCATAACCACTAAGTCAGGTTTAAGCTCTAAAGCCTTTTGAACCCCAGTGTAGCCGTCTTCTGCTTGCCCCACAATCTCAAAATTGGGATGTTCGTTCAAAGCTTGTTCTAAGCCTAACTGCATTAAAGGATCGTCTTCGACAATTAAAATACGCATTTACAAGGATACAATCACATTAATTTTTACTTTAATCTACAGTATGAAAAAATCACAAAAAATCATGATTTTTTAAAGACACAGTAATTTATGCTTAAATTCACCCATCTAGGGGAGGCAAAAACAGTCTCTTGTTAGGCACTCTTTAGTTAGATTGAGATAGTGACATCTTATGACCCTAACCCTTCGTTCTTGGCAACCTTATGTTATAAGGATTCTTCTGCTCTCCTTCTTATACTGGAGTGTTGGTTCGTTGGCTCAGTTAGGAAGGGGCTCAGAGGCATATATTGCACCGTTATGGCTTCCTGCTGGTATCGCTCTAACCGCTTTGTTAATCTATGGCGAAAAAATATGGCTGGGTATTTTTATCGGTGATGCTCTCTTAAGGTTAATGTTAGGCTTTGGTTGGCCCTTAGCCTTGGTTTATGCTGTGGGGGGGAGTTTATCGGCGATTTTTGCCCTAAAATTACTGCGCTGGTTTCATTTTTCTCCCCGACTGACTCGAATTTATGATATTACGGTCTTGGTATTTTTGGCGGCTATGGTTGCCCCGTTGTTGAAGGCAACGATCACCGTTGTCTCAGCTTTTTTGATGGGCTCTGTATCTTGGCAGAATCTTGCCTCACAATGGTGGATGGCATGGTTGGCCGACTGTAGTGGTATTTTGGTGGCAACTCCCCTTTTGTTACGCATTTGCCTCGATAGTGTTGGTCTCTTTCGTCGCCACAGGAAAGAGCGAATTTTAGAAATTTTGATCTGTGGGGGGCTGTTATTAGCATTGGGTTGGATGGTTTTCTCCGGTCATCCTCAGATAGAGACTTTGAGGGAAGGTAGTTTACGTAATACCCAATATTTGGAATATTTACCCTTTCCTATTGTGGTTTGGGCAGCCATTCGCTTTCAAACTTGGGGGGCGGTTTTAGGTAGTTTCTGTTTGGCTGTCTTGGCCATGGTAGGTACTTGTCAAGGAAGTGGTCCGTTTGTGATGCAAACCCTTCAGGCATCTGAAACTAGCTCGACTTTGTTGGTTCAGATATTTATTATTATTGTCAGTGCAACGGCTTTGTTATTGTCGGCGGCGGTGGCAGAAAGACAACGGGCTGAACAACAATTGAGAGCAACCCTCGAACGGGATCGTCTCTTGGCTGAAGTGTCCTTGAAAATTCGTCAGTCTCTTGATTTAGAGCAGATTTTTAAGACCACTGTTAGAGAAATTCGTCAGTTGATTGATGCGGATCGTGTCTTTATTGCTTCTTGGCAAAATGGGGGCAGTATTAAGGTGGTGGCTGAGTCGGTTAAGGGGGGATATGGTAGTTTATTGGGTAGCAATGCTAAGGATGGGTTATTGACAGATTTACCGTCCCTTTTTAGCCAAGCTCACACGTTTATTACGGATAATGTTGCTGAGTTGCATTTATCAACAACGGCACAAAAATATGTTGAATATTATCAGGTTAAAGCCGCTTTAGTAGTTCCCTTACACCTTGATGGTAAGCCCTTGGGTTTATTGGTAGCTCATCAATGTTTTGAACCCCATCGTTGGCAAAAACAAGAGGTCAAGTTGTTGGAACAATTAGCAGGCCAGGTGATGATTGCGATGAGTCAGGCTCAACTTTATCAAGAAGTGCAACGGTTAAATTGTACGTTAGAAAAACAAGTTCAAGAGCGCACGTCTCAACTTCAGGAAAAAATAACAGAAGTGCAAGAGCTACATGATATGAAAGCGGTATTTTTACAAGCGGTTTCCCATGATTTACGTACTTCTATTATGGGGCTATTAATGTTGTTGAAAAATCTCCAAAATCGCTCTGGTGAAAGTTTAGTTTTGTCTCGAAATATTTTAGATAGAATGATTAACAGTAGCGAACGTCAATTAACTTTAATTAATGCGCTTTCTGAGGATCATTTTTCCGAACAAAGACCATTCACGGTTCATTGTCAACCTCTGTCTTTGCCAGAGTTTGTTGAGCAGTTGCTTCAAGAATTAGAGCCTTTATTAAAACAAAATGATGCTTGCTTAACTCCCAATATTCCCCACAACTTACCCTTAATTTATGGTGATCAAAAACAGTTAGATCAAGTCTTTGATCATCTTGTTAGTAACGCTATTAAACATAATCCTCCTGGTATTCATTTAACCATTGATGCTAGGGTGGAGCAGGGTATGATTTATTGTCGTTTGACGGATGATGGCATTGGTATGTGTGAACAACAATGCGATCAATTGTTTAAGTTATATCTGCGCAGTTTACACGATCGCCGCAGAACGGGTATTGGTCTAGGCTCTTATCAATGTCGTCAAATTATTGAAGCTCATGGTGGTCATATTGGTGTAACGAGTACCGTTGGCAGTGGTTGTCAATTCTGGTTCACCCTTCCTATTGCTAAAAGCCAACCTTCGGCGGTGAGTTAATAGCTGGGTAAACCTTAACTGACAACAAATAACCGAAAAAAAGGGTTTCGATTAATTGATTTTTTGGACAGAAATTCCTTAATTAAAGATTAACAAAAAAAGGAACTAGGTATTTTTCTGTACAATAATAAATTGTATTCTTTCATTAATCTAACTATTATGAAGCTTCCTACTGAATTAGAACCCTTACGAAAGAAGCTAGAAGCAAGCCAAAAACCTTACTTGAAGATTACACCTTCTTTTAGCAATAAATTAACTTTATGGGAGAGTAAGTTTGGAGGATACCCTTATTTTCCGAAAGGTTTAAAGTATCCTAAAAGTCCAGAGGGAAAACCATTGGTTTTATTAGCCCAAATTAATTTTTCTGAGACGTTATTATTAGATAAATTTCCCAAAGAAGGAATCTTACAATTTTATATTGATAGTTATCATGACTTATTTGGCATTGATGATGAAGATATGACGAATCAAGCATATTTTAGGGTTATGTATTTTGATAAAATTGATTTAGATGAAAAGAATCTAATTACTGATTTTACCTTTCTTCCTAGTATTGATGACCCTGATATAATTTTACCTTTCATTGGTAGTTTTGCCTTGACATTTGAACGAAAATATGAACCAATAAGTGGTTATGATTATCGCTTGGAAAATTTAGTAGAAGGGTTAGTAGATAGTTCAGAGGATGATCTTGATTATTGTGATTTATTAGATGATTATTTAGACTTATATGATGGAGAAGAACATAAATTAGGGGGATATGCTTTTTTCACTCAAGATGATCCCAGAATGAATTTTGATGATACAGTGGAACCCTATGAATTACTGTTTCAAATGATCTCTGATGATGATGCAGATATTATGTGGGGAGATGCAGGAGTCGGGAACTTTTTTATTCAACCTTCGGCCTTAGAAAAGTTAGATTTTAGTCGGGTTGTTTATTCTTATGATTGTTGTTAAAGTTGCCATAAATGTTAAACTTATAACTAGAGTTATTATTAGGTTATGTCTGTTACTAAAGATACATCAAAATCGATTAATTGGGGATTGTTGTCAACAGGTATTGTTGTAGCTGTTGTGGTTATTTGGATAGGCTTTAGGCTTCTTTTTCCCGATCTTGCGACTATATTTGCAGCGACACAACCGGATAATTTAGGAGTCAGTAATCAACAGTTACTCTCTTGTCCAAGTACCCCAAATTGTGTTAATTCTCAAAGTCAAGATACAGAACACTCAATCCCACCTTTGAGTTATCAAAGAAATAAAAAAGACGTAATTTCTGAGCTTAAAAATATTATTAATGAGCAAGAGAGAACGAAAATTATTGCTGAAACAGATAATTATCTTTATGCTCAGTTTACAACCCGTTGGATGGGATTTGTAGATGATGTAGAGTTTTACATCAATGAGGCTCAAGGAGTTATTGATATCCGTTCAGCTTCCCGTTTAGGAGAGTCTGACTTAGGTTTAAATCGTCAGCGTATTGAACAAATAAGAGAGGAATTTAAACAAGGATAATTTAGTCAATTTTCATATTAGTTGTAGGGGAAACTGATAGATTTTCCCTACTTTCATTTAAGATTAAGATTTTAATTATGATGCTTGAAGTTGTTGTTGACGCTATTAAAAATAGTCCGAATCAATGTATTAGTTTTTACGAGTATATGGAGTTAGTTTTATATCATCCAGAGCAGGGTTATTATGGTTCTGGGAAGGTTAATATTGGTTCTCAGGGAGACTTTTTTACATCCTCTTCTTTAGGAGCAGATTTTGGAGAATTATTGGCAGAACAGTTGATAGAAATGGCAGAAATTATCGGATTCTATAACTCATTTACTTTGATAGAAGTTGGGGGAGGTTCTGGAAATTTAGCGGCTGACATTCTTACGTATTTAAAACATAAATATGCTGAATTGTATAATCAAGTTGATTACATTATTGTTGAAGCATCACCCAGTTTAATTGAACAACAAAAGAACTATTTAACAGCATTTAATAATGTTACTTGGAAAACTTGGCAAGAGATTGATGACAATTCGATTATTGGTTGTATTTTTAGTAATGAATTAATTGATGCGTTTCCTGTTCATCGAGTTACTGTGCAAAATAAAGTTTTAAAAGAAGTTTATGTTACTTGGGATGATAATGGATTTAAAGAAGTGATTGGAGCCATATCTACCCCTAAATTATTAGATTATTTCGATTTAATTGATGTCGACTTAACCAATGATGAATATGCAGAAAATTATCAAACTGAAGTTAATCTCAAGGGATTAAATTGGCTGGAAACTGTTGCGAAAAAAATTAAAAAAGGCTATTTATTAACCATAGACTATGGTTACAACGCTACAAAATATTATCATCCTCAACGCTATCAAGGAACGTTAAATTGTTATTATCAACATCGTCATCATGATAACCCTTATGTGAATTTAGGACAACAAGATATGACGACTCATGTTGATTTTACTGCCTTAGAAAAACAAGGCACATTGTTAGGATTAGAAACCGTAGGATTAACACAACAAGGATTATTTTTGATGGCCTTGGGATTAGGCGATAGTCTCGCAGAATTGTCCAATGGTAACTATACATTACCAGAGATTTTAAAACGTCGAGATGCACTGCATCAATTAATTAATCCCACTGGTTTAGGAGGATTTAAGGTATTAATTCAGGGTAAAAGAATAGAAACAAATAGGCAATTAAAAGGATTATCGGGGTAATTAACAATTTAGAATGTATAATTTAGGGTAGGCAAATTAGAGACTTATCTAAGTTAATGATAATGTAAATTACTTGGCCCCCTTACAAAACTAGCTTTTGATGTTACTCTAACAAACATATCTCTAATTGGTATTATAATTGATAAGATAAATCTCAAAATTATTTCTGATATAGATATGATATCTCATGCCCTTTTAGATTGGATTACAGTTTTTATGTATATTGGATTTACTAGCCTAATTATTTGGATTGTTTGTTTTAAGCAATAGCTCATTAACTAATTTCTATGCAGAGTCAAAAAGTAGCTTGATAGGCTAGAATAGAAGAGTCAAGGTCAATCAAAATTGGAAAACATAACACAACCAAGTATATAACAATGCTGAATACAGAAACAATCGCTAATTATGCCCAAACAAGTGCCAAAGAACTGAAGATTAATAAGTATGACATTTATGGTTCTTCTATCGATGAAACCAGTGTAGAAGTTGATAGTGGAGAACCCAAACAAGTGCAAGCTTCTAACCGTTCTAGTGTAATTGTTCGGGTATGGAATGAGACAGGAACGGTAGGAGTAACAACTACCACAGATTTAGATCAGATGGGTATAAAACTGGCCCTAGAAACAGCAAAAGATGCCAGTGTTTTTGGTAATAAGGAAAACACCCCAGACTTCAGCCCTGAAGCCAAAGAGAAGATTGAGAATACATCTGATGAGATGGTTGAAGCCGTGCCAGTTTCAACCCTAATTGATACCCTGATTAAAGCAGAAAAAAACCTCTTAGAAGCCCATCCAGCTATTAAGGGAGTTCCCTATAATGGGTTATCCCAAGAAGATATTAAAAGATTTTATCTCAATAGTGACGGTTCTCTACGACAAGAAGCTCGATCCTATGCTGTTATTTACCTCTATAGTCGCACAGAAGAGGAAGGCAAAAAACCCAGAGGAGCTAGTGCGATGAAAATAAGTCGGGGACTAGAAACATTAGACGTTGATGGTTGTTTAAAAGAAGTCACAGAGAAAACCATTAGCCACATAAACTATGAACCTATTGCATCAGGAAAGTACATGATTGTCTTTTCTCCTCAAGCATTTTTAAGTTTAATTAGTGCTTTTTCTAATCTCTTTAATGCCCAAAATATTCTAGATAAACAAAGTTTATCTAACCCAGAATCTCTAGGAAAAGAAGTGGCTTCTTCTTTACTTTCTCTATGTGATGATGCTCTTCATCCTGATAATATTGGAGCAGAAATGTTTGATGGAGAAGGGACTCCCACCCGTCGAGTAGAACTAATTAAAGATGGGGTTTTAAGTGGTTTATTACATAGTTCAGGAACCGCTAAGCGCATGAATGCTCAACCTACAGGTAACGCTAATATAGGGGCAAAAGTGACGGTAGGATCTCATTTTTATCATGTCTTTTCTAACTCTACAGATAACCCACAATACAATCTTGATGAGGCAGAAAATGTTATTTTAATCGATAACTTACAAG
>JAAUYJ010065872.1_pt1 | contig 23443 bp, 16 predicted proteins | sample 7278031 | NCBI WGS metagenome assembly JAAUYJ01 (sample SAMN14350222, study PRJNA611818) | marine sediment metagenome | isolation source: surface marine sediment (1.8m) | place: French Polynesia: Moorea | collected 2018-08 | reverse complement strand
CTCCTATGGTGGCATTTTCGAAACTGAGGCTTACCTTGTCATTAAATGTGGTATCAAGATATCATTTGGAAATTATGGCAATACGTACACTGGGATAAAAAAATACTAATTTCTTGTTAAGAGAAAATGAATGGACATGGTTTTCTCCCTTGTATTTCACGTGCCTCCCGCCTACTTAGAGATTTGCAATGCTAAATTGGCATTGCCTATTCAAGCAGGAAGCAAAATTCCCAAAGCAAGTTCACACGGGATTTGAACCGAGGAGTCGAGGACTCTCTTGCAGCCTTCCCCAAAGCTCTATCGACCGTGCTACGAGACAAGGCTACAACCAATTGGTTTTGCAACCAACAACTCTTTTGCACAATGATGGTAGAAGCCTCTCCCTGCCTCCTTTTGTACTGTAATGCTATGATCCACAGAAGAAAGTTTAACTTGCTCCTTGTCTATATGTGTCTTCAAAAGTATTGTTACCTGCGGAACGCAGGTCTAAGAACTGTGAGAGTTGTTGTTCTTGTTGTTGTGGGGAGCAGTTGGTAAGGTCCTTTTTTACTTAGACTTCGGCTTTACGTGTATATTAACTTCGGGGCGCGCGGGATCCAGCAGTAGTCCAGATTTCTCCCCTCCTTTACTGCGTGGCTTCATGAATTCACTACAGGGCGGGATCCAGCAAGGAGTCAGAGTCAGGTTTTTTTGGAGCTTCTATCTCTAAATTTATTTGCTGCACCAACCTACATGGTTGCATAAATTGGTGCATTTCGATATGGCCACTGACGGCATCGTTTTGATTACAGACAGATAGGAAATGTTGCGCCTCATCTTCTCAGTGCAAAGTCCCTATATTTGTGCAATGCAATAATTGCACCAATTTTGAATTCACTTCAAGGTCAAGACGCAGCGCACCCAACCACATTCAGGAAATCCACACCAAATGTGTTTGCTTATCATACATTCCTTGCGTGCACTTTTGCAACGTCCAATGCATTCTTTTACACTTAACCTTAATTCCATCATTGCAAGAGTGCCTTCCGATCTCTTGATCGCTCCAAGACCTTTGCCCGGTCATTGGTCACCTCACTTTTTAGTCCAGAAAATTTGGGGTTTTACTGTTCAACATTTTTTTTAGATCAAACTTTGAATGCACCTCATTCCATCAGGTTCTTTTCCGTTTTTCCCGCGCCCCCTTCACCCACAGCAACTGGAAAGATGAGAAATATGCAAAGTGGGCAAGTGGCCCTTTTTAAAGTCCAACCCAAGGCTGGGAAAAGGAAAACTGCTTCCTCTCCAAGAAATTTTTTTTGGACCCCGCGGTCGCTCTGGCCCACGGCCATCTATGACTAGGAGATACCAGTGTTGCACCACACTATACTGTACCAAAATTTTCTAGAGGCCCTCAGCCCTCCCTCGTTTCTCACCTTCTGCCTGGAGAATACCGGCTTCATCCCGGACCTGGCCAGGTTCTGCGTGTGCCCGTCGGCAGAGTCGACAAACTTCTCCCCGTCCTCCTCCTCCTCCTCCTCGTTCTGCCCCGAGCACATGACGTCGATGGCGTTCCTGGCCAGGAAGTTCCTCCTGTGCCTGAGCGGCGTGGCCACGTGGTCTGTGACGCGCGGCACGGCCGGCCGCCGCCGCTCGTCGCAGTGCGGCCGCGCGGGCTCGCGGTGGCCGCGCGCCGACTTGGCCCGCTGGCGGAAGCGCAGGTCGCCAGTCTGCTTGCGGAGGAAGCGGTCGGGGTCAGGAGGCTCGGTGCGGGCCTCGCCCATAGTCTGGTGAGGGAGCTTGCCCTCGCGGGCCTCGGCGCGGACGGCCCTCGCCTTTTGAGATTCATATCTGCAAACAATATTTCTTCAAGTCTATTCGTCCTTCTTTTAAAACTAATTGTGCTACCTTGGAGGTTTAGGTTCCGGCGGAGTCGGTGGCCTCACCAGATTGTACACATTCTCGTTGTGTTCGTAAAAGCCAACCATTACGAATGACTAGTGAAACAAATGATGAATATTTTAAAGACCTTCAAAGACGCTAACCTTCCTTGGCAGTGAAAGGCACTTCGTATATATTGCTAGATTCTTGCGCTCCTTCGTTGGGACTTTGAGCATAATGTGAGATCAATAAAGCCAAGAGAGCATGCCGCAGGTCGAAAGGTGGAGGAGGGTTGCGGACGGACGGAAAGGGCGTGGGCGGGTGGAGGGTGGAGACGAAGGGGAGAATTTTCACCTTTCTACCCCTCTCTGTTGCTTGTTGTTCCAAGGTGGGGGTCGGTTCGGAGTGATTCAACTCTCAGGATAAGTGAAATAGTGATAGCCTTCGTGTTGAGCAAGAAAAAATCCTAATGTACGGTACAGTACAGCGGCAAAAAAGTAAATTTTTTTCCTACTACGACGTGGTACATATCAATTTAGTTCTTGACTATAAAAACCGGCGAAGATGTTTATCAAAACAATCCTATCGACCCCACAAAGCTTTCCCCTGCCCCTGCGGCTTTCCTTAAAAGGAGGGGGACGGAAATCCCAATTCTGCAAGCTGTACCACTGACCCGGATTTGCGCGGCGGAAAGAAAAGTACTTTACGCAGGCGACCGACATAAGAAATTCCAATGTGTGTATTTCTTTTTTATCTCACTGTATGTACGGTATACTCAACAGCAACGGAGCGAAGTGGGGTGGGCCGATGCGGGAAAAAGGAGAGAGAGGGAAAATCCACAAAAAATCAGCGCAAGAAGAGAGCGGACAAAACATAAATTGAAGTAGTGAAGTACAGACTTAATATGGTTGATGTGTATGGGGAAAGGGGGGAGTTTTCTTCGCTACTCTCTTCATTCTCTCTTTGTAATTTCTTTTTTCTCCTTTATATTTACAAGACGTAGTCCAACTCGTGCCTGGCGTACTGGTTCTTTGCGTCGTCCGGTATGCGAGGGTAGGCCGACACCAGGGCGTCCTGGGACCCGATGTACAGGGTGTTGTAGATCTTCCAGTATACGTCCCTGACCTTCCTGGCAGGGTGGAAGAGGCCCTGCACCACGTAGGAGAGGACCTTGACGGGCCCGAGCGAGACGCGCATCCCGTCCACGGCGTCCATGAAGGCCTGCACCAGGTGGGGGGAGTTCTCGAACACGTTGGGCCAGACAAAGTTCATGAGGTGGGTGAGCGCGTCCTCGCAGCCGAAGCCGTAGACGCCGAGCGACATGTGCTTGATGGCGGCGCAGGCCGTCTGCCGGTGCACCAGGTCCCGCTCCATGAGGGCGTCCTCCAGCAGCGGCGTCACCGCGTAGATGTAGTCCTTGCCCATCTCGCCGATGTACTCGAAGAGGAAGGAGAGCGACTTGAGCACCCCGTTCTGCACGTTGAGCTCGGGCACGCGGTACTCGTTCATCAGGCCCGGAAGGACGGTGAAGGGAGAGCAGGTTTCGGCCACGATGGCGATGGCCACCGTCGTGCAGACGCGGTTCTGCCTCTCCTGCACCTTGAGGTTGTTGAGCAGGGTGGCCAGGACGTCGTGCGGGCCGATGGCCTTGGCGATGTAGCCGAAGGTGTTGACGGCGGCGCGCCGGATGGCCTTCTTGTGCGCCTTGAGCAGCTCCAGCAGCTCGAAGCAGATGCGCATCCACTCGCGGGCCGAGACGTACTCGGGGCCTCGGTCGGCGATTCGGCCTACCAGGTCGATGCAGTTCTCCTGGACCTTCTCGTGCCTGTTCTTGAGGATGGGGGTGAGGCGCGGGAGGAGGTCCTTGATGGGCGGGGTCATCTTGGTCATGCCGATGACGTTGACGATGGCCTTGAGGGCGCCCAGGATGGAGCCCAGCACCTCAGGGTACTCCTCGCCCAGGTACTCGTACAGGACGACGCCGAGGTGGCCCATCAGCTTCTCTTCTTGACAGGTCTTCATGACGACGGCGATGCGGGAGATGAGGTCGGCAGCCTGCTGGCGGACCTTAGCAGACTTGTTATTCAGTCTCCAAAGGATGGTACCGCAGATCTGCGGAAGGTACGGCTTGACGCGCTTGCCCAGGGCGTTGACGATGGTGCCGAAGCCGTTCAGCATGACCACGTCCTGAAATGAAAAAGAAGAAATAATAGGGAGGGTTCTATTTGGATGGTTCAAGTGAGGAAATACCTCTGTGGTCTGCTCCTGGAAGGCGTAGAGAATGCCGTCGATAAGCTGCTCCTCCAGCCTGGAGTCGACGTCGGCGGCGCCCAGGCCTCCCATGATCTTCTCGATGCTCTCCATCACCATCTTCCTGTACTGCTCGTTTTCGTCCTGTGGGATTTTAAAAAGAAAAAAGGTTTTATTACACGAGCCTCCATCATAAACAAACATTCACAAATGAAAACTGATCGCAATAGGGAAATTTGTACACTCCTGTAAAAGTTTCTGCTATCTGAAAGTGAAACTAAATTATCTCTTTCTTACCGACCCTTCAGTACAAGTGTTCAAGGAATGAATATGATTTTTCGGTAAGGTTAGAACGTCGAGGATTTAGGTGTCTTACCTTCAGGTCATCAACAAGCCTGTTGATGATCTCACTGGCCCCGACCCTGTTGGCGATCTCCACTGTGGTGTCGACGAGCTGCCTGTAGTTGCGCCTGTCCAGGGCCATGCGGTGGTTCCAGAAGTGCTTGAAGAAGTGGGGGAGGATCTCCTCCTTGATGTACTGCGCCTCCACGCCGTCGGTGGAGCAGCACTGCTTGACCACCTTCAGCACGATCTTCTTCATCTCCTCGTCCGGAGACTGGAACTCTCGGATGAGGATGAGCATCACCTCCCTGGTGTAGTAGTTGGCGTACTCAGCGTCCATGAGGGGGATGAGGTAGCCGATGGCCTTGAGGAAAGCGGCCAGGCCCTTGCCGCGGTGGGTGCGGATGCCCTTCCAGAGGGGCTTGAGCACGGAGTCGAAGGACTCGATGCCGTAAGGGGTGGCGGCCTCGGCCAGGGCGGCCAGGGCCAGGGCCGTGATGGTGCGCACCTTCTGCTGCTCATCCACCAGGCCGTGCTCGATGATCTCCACCAGAGAACGCAGGTGGGGCAGGATGGCGCACCCCATCAGGATGGCGATCTGCTGCACGATCTTGATGCCGGTGTGGCGGGCCTGCCATGACTTCTTGGACTTGCACACGGCCTTCAGGAAAGGCAGCAGGCTGGGGATCCCCAGGGAGGAGGCGACGACGGCGAAGGCCCTGGCCGTGGTGTTGCGAACATACTCGTCGATGTTGTCAATGTCTGGCCTCATGGTGGAGATCATGGTGGCCAGGCCGGCGGCTTTGGCCAGGTTGGAGATGATCTCTCTGCCTTCCACGCGGGCGTAGTAGTCTTCGTCAATGAGAAGGGGCTCGATCACCACTAGGATCTTGTGCACGTAGGGACGGACCAGGTCGTCGAGCTTGTACAGAACGCGATCGATGACCTTAACGAGCAAGTGCCGTTCCTGGTCCTCCAGCGTTGGGGACATCAGGAGAGGCAGGATCTGGTTGAACAGGGGTCCAGCTCCGAACCACCTGGCTTTGTCTGTGATGCGCCTGAGCGCAGATTTTCTCATGGGGGGAGTGCCGTTCTTGATCTTTAGGAGCATCTTCATGATCTCCCTCTCCTTGGCTTCCTCCGGGCTAAGCGACTCCTCGTCCACGTCAACCAGCAGCTTGTCAAAGTACTGCGCGTCCTCCGGCTTCAGGAAGGGAAGATTAGCGTCCTTGGGCTGCGTGTCGGCAAACTTTCCCGAGCGGTCTCCTCCGGGGGTGTCTGGCTGCATGTAGAAGCCCTGCGGGGTCTGGCCCATCATGGGAGTGGGAGTGGCGGTTAGCTTCCTGGCCGGGGTGCGGATGGGGATGTATCCGGCCGGCGGGGGCAGGATCTTGTACCCGGGAGGGAACATGGCGTCCAGTTCCTCGTCTGATAGTGGCCTGTTTCTGTCGTCGATCTCCCTCTCCCACCTGTAGGCCTGCATCTGCTCCGGGGTCATCTGCATCATCTGGGCCGGGCTGGGGGTGGCCATGCCCATGGCCTTGGTGCCCATCGGGGTGGCCTGCGAGGGGGTCATCATGGACGGGGTCATGCCGCCGGGGGTCATGCCGCCCGGGGTGGCGCCGCCCGGGGTAGCGGAGCCTGAAGGGGTGGCGCTCGGGGTCGAGGCCCCTGCGATCGGGGTGGCTCCAGCCACCGGAGTCGCGCTGGGAGTCTCGTCCCACCTGGAGCGCCTCTTGCTGGCGGACGGAGTCGGAGTCTCGGAGATGATCTTGTCTGAAGCTCCCCTGTCCGTCCTCGGCGTCTCTGCCCAACCAGCCCCGTGGCCGGGAGTCTCCCTCTCTGTCCTGGGGGTCTCGTCCCACCTGTTTCGCCTCCCTCCCGCGGATGGAGTGGCGGCTCCCGGAGTGGCGGAACCGGGCGCAGTGTCCCTTCCAGGAGTTGTGTGGGCAGGAGTCGGGTCCCACATCCTGACCTGAGGCTGGCCAGGCGTCTCCGATCCGGGGTCTCTTCTGCCTGGGGTGGCGTCCCACTGGTTGAGGTGCGCCGGCGTGGCCGGGGCCTCCGCCGTGGGAGTGGTTCCTCCCGAGGGCTTCTTGGCCGTCTTGCTGGGCGTCTCCTCCGCCGTCATGTCCCACCTTCCCCTGCGCTTTGGGGCCGTCCTCACCGCCCCAGCATTCTGATCCACGACCTTGAGCGTGCCCTCCTTGGCCTTGTCCTTCATCTGCTTCTGCAGGTCGGCCTCCCTGGCCCGGAGGTGCTGCTCGCGCATGATGTCCCCGAAGCCCCTGGAGCCCTGCATGGGGGTGGCCCCGCCGTTGGCGAAGGGGTCTGCGCGCTCGGGAGAGATCTGGGCCTGCCTCCGCTTGGCTCTGTACTCATCCTCCCTGTCTGCGATCCTCGGCCTCCTGTGCGCCTCGAACGGGTCCACGTCGTCCTCCTTCCCCGCGTTCTGCGCCTCCCTCATCACCGCCTTGGGCGCCGTGTACGTGGCGCGCTTGTTCTGCGATCCCAGCAGCGGCGTCTCGTCCTCCTCCGCGGCGTCGGCGTCGTTGACGGCCAGGGTGGTGTGGTAGCCCTCGAACTTGCTCTTCTCGCCCGAGTAGATGTCGTTGTCGAACTCGACGCCCACGTCCATGAGGCCGATGCGGTCCCTCTTGGCGGGCAGGTCGCCCTCGTCCTCATTGGCGGGCGGCGGGGGCGCCTCCGCCAGGTTGTCCCGCCGGGCGCGAATGGCCAGGATCTCATTCTCGTACTCTGAAAGAGGGGCGGAGGAGGGGCTTCGTGAGGGCATGGAGGAACAGGAAATGAGACAGTCCGACTCCGGCAAGTCTAATAACTAACGTTGAACAAGACGGGAAAACGTAGAGTGTTGAGCAGAAAGTATTGCCTATATGAAAGGGATAACGGTGCAATTTGAGAACTGTACGAAAGAATAAGTGCTTTATAATGCAATATTATAATACAAATCCCGAAAACGTATGTTTTTCACGCTTCCCCGAAGAACCATCACGAAGTAAAAACCGAGTATGACCCCAATTCAAAAGTCCTTCCACAAGGAACAGGGGCAAATGCAAATGCAGGGACCACTAGGTACACTCGCTAAAGTACACTACTACACTCTTGTTTACTAGTCTTGACTACTACATTTAAGGCCAACGTTGGCCCCCCCGGCCAGGCAAAATCTGCTCTGCGCCTGCCTCACCTTCTTTGGTCTTCTCCGCCGCCATCCTGCCGCCGCGATGGCCTCGGGGGCACTCAGAGAGGTCGAGGTCGAGGTCACGGGGGGGTGGCCCCGGGGGAGGGGCTGGAGGTCGCGGTGGCGGCGAGCGAGGTCAACACCGTCAACCACGTCAAGCAGCTTCGCCGGAATAATACAAAGTTGCCACATTTCAGCGAGAAAGAAAAACGGGACTAAAACTAAGCTAGCAAACAGGCCGGGGAAGTATAAAAAAAGTCTAAATAAATATTTTGTAATCGTAAATAAACCTCACAAAAAACTCTAAATGAGAACAAAAATCATATTGAACAATCCTTTCATTTTTTCACTATCACAAAGTGTATTTTTTTCCTTAGTCCCTTTTTCTGGCAGCCGTAAATTTGCTCTGCCTAAAAAATCCGTCTGCCTGTTTCCGCCCATTCTGCCAATATTTGTTTGGTTTTTTGAAGCGGGGACACATTCTTGGCTTTTCAGCCAAAGCAAAAGACACGAAACAGCAACGATAGTAGAGGTAAAAGACGAAACAGCTGTTTTCTGTGCAAGACAAGTGCAGAGTGCATTGGCAGCAAAAAGGCACAAAAAGTGTCGCCAAAGAAAGAAAAGGCTGCTAAGAGACAAGAACAAGATGCGCAAAAAGGCCTTTTTTAAAGGCCCTTAAACTATCGATTGCCTTTTGGGCACATTGTTGTGTCTGGCACCACCTGAACTCCCCCGTGTAGAGGCACGGTGGGAGCGAGAAAGAACCCACCCGCCCACTTTGTCCGAGCCAGCCCCTAATCATGGAGTCCCTGGTGGAGGTGGAGGACTTCCCCGGCAGGTGAAGGACTCACACAGTCACACTCACTCAGTTTTTCCATTCTGCGATGTTCCCTCGCGCCCCTTCCAGGCTCCTGCACGTTGCCGCCCTGTGGGACAACGCCGAGCTGCTGGAGGACCTGCTCAACGGCGACGAGCTGTCCTGCCTGGACGCCAGGGACTCTTGGGGCAGGTCCGCCCTCCACGCAGCGGCCACCAACGCAGACAGCAAGTGCCTAAGGATACTGCTGCAGTCGGGGGCAAAGGTGGGTATTGAGAAGAAGGACGGCCTCCTACAAATTTTTATAAAAGGCTATTGCCACTTCCTTGCCATTATTATCCCACATACTATCCTTCCGTCCCCTCCAGGCGGAGTCCGCTTGCGGCGCCCGCGGCGAGAGCCGCACCCCGCTCCATGTCGCTGCCGAACACGGCCACTCCGACAACGTCCGCCTGCTGGTGTCCCACGGCGCCTCGCTCCTCACCCGGGACAGCCTCGGCCTCACCGCCATGGACCTGGCAGAGAAGGGGGACCACAAGGAGTGCATGCAGGTAAACAAAAGGTTGTTGTTTAAAAAACATTGCTTTGCCACATTACTTTTGTCGGGCATAGCAACACAATGTGAGAAGATAAGAAGTCAAGGCAGACCATTTTCCCGCCCTGCGTCTATCCGCTAGACCTGTTTTTCAACCCTTGCTGACATCCTGATGAATGTGTGAGACTTTCCCCCCTCATCCTTTTCCTGTCCGCCTCCCGCCAATGGGCAAGAAAATATCCGAATCTCCCGACTGCAAAGTCTGCCCTCCTGAGCTCACCTTTGCATTGTAGCCGAGTCTCACTCAGGTGGGCGGTCGGACGGGAAGGAAGGGAGCGCGAAAGATTGGCCAGAGAAACAACGTGGGCGTAGGAGAAGAATGTACACGGAGATGGGGTTTTGGGTTTCGAGAAAGGGAAAGAAAAGAAGAGGAAGATTTTTTTCCCCCGGCCCGTTCCTGTGGGCATGGCGAATGCACTGTTTGTTGAGGTGCCGCCTGTCCGCGACTTGTGCAGGAAAGAAAGGAGGGAGTTGGAGTGTGTAGCGTTTGAGTGGAATGGGAGGAAGATGATTTCGTATGCAGTGGACCTCTCTCACAAAACAGCGTCGAGAGGCTTTTTTTGTGCCGACACAGAAGAACGTGTTGTAAAATGCTGGTAGCTGACACACGGCATCGACTTCGTCGACCTCCGAAATGCTGCTGTGGGGGTCGCTGCTGAGAAAGCCAGCATCACGCGTCGCAGAGGTGGGCAAAGGCTGCTGCACTGTCAATGGGACAGAGATTAATCTCTCCCGCTGAAGGAGCTTAATTATATGGAGGCTTTATCACTTGCCGAATTATTCTCGCAGTTTTGATAACGGGCACTTTCTCTTATATCTTGTGGCAAGGTCCCGGTGGAAATACAGTATTTCTTCAGTTCTCGAGAACATGTGACCCAGCACAGGTGTCATTCCATATAAAAAGCGTTTGGCTATCCAGTTTTGATTTAACGGTACGAACGACGATACTAAGGAGCTAGCTGTACGGTAAAGTTGAGGTATTATGTATTGTACCGCTAGGAAGAGGAGAGAAAGCATCCGGCATTTCCGGTCTTGCAAACAAGAAATACTTATCGCACTCGTTTTCGTGTAGCACTGAAACCATTCAGGTTGTCATTCTAAATTAACAAATTGCTCTTGTTCCAAGATCCTTCGCGAGGCGGCCGACCGTCAGGAGGAGGCCCGCCAGGAGATGGTCCGCTGCCTGCAAGACGCCTGCGTCAGCGGGGACCTCTCCAGCGTCCGCTCCCTGCTCTCCTCCCTCCCGGACGCCGTCGCCATCGCCACCACCATCAACTTCATAGGCAGCGGGGGCAGCAACACGCTCCTGTTCAAGGCCAGCGAGTACGGCCACCGCGAGGTCGTTTCCTTCCTGCTTGACAACGGCGCCGACGGACGGATCCACCCGGTGACAAAGTACTCCCCGCTGTACATCGCCGCCTACAACGGCCACAAGGACGTGGTCGAGCTGCTGCTGGCCAGGTTCCCAGGGCTCATCAACACGCTCACCGTGGAGAGGTGGTCGCCCCTGCACGCCTGCTGCATCAACGGGCACTCCGCCATTTTCGAGTTCCTGCTGCGGTTTCCCTTCAGAAAGTGAGTTGGCAATTGGAATTGTTCTTTGAAAGCATATTTTACTGGAAAACTATGTAATCTCCAGAGAGCAGCTCAAGACGTTTCGCGACAAGAGCGGGCAGTGGGAGTACGACTTTGCCTTCGACATCAACCTCTGCGACGTCACCGGCCAGAGTCCCCTCTACCTTGCCTGCTGCGTCAGTAACATCAAAATCGTCGATCTTCTGCTCAATCTCAAGGTGCGTAGAAAATACTTTACTAGGAATTTGCCTACGTCTAATTGCTTTTTCTCTTTATCCAGGTCAAGGGAAGGAAAGTGGTAGCTTCGACCAAATCATCTAAAAAGGGCCAGAGCAAAGATGATCAGGGCGAAAAGGTCATCTTGACCAAGAGGACGGGAATTCAGGTAAGGAAATCAGACTCCGTGTTTCGCTTGCTTGCATTTCCTGGATATATTGGATTGTATGTAAAGGCCCTGATCTCTCGCCTGCGCGGCACTTCCGACGCTGACGAACTGGGGGAGGACGAGACCTGGCTGAACCCAGTACTGGTGGACTCCTACTGCAGCAACGGCACTGAGACTGCCCTGCACAACGCCGTGCGGAGAAGGGAGAACGCCATCGCCTCCAGGCTGCTCACCGCCGGGGCCAACCCTAACCTATCGATCTACTCTTCCTCGGCGGGCGGCTCCTCGAGGGACGAGGATGGGGGAGAGGAGAGGGGCCAGCCAGGGCAGGCCTCCTCCTCGGCTGCTTCTGCTGCGGGATCTGAGCAGGTTCCCCTGGAAGAGTTTTATTTCAAGGGCTCGACCTGCCTGGTGGAGGCCTGCAAGAATAGAGACATGTCCATGATCGACCTCTTGCTCCGCTATTCCGCCCGCGACGACGACTGCAAGGCCCTGGCCGTCTCCGTCCGCGCAGGGGACGAGGCCGTCGTCTCCAAGCTGCTAGGGCTCAAGGCAAACCAGGACCTGGAGAACGGCATAAACAAGAAGGGCATCGCCGAGTTCAACCACTCCCTGGTCAAGGGCTTCGCCTCGGTCGGATCCCTCGCCTACTCCTCAATCTTCCCCTCCACGCCCGTCATGGTCAACTGGCACAACCAGGGCGGCTGCCTGAGCGCAGTCAAGGAGCAGTACCTGGTGGACGCCGCCGTCAGGCTCAACCCCAAGCTCCGGCTCAGCCCGCGCTTCCAGTTCTCGGCCGTGCACGCCATCACCCGCCTGGATCTATCCAGCAACGACCTCGTGGAGCTCCCGGAGTGCGTCTGGTACCTGCAGAGCCTCAAAGTGCTGAACCTGGCCCAGAACAAGCTGGAGTACCTTCCCTCGTCGGTGCACCGCAAGATCGGCCTCAGTTCCCTTAGGAGCACCCGCAGCTCCCTCTACAACTGCCCCATGCTGGAGGAGATCTTCCTGCAGGACAACCGACTGGAGACGCTCCCGGCGGCCCTCTTCGCCTTGAAGTCCCTCGTTTCGCTGGACGTGTCCAACAACAAGCTGCAGTACCTCCCCTTCGAGATGTGGCTCAACCCGGTGCTGAAGGAGCTCAACCTGGCCTTCAACCTCCTTGCCGAGCTGCCCGCCTCCAGGGGCTGGAAGAGCGGGGGAGGAGCGGGGGGCGACGCCTCGCAGACCTCTTCCCTGAACCAGGGCAGCAGCCTCTCGGACGTCTCCTACGACAGCGACGACGTCTCGGTGGAGGCAATCTCTGAGCTTGCGGATTCGGACGACGAAACGTCGTCTTCGTCGAGGAAGGGACTCGACAGCGAGAAGGCGAGGTGCCTGAAGCGGGTGCCGCTGAAGCACGAGAGCCTCTGGTCCGCCTCGCTCGACATCGTGGAGAGCTCCAAGCTGTACAGCGGCTACGACGACGCTGCCAAGGTGGGCCCCGGCGGGGAAAAGGGAGAGGACTCGGACAGCCCCAAAGAGTCCGCCCTGGTCTCGCTCAACCTGGCCCACAACTCTTTCTCCGTGGCCCCTCGCTGCTTGGCTTGCCTGGCGCCCAACCTGGCCAGGCTCAACCTCTCCTACAACTCCATCGCCAAGTTCGGCCCCGTCGCCTCGTACCCGCTCTCCCTTAAGCACCTCGACCTCGGCTACAACCAGATCAGCGGCTGGCCGGGAGACTCTCCCTCCCACGCCGCCGGCTCCATGGGATCTGCGGACAACCTCTGCTATGCCACTGAGGCGATGGAGGCTCTCTCCATCGGGGAAACTCAGGTGCAACAGCAGCAACAACAGCAGGCAATTTTGGAGAACAAGAAATTCACCAGGTAAAGAAACTTTGAGGCATCAATGAAAAGGTCTATTGAATTTTCCCACTTTTTTTAGAATCCATAAGCTGTCCGTTTCGAGCAAACCGAACGCCTGCGCTCACCGTGGGCACTCTCGGCTGGACAACCTCCGCACTCTGATCATGTCAAACAACATCCTGTCCAATATAAACTACTACTCGGCCGACGCTGCCGAGACTGGAAGCAGAACCTCCGAAGACGGCGGCAAAGACGGTGCCAGCAGCACTCGCTCCCGCATCCTTTTCCCCGCCGTCAGCATGCTGGACGTGAGCGGGAACAACATCCACTCCATCCCGGACAACATCAGCGACCTGACCAACCTTTCAGTCTTGAATGTCAGTAACAACCCGAGGATATCGGATTTGCCTCCCCAGATGGGGTTGTTGAACAAGTAGGAAGTTCTCTACACGTGTATGACATAGAAATTTTTAATAGCATTACTTTTCTCCTTGCAGACTTTGGAATCTTAACACGAAGGGATGCAACCTGCAAGAGCCTCTTCTGACCATGTCACAATCAAAGAGCTACAAAACGTCAGACATCATTGGATACCTCCGCTCTATTTTGGAAAACTCAAAGCCCTACGCTCGACTGAAGCTCATGGTGGTGGGAATCCAGGGGATCGGAAAGACGACACTACTGGAACTGCTGAGGCAGGAGGGCGGATCCTTCAAGCGAAAGTCTGGAGGGCAGGAGCACTGGGCCAAGAGGATGGGCAACAAGAACATCAACATGAAGACTGGACGGGGCGTCTCCATCTCCACGGTGGGGGTCGACATCGGAGACTGGACCTTCGAGAAGAAGAGCGCCGACCGCGGCGGTCAGGCTTCCCTTGGCCCGGTCGTCTTCCGCACTTGGGACTTTGGCGGGCAGACCGAGTACTACTCCACCCACCAGTACTTCCTCTCCCGCCGCAGCCTGTACGTCGTCGTCTGGAGGATCACCGACGGGGAGAAGGGGGTCAACGAGATCCAGCAGTGGCTCATCAACATCCAGGCCCGAGCGCCCAATAGCCCAGTCATCGTGGTGGGCACTCACCTCGACGTCGTCAAGGACGAGTTCCCGCCCAGTTTCTCAGAGTATCTGCAGCAGCGCATCAGAGAGAAGTTCATCCACATCACCGACCCGGAGAAGTGCGGGCTGCCCAAGGTGCTGGAGACCATCGAGGTGAGCTGCAAGAGCCGGCACAACATGCGGCTATTGGCAAACCTCCTGTACGACACCGCCGCCAGCCTGAGATCTCCCGGGAGCAAGGCGCGGCTGCTGGAGCAGAAGATCCCCGCCTCCTACCTGGCCCTGGAGGACCTGGTAGGAGGGCTGGCCTACGACCTCAAGGCCAAGGCCAGGGATCCCGTCCTCAGCCAGGAGCAGTACGAGGAGACTGTGACCGCCGAGCTCGAGCGGAGGTTTAGCCTGCGCTTTCGCGACGCAGCCGAGCTGAGCCAGGCCACAAAGTTCCTTCATGAGAACGGCGTCCTGCTGCACTACGACGACGCCACCTTGCGAGACCTGTACTTCCTGGACCCGCAGTGGCTTTGCGACATCCTCTCGCACGTGGTCACCATCCGCGAGATCAACCCCTTCGCCAAGAACGGCATCATGCGTCTGGAGGACCTCAGGCATGTCTTCAAGTCCTCCTCTGCCATCTCTGTGTCGGCCAAGTCGTACATCGTCAACCTGCTCAACAAGTTCGAAGTAGCTCTGACGTGGGACAGCCGCACGCTGCTCATCCCGTCGCTGCTGCCGACCGAGCAGCAGATGCGGACGTCTCCGGCGCCGGACGCCAGGGTCAGGATTGCTGTCAGGACCAGGGGTTGGGGAGGCTTCAGGGGCAGGCAGAGGCAGCTGGCGCAGACAGGGATGGGGGGATCGACGCAGGGGACCGTCTCTGCGGCCGAAAAGGGGCCTAGGAGCAGGTGAGGAGAAAGGCTTTAGCTTATTTACGAAGTGTGTAGATATATTTCCCATTTGTTTTCATCTATTATTCATACTTTTGAAAGGTTTGGGTTCTCCTTCTTTAAGCGGCGGAGCAGGTCCCAGCACTTAAACGTTAATAGGGTAGACGAGAAAGATCGGCTTCAGCAAGTGGAACGAAGCGCTGAGTAAGCGCCTTTTTGGGTATTTGCGATCCGTTTGCGGCTGACTGGGTGTGTCGTCCAAAAAATGCCTCCTTGTCCTTCGGCAGCTTATTGCATGTCCTCCCTAATTCTGGTGACTTATTAAGCATGCAGGGTTTTTATGCCTTCCTTGATAGTTGCCACACATATTGTGGTGAATTACGCAGCATATTTTTTTATCGCAGGTCCGTCCCAAGTCGAGCTCTGGCGAAGGATTTGAAGATCTCAAAGCCCATAGCCATCGACGTTGACGGCGAAAAGTCCTCCGGCAAGTCGAGGAGCGGCAACAGCGGCGGCGGCGGCAGCGAGTTCGAGATGACTCGTCGCTCCGAGGCCGAGCACTGCATCCACCGCCTGCTGCTCATGTCCTACTTCCCCTCCGGCTTCTGGTCTCGCCTCCTCACCCGAGTCCTGGCCGACGACTCCGTGGTGGAGATAGTGCGATCCTACTTCATCGTGCCGGACGAGATGTGCCACGACCCGGTCCTGGCACGCATCTTCGTCGAGCAGAAGCCCGAGTGGGTGTGCTGGCAGACCGGACTGGAACTGAGGTACATGGACAGCACGCTCTTCAGCATGAAACAGGTCATGAGCAAGGTCAACGCCGCCTGCGACTACTCAGCCATGAAGCTGCTGCTGAACCAGGAGGAGAGCTGGACGGAGGTGGACACCAAGAACTGCTCCGTCCTGGAGGTTACCCTCCCTCAGGACACGGTGGTGATCAAGAGACCAGTCAGGGGCGTTGCTGGAGCTGCCGCGAAGTCGGCATTGGACGACGAAGACCCCATCGGATACCAGGCACTCGTGTTGGACGCAAATCCGAGATCGGTGTGTCAATTGCTTGCCCTGGCGGTAGAGCACATTGACACCCTCCTGGAGGATTGGTACCCTTCCCTCGGCACCAGGTTCCTTCACACCTCTGAAGGAAAGATGCTGGTGACGAGGCTTGTTCCATGTCCCCGGTGCCTGGCGGCCCAGCAGGTCAGGTCGGAAGACGCCAGGGCCTGGCAGCAAGACTGGAGTTTCCTTCCCCCTGGAATCCCCAGGCCGGATCAGCCACCACAGCAACAGCAGCGCAACCCTGCCCCTCCCAAGGAGCACCTGCCCGTCAGAGTTTCACAGGAGAGCGCTACCTCCGACAAGGACAGCGGCGTCGGCGCAGAGAGCCCCAGAGGATCCCAGCAGAACAGCAGCAGGCGATTCGAGCCCGAGAACCCCGACGTGGTGGAGGCCACAGAGGAGGAGGAGAAAGAGGGCGACGAGTCAAAGGTATACTCTTTCCTGGTAGAGGAGTGCATCCTGGACGCCTTCCGCGGCCGCCATCCGGCCTGCCCAGTGCACGGCGATCTGGTGCTTGGCCAAGTGGCTCCAGACACAGTCTTCCTCGACTTGGAGGATCGACTTAGGGTAGCCAGCGACGCCATCAAGCTGGGGGATCTCATAGGCAGGGGAGCGTTCGGCTTCGTCTACGAGGCCGCTCTGAGGCAGTCCAGGGGACAGCAGGCACATCATCTCCAGCAGCAGCAATACCAGAGCCTGCAGCACGGCCAGGGCGGCGTCAGCGGAAGCCAACAACAGAGGAGCGTGGCCGTCAAGATGCTTCAGCCGATCGACCCCGGCCCTGACGTGAGGGCCTCGGCGGCCGCCGCCTTCAAGGCCAACCAGAGCAAGTGGGACCGGGACCCCCTGCAGTACGCTTGCAAGGCCTACTGCTCGGCCAGGCAGGAGCTCAACATCCTCATCCACCTGCGGCACCCGCACATCGTCCCCCTGGTCGGAATCTGCTGCTCCAACCCACTCTCAATCGTCCTGGAGCTCGCCCCCATGGGGGCCCTCGACAGGAAGCTGAGGCACTACCGCAGGAGCGGCGACAGGCTGCCGGCTAAGAGCGTGCAACTGGTCATCCTGCAGATAGCCAGGGCTTTGGAGTACCTGCACCAGCACCACATTATTTACAGGTATAACGAAGCACGGCCTGAGAAAATAGATATGAGAAGGAGACGACATACTAGGACATTTATTTTCTGATATAGCACCGGAGATTCTCCATTAGGGATTTGATTACCTACCACATATCCTTATTCCTACTTCCACTGATAATATGCTAGGGTTTTTCTCGCCTACTCACAACTCTTTGCAGATACGAAGCTTTTTTTCTTTTTTGAGACTTTTCCACAATATCTTTTTCGTCATAAGCGTCGAAAGCAATTTTTACGCGGTCATTGAGCTAGGATTTTTTCACATTATTCTTGCAGAGATCTCAAGTCCGAGAACGTGCTGGTGTGGCGCCTCCCTGAGCCCTTCTCCTCCTCCCGGCAGTCCTCCGACGTCCACATGAAGCTGGCTGACTACGGCATCAGCCGGAGCACCCTCCCCACCGGGGCCAAGGGTTTCGGCGGCACCGAGGGATTCATGGCACCCGAGATCGTTCGGTACAACGGGGAGGAGGAATACACCGAGAAGGTACCGTTGATTTCTTCTAAGTTTTTTCAAGGATCAGACCGAGCCGCCCGCACTCTTGAACCCCCCTTTTTCGGCGGCGGGTGCCTGGTCCTTGTAGAAGAACCATGAGTGCACGTCAACGGTGGCCCCGCTGTCGTCGTGCCCACGGTTGGCGGAAACGTCGGCCGAGGCCGCCAGCCGCCAACCCCTGTCTTGCGCCACCCTCAGCACCGCCGTCAGCATGGACCTGCCGTGCAGGCCGTAGGAGGTGCTGTCGCCGAAGGGCTCTCCTCTGAGCCGCAGCTCCAGGCAGTTCCCGTCGCCAGAAGCTTCTTCCCCGCCCTGCAGTGAAGTTGTAAAGTGCCTTAATTGCTCTCCAAAGGAGGCATTCACGGAATGCCAATTATATGGGCTTATTAGGCTTCCCTCCCGGCCCCCTCCCTTACCTGTCTTTCCCGCTCGATGCCCGGGAGATACGACCGAATGACGGCGGCCCTCAGCGCCCTTCGGTCCTCCTCGGGAAAGTCCAGCAGCCTCAGCTCGTTGTTAACGCTGAGGGCGACGCACCCCACCCTGGGGGCGGCGGCGGGGGCGTCTCGCTGGAAGAGCACTGCGCTGCGGTCGTACAGGAAGACGGTGACAGCTCCTGCGCACTGCCAGCCTCGCCGCGCCAGGGCCTCCATGGAGCGGCACATGAGCCTCCTGGAGGCCACAGAGGCCTTCCCCGTGGCGTCCAGGGGCGCCCCCTGCAGCCTGAGCTCACAGCCGCAGCCGCTCGGGTAGATCTTCTCGTCCGGCTCCTTCTCCTGGCAGGTGGACTCCATGATGGCCAGCCTCAGCGCCTCGCGGTCCTCCTTCTCGAAGCCCACCAGTCGCACGCGGTCGCTGTCGTGCGGGCTGAGCAGGGCGAGGTCCTTGGCGGTGACGCTGTGCGAGGGATCGCGAACGAAGAAGAGGGTGGCTAGGAAGCCCTTGAGGTTGGTGGCGGTGAAGAGCCGCCAGTGCGCGCCGCCCAGCTTGCCGATGATGGCCCTCAGGGTGACGTGGCCCTCCGCCCCCTCCGCGCCCTTGTTGGACCAGGGAGTCCCGCGGAGCTTGAAGTGGTGCACGTTGCCAACCCTTGTCTGAACAGTCTTCTCCGTCTGATGTTGGAAAATTGGCAACATTAAATTACTGTAGCAGGAAATCAGAAAAAAAGTCTGATTCCCTTACCTGCACCCCCTTGCTCCAGCTCTCCTCGAGCGCTCCCCTCACCAGCGGGAGGACCCCGTCATCGTCCCCGCACATGACGTGCAAGCAGTCGTACGCCCTGAGGGTGACGCTGACAACCTGTCTCTCCCTTTCTTCTTCCATCGCGTCAGGGTCCTTCGGGTTGATGATCTCCTCCAGGGAGGGGGAGGGCAGCGGGCGAACGAAGAACCAGGTGGAGTGGTCTTGAAAGAAGGAGAGCTCGGAGGATATGACGAATTCGTAGCCGAGGTCGGTCATCCCCGTCAGCACCTTGCCAGCGAAGACCTTGCCCATGGCGGAGGCCTCCTTGCCGGAGCAGTTGGCGAAGGGGCGGCCGGGGAACTTGAATTCGGTTGACCCGCACACGTCCCGGCCGGACAGCTCCTGGTTACCAGTCACTTCCCTGGTGAACGTACCACATAGTACGAAGAAGGAAGGGAGAGCAGAGGGGGGAAAGGATGTTAATTGACTTCTTCTTCCCTAATTGACGTAGCTCGTTACCTGGCCGCGTTTGTGACCATCCTCTCCACCTCGTTTGACGCGTGCAGGAGCCTGAACCTGTCCGTGGGCCTGATGACCATGCAGACGTAGCCGCGGTTGTCCCCGAGGTCGGGCACCGGCAGAGAGAAGCCGGTCCCCATGCTGCGGGGGATCTACATCGGAAAGGTTGGCGCGGACGATCTTCCCCCTCTCGGCGAGAAAAAAGGCTTTCACTGCAGTGATATGGGTAACTTCAGTGAGGAGTGGGGAAATCGAGACCAGCCTCCCCTCCAATCTTCACTCTCTGACTGATGTTCTTTTCCCTTTCTGTTTTGCTTGAGGGCGGAGGCCGCGCATGTCCTCCTCCTTCTCCTCCCAGCTCTCTTTGCTCTTGCCACCGCCCCTGGGCACCTCTCTCTCTATTCTCGGTCGCTCAATGGAGTGCTCGGAGGACGAGAAAGCAAGAGGGGGAGGGGAACATTTGATGACGTCACAATCGCAGGGAAAGCAAGGGCGTGGAAGCGGGAGTGTGTTGGTCCGGTAGAAAGCCAGAGGGCATGTAGGACACCAGGGCCTGGGAATTGCGGGAAGACACGGAACAACAAAAGATCAAGAGGGGAGTGCCTTCAAGTAATGGCGGGAGAGCACACAGTAATTGTAGGGGCCTCCGTCGGAAGGGGACTACCGTTGCATACATACATGCAAACACAAACGGAGAATAGGGGCAATAAACGACTAGAAAAATACACCTGGCTTTTTTTTTCTTTTTTTCCCCTCCAGGTTGACACGTTCTCGTTCGGAATGTTCATCTACGAGCTGGTGTCCCTCCGTCAGCCCTTCGCCGGGCAGGACGCCGGCGGAGTCAAGGAGCTGGTGCTGGAGGGCGGGCGCCCGGCGCTGTCCCCGTCCGAGGCCGCCGCCTGCCCCACCTACGTGCTCGACCTGATGGTCACCTGCTGGGCGCAGCAGCCGCGCGCGCGCCCCTCCGCCAGCCAGGTGGTGTCGGTGGCGTCTGCGCCCGAGTTCGCCCGGCTGGTGGACGTGGCCTCGCTCGACTACGGCACCTGCAGCTCCTGCTCTGCCGTGCCGCCCTCCAGGAGCAACCCCAGCGTGGACCTCTGGATGGGAGTCAGCTCAGCCTTCGAGGACTACCCGCAGCTGCACATCCTGGAGGCGGGGACGCTGGGCTGGCAGGACCACCTCATCCTGTCAGGGGCACACATGGAGTCTGCCGCCGACAAGTCCTCCTCCTCTTCCTCTTCCAAGGATCGGCCTCTGATCTCCTCCACCGTGGACTCCGGCCTCGGCCACAGCGTGACCTCCATGTGCTTGGTAAACGACCTCGTGTGGATGGGGGATCACCTCGGATACATCCACGCCTACAGCACACAGGTGGGAAAACTCGTTCTCTCCCTCGAATTTACATTTAGAAAAAAACCTACCACTTTACGTAATTGCGTCAACATCAAGGATAACCTGTTCTCCCGATTTTTCTCTTCATACCCTCTCACCTTTTTTGTGGGAATGAAAGTTAACATGTTTTCTATTTAATTCAGACGTACCGCAAGCTGTTCTCGTACAAGATGGAGCCGGACGAGCACGAGGAGGCCTCCCCGGTGCGCTGGATCCACTTCCTCCCGGAGCTGCAGCGCGCGTGCGTGGCCATGCACAACGGGAGGATGTTCCTCTGCTGCGCCGACGTCGTCCCCACCAAGGAGGAGGGCATGGAGGGAACCTTCCTCATCACGGAGCTGGGCAGCGCCACCTGCATCCACTCCGTCACCAGCGTCCTCATCCGCCAGGGCGGTTCCGCCTCGGGCGGCAAGATTAAGAGCGCCGAGATCTGGTGCGGCGAGTCCCACGGCGCCGTATCCGTCTTTACGCTCATCGACGGCGTCGTCACCTCGCAGGAGGTGGTCAACCACAACAGCCCCGTGGTGGAGAACCTGGAGGTGCTGCAGGTCATCGCCTCGCCCAAGGACACCAGCGACGCCATCTGGACGTTCGTATACCCTGGGTGCCACATATTCCAGTGGAGGACAGGGGAGCAGGTGGGAAAGAAACTATCCATAGCCTCATCTCAGTTTAAATAATATCGTATATTGTACTGAAGGGTCGCCGTGAGATCCGCTCTCGCCTGGACTGCTCCAAGCTTGTTCCTAGCTCCGAGTCCCTGCGCACGATCGCCGGCATCGACGAGCACTTCTCCCCCGGCCGCTGCCAGATCGCCTGCATGACGGTGCAGAGGGGGAAGCTGTACGCGGGGACCAGCTGGGGATGCCTCATCGTGGCAGACGCGCTCACCATGAGGCCGGTCTCCGTCTTCAGGCCGTACTCGGAAGAAATCCAGGTAGGAAGAATTGACGGAATGTTCTATAGGTTGGTTTTTCAACTTCCTTCTTTCTCTTTTCGCAGGCTATCATTCCTCTGCCCGCAGTATCCAGAGCCGGGGTCAAAGCCAAGCCGCCAGCCTGGAAGCACACCCACAAGGACAAGGATGCCGAGGCAGACGAGGAGCTCCTGCTGGTCACCCTCGGCAAGGGATACAGGAGTCTTATCGGGCGATTCGTCGGGTCTTCCTCCGGCGGCGGCTCTTCCGGCGGGGCGAGGGCGAGGAGGCGGTCGGCCGTGGTCTCCGGTCGTTCTAGGGACGGCGACGACGGCGAGGGGGACGAGGAGGAGGACGGGGAGTACGACAAGGCGCGGACGATGACGGCGCTCGTATGGAGGCCGGACGACTGGCTGGCGGACTGAACCCGGAAAAGACCAAAGAAGAAAGAACGACCAATTGTAATAACCAACCCCCAAGAGGACTACTTACAGAAACGATTGTCAGCTTTGCAACCAAAGTTTTATTTTACATATGGTAGAAAGAGTTTTATAGTTATCAACCCATTTTTATTACCATTTTTTTGCAAGCGAGGAAGGCTGCAAGATTTTAGTAGTGCGACGAACCCAACATCGATCGACAGATTTCTCTTTCTTTTACCTTATGTAACGCGTATATTTTTGTCACAACCCTTGCTGTGATCGTCATAATATTGTTAAATCGTCGGAACTGTTTTCGTCAAGTGCTCCACTCCAATCAAATACATTCTCATACTGCTTTGCTCCGCAACTTTGCAGCGCATCGGTTCTTGCACAAACAAAAAAACATATACCGTGTGTGAACCCGTTCCTGTTTAAAGAAGCAAATATTGTATTCGTGCAGACGATTCCGTATGTCTTCTTTCCTCCCCCCATTTGTTTGGGCGTCATCATCAAGTGTTTCCCCTCCCATCGCCGTTTTTCGTGCCCTCCCACATTACGTACAGAATAGATAGGGGTCGGCCGGCAGTCTTGTTCACTTTACAGTGAGGAAAGCACGTCAGTACAGCCCTGCTTCTCTCTGTGAAACTGCGTATACTGCGCGGAGGCTCTGTGTCTCTGTGCAGGCTTCCTCCCTGTCCCCCACCCACCCCCGGGCGGACGAACACACGCATTTATCACTCGCCCACATGCGGCAGCTCCCCCCGTCCTCCGTCCTCCGTCCTCCAGCAGCAGCAGCAACTGCAGAGAGAGATACGGACGGAGCCTCCTATTCCGGTTCTCTCAATTTCAAGCAGTATGCCTCTCCTCTCCCGCTCCTCCAGCTCTCTGTACGACGGCAGTATGTAGGTAACAGATGTGGCCTCCCTCCCCTCCGGCTAGCCCAGCCCGGAGCTAGGCCAGGGAAAGAAGAGCTTCCTTTCATACCACGGTGCTCCCCCTGGAGGCGGAGGCGGCCGGCGGACCTCGGCTTTCTCATCCTAGCTCTCTTTTTTACGCTTCTTCCTCTTCCACCTCCCTCCCAACGGCGTCGGTGGAAGCGAGGCCTACCCGAACGAAGGAGAAGAGTACAGAAGGCCCTCTCCGAATCTGCTCTTCTCTCTCTTTCTCTCTCTGTCCCCTACTGCAAAGGGCGAGGCGAACCAGAGAGGGGAAGAGACCGCCATTACGGACTAAAAGGGATCTCCGCACACCGAGGAACAAAGGGAATTTTTCTCCACCGTCCTCCTTCATGGCCTCAATCATGGGCAACGGCGGCAACGGCGGGCAGAGGTCGGCTGCGGCGGCGGGGGACACGGTTCAAGTAGACATGCAGCAACAACAGCAACAGCAACAACCGAACCCCAACGCTCCGGCGGCGGCGCAGGGAGCGGCGGCAGCATTGCCTCCAGCTCCGGTGCCTCCTCCGCCACCACCGACCCTCCCTTCTGTGCCTCCCCCAGACTATTTCGCCACTT
>JAAUYJ010113004.1_pt1 | contig 23477 bp, 22 predicted proteins | sample 7278031 | NCBI WGS metagenome assembly JAAUYJ01 (sample SAMN14350222, study PRJNA611818) | marine sediment metagenome | isolation source: surface marine sediment (1.8m) | place: French Polynesia: Moorea | collected 2018-08 | reverse complement strand
TGTTCCAAGACTAGGCTCTATGGGCTATTCAACGCTTTCGTCGCCACTTTTAGGAGTGGCAATCCCGCGCCTTCAACGTAGTGAAACGGAGTAAGTTAGGGTTGTTGAATTGTAGTAATCATATTCCCATCTAATTACTGGGTTTGATATAAACCAATGCTTGTCGCCAAATCAAAAGGGATTGACCCGATTTATCTGACAAACAGAGACACTGAGGATCTTGCCATAAAATTTGACCCGTAATTGTTTCTGCAGTGTTTAACTGAATGACAATTTTTTGTTTATCTTTAATATACTTTTGAATCTGCCGAATACTAGGCAAACCGGTATCAAATTCAGTCATTACTCCCTATGTTTTATAAGGTTTCTATCTCAATTATATTTGCTTGACGCTGACTTAAGAGAATAACACAATTAAGTTAACTTTTAGGTCTTGCCATTCTCCATTAAAACTTCTATACCTGAAAAAATAACGTTTTGGTCAACTCTAACTCGTTCTGACCAAGAATAGTTCTGTTCTCGAAGATAATTGTACCAGTCTAAAGCATCCCCTCCTGTTAAGATAATTTGACTTTCAGAATAATTTCTTAACCAATCTTCACAAAAAGTCCTAAGTCCATTTAAAACCGTATAGATTATCCCGCTCGCAATGGCATCAGAGGTATTCATCGCCCAAAGCTGAGGTAATTTTCGAGGCCAGGTAACATGAGGTAATGCAGCCGTTTGAGTTGACAATGACTCAAATTGTAATTTTAGTCCTGGTAAAATTGCCCCTCCCCGAAAAGTGTAATAAGTGTCGACTCCAGTTAAGGTCAAAGCCGTACCCGCATCAATCAGTAAACAGGGAAAATGATATCGTTTTCCTGCACCTAATATACCTAAAGCTCGATCAATTCCCATCGTTGCATAAATATTTTTCAAAGGGATATCTTCTAAAGTTAAGAGATTAATAGAATGATAACCCCGCCATAATTTTGTTTGAGACGGCACAACAGAAGCCACAGTTAAAGGTAAGTTTTTAGGAATATGAGCCAGTAAAAACTCAGAGGGTAAGCTCAGTCCAATAGACTCAGAAATATGGTTTGTATCCCAAGTGTTTTCTAAGTGTTTATTGATGAAATATCCCCAGTGTAGCCTAGAGTTACCAATTACTAAGGCTAAACATTCTCTTGCGTTTAGAATCGTCACAATGTTCTTGATTTTGAGTTCCTTGTTGAAAAGCCCCTAGCTTCAAAACTTCACCAAAATTTTATGGGCAAACATCCCTAAAATTGACAATAATAATGTTATCATTTCTCAGTGTTAACCCGCCAATTATCCTTTTATGAGTCAAGAAAACGAATATATTAAGGAAACTGATGCTGACAGAGTGCGAGTTTTAAGCGAAGCTCTTCCCTACATTCAACAATTTGCCGGACGTACCGTTGTCATTAAATACGGGGGGGCTGCGATGAAAGATAGTTCCCTCAAAGATAAAGTTATTAGAGATATTATTTTCCTCGCTTGTGTTGGCGTGCGTCCAGTTATCGTTCATGGTGGTGGACCAGAAATTAATACTTGGCTCAATAAATTAGGCATTGAAGCCCAATTTAAAGATGGTTTAAGAGTAACCGATGGACCAACGATGGATGTGGTAGAAATGGTTCTAGTGGGTCGTGTAAATAAAGAATTGGTTTCCCTGATCAACCGAGCAGGTGGTCATGGAGTTGGGCTCTGTGGAAAAGATGGAAAGTTGGTTCAAGCTCGTCGTGTGGATAAAGAAGGCATTGGCTTTGTTGGGGAAGTCAGTAAAGTGAATGCCAAAATTGTTCATTGTTTGGTTAATAATAGCTATATTCCCGTTATCTCCTCAGTAGCAGCCGATGAAAATGGGCAGGCTTATAATATTAATGCCGATACCTTCGCTGGAGAAATTGCTGCGGCTTTAGGAGCGGAAAAGCTGATTCTACTAACCGATACCCCTGGTATTTTACAAAATTATCAAGATCCAAGTACATTATTGACTAAATTGGACATTAAACAGGCCAGAGACTTAATCGCTGAAGGGGTTGTAGCCGGTGGCATGATTCCCAAAGTCAATTGTTGTGTGCGATCGCTGGCTCAAGGGGTCAGGGCAGCCCACATTATTGATGGTCGTATACCTCACGCTGTTTTACTAGAAATATTTACTGATGAGGGTATTGGTTCGATGATAATCGCTTCAGAGTATCAGTCTTCGTGAAATATCCTAACTAAACTTTGTAGGAGTTTTACCTTGACAGAAAATCTGAAATCTAAAATTACTCTAAAAAGTATCTCTTGATACTTTATTTGTGGTGGCTAGTTTTCGCAAACAATAGAAATTCCCTAGTCAAGCATAGTATTTGTCTAGGGTGCAAAACTCCTAAAATATAACCCTTAACCGAAATCTTGATATTCTCAAGGGAAAACTGCTATCAATGTGGGGTTTTACCCCTATAATTGTCGTAATTACCGTACTATGCGAAAAAAAGAGTTGCACAAATTGGATATATAAGTTATAAATGAATGGATAGAAATGCTTCTCGAATCGCCTCCTTAGATAAATATCTACGATTCTATAACATACAGAAATACCAAGAGAAGCATTGCTCCTAGAGCATTTGTAAAATTTAGTAAACGCAAATTGATTGAGTCTATGACTAAACAAGTCGCTCATCCTATGATGAAGTTTCAGCGTAAAGTTTCCTCACTGGTGGACTCTAATGTTCTCAAACCCAGTGATAGTCTTTGGAAGTTAGCCCTTCTTTATGAAAAGGACTGGTCTTATTGGAAAGGAGAATTGTTAGAGTTTGGTTTTACTATGCAAGATCCCGTCAGCGAAGTCCTGGTGGTAGAAGCATGGGATGAGGAATAAGGATAGCTGTGAAAAAAGTTAACCCAAACCTCATGAATATTCCAGAATGTTACTTTGCGAAGAATTTGAAAAATATAGTTCTTTCAACGTGGCATGGATATGATTTTTAATGTTAAGGTAAAATTATTAACAACTGTTACCTGATCAGGAGATATCTATGCTACACCGCAAGATTTATCAACTCTGTACAGAAGGCCGAGAAGTTTGTCTGTTCTTGCGGGATCAGCAACGTTGGATCGAGGGTGCAACCATTGTCTCTCTAGAGGGGGACTTAGTGGCCATTCGTTATGAGACCGAAGAGGACGACGAAATTAGTTCTTGGGAAGAAATGGTAAGACTAGAAAGTATTGGCGCTGTCAGCCGAAAACTAGCCTCTGTTCCGAGATACAACTCAGAGATTTTTGTTTCTGATGATTGTCCTGAAGCCGAGCAGATTCATCCTCACTCTCCTGATTCTAATCAGGAGCAGACCGGTTAGCCATTTTTTCTAGTCTATCAAAGCCGGAATTATCCGGCTATTTTTTTGTGAATTTATAAACGACTAATAGATATCCTATAATGAGGGGAAGAGACAAATAGTGGTAATTTATCGTTGTTCGTGATCATTGAGCAATCGACTAATAGATTACCGTCAACTTTTGGAGTTTGACAAACGAGAAAATTATGCAAATATTGGATAAAAAGTCAGGAAACCATGACACAATGGACGCACCTAAACATGGCTTGCCTGTAACGATTATTACAGGGTTTCTCGGAAGTGGAAAAACAACACTTCTCAACCATATTTTGACAAATCAAGAAGGAATAAAAACAGCAGTTTTAGTGAATGAGTTTGGAGAAATTGGCATTGATAACGAGTTGATTGTTACCAGTGAAGACAATATGGTGGAACTTAACAACGGCTGTGTTTGTTGTACAATTAATGAAGATTTAGTCCAAGCGGTTTATAAAGTTTTAGAACGTTCTGAAAAGGTAGATTATATGATTGTTGAAACCACTGGTTTAGCTGATCCTTTACCAGTTGCTCTCACATTCTTAGGAACAGAATTAAGAGATATGACTCGTCTAGATTCTATCGTTACTATGGTAGATTGCTCCAATTTTAGTCTAGATCTATTCAATTCAGAAGCAGCACATAGTCAGATTGCTTATGGAGATATTATTGTTTTAAACAAGACGGATTTAGTGGACGAAGGGGATGTTGATTCTTTAGAAATTAGAATTAGGGATATTAAAGAATCTGCAAGAATTTTACGTACTGAAAAGTCACAAGTTCAACTACCTTTAATTCTGAGTGTGGGATTATTTGAGTCTGATCAATACTTCGATCATCAAGAAGCTCACCATGATCATGATCACCATTCTCACCATGATCATGATCACCATTCTCACCATGATCATGATCACCATTCTCACCACGATCATGATCACCATTCTCACCACGATCATGATCACCATTCTCATCACTTAGAAAATGATGGCTTTATTTCTATTTCCTTTGAGAGTGATCAACCTTTTTCCATCCGAAAATTCCAATACTTTCTAGATAATCAACTCCCCTCTAACGTTTTTCGAGCTAAAGGGATTTTATGGTTTAATGAAAGTGAAAAGCGTCACATTTTTCACCTCAGTGGGAAGCGTTTTACCTTAGAAGATGATCAATGGAAAGGAACCCCAAAAAATCAATTAGTTTTGATTGGACAAAACTTAGATAAGGATAAGTTATATCAACAGATCGAACATTGTTTATCTCTTCCGCCTAAAACAAAAGGGGAAGGGTTGGGTTAATTAGATGATTTTTAAGGGGTAATTAATGATTTAATTGCCCTTATATAGCATTTCCTCTACTTGTGAGTTACAAAACTTTTTAGTTTTGGGAGTTGGGAGTTTGGGAATAAGACAATAAGTCTACCTCATGGAAGTGAGAAACGCTATATTATTACTCTTGAACTTAAATGACAACCCCATGCTGTATAAACTGGATCAGCGTAAGTAGGAAGTCACTAGGTGGCACTATAAAATAAAGAGGTAGAAATAACTGTTTTTGAGAAAACTTTGTCATAATCTTGAATAGGGAACCCTGTTATTATCAAAATCGGAATATCATGCGTATTAAACAGCTAGGTGTCTATATAGGACTATTGATCTTAGGCGGCGGGATGGGAGTCTGGGGGAGTCGCTATCTTCTGCAAACCTCTCAAGAACAGACAATAAACCCTCCAGCAGTGGTTCCCACCAACCTCAAACCTTTTCCCTTTCCAGCACAAAAACCTTCATCAAAAAGCAATTTAAACTTTATTGCCCAGGCCGCCCAAAAAGTAGGACCAGCAGTTGTTCGTATCGATGCAACCAGACAAGTATCTGATCAAATGGGACAAACCTTTGAACACCCATTTTTTCGTCGCTTCTTTGGCAATGATCTTCCCATTCCCAGAGAACATATTGAGCGGGGAACGGGATCGGGATTTATTATGAGTGCTGATGGACAATTATTAACCAATGCTCACGTGGTAGATGGAACCGAGGAAGTTAAAGTCACCCTCAAAGATGGTCAAGTATATCAAGGGAAAGTATTGGGAACTGATCCCATGACTGATGTAGCTGTGGTGAAAATAAATGCTACCAATTTACCCACAGTCGATATTGGCAGCGCTGAACAACTGAACCCAGGAGAATGGGCGATCGCCATTGGAAACCCTCTAGGATTGGATAATACGGTTACAGTGGGAATTATTAGTGCTTTGGGTCGTTCGAGTTCTGAGGTGGGTGTGCCAGATAAACGGGTAAGATTTATTCAAACCGATGCTGCCATCAACCCAGGTAACTCTGGAGGGCCGTTACTAAATGCCCAAGGACAGGTAATCGGTATTAATACAGCTATTCGGGCTGATGCCCAAGGCTTGGGCTTTGCCATCCCCATAGAAACAGCGCAGAGAGTTGCTAATCAGTTATTAACTACAGGAAAAGCAGATCACCCTTATCTGGGTATTCATATGGTGACGCTTAATAGTGAATTACGTAAGGAACTGAATCAAGATCAACAGTTAGATTTTAAAATTACTGAGAATGAAGGGGTGTTGGTGGTGCGAGTAGTTAATGATTCTCCGGCTCAACAAGCAGGGTTTAAGCCAGGAGATATAATTGTTAGAGTAGGAGGTAAACCAGTTAGAGAAGCGGTTGAAGTCCAAGAACAAGTAGAACTTAGCACCATTGGCCAAACCCTTTTGGTAGAGGTTACCCGTGATGGACAGCCTAAAACTCTAAAGGTGTTACCTGGTTCTTTTCCAAGTAATTAATGTGAAATCAAGAATGCAGAATCAAATTCATGCCCAATTCTACATTCTCAACTAGGGGATTGATTTACTCCCATTCAATGGTTCCTGGGGGTTTCGATGTGATGTCATAGACCACACGGTTGACCCCTTTGACTTCATTAACAATACGGTTAGAGATGATTTCTAAGAGATCGTAAGGAACCCTCGCCCAGTCTGCAGTCATACCGTCTTCGCTGGTGATGCAGCGTAAAACAATAGGATGGGCATAGGTTCGTTGATCTCCCATAACACCGACGCTACGAACAGGTAAAAGAACTGCAAATGCTTGCCAAAAGTCATGATACATTCCCTGTTTACTAATCTCGTCCCGAACCACAAAATCGGCATCTCGTAAGATATTTAAGCGTTCTGAAGTCACTTCTCCAATAATACGAATAGCCAAACCCGGTCCAGGGAACGGATGACGGCGTACAATTTCTTCGGGAAGACCAATGGATCGACCGACTTTACGCACTTCGTCCTTAAATAACTTACGGAGGGGTTCAACTAACTTAAAGCGGAGGTCTTTGGGAAGCCCGCCCACATTATGATGGCTTTTAATTTTAACCGCAACTCGTTCCCCTGTTTTCGGGTCAACATTGGTATCAGCTGACTCGATAACATCAGGATATAGGGTTCCTTGGGCTAAGTAGTCAAAGGGGCCCAGACGCTTGGACTCTTCTTCAAAGACTTGGATAAACTCATGGCCAATGAGACGGCGTTTTTTCTCAGGATCGGTGACACCTTCAAGTTTGCTGATGAAACGTTCCCTGGCGTTCACGTATTCAACGGGTATGTGAAATCGTTTATCGAAGATGTCCATGAGGCGTTCTGGTTCCCCTTTGCGCATGAACCCTTGGTCGATAAACATACAGGTGAGTCTATCCCCAATGGCCTGATAGAGCAAGAAGGCTAGGGTTGAGGAGTCTACTCCACCAGATAAAGCTAGTAAGACTCTTTTTTCTCCTACTTTGGCCCTGATCTCACGAATGGTTTCATCGACAAAGGCTTCTGTAGTCCAAGTGGGTTCACAGTGACAAATATGATAGACAAAGTTGCGAATCAGGGCGATCCCATCCACCGAATGGACAACTTCAGGGTGAAACTGTACCCCAAAGAGTTTTTTCTCATGATGGGCGATCGCTGCACAAAGGGTGTTTTCTGTATGGGCTAGAATTTCAAACCCTTCAGGAAGACGGGTACAAGAGTCTCCATGACTCATCCACATAGTAGAACCGTCTTCCACATTGGTCAATAAGTCGGTGGGATCGTCAATATGAAGGGATGCTTTACCATATTCCCCTCGTTTGGCTGGTTCAACTTTTCCCCCCAATTGTTTGACCATTAGCTGCATTCCGTAGCAAACCCCTAAGATGGGGATACCGAGTTGCCAGATATCGGGATCACATTGGGGAGCGCGATCATCATAAACCGAATTGGGACCCCCTGATAAGATAATCCCTTTAGGGTTCAGTTGGGCTAATTTTTCGGCAGTAGTACGATAGGATAAAACTTCGGAATAAACCTGGGTTTCTCGAATACGACGAGCAATTAATTCCGAGTATTGAGAACCAAAGTCTAGAATAACTATTATTTGGCGATTAAGACTTTTCTCAAAGGGTTTGGGGGGTGAAGTCTCTGGGGTAGTAGGAAGGGAAGGTGTTTGAGTAGTCACGTTTTGAGGATAGAAAAAATTAGAGATAATTGAGAGAACACAAGTCGATAATTACTGAATAAATTATCTTTAAATATTCCTGTCAGTATAGCATTGTTTTTCTTTATGGTTAGTATCAATAGTTTGATATATTGACCCAAAAAAAGGGTTCCAAGCCTCCTACTCAAGTTGGAGGTAATTCCACATTCTACATTCTACATTTTGATTGACCTTCTTATTCAAGGGAGCAAGGGTTCATGATTGTTCCTTTGGGAAAAGTATAGAGACGTTTTTAGGTAACGTCTCTATCTTTAAACTTAATTTAAGCTTAACCTTAATTTAAGCGGGGTTGAATTTGATATGGAAAGAGTTTTCTGGATAGCTATAAATTACAGGGAAATCATCAACATTTTCGGGGACACCCAGTTTAAATAATTCTTTTACCGCTAGGGGAATATGGGCCATAGAAAAGTATTTTCCATGACAAGTATGAAGTCCTGCTTCAAAAAAAGTATAGGCTAAATGGGGAGGTCTTCCTGTGATAAATTCTTCAGGAGAATCGATCACACGAGGATCATGCATCGCTCCACTACTACAGATAAAAACGAGGGTTCCTTTGGGAATCACTTGTTCATAATCAGTGCCATGTCCTAGGGTATAATCTTCAACACAGGTGCTAATAAAACCACACAAAGAAGGACGGAATCGTAAGGCTTCCCAAACATATCCTGCGAATTCTTCGTCACGATCATTTTTGGCAGCAATGACGGCTTTTTTGAGTATCTCAGGGCGTTGCATTAGTTCAACAACAATGTTAGTAATTGACCCAGAAGTTAAATCAACACAAGAGGTCATCATAAATAACAAACTACTGATAATATCTTGATCATCTGTGTAAGTTGTATCTACAGACTGCATCATTAAATAACGTTGCAAGGTGCTGGGTTCAGTCGGTGGTTTAGGAGCTTCTCTATATTTATGTAAACCAAACAAACGCTCGAAGAAACCGAGTTCATCCTCTGATTTTTCTTGCGGTAATTCATCTCTAGTTTTTTCAAGAATATTCATCATTCTTGATTTTATTTCTTGACTAGATGTCGTTGCCTTTTCACTAATTTTTGGATCGTTATAGAGGTTTCTGATAGCACCATCGTTGATTTCATGAGTCCATTGAACAACTTTTTCAGGGGGTAATTCGTCAAAACCTAAATATCGAGATAAAGAAGCAGCCGGTAGTCTTTTGGCATAGTCAACCAAATCAAAAGGAGTATCTGGTTTAACTTGACTTAATAACTTTTGAGATTCTTCTAGGGAAATTCTTGCATAACGCTCAACATCTTCCATCGGAAAGGCTAAACGCAAAACTGATTTTCGCCTTTCATATTCAGCAGATGGAGGCAATTCAATTACTGTATTACCAATATATTTAAGAGTACCTTCCTTGAGTAAATCGGTGCTAAAAATATGGTTAAGTCGCAAAACATCTCTAACATCTTGATAGCGAGTTACTAATGTAAATGCTGGGGTTGGTAGGATGGGATTATGTTCTCTTAACTCGTTAAAAAAGTCCACAGGACAAACAGCAATCCATTTTCCGACTAACCTAATTTTAGCTAAAGCAGCCGCTTTAGGATCTTCAATACCTTGGGCAGCATCTTCTAATTGTTGGAGGAAACTTTTTGGAACTTCAGTCACTAATTTACCCTATAAAAAGTGGTTGATTTCAGCTTACCATGCCGATGATTTTTTTCTTTTTTTGATTACTTAATATAAGTTTTATAATTTATACAAATATTAATCATTTTTAATACTTAGTCATCTTTTTGATGCCAAAAAGTCAGCCCATCTAGAGAGCGATTGGTTGGTTTTTCACTCAGCAGGGAAATAGCTAAACCGAATATAACGGCAACAGGAGCAGTAATAGCAGAACGCCAAATACCAGGAAAGGTAAACCAACCGAAATTTGAACCAACTATGAGCAAGATAATTGAAGCAATGGTGCCGTAAAATGCCCCTTTTGCATTAATACGAGGTATCAAAACTCCCATCAAAAAAATCCCTAGTAATGGTCCCAAAAATAGAGTGGTATATTGAATAAGAAAGGGTAGCAATGGTTCTCCCGTTGAAGCGACATAAAAGGCTGCCAGAATACCCAAAATTCCCCAAAGGATAATTAAACCTTGTGCGACTCGTAACGATTGAGAATCACTGGGTTTTGATGGGGCATAACGTTGGTAAAAGTCAACAGTTATGCAGGTGGCTAAGGAATGAAGGGCTGAATCAATGGATGACATGGCTGCTGCAAAAATGGCTGCCACCAGAAATCCTGATGCTCCTGGAGGTACTTGGTTGACAATAAAATAGGAAAGAATGCCGTCGGGTTTGATATCGTTGGGAAGTCCAGAATTTAGGGAATAAAAGCCAAATAATAAAACACCCAGTAACAGGGTAGCAGCAACCCCAACAAACCCCGAAAACCAACCCAGAAAGATGGCTTTGCGCGCGTCGGAAACGTCAGCACAAGAGACATAGCGTTGTACAGATTGTTGGTTGGTCCCAGCCACCGCAAAGGAAAGCATACCATAGGCGAATAAAGCAGTGGGTAAGGAACGAATCGAGGCGGGTTCCCAAGATAGGTTAATTAAGGTTAGTTTTCCCCCTTCTGAGGCAGCAAGCCAAAGTTCCCCCAAACCCCCAGAAACGGATGATTGTAGAGTCCAAATCCCGGCTGCTAAACCCAGGAAAATCATGACAAACTGAAGTACATCAGTCCAAACGACGGCGGCAATCCCTCCTGTGACGGTGTAAACGATGGAGATAATACCCACCAACAAGATGCTTACGGGTAAGGATAATCCCGTGACGGTAGCAACCACCAGAGAAGCTGCGTATAAGAGCCCCCCTAACCGTGCGATGACGAATAATAAAAAACAGAGTGAGCCGAATGAGCGGGTTTTGGCATCGAAGCGTCTTTCTAGATATTCATAGGCGGTGGTGAGATTTAAGCGTACAAAAAAAGGGATGAATAACAAAATGACAAGACTATAGCCAATTAAATCCCCCAATTGAAGTTGTAGGTAGAGAAAACCATGATTATAGCCTTCTCCTGGTCCCCCTAACAGTGAGGCGGCAGAGAAGGAAGTGGCAATAATGGAAAAACCCACTGCCCACCAAGGGAGTTTCCGTGAGCCCCGAAAATATTCATCGGTGTTATTTTGTTGGCGACTCGCAGCAATACCAATACCAATGACAATGATGGCATAAATGGCTACAATAACCCAATCAATGCTACTCATAAAGCTTTTAGCTCACTCCAATTTTTTCACCCTAAAAGGCGTTTGAACCACTTTAATTTACCTTTATAGGGGGGAAAGCGCAAATTAGTTTCTAACCAAAAAGAACGATTTAAGACACTTTTATAATGGGAGAATATATCAAAACTTGCTTTGCCGTGATAACTACCTATCCCACTATTTCCAATGCCTCCAAAGGGTAACTGGGGAACCCCATACTGCATCACTGTATCATTGAGACAAACTGCTCCAGATATGGTTTTTTCTATGACTATCTTCTGCTGTTTTTTATCATTAGAAAACAGATAGATTGCTAAAGGTTTAGGACGTTGATTAATGAAGGTAATGGCTTCTTCTATTTCCTTATAATCTATGATGGGTAAGATAGGTCCGAAGATTTCTTCTTGCATAATAGGAAAATTTGCGGAAACTTCATCCATAATTGTAGGAGAAATATAACGCATTTCAGGGATAAATTGACCACCTATAATAATTTTTCCCGACTGTAATAAAGCAGATAATCTTTTGAAATGATGCTCATTAATAATTCTGCCATAATCTGGACTTTTGGAAGGTTCTTCTCCGAAAAATTCTTGAATTGCTTGACAAAGTGCTTCTAATAATGTTGATTTTATTCGTTGATTAACTAATAAATAATCAGGGGCAATACAACTTTGTCCTGCATTGATAAATTTACCCCAAATAATACGCTTTGCTGTTTCTTTTAGATTAATATTTTTGTCAACAATACAGGGACTTTTTCCGCCTAACTCTAAAGTAACTGGTGTTAAATTTTTTGTAGCCGCTTCCATAACAATTTTTCCAACAGAAGGACTTCCTGTAAAAAAAATGTGATCAAATTTTTCTTGTAATAATTTTTGACTTATTTCTTTTCCTCCTTCTACAATTTTAATATAAGCAGAATCAAAATTATTATTGATGATTTTTTCGAGTAGTTTGGAAGTATGAATACTTATTTCTGAAGGTTTAACAATAGCACAATTTCCAGCAGCTATCGCTCCTATCAATGGTAGTACAGCAAGAGAAAAGGGATAATTCCAAGGACTAATAATTAACACAACACCTTTAGGTTGGGGCTGAATAAATGCAGTAGCAGGAAATTGTTCAATGGGCGTAGAAACAGAGCGAGACTTAAGCCATTTTTTGAGGTGTTTTAGAGCATAATTAATTTCTTCTTTTATTATTCTAATTTCTGCTAAGTAACTTTCAAATTGAGATTTACCTAGGTCCTTATATAAAGCTTCTGATATTTCATTTTCGTAATCAATCATTAACTGTTTCAGTTTTTTTAACTGTTGCTTACGAAATATAATACTTTGTGTTCTTCCTGACAAGAAATATTGATATTGTTCCTTAACTATCATTGTAATAGTTTCATTTTTTAACATTAATTTATTACCTAGAATCAAATTTCAGCGTTTATAAAGTAACAGATTTTGAAGGAGACAACAACTAGGAATAACTGCTCAATTCTCAATTCTCAATTCTCCATTCAATAGCCTTATCTAATAAACTATAACCTTCCTCAACTGTTTCAATACGAGATACTTTATCTCTCAATTCTGATGCGCCAGGAAATCCTTTACAATACCAACTAAGATGTTTTCTGGCTTGATAAATACCTCGTTTTCCTTTATATTCCCATAAACCTTGTAAATGTTCTTTAGCACATTCTAATTTTTCGATTATAGTTGGACTGGGATATAAATTTCCTGTACGAAAAAAATAGTCAATTTCTCCCGCTAAAAAAGGATAACCTAAGGTTCCTCTAGAACACATTACACCATCTGCTCCTGTTATTTCTAAACAGTTGATAGCCGCTTCAAGAGAGAAAATATCTCCATTAGCGATCACTGGAATTTTGACAACTTCTTTGACTTTTTTAATCCACTCCCAACGGGCATTACCTGTATAACCTTGGGCGCGGGTTCTACCATGAATGGTTAACATAGAAGCACCAGAATCTTCCATTTTTTTAGCAAATTCTAAGATATTAATTTCATTATCATTCCAGCCTATCCTAGTTTTTACGGTTACAGGAATATTAACAGCTTTAACAACTTCTTCAACAATTTTTGTTGCTGTTTCTGGTTGTCTTAATAATGAAGATCCTCCTCCTTTTTTAGTTATTTTATTAACAGGGCAACCCATATTAATATCGATTGTTTTTGCACCTTCTAATACTGCTTTTTGTGCTGCTTCTGCCATAAAATCTGGACGACAATCAAATAATTGAATACTAATCGGTTGTTCATTAGCATCAATTTCCATAAGCTTAGGAAGTTGTTTTAAATGATGAATTTCTGTGGCACTTACCATCTCAGTATACATCATAGAATTAGGGGCATAACGTCTAACTAAACGACGAAAAACTAAATCAGTTACCCCTGATAAAGGAGACTGTAAAACTCTACTTTTCACTTCAACAGAACCTATTATTAAGGGTTGGGATAATTTTTCTTTCAGGTGAGATGAAATTGATAGCATACAGTATTTATCCTCGACATATGAATAGTAACATAGTCTTTTAAATATTATGTTGATTAATTTTCTAGCTGACTTTTATTATCTTTTGATTCACTTAAGGGAAGCAATTTTGTCCAGGTTAAAGTAAGTTGAATCATTTGCAAATAAGTTTGTAAGTCTAATTGTCCAGTTTTCAACATCTCTTGATATTGAGGATGACTAGATTGTAATTGTTCGTGTCTGACAAATAAATTTTCTGGTAGTTGTTTACTCCATTCATCCATCAGTTTTAAGATTTGATTACGAGATGATTCTCTCTGTTTTTCTTGCCATCTCTCACACTGCTCTGAGAATATTTGTGTCATTTTTTCAATTTGTTCATAAACTTCTGGTGCTACTTGACCATCAATTAACATTAAACGATATTTTTGACGTAAATCTTCAATTTCTTCCCTTGCTTTTTGAGGATTTTTATCTAAAAAATGTCTTAATTCATGAATGGTTTGTAGGTTAGCTTTGAGCAGATTTTTTTGCTTTCTTTTTCGCCACCAACGGATTAAAAAACCAATACTACTGGTACTAATTAACATAATAAAAGCAGCTTGTAAAGGCTTATTTTCTTGTAAATAACGTTGCCATGCCACTCTAGGATCACCATTATTAAATACTTGTTGTGCCCCAGGATGAAGATAAATTAAACCTTCTGTTAACAGTTTAGCATCTTGTTGAGAAGCTAATTCAGGATAGAAAGGAGCATATTTACGAAAGTTAGAAATAATCGCCCATGTCAATAAAGAAACTTTGCGTTGATTGACATCAGGACGAGTAATTAATGCCCCAGGTGTTGAAATAGTTAGTAAGTCTTGATTCGGTAATTCTGGTAAAGGTTTATAGGTTCCTTGGGGAATAATTTTACCTTGGTAAGACTCAGGAAATTGAATAGTTAAATAATTAATTAAACTAGAATCTATGGGAAGAAAACGCAGTTTTGGAGACTGCTTTAATTCCTTTTTAAAACTTTTACTGGTAGCTAAAGGTCCAACATAAATAAAGGCATCAACTTCATTATTAATTAGCTTATTTAGTCTATCGTCATTCGATTTTACTTCTGTAACTGTTATATTACTAGCTTCAAAAATTCGCTTAGCTGTAAAATAAATTCCGCTACCTTCTGCCCCAACAATAACTCTTTTTCCTTGTAAATCCGCTAAAGTTTCAATCTCAGAATCAGCTTTGGTTACTATGTGCAAATATTCCTGAGTTAAGACTAATAAAGTATTAACTTTGCCCTCCTTCATGGCTTCACTGGCTACATCTAACTGTACGATAGCAAAGTCCACTTCTTTATTTAATAAACGTTGTAGGTTTTGTTGTGAACCTTGAGAATTATATTGATCAGTAACTTTAATTTGTTCTATTGTATCGGCTGATAATTTAATTTGAGAACTAATTCTTTGATAGCCACTTCCATCCGAACCACTGGAAATTGATAAGATAGTTTTTTGGCTTGTACAACTTCCTAAATAAAACGGAATAATTACTAATAAACTGCTGAAGAAAAGTTTTTTGAGCATCTTAATTTTGCTTACTTAATTATCTAAAGATAAATCATAAATTTGACGACGGGAAAAGTTTGTAACCTTTGCCAACTGACGACTCGCTTGTGAGCGCGTCATTCCTTTATCTAATAATTGTCTTAATTCTGTCTTCAATTGTTCCGTAGTTAACTCAAGAAAATGACTTTGAGAGCAACCTGCAATAATTAAGGTAAATTCACCTTTAATCTGTTGAGAATTATGATAGTATGATATAGCATCTTTTAGGTTTCCTCTCCACAATTGCTCATATCTTTTAGTTAATTCTCTTCCTACTGTAATTTGATGATTATCACCAAAAATTTCCTGAAAATCTGATAAAGTTTTTAATAAACGATGGGGAGATTCGTAGATAATAATAGTGCGAGTTTCTATCATTAATTGATTTAAACGTTCGCTTCTATCTTTTTGTTTGAGGGGTAAAAAACCCTCAAAAATAAAGCGATCCGTAGGCAAACCAGAAACAGAAAGGGCAGTAATGGCAGCAGTTGGGCCAGGAACGGGAATGACAGGAATACTTGCTATAATACAAGCATTAATTAAATCATATCCGGGATCAGAAATACCAGGCATTCCCGCATCTGTTACTAACGCAATGCTTTGTCTTTCTTCAAGATAGTTTAACAATTCAGTTTGACGAGCTGTGCGATTATGGTGGTGGTAGCTAATCTGAGGCGTAGTGATCTGAAAATGATGCAAAAGTTTAGCAGTATGACGGGTATCTTCTGCGGCGATAAGATTAACTGATTTTAAAATTCGGAGTGCTCGAAGGGTAATATCTTCTAAGTTTCCGATGGGCGTTCCTACAATGTAAAGTGTTCCCTGCTGTAAACTTTCGTTGTTCATTATAATTATTAGTCATGAATGGATTATTTGTCGGTTTAACGACTCTCGATATCATTTATCTTGCTGATCACTTTCCCCATTCTAATGAAAAACTTGTCGCACTTGATCAAACCATTGCCGCAGGGGGCCCGGCGACGAATGCAGCCATTACCTTTCAGCATTTTGGGCATCAAGGCACTCTTTTAAGTATGATTGGCAATCATCCCATTAGTCAACTTATTTGTGCAGAATTAGAAGATTGTTCTTTGAGTGTTTTTGATCTTTCTCCTTATCATCAAGATCCTCCTCCTACCTCTTCAATTATTGTTAACAAACTGACAGGAGAAAGGGCAGTTATTTCCATTAATACCACTAAATCTCAGGCTAAAGCTGGTAAATTATCCTTAGAAATTTTACAGGATATGGATATCATTTTAATTGATGGACATCAGATGGGGGTCAGTGCAATAATTGCCCAAGAAGCCCAAGCTAGAGGTATTCCTGTTGTTGTTGATGGGGGGAGTTGGAAACCTGGATTTGAAAAAGTTTTACCCTATGTTGACTATGTTATTTGTTCTGCCAATTTCTATCCTCCGAATTGTTATGATAGTAACGATGTTTTCAACTATCTCAAGCAATTTGATATTCCTAACATTGCCATTACTTATGGAGAAAATCCTATTAAATATTGGACAGAAGAAAAGTTCGGTAGTATAGAAATTTCTGAGATTAATGCTGTTGATACCTTGGGTGCTGGTGATATTTTTCATGGGTCTTTTTGTCATTTTATTTTGAGACATAATTTTATTGATTCTCTGGCAAAAGCATCAGAAGTAGCTGAGGTTGCTTGTCAATCATTTGGAACTCGAAAATGGATGGATAATGTAATAGTTAATGAAAGCCAAAAAAGACAGCAAGAAACTGGATTTTTTTTTAATGAAAAACAAAATTGGTTAGGATCTCTTTTTTTGTTTTCCTAAAATTTTCTCTTTTCCCTAACTTTAATTTTAAGTCTGAGTATTGTAAAATTCAAGAAAAATGAACAGCAGAAAAATAGAGAACTTTGGGCTTAATTTATCAATATTTGTAACTCTATTCATGTCAGTTTTAGGCATCAGTTTTGGTATCTTGATTCAATCAGAAGCCATTTTGTTAGATGGTTTTTTTAATGTTGTTAGTTTTATTATGGCCTTGATTACCCTTGGGGTAGCTTGGTTACAAAAACAACCAGAGAATAAATATTTTAACTTTGGTTATCTAAGTTTTATTCCCTTAGTTAATCTTTTTAAAGGACTATTGATTTTTCTCTTATCATTATTTGCTTTAACCTCTGCCATTAGTGCTATTTTACACGGTGGTAGAAACCTCAATGCTAATTTAGCTGTAATTTATGCCTTAATTGCTGCTGCTGGGTGTTTAATAACTGCATTAATTCAAAAAAAAATTGCTCAAAAAACCCGCTCACTGATGATAGAAGTTGATGCTAAAAACTGGTTGATTAACGGATTGATTAGTTTATGTGTTGGGGTAGCTTTCTTTGTTATTATGTTTATAAGAGATAGTTCTTTATCTTGGTTTATTCCTTATGCTGATTCTACTTTAGTTATTCTTTTAGTCTTAATTACCCTCCCTGTGCCAGTTAAAATTATTATTGATAGTTTAAAACAGCTACTATTAGCTTCTCCCAGTGCGAATATTCAACAAGAAATAACCCAATTATTTGAAAAAACAGCCCAATCTTTTGCCCTAGAAAAGCATTGGTTAAGAATGACACAAATAGGAAATACTATATTTATTAGTATTTATTGGCTATTACCTCAAGAATTTACTTTAAGCAGCATTGAAGCATTAGATGATATTAGAGAGGAAGTCAGCAGAGTCATCTATCAAAAGTACCCTGATTTAATAATTGATATAATCTTTACAAAAGAGCCTAAATGGGCAGAAGATATAATCATTAGAGAAAGACAAAAGTAGGATTGAACGACTGTTGAACCCTAACCCAAGAAATTCTACCTCCTGAGAAGCGAAAAACAAGAAGATGGATTAAAATTGGAGGTAGATATTGCCAACTAACATTATGAGGATTAAATATGACTAACTTAATTGGTCTCATTTTTCTAGGAATTTACCTCTTGGGAATTTGGAAATTTATCTCAGGTTATAATTTGACCAATTTTAATCGTCAGTTACCGACTAAATTGATGTTGGCCCTTTTGTGGCCTGTGTTACTAAGTGTTAATACCTCTTATCGTCAAAACTTTACTAAAGCCTTGAAAGGACGAAAGTATTAAACCTTCGGTGGACAAAACAACTAAACTTTGGTTAATCGGTGGAACAGGAGATAGTGCTATGATCGTCGAGGCGATCGCTTCTCATAACTTTCCCTGCGTTGTTACTGTGACAACTCCTACAGCCAAGTCTCTTTATCCACATCATTCTAAGATTAGGGTTAGAGTAGGTAAATTAGATACTGTTGCCATTCGGCAGTTCTGTATTCGAGAAACCATTAACGGTATTATTGATGCTTCTCATCCTTTTGCCCTCACCATATCTCAGCAAGTGATGAATGTGGCTCAGTCTTTATCGATTCCTTATTTGCGTTATGAAAGACCGAGTTTAAACCATAACCCTCAAACAATTTATCTAGATAGTTTCGATGAGTTAATAACAGGAAATTATTTAAGAAATCAGCGAGTTTTATTAACAGTAGGATGTCGAGCTTTGTCTAAGTTCAAATTATGGCATCAGCAATCTGTCTTATATGCTCGTATTCTGCCTAAGTTAGAGTCCCTAGAAATAGCTTTAAAAGCAGGATTTTCTGAGGATAAATTAATTTTGTTGCGTCCTCCCATTACCTTAGAATTAGAAAAAGCATTATGGCAACAGTGGAAAATTAATTTAGTCGTAACCAAAGCATCAGGAAAACAAGGAGGAGAAAACATAAAACGTCAAGTAGCTAATGCTTTAGAGATTCCTTTGATTACAATCAAAAGAACCTCCTTGAATTACCCACAACAGACAGAGCATTTATCTGATATTATTAAATTTTGTCATCAATGTTTTCAAGCTTAAACTTATGTCTGATCCTATTACCCCTGCTGTGAGCGATCGCATTTGTCAACATATGAACAAAGATCACCAAAACGCTATTGTTTTATACGCTAAAGTATTTGGTAATCTTCCAGAAACAGAAACCGCTCAAATGGAATCTATCGATCCCCAAGGCATGAATTTATCTGTTGTAATCAACGGAGAAACTAAGCCAATTCGTGTCCCATTCGCTCATACTTTAAAAGATTCAGAAGATGCTCATCACACTTTAATTGATATGGTAAAACAAGCCCGAATTTCTCATAATTAGTCTTCTTAACTATTGGGGATTAATAATGATGAATCCCTAGAAAAAAACCTATTGGCATCAATAGGTTTGTATTTTTTTGCTCATAAACCAGTATATATGTACTAATAAAAGCTTAATGTTCTGAACTTTTGTCAAGGGAATGTACGAAATCTTAACTTTTTATTGTTAAGATATGTAAACGTGGACAACAATTCAGTCAATTGTCATCGCAATAGAGAAAACAATGATTAAGCAATTCACTTTAACCAAAGCCTTAAAAAGCACCTCTTTATTAACAGGATTGTTAATGGCAACCTTTTGTTCCCTTTCTCCGGCCATAGCTGACGGACACACAGAAATGTCAGACAAACACATGGAAACCGAAGTCATGGAATCCAGCCAAGAAAAGATGAACCTTGTAGAAACAGCCATGGGGGCTGGAGAGTTCAATACTTTGGTCGCAGCCGTAAAAGCTGCTGGCTTAGTAGAAACCTTATCTGGAGATGGTAAATTTACCGTATTCGCTCCTACAGATAAAGCCTTTGCTGCCCTTGGAGAAGATACCCTCAATGAATTACTCAAACCAGAAAATAAAGACCAATTGATTGCAATTTTGACCTATCATGTTGTTTCTGGTGTAGTGGAATCTAGTGATCTAGAAAGCGGTGAAGTTAAAACCGTTGAGGGTAGTCCCGTTAAAATTAAGTTAGGAGAAGCTGTTAAAGTCAACGAAGCCGTGGTGATAAAAGCTGATATCAAAGCCAGTAATGGCATTATTCACGTCATCGACACAGTTATGTTACCCCCTAAAAAATAAACGCGACCATCATTTACTCCTTCAACTAATTCGCAACTGTAGAGACATTTTCCCTAGTGTTTCTACAGTTTCTATTTTTCCTTGCATTATAGTTAATTCAAATAAAAATGAGACAAAATCAATCTCCCCTCTTATTGGCATAGTGAGCAAGATGCTCACATTCCCCTATATATAGCGTTTCTCACTCTCATAAGGTAAACCGATGTCTTCTTCGCGAACTCCGAACTCCGAACTGCCAAAGTTCAAAAATTTTTCACCTCACAAGTATGGGACATGGTATAGATTACCCTAAAAATCGGAACAATTAAGGGTTTTGGAGCATCATAACCTCATAAGCTTTCTCTAAAAAATAAAACTAGACATAGTTTTTCGTCTTGCAGAGTATGTCATAGTTGAACGTGGAGATCAGCAGTAAATTTCAGCTTTTAATTACCCTATCATTGATAATTCTGATGAAACCCCTTCCTCTTCCCTCTCTTGTTCATTACGAATTACTATTACAATTGCTAGAGCGTAAAACCCTAGCTATGACTTATGAAGAACCCCACTTAAAACAACAAGTACAACAATTGATCGTCACCTTACGTAAGGCCAGGGCGCAACAAAAACAACTCGAAGCCATTTGTCAACAAACCCATATCCCCACAGAATATTATTGGTCTTTAAACAGTGTTGATGCAACCCTTGATAGATCGGAAAACACAGAAATGAAATCTTGAAAATGAATGAATTGAACTATAATGTAACCTTAAAACGTTGCGTGTGGGAATGGAATGCTTAAGCCACTTAAAGATAAACGTCCTCTTGTTCTTGTTTCTAGCGTATTATTACTGGGTACAATAGCTACAGTTACTATTGCCCCTAGAGTGGTAGAATGGCTAGAACAAAAACAACAAACTCAAATCGAAACAACCCTCAAAGAAGACATCAACAAGCCTTCTGTTGTTTTAACCTTAGCTGAAATTCCGGCCGAACAACGACAACAAACATTACAAGAAATTGCTTCCTCCGAAATTCTTTCCCTCGAAAGAAGTCGCGCCCGTTACGTACTGGCCAACGATCTCCTTAAAAAATACGAAGGTGGTCCGGCTTTGCGGCAACTAGAAGGGTTAGAAAAAGAATACCCCACCTTAGTTCCCTATATTCTCCTCAAACGTGGTAGGGGCTACGAATTAACTAACGAAACTGCCTTAGCCCAACAAACTTGGCAAAAACTTATTGAAACCCATCCTGACTCCTTAGCTTCGGCTGAAGCCTTCTATCAACTTGGAAAATATGATGCTCAATATTGGGATCAAGGCATTACTAACTTTCCTCAACACCCTAGTATTCAAAAGGTAATTCGGGAACGATTAAAAGAAAACCCCAAACAACCTAAACTATTATTATCCTTAGCCACATATGCGGCCAACGAGCCATCAACGAATGCGATGCGCGATCGCTTGGTTAATGAGTATCCTCAACAATTAACCCCCGAAGACTGGCAGATAATTGCCGATGGTTATTGGTCGGTAAATCAGTATTATAAAGCAGCGTTGGCCTATAAAAAAGCACCGAAAACTCCAAAAAATTATTACCGCATTGCCAGGGGACAACAGGTACAACCCCAAGGCAACAATAAAAATGAAGTGATTGCTGCTTATAGAACATTGATGTTTGGCTTTCCACAAGCCCCAGAAACAGCGACTGGTTTGAAACGACTGGCACAGTTATCCCCTCCTCAAACAGCTATTAGTTATCTCAACGAAATCATCCAAAGATTCCCTGAACAAGCCCCAGAAGCCCTTCTTGATAAGGCTGAGTTGTTGGATAAGTTAAACCGAAAGGCCGAAGCAGCAGAAGTTCGTCAAACTCTTCTCTCCGATTATCCCAAAGCCGATGCAACCGCAGAATATCGTTGGCAAGTAGCTCAAAGGGCCGCCCAACAAGGTGATGCCCTCAAAGCTTGGACCTGGGCTCAACCTATTACCACCAACAATGTTGAGAGTTCCATTGCTCCTAAAGCAGCCTTTTGGGTGGGGAAATGGGCCCAACAACTAGGACGGATACAAGACTCCGAAGCTGCATTCAAGCACGTTGTAGCCCGTCATCCTCAATCTTATTATGCCTGGCGATCCGCCGTTCATTTAGGCTGGAATGTAGGTAATTTTAATAATGTCCGTCAAGTAATGCCCAAAGTGGATAAACCTGGGGTTCGTCCTTTGCCCCCTGCCGGTTCGGAAATGTTCCAAGAATTGTATCGTTTAGGACAGGATGGGGATGCCATCACCTTATTTCAAGGGGAGATAGGCGATCGCCAAGAATTAACCGTCAAGGAAGGATTTACGGATGCCCTATTAAAGTTAGTTCAAGGCAAAAATCTTCAAGGTATTAATCAGGTTTGGGGACTCCAAAAAAAGGATGATCCCGAACAGGAAAAGGAATGGCAAGCATTGAGAAAAACTGATAAATATTGGCAAGCTTTATTCCCTTTTCCTTTCTACAGTACCATCATCGATTGGTCACAACAACGCCAATTAAATCCTTTATTAGTAACGTCTTTAATGCGTCAAGAATCCCGTTTTGAACCCGAAATTAAATCCCCTGTGGGTGCCACGGGTTTAATGCAGGTTATGCCAGCAACGGGAGAATGGGTGGCTAATAAAATTAATCTACAAGATTATTCTTTAACTAATCCCAATGATAATGTTAATTTAGGTACTTGGTACTTAAATTATACCCATGATACATACAGTAATAATTCTTTGTTAGCGATCGCTAGTTATAATGCAGGTCCAGGAAATGTATCTAAATGGGTGAGAAGATATCGGGTAAGTGATCCTGATGTTTTTGTAGAAAAAATACCTTTCCGAGAAACAAAAGGCTATGTGGAATCTGTATTTGGTAATTATTGGAATTATTTACGGATTTATAATCCAGAAATTTCTCAATTATTAAAACAGTATTCTCAGCAATAAGTGATATAACCTGAGTTCGGAGTTATGATTTTTAAACAAAAGATCAAATTTTAAGACTTCTAAGAAAGAGTCAACTGTCTATAAGTTGCCTTCTATTGAACTCAGGTTACAAAAGGTATAGGTTATTATAACAATCATTAAAGAACAGTATCATGATTGATATAAATAAAAAAAATCAAGATTCTATCAACTATTTATTTAAAATACGACAAATATCTCCTCCCTAAAACTGTTATTGTTGCGCAACAGTTAAAACCCTCATGGTCGTTTCAAGGTAAAACCCTAGCACTAGAGTAAATGAAGTGATTTCACTAATT
>JAAUYJ010184887.1_pt1 | contig 23538 bp, 11 predicted proteins | sample 7278031 | NCBI WGS metagenome assembly JAAUYJ01 (sample SAMN14350222, study PRJNA611818) | marine sediment metagenome | isolation source: surface marine sediment (1.8m) | place: French Polynesia: Moorea | collected 2018-08 | reverse complement strand
GGGCTGAAGCCGGTCCCAAGGGTATGGCTGTTCGCCATTTAAAGTGGTACGCGAGCTGGGTTTAGAACGTCGTGAGACAGTTCGGTCCCTATCTGCCGTGGGCGTTGGAGAATTGAGGGAAGCTGCTCCTAGTACGAGAGGACCGGGGTGGACGAACCTCTGGTGTTCCGGTTGTGACGCCAGTCGCATTGCCGGGTAGCTATGTTCGGAAGGGATAACCGCTGAAAGCATCTAAGCGGGAAGCCCCTCCCAAGATAAGATCTCCCTGGGGCCTTGAGCCCCCTGAAGGGCCGTCCAAGACTAGGACGTTGATAGGCTGGGTGTGTAAGCGTTGTGAGGCGTTGAGCTAACCAGTACTAATTGCCCGTGAGGCTTGACCATATAACTTGGGTCATCAAGAGACCGAAGGATGTGTGCTCGAGTCACAGTTACTCAGGTAACGAAGCGCTAGTACCCTGAGCGAGAGCACAGGCGAACCCGCCCAACTCAGTTGAACTTCCCTAAAGGAAGGATCTGCCACCCTATTTGTTGGACTGACGCATCACAAAAGCGTGAGTAAGACGAACCAGCCAACAAGCCAGTTTGCCTGGCGACCATAGAGCATTGGAACCACCTGACTCCATCCCGAACTCAGTAGTGAAACGATGCATCGCCGATGGTAGTGTGGGGCTTCCCCATGTGAGAGTAGGTCATCGCCAGGCTTCCAAAAACAATCCCCCACCGCGTTGCGGTGGGGGATTTTTTTTGCCCGCCCGTCGCTGACGTGCTCTGCGCACGCACCGGAACCCCATGTAGAGTAGGGTGAAGACCGGTCGCCGAAGGCGAGGCAAAGCATGCTTTGCCAGGTCTGAACGACCGCCAGCTACGCTGGCGGGCCGGGCTTGCGAAGCAAGTCGCCAGGCTTCCAGGCCGCCACAGCGGCCCACAGTCCAGTAAAGCAAGACTCAGCCGTACGCTTCAGGACTGGCCTGAGCGCAGCGAAGGGCCCCAGGCTTCCAGGCCGCGCCAGCGGCCCCATCGCCAGCAAAGCAAGACTCAGCCGTACGCTTAAGGACTGGCCTGAGCGCAGCGAAGGGCACCAGACGCGGCCACCCAGGCTTCCAAATAAACAACCCTCAGCCCTTCGGGCCGGGGGTTTTTTATTTGGAGGCGACGACACACTCGCTTAGCAAATTTGCTCTCGGCTATACTTCCTCTGGTCACGGTTTCAATGGTTCATTCATGCGAGTCCTGCTTGTATTGATTACATTGCTTTGTCCAGTAGCGCAGGCTGCGGACTTTGCGTTGCACAGTGCCAGACGTGGTGCTTACAGCCTGGATCTTACCGGAGAGATTCGACCTGGCGACGCCGAGCGCCTTGCCCTGGTTTTTGGTGGTAAGAAGCGCTTCCCCGTCACTATCAGGATCGATACCGCCGGTGGCAGCCTTGAGGAAGCAATGAAACTCGGAAACCTGTTGAGGCAGGCCCACCTTTCCGTAATTGCTGCCGACAGCTGCGATCTGCAGTGTTTTGTGGTTCTTGTGGGTGGAGTAAGTCGGGCAATCACCAGCGATCTCTCTCTCAGTCCGCCTGTAGAGAGCGTGGATCAGCTCCCAGGGTACCTCAAAGAAATGGGAGTTCCGGACAACCTGGTCACCGAGCTCGCACAAGCAGGAGACAACGTGACGATCTCACTAACCCGCTTCGCTGAGGAAATTGGGGAGAGCCCGGAAATACTGGAAGAGGTGATACTCGGGCGATGTGGCCAATTTACTCCGGAAGAGCTCGAAGACTTTAGAAGCCTGCAGGCATACCGTTTCCTTGAATCTCTAAAACTTCTGGAGGCTCGCACGGGTCGCAAGGAAGAACTGTCACCCGTCATTGCCAAGTATGAGGTCATGGCAGAGGGTGCAGCCGAACTCGGCTTCGAGTATCAACAGCAACTCCTGGTGCAGTGGCAGGAGATAAGCGACTGCAGAAAGCAGGTTCTCAATGACGCCCAGGATGAGGCGTATGAGCAGGTAGTAGCGCAAGCCCGGCGAATGTAGATCTTTCTTGCCCGGCTGAAAAGTAAAAAGAAGTGCAGGAGGCGCGACGTGAAAAGACTGGGCCATACGGCAATTGTCTTTGCCGTTTTTCTGGCACCGCTTGCAAAGGCAGTGGTAGACCTGGATGCGGTGTCGCCGACCATTCCTCAGTTTGCAAGGGAAACCCTGCAGTCACGGGCCACCACCGAATCGAGTAGCAGTGGCGACGTTTTTTACAATGTTGCTGATGCGGGCACCGATATCGACGTTCGGACCGTGCTTGGGGTGCCGATCTCCGCGGGCGGTCGAGCTTATGTCAGGATTCAGCTCCGCAACGCGGTCTTCGCACCGGGAAACAATGCGGCACTGACTGTCAACGGCTCTGATTCAGACGTCAGTTTTGTGTTTGGCGGAGCCATCGGCGATGACTTCATTATTTACAGCTTGAATCCACCAGGAGGACTTTCGAGCGGCGACACGGTGGACTTTGTATCGGACACTGTGGCTATTTCTTCCCAGGGTCCGGCGTCTTTGACCTACACGACATACGAGACCCTGACGGCCGCGATTTTCCAGCAGGCATTTCTCTATCAGAATACGGCTTCCAACTATATCCGTACCGTAGAAGGCGCCTCCCCGGTCATCACTTTTGGAAGCAACACGGCTGATGTTGACGCAGGCTACCTGGCCTTTACGACATCCAGCGTGGGTCGAACTCGGGCGAACGTTGGTACCCTGAGCTATGAAGTCAATGCAATAGCCAAATCCGCGATCTCTGGAAACACCGTCACCTTGCCTGAGATCGTCAATGAAACTGCTTCAGATGTTGAGTTGAGTGGAGACTTCAGCTTTGGCAGTTGGTACCTCGACAACAATGCGGACTGCACCAGCCCAGACTTTGATCTCACTGACGCAATTGCGCTTGGGGATGGCAGCCAACTCACCACCAGCCTGGTCAGTTTTGGCAGTAACGAGCTGACGAATTTATGCGTAACTGTGGATGACGAATCAAAGGAAATCCAGGCAGACGAGTATCGCGCTTCTTCTATGCCAATGGCGGCGAGTAACTTCTCGCTATTTGATCCCGTGTTTATTGATGGCAATCTCGGCGTCATAGACAGGAACGGCACCGAAGTAAAGCTGCCGTCGCTCACCACCTTCGGTGACTACCAGCAGCGGATCTCCATCGCCAATTACAGGGATTTTCCAGTCGACTATGCCCTCGAATTTATACCCGAGTCGGGCGTAACAGTGACGGCCCTCGAGCTTGCAACAGGCACGCTCGCGCCGAGGCAGAAACTGGTGCTTCGAGTGCAGGATGTTGTGCTTATAGAGGGCGGAACACGCTGTGCTGCGACTCTCGCCGCCCGCGTCCGTGAGGGATCAATAGGTGTCTCGACCACCCAGATAAACCTGGCGGACGGAAGTACGGACACCGTGGTTTACGAGTGAGTTTCGTGCCTGGCAGCACTTTTTTTGCTGCGAATCACATTGCCCGAACACAGCTTTGTAATTTGCTGAAAGCTTTGAGACAGTAGAGCAAATCACGTGCGCGAGTGGCGCACGTAACCTCCCGATACCAGGACCAGGCGGGACTCGACTGTGCAGGTGGATGACGTGCAAGGCATTAGGGGTGCCGACGCCGTGCCCCAGGGCGTGGAGGGCCATCTATCAGCGGACGTAGCCAACCGGGCCCGGCGCTGGCTGATGACCCAGTGTGGCATGATCAGCAAGGCCCGCGGCGGTGCCGTGATGGTGCAGGATGCAGATTCCCAGTCGCTGCGTGTTGTTTGTCTCTGGCCGCAAGACTACGAGAGCATCGTTCCCACTTCGGAATTTTCCACCGCGCTGGTGGATAGGGAACCTGCGCGGCTCTCCATTGCAGACAGTCATACCCGCCTGCTTAAGCCCCTGCCTGCGACTGAACCGGCACTCCCACTGCTGGTCGTGCTGGATATCGAGACTGGTGACGACAAACAGCTCAAGGTGATCGACAACCTGCTGGCCTGGGGCATGGAATGGCTGGCCTATACACTCCAGCAGCCCCCCGGCCAGAACGGCGAGCTGTTGTCCGAAGTTTTCCCGCTGGTGGCGATCTGCCTCGACCAGCAGGACTTCCAGTCGCTCTCGACAACCCTGGTTACCGAACTCGCCCAGCGCTTTGACTGTCAGCGTGCCAGCCTTGGCATTCGCAAGCGGCGGCAAACCGAGGTAGTGGCGCTCTCCCATAGTGCCCGTATCAAGCAGGATGCCAACTTGCTGCGTTCGATCAGCCTCGCTATGGACGAAGCTGTTGACCAGGACCGGGTGCTGAACTTTACCGGGGAAGGCGGGGTGGAGCGCGGCCTGGATTACGCCCATGGCGCCCTCGCCCGGGAAACCGGCGACGGCTGCATTTTGACGCTGCCCTTCTCCCACCATGGGGATGCGCTGGGAGCGCTCACCCTGGAGCGGCCGCTGGCCGTACCCTTCGATTCCCGTTCTATCGAAATCCTCGAGCGCGTGCTCGCGGTGCTGGCGCCGGTCATGCTGCTGATGCGCCAGGAGGAGATGGGACTGCTGACCCGCTGCGTCCAGTCGCTCGGCCGAACCACCAGGAAACTGCTGGGCCCGACCCGCTATGGTCTCAAGCTGCTGGCAGTTTCCGTCGTGGCCCTTGTGCTGTTTCTCGCCTTCGCCACGGGTGATTGGCGCGTGACGGCAGATGCAGTAGTAGAAGGCAGGGTCCAGCGCACAATTGCCGCCCCCATCGACGGATTCATACAGTCCGCCGAAGCGCGCGCTGGCGATCTGGTCGCTGAAGGCGAACTGCTCGGCACGCTCGATGACAGTGACCTCAAGCTTGAACGACTCAAGTGGTCGACCCTTCGACAGCAAATGGTCAGCGAGTCCCGTGAAGCCGTCGCCCAGCGTAACCGGGCTGAAGTGAGCATTATCGCCGCCCGTATCGAACAGGCAGACGCCGAACTGCGCCTCCTCGACGAGCAGCTGGCGCGAACCCGTATCAGCGCTCCGTTTGCCGGGGTGGTGATCGAGGGTGATCTCAGCCAGCGGCTGGGAACGCCGGTGTCGCGGGGTGACGCGCTGTTCAAGGTGGCGCCGCTGGAAGACTACCGCGTGGTGCTGAAGGTGGACGAACGCGATATCCGCCCGATCAGCGTGGGGCAGGTGGGGGCGCTGGTACTGGCCAGCATGCCCGATCGCAGATTGCCGATCCGAGTGGAGCGCATCACTTCGGTCTCAACGGCGAGTGACGGCAGCAATGTTTTCCGCGTTGAGGCGAGTCTTACAGAGCCCGCCGATGGACTCAGGCCCGGCATGGAAGGTGTCGGCAAGATTGAACTCGGCGAAGCCCGCCTGGGCTGGATCTGGAGTCGAGAGTTGCTGGCCTGGCTGCGAATCAAAACCTGGACCTGGTGGCGTTGATCGGTGGATAAACCCCTGTTCAGCGAAAACTGGTACCGGGTGCGCGAACTGACACCGGCACTGCGCAGCCATGTTCGCCTGCATCGCCAGGTGCAGGGCGATGAGGTCTGGTACATGCTGGAGGACTCGGCCAGCGGTCGTTTTCATCGTTTCAATACCGCGGCCTATCACCTCATCGCGCTGATGAACGGGTCGCGCAGCGTCGAGCAGATCTGGGATGAGGCCAACACAGTGCTGGGTGATGATGGCCCGGTGCAGGACGATGTCATTCTACTGCTGGGCCAGCTGCATCGGGTCGATGTGTTGCGGACCAATATACCGCCCGATGTGGAGGAGCTACTTGATCGTCGCAAGCAGGAGCGCAAGGCACAACGCCTGAGCCGTATCAAGAGTCCGCTGTCGATCCGCGTCCCCTTGTTCGATCCCGACCGCTTCCTCGATGCGTCCCTGCCGCTGGTCCGCTGGTGTTTTTCCCCGGTCATGCTGTACGCCTGGCTGCTGGTGGTGGGCCTTGCCGCCGTGCTGGCCGCGATACACTGGCCGGCACTGGCACAGACGGCCCGCCTCGAGATGTTAAGCCCGGACAACCTGCTGCTGCTGTTGCTCGTGTACCCGCTGGTGAAACTGGTGCATGAGTTCGGGCATGCCTACGCGGCCAAGCTCGAAGGTGGCGAAGTGCACGAACTGGGCATCATCTTCATGGTGTTCGTGCCGGTACCCTATGTCGACGCCTCCGCCGCCACCGCATTCGCCAGCCGGCGCAAGCGAGTGCTGGTAGGCGCGGTCGGCGTCATGGTCGAACTGTTGCTCGCCGCCCTGGCCCTGTTTGCCTGGTTGAATATCGGCGCAGGCCTGCTCAGCAGCATCTGTTTTACAGTCATGTTGATCGGCGGCGTATCAACGCTGTTCTTCAACGGCAACCCACTGCTGCGCTTCGATGGCTATTATGTACTGGCTGACCTGCTCGGCATTCCCAACTTTGCCCAGCGCTCCAATGCGTTCTACGCCTATCTCATCCAGCGCTTTGCGTTCGGCCTGGAAAACGCGACCTCGCCCGCGACGTCGCGCCGGGAAGCGTTCTGGTTCTCGCTCTACGCACTTCTGTCGCTGCTGTACCGGCTGGCAATACTTGCAGCGGTGTGCCTGTTCCTGCTGGAGGACCTTTTCATTGTCGGCGCGGCCCTGGCCCTGTGGGCAGTGGCCACACAGATCCTCTGGCCGCTGCTGAAACAGGCGGATTTCCTGTTGCTGAACCCGCGCCTGCGTCGGCACCGGCCGCGAGCGGTCGCGGTCAGCGTGGCGGCACTCGGTGGACTGGTGGCGGCTCTGAGCTGGTGGCCAGTGGCCTCTCTTTCCAGCTTCCAGGGTGTCATCTACCCGCCCGAACAGTCGCGGCTGACGGCAGCAACAGAGGGCTTTGTCAGCGAGATTCTGGTAGCCGACGGTGCCGCAGTAGTCGCGGGGCAACCCTTGCTGCGGCTTGCGAATATTTTTCATGAGGCCGAGCGCGAATCCCTGGAATCGCGTCTGCGGGAGCTCAGGGCACGCTACACCTCGGTCAGGACCCAGGACAGGGTACAGGCGAATCTGACCCGCGAAGAAATTGCCGCCCTCGAAGCTGATCTTTTGCGCAACCGGGAAAAGCTGGATGCGCTGGCGCTTGTGGCACCCGTGGACGGCGTGTTCTTACACGTACCCACCAGCGATCTCGAGGGCCTCTATGTGGAGCGCGGCGCTCTGTTGGGCTATGTGGTGCCTTCTACAGCAGCGTCAGCGAGGGTTGTGGTGGTCCAGGACGAATTGGACCTTATCCAGTCGCGCCTCGATGCCATTGAAGTACGCATCGCCAGCGACCCCTGGCAGGTCTATGCCGGTGAGCTGTCGCGCAGCGTTCCCCAGGCGGGCTTTCGACTGCCCAGTCCGGTGCTGGGCACGCAGGGTGGCGGGCGCTTCGTCACCCGTGAAGACGACGCCCTTGCGCTTGCTAGCGGTGAACGCGTGTTTGAATTTGAGATCGCCTTGCCGGATGTGCCCGCCGATACACGTATCGGCACGCGAATACACGTGCGTTTTGATCACGGCGCTGAGCCCCTGGCGGCACAGTGGTATCGAGACCTGCAGCAGCTCCTGCTGCGGCGTTTGCCAGGCTAGGCCAGCGGATGCCGGCAGTCAGGGCCTTGCGCCCGGGAAGCCAGATAGGCATTTACCCCCAACGCCTGGAGCGTGGTGCCGATCGCCTCGAGCGTTGGCTTGAGTCAATTGCCGGGCGTTTCCATGACCGCTGGCAACGCAGGCGTTACTCAATAGCCTACATACGCGCGGCAGTTGAACGCCGTGAGCAGGAACTCAAGGGGCTGGCGCACGCCGAAGTAGCCGCCCAGCTCGAAGACCTGCGCTATCGGCTCCATCGCGAGGGCCTGGCCGATGAGCTGGTCTTCAAGGCATTTGCAGTCACGCGGATCATGAGTGGTTTTACGCTGGGCATGCAACACTATCCCAACCAGTTGCTGGGCGGCTGGGTCATACTCAATGGCAACATGGCAGAGATGGCGACCGGTGAGGGCAAGAGCCTGACCGCCACATTGCCCGCCGTCGCCGCGGCCCTGGCTGGTATCCCGGTACACGTTATCACTACCAACGAGTACCTCGCCGCTCGTGACGCCGAGGCGTTTGCCCCGTTGTACAAGGCTATGGGGTTAACCGTAGCTGCAGCTCTCGAGTCAATGAGTAGCGGCCAGCGACGCGAGGCATACGGCGCAGACATCGTCTACCTGACCAACCAGCAGCTGGTATTCGACTACCTGCGGGACCGCCTCGCTTCGCCCGCAACGGCGGGCCGCCTGGCCATGAAATACGGCGATGGCAGTGCCCCCGAGGAACTGTCTCTGCGGGGCCTCTGCTTTGCAATTCTCGACGAAGCCGACAGCGTGTTGGTCGACGAGGCCCGTACGCCTTTGATCCTCTCCCGGGACCATCGCGACGAGACCCGAGAGCGCATCTACCAGACCGCCCTGGAGATAGCGGATTCCCTGGAGCAGGATCGGCACTTCTTTCTCAAGGGCACGGATCTTCGCTTCACCGCTGATGGCAGGGCCGCTGTGGCGACAGCGACTACAGCCATGACGGGTCTCTTCAGCGGTCAACGCCACAGCGAGTTCCTGGTCCGGCAGGCACTGGTGGCCAGGCACGTGCTGAGACGTGACTATCACTACCTGGTGCGAAACGACAAGGTGGAGATCATCGATCAGAACACCGGGCGCGTCATGGCGGATCGCAGCTGGCAGCAGGGCCTGCACCAGATGGTGGAGTGCAAGGAAAGCTGCCCCGTGACCGGCCAACGAGAAACCCTGGCGAGCATCAGCTACCAGCGATTTTTCCGTCGCTACCTGCACCTCGGTGGCATGAGCGGTACGCTCAAGCAAGTGCGAGGTGAGTTGCGCAGTACCTATGGTCTTGGCACCTTCCATGTGCCCACCCATCGAAAACCACGCCGGCAACATCTCGGCTACACGGTCTACCCGCGAGCGCAGGACAAGTGGCTGGCGATCCTGGCGCGTGTGCAGGAGGTGCACCGCAGCGGCCAGCCAGTGCTGGTTGGCACCTGTTCCCTCTACGATTCGGACCTGGTGGGCCGCCTGTTCGCCAGGCGCAGGTTGCCACACCGTATCCTCAATGCGCGCCAGGATCGCGATGAAGCCGACATTGTCGCCAGTGCCGGGGAGCTGGGTCGAATCACCGTGGCCACCAACATGGCCGGTCGCGGCACGGACATAAAGCTGGGTGACGGTGTGGACGCCCTCGGAGGCCTGCACGTGATAGCGGCGGAAAGTAACCCGGAATTCCGTATCGACCGCCAGCTATTCGGTCGCTCTGCGCGGCAGGGTGACCCGGGCAGCTGCGAGGTTATCGTGTCCAGTGAAGACCGCTTGATTACCGACTTCTATCCGGCCTGGCTATTGCGCCGCTTGTCACGACGCGAGGCTGCCATCACCGGCTGGTTGGCCAGGCTGCTGGTCTGGTTACCGCAGCGTGCCAACAGCGTCAGGTTTCGTCAGCAGCGTGATGAACTGCTGCTGGTCGATGAAAAGCTGGGCAAGACGCTGGCCTATTCAGGCCGTGGCGACTAGGCGGGTGCCGACCGGGCCCTTGAAGGCAGCATTGCCAGCGCCTCATCGGCGGGTACCGGGCGGCTGAAATAGTAGCCCTGGGCGTGATGGCAGCCCAGCTCCCGGAGGATCTCCAGCTGTGTCTCGTTCTCTACGCCCTCGGCCACGATGCGCAAGTGCAGCGCCCTGGCCATCGAGATGATGGCTTCAACAATGGGCAGGTCGGCATTGCTGGTATCCAGCTCCGAGACGAAACAGCGGTCAATCTTGAGAGTATCGATCGGCAGGTCGCGCAGGTAACCCAGTGCCGAGTAGCCGGTGCCGAAGTCATCTACCGAGATGCTGAAGCCGTGGTTCCTGAGCGCCTTCAGTGAAGCCAGCGTGCGGTCGAGGTTTTCCATCAGGCAGCTCTCTGTCAGCTCGATCTCGAGCTCTTCGGGTCGCGTGCCGGTTTTCTCGACAATACTGATAATGCGTTTTACCAGGTCCTCCTGTGACCACTGTACCGGCGACATGTTTACCGCCACTGTCACTGGCATATCTGTCTGCTGCTTGCAGCGCTGGATGTGCCGGCAGGCCTGCTCCAGTATCCAGTCGCCAATCGCGTTGATGTGGCGAGTTCGCTCCGCGACATCGATGAAGTCGCCGGGCGCCAGCAGTCCCCGTTCCGGGTGGCGCCAGCGCAGCAGGGCTTCAAAGCCACATATCTGATTGCTCTCGAGCGCGATCTTGGGCTGGTAGAAGGCGTCGAACTGGCCGTCGTCTACGGCGCCCGAGAGCTCGGACTCGACGTTGAGCTGTTGCCGGGAGCGCTGGCCCATCTCACGGGAGAAATACTCGACGTTGTTACTGCCTGGCAGTTGCTCAGCATGGTAGCGGCTGATATTGGCGCGCTTGATGAGTTCGACACCCGATTCGCCGTCATCCGGGAATATCGAGATGCCGATGCTGCAGGATGCCACCAGGCTGTGACCATCCAGGTAGATTGGCTCACGCAGGGCATCGAAGATCCTGCGTACGATCCAGGTAATGGATTCCTTGTCGCGTACCGATGCAACCAGTATTCCGAACTCACCCTGGCCCAGTTTTGACAGTGCGCCCTCGTCCTCATCTCGATGACTGATGGATGCCACGGTGTCTGACTCGCGCAGCACCTTCTTGAGTCGTGTTGCCACTTCCAGCAGCAACTGCTCGCCCTGGCCGTATCCCAGCGTATCGTTAACCCGGCCCAGGTCATTGAGGCCCAGTGACAGCACCGCCGGGATGTCATTGCTACGTTTGGCGCGAAGCACCGACTGTTCGACGCGATCAAGGAATACGCCGCGACCGGGCAGGTCGGTGACACTGTCGTGTGACAGCAGGTGGTCTAGCTGCTCCGCCTTCTCCCTGGCAATCTGTTCCAGCTCTTCCAGGCGATTCTCGACATCCTGATTGACGTTGATGGCGCCGAAGTCCGTGGCACTGCCTGCGGCGACTGATTTTTGTGCGGCTTTCTTCGGGGCGCTGGGCGCGCCATCTTCCCACGCCAGCACGCGGTTGCGACCGGACTCCTTGGCCCGATACAGCGCCCTGTCGGCGTTATTGATCAGCTCTTCCTTGTCGGCCAGAGAGCGGTTCCAGAGGCTGAGACCAAAGCTCGATGTCACCTTGATGGTACTGGCAAAGCTCGAGGGGTCACCTTCCATGACCGCGAGGCGGATACGCTCGGCTATGACACGCGCGCGCTCCAGGTCGATGTCATCCAGGACCAGGCAGAATTCCTCACCGCCGTAGCGCGCCAGCAGGTCGGTGGGTCGGATCTTTGCCTGGATCGTATCGGCCACGAACTTGATCACCGTGTCGCCCATGGCGTGGCCATAGTTGTCATTGATGCGCTTGAAGTGGTCAATATCGACCATCATGCAAACCAGGTCGTGGCGGCGCGTCTTTGCCAACTCGATGCGCTCCTCGAGGTACTCATTGAAGGCGCGACGATTGAGGCAACCCGTCATGGGGTCGCGGGTCGCGAGAAATTCCAGCTCCTTGGACTTCTGGTCGACCGCTTCCTTGGATTTTTGCAGGTCGACCAGTGTTTCGCTGAGCTGGGCGTTCTTTTCCTGCAGCTCGGTGAGGTCGTCAAAGGTCGCAATCACACCCCGCACGTTGCGCTTGTCGTCGTGGATCGGCGTGCAGTTCACGGCGAAGGCGCGCTGGGTGTTGGTGCCATGGGAAATCGCAATACAGGCATCGGTCTGCTCCTCGCCTGTTGCCAGAACCCGATTCCAGGGAAGCTCCTCCTTGGGTAACACCTCCTCATCGCTGCTCTCGCTGGCGATCCAGCGCAGGCTCGAGGCCTTCTTGCCCACCAGATTATCGCTGGCGATTGATACGCTGCGAGTGAAGGCATTATTGGCGAGCATAATGTCTCCCTGCTCGTCCAGGATCAGGATGCCCTCGGCCAGGGTATCGAAGGCCGCCTTCACCCGACCGGGGATTACCCGGCTCGGGTCCAGCTCGCGCAGCACGCGCTTCAGGAACACCGGGAACAGCAACATGCCCAGCGCAAACACAAAGGCGACCAGGGCCAGGAAGGTATTGTTTGCAAAGCCGGGTAACCAGGACGCGCTGGTAGGCGCAAACTGCACCTCCACAGAGCCCCATTGCCGATCGCCCTGGAAGATGGGCACGATCACCTTGTCGCGCGCCGCGCCGTCCAGTGCGGCATCGCCTGAGCCCATCTCGCCACCGCCGTCGTCCGAGCGGAAGCGCGCCGCCAGTACATCGGGGTTTCTGGCAACCACGGCTTCCAAGGTGGTGTTGATATGATGTGAATCGCCTGTTGAGGCCAGCGATGACAGCTGCACGGCCAGCGATTCGCTGAACTTGCGGCGATTCTCCAACTGCGCCTCTGTGGCATTGGGCACCAGGCCCAGCCAGTCTCCCATCAGCAGTATGCTGATGGTCAGCATCAACAGCCCAACGCTGACACGGAAGATCGGGTTCAGGAAGAACCTGGACATCTAGGCGCCCTCCTGCCCGGAAAACAGCGATTCCGCCTGGCGCTCGCGGGTCGATTTCTCACTGCCCTCCAGCTCCTCTTTGTCTTCGTCCTTGCGCTCGCGTAGCACGGGCAGGGGATCCAGGGTGCCCCACAGGGGCACTGTGGAGAGCCAGCTGGCCATCAGGGCGCCGCCGCGCAGGGCGTAGACCGTGGCCGCTGCGAACAGGCCAAGGCCGGAGGTGCTGACAAACTGGACCACCAGCTCCTCGCGGGTGAGCTTGTTGTCCGAGTACGCGGCCATTTCCTCGTTCATGCGATCGATCGCATCCCACAGGGCGTGATTGGTGAGGATGTCATCGACAACGGCCAGCTCTTCCTCTTCTTCAGAGTCTTCTCCCAGCGTGGCGCCTATGGCACGGCCAGACGCCAGGGTAATGTCATCCTCGGTATCGCCATCCTGGATGAGCTGCAGCAGGTCCTCGACCAGCTCGCGGTCTCGTTCTGCATCCGCTATGGCGGCATCGGTCTCGGAGTCCTCGTCGAGATTGGTAGCGTCACTGTTGGTGAGGTTGAAAATGCTGCTGCCGGTGCCGGCGCGGTTGCCGATCTCGAGGTTGTCGCCCAGCTCCAGGATCGGGGTTGTACCGATGTCTCCATCGAGCACCGGGTCGTTCAATATAAGGTTTGGCGGCGGCTCCAGCGGATCTTCGGTCCCAGGCGGGGTGATCGGGGCTTGTGTGCCGCTGTCGCCATTGACCTGTTCCTCGGGAATGTTCACGCCACCAGGCAGGTCCACGGAATCAGTGCCCGGTTGATCGACGGGCGTGCCGCCCCGAGGCTCCGGTGGGGCGCCAGGCGGAGGTTCTTCAACGGACGTGCTGCCGCTGGTCGCAAGCACGCCCGCGCTTTCGAGTGTCTCGACCGTGCCATAACTGTCGGTGTAGCTGGCGACTACTGAAATCCGGAATCCCACGTCGGCCTGGTCCAGGGTATAGCTGTTGCCCACGGCACCGCTGATGTCGACGCCATCGCGCTGCCACTGGTAGCTCACTGCGCCAAGGCCGTCCGCGTCCGCCAGGCTGTTGCTGACGGTGAGTGTCTGGTCTTCGGTCGCCTCGCCGCTAATCACTACCGAACCCGTCGGCGCATCGTTTACATTCGCTACTGGTGCGGTCGCTACACTGGCGAAACTACCACTGCCACCCAGGTCATCGATATAGCTGGCGACCACGCTGATCACGGCACCTACGTCAGCCTGGGTCGTTACATAGATAGTGCCGTTTTGACCCGGGATGTCTTCACCGTCGCGTTGCCACTGGTAGGCGACGGTTCCGCTCAGGCCGTCCGGGTCGTCAAGGGTGTTGGATGCGGTCAGCGTATCGCCCTGCACCGGGTTGAGGTTGTTGATGCTGACTTCGCCGCTACCGTCATCGTCAACGTTGGCGACGGCCGCAGTCGCAGCGCTGCCCACGGCTTCATTGAAGCCCCTCAGGTCGGTGTAACGCGCTTCTACCCTTAGCGTTGCGCCGACGTCATCCTGGATCGCGATATAAGTACTGCCGGTTGCGCCGATATCGACAAAGCCGCTTCCGGTATCACGTTGCCAGTGATAGGTGATGCCGGTGAAACCGTCCGGATCTGACAGGTCGTTGGACGCGGTCAGCAGATCCCCCTGCGCGGGCGCCGTGTTGTCGATGCTGACGCTGCCGGTGGGAGCATTATTGGGCGGCGGAACGGTATCGACGCGGAAGCTGAAAGCCCCCGATGTTGGACTGGTATTGCCTGCCAGGTCCGTAGCCTCGGCGGTCAGGTTGTATGCGCCGTCGGCAAGTGTGGTCGCGCTGTGATCAAAGATCCAGTTGCCGCTGCCATCGGCGCTGGCGGTGCCGATGCTGCTGGCATCGAGGAAAACCTCAACCTGGCTATCCGGCTCTGCCGTGCCGGCGAAGACCAACTGGTTGTCGGCGGTGATGAGGTCTGCGGCACCGGTGTCCTCAGACAGGCTCACCACGGTCGGTGCCGCCGGCGCGACGCTATCCACGGTGAAATTGAAGCCGGCGGAGACAGCGCCGGTCTCGCTGGTCGCCGTATCGGTCGCCTGGGCGGTCAGGGTATAGCTGCCATCGGCCAGGGTGGTCGCGGTGTAGTCGAGGCTCCAGTTGCCGCTGCCATCGGCGACGACCGAGCCAAGGCTGGCGCCATCGAGGAATACCTCGACGCTGTTGCTGGCTTCTGCCGTGCCGCTGAATACCAGCTGGTTGTCCGAGGTAACACGGTCCGCTGCGATGTTGGTGTCAGCAGTGATGGTGGTCACCGCGGCAGACGGCGCCGCCGTGTCGACCGTGAAGCTCAAGCCTCCGGACAGGGCGCCGGCCTGGCCGGTGGCCGTGTCGGTTGCCCGGGCCGTCAGGGTATAGCTGCCATCGGCCAGGGCGATCCCGGTGTAGTCGAGGTTCCAGTTGCCACTGCCGTCGGCAGTCACCGAGCCGAGGCTGGCGCCATCGAGGAATACCTCGACGCTGTTGTTCGCTTCCGCGGTACCGCTGAATACCAGCCGGTCGTCGAGAGTGATCAGGTCCGCGGCACCCGTGTCGTCGCTGATAGCAGTGGCCGCAGCGGCAGGTCCGACAGTATCGATCGTAAAGTTCATGCCGGCGGACAGGACCCCGGCCTGGCCGGTGGCCGTATCCGTGGCCCGGGCAGTCAGGGTGTAGCTGCCGTCCGCCAGGGTGGTGCCAGTGTAGTCGAGGCTCCAGTTGCCGCTGCCGTCGGCGGTCACCGAGCCGAGGCTGGCACCGTCGAGGAACACCTCCACGCTGTTGTTCGCTTCCGCCGTGCCATTGAACACCAGCTGGTTGTCGCTGGTGATGCGGTCCGCGGCACCGGTATCGTCGCTGATAGCGGTGGCCGCGGCGGCAGGCCCCGCGGTGTCGACCGTAAAGGCCAGGCCGCCGGAGGCCGGGCCAGTGTTGCCGGCCAGGTCGATGGACCGGGCGGTCAGTGTGTAGTTGCCGTCGGCCAGGGTCGTGCCGGTGTAGTCCACCGTCCAGTTCCCCGAAGCATCTGCGCTGACTGTATCGATACTCACCGGGCCGCCGCCACTGTCAAGGAATACCTCCACGGTGCTGTTGGCTTCGGCGCTGCCGCTGAAGACCAGCTGGTTGTCGCTGGTGATGCGGTCCGCGGCGCCGGTATCCACGCTGATGCCCAGCGCCGTGGGGGCAGCGGGGTTGCTGGTATCCACGGTCAGGGCAAAGCCTGCGGACAATGCACCGGTATTGCCGGCGGCGTCGGTGGCCTGTGCGGTGAGGGAGTAGCTACCGTCCGCCAGTGTGGTGCCGGAGTGGTCAAAGCTCCAGTTGCCGCCGCCGTCGGCGCCGGCAGTACCGATACTCACGCCGTCGATGAATACCTCGACCGAGCTGTTGGCCTCGGCTGTGCCGCTGAATACCAGCTGGTTGTCCGACGTGGTGCCGTCGGCGGCCACGTTGGTGTCATTGGTAATGCCGGTGACCGCGGCTGCGCCCGGTGCCGTGTTGTCGATGGTGTAGGACTCGCTGGTGGGAAGGCTGGCGCTGGCGAGATTGCCCGCGACGTCCGCGATGTCCTGGCCGCCGCTGAGTGCAAGCCCCAGCGTTCCGTCACCGCTGATGCCCGACACCGTGACCTGGTAGGTGGAAGTGTCGCCATCACCGGCATTGTTGACCGCTACCACCGGATTGGTGGTGACGGTCCCTGAGCTCGTGATCACGAAATCGTCCGCGGTGACATTGGAGACCGCTTCGCTGAAGTCGACGCTGAAGCTGACCGACGTCGCGGTGCTGGGATTGCTGTCATCGCGGGTAATGCTTGCTACCGGTGCTGCGGCATCACGAGTCTGCGACTCGGTGGCGCCAAATCGCATGAAGCTGCTGGTGGCCACCTGGGACAGATAGCGGGCCTGGATAAAGTCCGCGGACAGGCCCACGGATTCAACCCGCAATTCATCAATTATCCCGTTGAACTCCAACGAGTCCCCTTCCATCTGGCCGACGCGGAAGTCGCTGACGGTGGTGAAGTCTGTGCGAATAGTACTGTCGCTGGTGACGTCAACACCGTTGTGGTAAATCGTCGCGTTGCCGGTGGCCCGGTTTACCTCGACTGCCACGTGGTTCCACGCGTCGAAGTTGATCACGCCGAGGTTGGAGATCGCCGAGTCACCGTTGCTGCCGTTGCCGGTCTCGAAATGGATGCTGCCGTCTTCGGTGCCGGAGCTGTTGATAAACAGGCGGAAGCCGGCGGCCGAAGCCCCCTGGGCGCTGTTGGCCAGGATGGTCTGGATGCTGTCTCCAGCGGAGTCTGGACGAATCCAGGCGGAAACAGTGAATGTGTCACCGACATCGACGCTGCCAAAGTCGATGTGGTCGTCGATCTCGTCAAAGTCGATGCCGGTACCCACGCGGCCGCTGACCAGGTCGCCGGCTGTCATTGAAAGATCGGCAGTGCCGTTGTTGGCCGGGTTGCTGCTATCCAGAATGTCGCCGGCATTGCCGGGGCCCGGATCTTCATTGAAGTGGTAGATACCCAGCCCGTCTGCCCACACCGCGGCCGTATCCTGGTTGTCGCCGGCTGCGCCATTGTTGTGGTACAGGTAGATGGCCTCGTCGCCGGCGCCGGCATCCAGCTGTGACACCCGCACCCAGATGCGCGCAGTTTCACTGCCGTCGTCCCAGCTCTCGATGGTGTAGGGCAGCTCGGAGCCGTCGCTGTCAACAAAGCGAACGTCGGCGCCGCCCACGCTGATCAGGTTGAAGTCGATATCAGCGCCCGTCAGTTCTACCAGCAGCGGGAAACCGTTGATATTGGTGGCACTCGCGCTGTTGTTGATGTCGATGCGCGTACGGTTCTGCCAGTCGCTGTTCCACCAGGCAACAAAATCCGCCGCCACATTGCCGCCGCCGTCGAGAATGTCGGGGTCCGTCGGACTGTCACCCAGGTAGGTCACCTCCGGGGTGTCACCGGTGCTCAACACACCGTCAGTGAAGGTAATGTAGATATCGTTGTCGTCGGCGACGTCAGAATTGGTGGTCGACGAAAAGCTCTCACCGACAACGCCGGCCACGTCGAAATCGTCTGCGCGTACCGTGCTGTCCTGGATGGCATCGTCGAAAGTGACACGGATCGCGTCGATGAAGCCATCCTCGTCCAGGTCCGCTGTCTCGATCGAGGTAATGTCCGCGCCGCGCCCGGGGGCCACAGGACCCACGGTATTGCTGCCCACGACCTCGTCGGTGCCTTCAAGGTCCTGGTAGCGGGCTTCCGCGCGCACGTTGGCGCCAACGTCGGCAGCCGTCAGGGTGTAGGTGCTGCCAGTGGCGCCGATATCGACAAAGCCGGAGCCGGTGTCCCGCTGCCAGTGATAGGTGATGGTGCCCATGCCGTCGATATCAGCGAGATCATCGGTGACGCTGAGCGTTTCATCTTTCCCGACAATGCCCGAGACGGTGACTGAACCGGTGGGCGCATCGTTGATGTTGCCGATGGCAACGGTTGGCGTTGAAGTGAGGTACTCGGCATTGCCGCCGAGGTCAGTGAAACTCACCGTGGACGTGATCTGGGCACCGACATCGTCCTGGGTCAGGGTGTAGGTGGCATTGGTGGCGCCGGGGATGGGAACCCCGTCTCGCAGCCAGGTGATGTCCCAGCCCGCGCCGGGCACGCCATCTTCATCATCGGCGACCCAGGCTTGCGAGAGCCGTTCCCCCTGTTCCGGCAAGCTGTCGCCGTCGTCATCGAGAAGAGTAACGGTAACCGGGCCCACCGCGGGGTCGTTGATGTCATTGAGCGAGATGTTGACCGTAGAGGTGTCGGTGCGACCGGTGCCATCACCGACTTCAACAGTCAGTGCAAAGGTGGGGTTGACCTCGAAATTCACAGCGCTGCTATTGGCGACCGTGATAAGGCCGGCGTTGTCGATCGCAAAAGCCGTGTCCGTATTGCCGCTGGAGATCGTGAAGGTGAGCCCGTCGCCATCGACGTCTTCGGCCAGCACCGTGCCTACCGGGGTCGTGTTGGGGCTGTTCTCATCGATGCTGAAGCCCTCGTCTGAGAGCGCGGTCACGATGGTGCCGGTGCCGGCGCTGCCAGTGCTCTTTGCGACCGCGTCCGGGTTGCCGTAGTAGAAATCGATCTCCGTGGTCCCGGCGTCGGCGACCTCGACCCACACGCTCGACGTGCCGCCCACGTTCCAGCTCTCGATGAAATAGTCGAGATCATTGCCGCTGCTGTCGTAGAAGCGCAGGTCGTCGCCGTTGGCATCGGCATTGCTGTATTGGAAGCCATTGACCACATTTGCCAGCGTTACCTCTACCTGGTAGTTGGCGCTCGGAGTGGGTGTGGCCAGCGTGACCGTCTGGTGGTAGTCCCAAAGCGACGGGTCGTCAGCAACCGCGTTGACGGTAATGGTGGCGGTGGCGGTGTCCGTGCCGCCGTTGCCGTCATCGGCCTGGTAGATGAAGCTGTCGGTGCCGCTGAAGTTGGCTTCCGGTGTGTAGCTGAACGAGCCGTCGCTGTTCAGGGTGAACGAAGCTGCATTGCCGGGCCCACTGACCAGGCTGGCGGTAAGCGGATCGTCATCAGCGTCAGTATCGTTGACCAATACGCCGTTGGCGGCATCTACCGCCAGGGCATTATCCTCGTCTATTTCGTAGGGCACACCGGGTGTACTGTAGAGTTCGGCGACCTGGGCCGCGGTCAATTGCTGGTTGACGATGGCCAGTTCGTCGATGCTGCCCTGGAAGAAGCCACCCGAGGCCGGCGTCATACCGCTGGCACTGGTGCGCCGGCTGGCGCCGAGGGCGATGGGTTCCTGGTTGGGTGTGTCGCCGCCGTCGCCCTGGAGACCGGTGTCACCGGCCATGCCGCCGTCGTAGATGTCGAGGTGGGCATTGCCGCCCGTGGTGTCGGCCGCGGCACCGTCGACATACAGCGCCATGCCGGCAGGGCCAAAGGTAAACACAATGTTGTGCCAGTTGCCGTCGTTCAGATAGCCGGCGGGCAGGTCGCTGTAGACGAAGTGGCTATCGGTGCCCGAGGCGGTGTTGTTCTGTAGCCGTACCTCGATTTCAGCTGCGGCACCGGTGCCGGTGAAGCGGATAGTAAGGTGGCCACCCTCTGCGGTCCCGGAGGCATCCTTGCTAAATAGTGTGTCACCGTCGGCTATGGTGGTGCTGTTGAACCACAACGAGATGGCACCCGCGTTCAACTCGTAGTCGGCACTATGGGGAATGGAAACGTAGCCGTCAGTGCCGTTTAGTGTGATTGAGTCGTCGCCGTCACCCGTGGCACCACCGGTTCCCGTGCTCACGCCACCGACTGCGGTGCCGTCATTGCCGCCTGCCGTTTCATCAGCAATGTTGCCGGCGTCTCCGAGACGGAAGTAGCCGTCGCTGATACCCTCGACCACCTCGGAATAGCTATCGCCGTTGTCATCATTGGCAACCGGCGCCGCCAGTGTCGCCCGATAGGATTGCAGCAGGCCCTGCGACGCAAATATCTGGGTATCCACCTCGCCCACGCGGGCTTCCAGCACCCAGTTGCCGCCCAGGCTGCTGTGCCCGGTCAGGTCGTTGGAGGCAGCCACATCGGCGCCAGTCAGTTGCGCGAGCTCACGCATCAGGGACAGGCCGCTGTCGGCACTGGCCAGGTTGCAGCCGTAGATCAGGATATCGGCGTCGTCTGCCAGGTAGTCGGCCCAGGCCAGGAACTGGTCCTGCTGCACCTCGAGGCTGCTGGCATCGAGTCGCGTATTGCCCAGGTCAATACCGTCGCGGTCGCCGTGGGAGACCAGGTGGATGGCATCGACGTCGCTGTAGTTCTTTAGCGCCTGGGAAATCTGCCAGACGCCGTCGCGGTTATTGTCGAGCAGGATGACTTCAAGCTGGCGATCACTGTCGCTAACGTCGGTCAGGGAATCGACAATGGACTGGTAGTCGGGGCTGTCGGGATCGACGAAGACCAGTTCCAGCCTGCGGTGTTCTTCCTGGGCCACTTGCTGGGTCGGAGCCGGCTGCAGGTCGTCGTCGAGGAGCAGCTCGGTAGGGGTCTGCTGCTGCAATCCGGCGGGATCGGGCGCAAAAATTCCCGCCGCGTCTGCCGACAGCAGAACGCGCGGTTCAAGCTCCTCGATCAGCGGTGCTGCTCGATTCGCAGGCCTGTCATCCGTTAGCCAACGGTTCCACCACTTCAACATCTACTCTCCAGCTGTGAGAGCGCTCGTCACAAATGGCCCTAACCCCTTGTACAGACTGATAATTATGGGGTTTTGGCAATATCCGCGCGCTGTGCGCGGATACATTTTGGGAACCAGTTCACGCGGAAATAACGCAAACTGTGACTCCGTTTTTGAAGTTGGTGCTAAGCCATTCGGGCTCTTTCCGGCCTTGTCAGTGGCTTAAGTCGGAATATTGACGCGATTTGCGGTGAACTTCAACTATCTTGCAGCGATCAGCCCGGATGAGGGTGCTTGTGGGATGGGGTAAGCAGTGGGCAGCAGTCGCCGGTCGCGTCATAATGTCCACCGCGGTTATTAGTGAGGTTATTTTGGACGCTCTGGACGCAATCAAGGCCGAGATGGCACCCCGTCTCGACGCCCTCGCGGAGCATTTCAAGGATATGCAGGATCCGCGCGCGGCGGCGTTTTTCACCGGCATCTCTGCCTCGCTGGCAGCGGTCGAGGAGGAGGCCGACCTGCTTGAAGTGTTCTTTGCCCTGTCCACTACCGCATTCCAGGGATTCAGCTTTGACCCGGTCGCTGCAGCCGGGGTGGATGAAGTGCTGGCCTACGCCGAGCAGGTCTCCCACGCCTTCACCGCCGATTCCGATTCAGCCCACTGACGGGTTGAACGCAGGCAGCGCGCAGCAGTCAAACAGCCATGGAACGAATTCCCACGCTCGCCCTGATCGCAGGCCTGATGGTATTGGCGCTGGCCTGGATCGCCACGCGGCCAACCGGTGGTGACAGCGCTGGCGGTCAACGGATCGACGCACTGGCTGCAGAGGTAACCGCTCTGCAGACGGAGCGGCGCGCACTGCGTCGGCGACTCGACGAATTGGAGAGCGCGATGGACACCTTCGCGATTGTCACCTCGATGCCCGTTCTGGAGCCCGAGCCGGCGCAGGCAGCCGAGCAGGAGTTGATGGAAGAGGTAGAGGCCGATGAGACCACGTCTCCCGAGCCTGCTTCCGTGCAGCGTATCGAGGATGCCGGCCTCACCGACGAGGAATACACCAGCATGCAGCAGCGCGCCCAGGCGCTATACCTGGAGAACTTCGAGCAGGAGTGGCTGGAGCGTCGGCAGGCGTTTCTTGCCAACGATCCGGCTCCGGACGCGCGCGATCGCTTGCGCTCGGAACTGGGTGACGATGCCTATGACCGCTACCTCTACGCCAGCGGCAGGCCAAACCGGGTGCGGGTGCGGCGGGTGATGGCGGATTCGGCGGCGGCGCAGGCCGGCATTACCGAGGGGGATGTGCTGCTTTCCTACGACGGCGAGCGCCTGTTTCGCTTCGACGACCTGCGCGCTGCCAGCTACCAGGGCGAGCCCGGAGACACGGTGTTACTGGAGGTGCGCCGCGAGGACGGCACGGTGGCGCAGATGGTCATCCCGCGTGGGCCGATGGGTATATCAGGCTACGGCGGCTGGCGCGAGGCGCCCGGCAGTTAAACGCCCAGGGGCACTGCGCAGGCGCGCTCAGACGAGCTCAGACGAGAATTTTCGGGGCGCGTTTGCCGTTGCCGGTCTGGGTGGGCACCGGTTCTTTGCTCCCCGTGGCAGGTACCCTCGCCGCCGGCGCATCTTGCAACTCCATGGCACCCTCGTCGTTGGCATTGGCCCAAGGGTCATAGCTGTCTACGGGCTCCTCGGGCGGGGCTGGCTCTGGCTCTTTGCGGCGCATCGGCGGCGGCGCCTGGTGCTCCAATTCCCCGGCTTTAGTGAGCAACGCGTACTGGCCGCCGCTGTGCTCCAGCACCACCTCTGTAGGCTCGAATTTCGGGCGTCGAACAATGTGTAGACGCCAGCCGAAGGTTTCCAGTTTTGCAAGCGCTTCATGCTGGTCCTCGGTCATCATCAATCTATGATTCGAGGGTATCATTGGCTCGCCACGTCGTTTGTTTACCATTCTCTCCACTCACCCCTGTACCAGGATGTACTTCTCTGTTTATCCCGAGTCTAAGCCAATGCCGACCCGGTTTTCACCAAAATTAAACGAAACTAGCGTGCCCAGTTCACAAAAACTGCGTCCGGATTCCTCTCGCAGCTCGTTGAAGAATGCCTGGACGGCCCGCAGCGACTTCTGGCTGCCGATGCCGCCCTCCACGATACCGTGCTGGCGCAGGTACCCTTCAACGTCGCGGGTCAGCAGGAAAGTATCAACCCCCAGCGTGCGCAGGGCATAGGGGCCGGTATTACCCCCCAGCCGTGCGCCGTGCTTTTTCAGGTAGAGCCATAGGCCCACCGTGTCCTCTGCAGGCCAGTTGGCCACAAACCGGCCAAAGCCATGCCCCTCCCTGCGGCGAGTATCGGCAATCATCAGCGCGTTGGCGCGGATCGTCTTGACCTTGTTGAAGTTGCGGATGATCGCGGGATCGCGGGCCTTGCGTTCCAGCATGTCGTCGGGCATCAGCAGCAGCTTGTCGACATCAAAGCTCCAGAACAGCTCTTCGAAACTGTCCCACTTCTGGTCGACCACACGCCACACGAAGCCCGACTGGAACACCTTGCGGGTGAACTCGGCAAGATAGCGATCATCAGGCAGGCGGGCCAGGTAGCGCTGGCTGCGAGGCTTGCGGAGCAGTCCCTCCAGCGCCGCCTCCCCGCCCTTGCGCTCACAGGCATGGTTGTAGAGTTGCTCGTAACGTCGCACCGCCGCTTCCTGCAGGTCTGTGAAAAGGGCCTAGAAGTGTACCCCTTTCATGAGCGCCGCCAGCGCCACCTGTTCGTTGGAAGCCTCGACCTTCTCGGGCTTGGCGTCGCCGCG
>JAAUYJ010099645.1_pt1 | contig 23549 bp, 27 predicted proteins | sample 7278031 | NCBI WGS metagenome assembly JAAUYJ01 (sample SAMN14350222, study PRJNA611818) | marine sediment metagenome | isolation source: surface marine sediment (1.8m) | place: French Polynesia: Moorea | collected 2018-08 | reverse complement strand
GCCTACAACTGCCTCATTCCCCCTACAAAAGCTGGTAATTTTTGTTGAAAAGTGAAAAAGGTTTATTCTCCAATTTGGGACGATATTGTACGGCCGATAAAAAAATTGTCATAAAGGAGGCCTTCTTTAGTGTTCTTTACGAGGTTGCGTGAATTGTTACACGTTCTTACCGAAATTGATTTTTTTGTGACGGTGGTGACGGTGGTGAGTGGTGAGTACTTTGATGACGTATCATGACGACCTTGCCGGGCACCACTTAAATTGATTTTTGCCGTCTATGAATGATCAAAACTTTAATGAGCTATAATTTTTCTCGAGAGGCCCCGAGACGTAAGTGTTATTTTATTTTTTGTAGGTTCGTGCCAAGCAAGAGCAGCAGCTCAAAGTCCGGAACTTCCTCCCGCCGCAGTCCCAGGAGCCGGAGATCTTCCTGGTGGGCAAGGATGGGTACGAGGGCGGCGGCGGGATCATCTACGGGCCCGACGGACGGCCGATGTACCCGGACGGGACCTACGCCGACGAGGCAGACGGTGAGTCCATCGACAGTGTGTTCGTTCTCGGCGTCTTTTCCAGGAACATGAGGAGCGTTATTTTGATCCAAGGGTATAAGTAGTTGTTTACCTACTTGCATCGTTCACTTCTCCTCGATCGGTCACTCATGGATGTTTGTCATGCCATGAGCGATGGGCTTCTGCCGCTTCTGTCAATCTTTATAGGGGGAGGGGAGACAGGAAAAGCCCATCAATTATTCTGTAGAGAAAGCCCCGGGTAATTCAATAACGGGATAGCATCATACGATTCACCTGACAACTTTCTCCCGAATTTTAGAGATGTTTTTCGCAAGGAAAAGGAAGGGAACATTTGTAATGTTTTTTCGCTTTTTAGAATTATTCTTTCTCGCCCATTTGTTCCGTATTACAATAAACAAATCATTTCGTGTCGCAGCAACATTTTTCAACCTGTCTCCCCCTTTCTTGCGGGCTTCTTCCGGAGGCTTGGGAAAAGACACCACAACAAATTAGGGTTCCGCTTGTTCCACAAAGTCTCCTCCACCCGCTGAGGCCATCACCATGTGTGTTTCCTCCCAGGGTACTACGGCCCCTTCGGCGGCGGCGGCGGCGGGTTCGTCAGCCAAATCGCTCCCTGGACGGGATACCAAAATGTGCCACCTAGATCAGCCAACTACCACTTGCTGCGTAAGGGCCAACAGAACGAAACTCCATCTCTTGCCTAGACTTTGTCCACGTAGAATTTTGTACATATACTTCTCTTCGGACCGGGAATTAATATTCTGCCGGGTTGAATGTACATATGGTAAAAATAATAAATTGTACAGTATTATTGATATTGTGTACAGTAAAGACCATAATTGCTATTTAGGTATTGAAGGGGCCTCTGTACAGAATGCTTTCGATGACCAATTACGATTTTAGTGTTAAGATTACTGTACAGTACTGTAGTTACAAACATGCAGTAAGTAGAATTAGTTTTTCTTCAGCGTACAAATGATAGACCGTTTAAGTGTAAGGTAAAGCATTCCATGAACAGTCGATCGAGAACAAGAAAGAATTTTGAAAGGAAACTACGGATTAATTTGGCTAGCCCTGGTCGCGTCGAAATCTCTTGATGCCCGTACGAAAGAAAGACAAAAAACTTTTCTCATTCTGGAAAGAAAAGTGCTGTGTACTTGTCCTCTTCTTTTCTCCCCCCACAATTCCTCCTCCCTCCTTTACTCCCCCCCGTCTCCCTTCATTGGAGAAGCCGTCCCTCAGTCGAAGCCAGGAGGGCAATAACGAGCCACTCGGGTGACGACTGAAAGTGGAAAAGGAGGAGGAGGAGGAAAGTGTAGGGCAGAAAACTGGAGCTTCGCGTGAGCCACCCCTCTACCGTACAAGAAAGGTTGGAGGGAGAAAAAAGCACGCCGGCCTCCTCCTCCTCCTCCTTGGCAGAGACAATTGGGAGCGAAACTCAAAATGTGGACAAATGTAACTATAGCGAAGTTTGTCGTCATCAGGTCTGAGTTGACTCTAGTTTCCTTCATGAAGGAAGTATTTTCTTGTGTACTCTCTGTGTCGGTCGGTCTATGAATTTGAGGTTGAGGCGCCGGAGGCGAAGGGAGGAGAGAGGAAAGGAGAGGGAAGCGAAGCCAAAGGAGGGGGAGAAAAAGAGGGGGAGGGAGGCACAATATTGCCCTCGTGGTTATTGTGGCGGGAAAGGAGGGGAAAAAGAAGGTGAGAGCTTTTGAGAAAAAGCCTACTTCTCCTCCTGATCCCAAGCCAGGTGCGCAAGGGAGAGAGTAGAAAGAAGGGAAGAAGGGGGCCCTATTTCTTTCTTTCCCCTTTTGTCGTCCTGCTCTGTTGCAGGTGGTGGTAGTGGCGGACGGGGAGGAGGGAGGTAAAGGCCGCTCCGCTGTTGGAATGGCTGTTGGTCGGTCTCTTTGGTCGGGAGGGAGGAACGGTGGCGGCGTAGTGATTGCTGCTTTGCCGCCACAAGGAGGAGGAGGGGGGCTCCATGTCGATGGCTACGGCGGAAAACAAGGGAGGAGGAGGAGGGGGACAGCAGGAACGACTTGGAAGAGCGCCTCCCTTCCTCCCACCTGTCCGAGGTATCCCCCTCCGCAGGTGAATCGTCCGGCGGCGGACAACGAGAAAAGGAGGAGGAGGAGCGAGAAGGAAGGTGTCCCTCTCCTCCCTCGATAACTCCTCCCTTGGGAAGAAGGGAGGAGGCGAAGGAGGGTTTCCCGGCACGCCTTCTCCCTCCCTCCTCCGTCGTGACTGTTACTCCTGGGGCCGGTTCGGTTCCTCGCAGTGGTTGTGATTACGAAATGACGTCCTCTGAGGCTGTTTTGATCAGTCGGGCAAGAAGAAAAGAAGCCCATCCGCCTGGAGGACAGTGAGCGCCCCCTTCCTCCTCAGGGCCTCGGTTGTCTGACCTCTGAGAAAGGCCGGGGGAGAAGGAGGAGGCATTGGCGGCGGCTTCGGCTGAGGGCCGTCCGCCGCTGTTGCTGTTGTTGGCCTCACCTCGAGAAGGTGCTGGAGTTGTGATCGTGGTAGTCCAGCGTCGGTGACTCGTCCGCTCCCAGCGTGCAAGAAACATGCTTCCAGCTGCCAACGTGACGCGAAAAGAAACTTAGTGAAAGAGGCGCGTATGAACAAGGCAATAGTGATTCACCATCACTCCTGAGAAGAGGTGACGTTTTCTAGGAAATCTGCCTTTCCTACATACGCACATGCAGGTGCGGCAGTGTTTTCAGCTAGCAACAACGGAAGGAAAGACTGAGGGGCAAATGCTCTGGACGTGCCGCCCAGCCTGTTGCGCCAAATATGTCCCGCGGCGTCGGCGTCGCGGCGGATTCTCTGGACCAGGGGAAGAAGCACCATGATGAGACTGAAGATGCGAAGGAGCCCCCGTCGTCGTCGTCGGCCTCCGCCTCCGCGGGCAGCCACAGCAGGAAGGGCTACCACGCGACCAAGGACTCTGGCATATCCGGCGGCTCCGACAGCCACTCCACAATCCACGAGGAAGAGGAGGAAGAGGAAGAAGACCGCGCGGGAAGGTAAGGAGAGACAAATATGCACCCGCGTTTTCCTTTTTAAAAGTACGTAAATCGGAGAAAGAGTGATAATCGAGATCTTCGGGGGAATGAAATATCGCGTTTTTGGTACGCAGTTTTGCAACCAGCTGCCGACAGTACAGTACAGTGTAGGCCACAACTTTGCAACCCCTTTAGAGTCTTCCCAAAATATCGACATGGTTGTTGAAGTGACACTTGACTTTTTTAGGCCACGGCCTATTTACAAAAAGTACCCCTTTGCTCGCCGACCTTTTTTCCTTCGGATACTTGCAACGACGTTTGTATTTGTTTGTACAGAAGTAATTGAAAAAGTTGTATCACAACATTCGGAAAGGTTAGTTCTAGATGCAAGGTCAAAACAGAAGTTTGTTTCGGGCGTACGAGAAACCTTGCCTGTGAATGCAAGGCAATTATCTGAAAAGTCCCTCTTTGGCACTTGCTGCTCCCGCTGCCTCTCCTTCCCCTCTGGGAAAGTTTTATATTCGTGACCAGCGGTTCCTTCCAATTCCCTCCTCTTACCGAGTGAGAGAAGGAAAAAAGGATTTTCAACGGAGGTCGAGGACACTTGACTAGGAGAGCAAATCACCCATAGCAAAAAAGACGCGGCATTTGAAGCGATTGGGAGCTAAGTTTCTTGAGTTAAACGCGAGATTCTAAATCCTTCTTAAACGATTTATTCCACTAAGGAAAAGTTTGAAGAACAAAGGCGCAAAAAAGTAAGGGGATCAGTTGGAAAAAGTTTGAGACAAAAAAGGCCAAAGGAAAGGGACTAGCCTCGTGATGGAATAGGGGCAAGACATGCAAAGCTGCAAAGATGTTTACGAAAATTGGTTGGCCAGCTGGAGGCCAGATCCTTCGCTGGGGTTCTTCTTAGTTCTTCTTGCTTACGGCTAAGAGGATCCTCTCTTTCTCACGAAAGCCGAAAGGTGAGTTTCACCGCATAAGGACTACTAGGTGCTTGTGAATCATCAATCTCCACAGTACAGCAAATCGCTATGTCGTGTCAACTGAGATAGTGCAAATTTTAAAGGCAATGAATCTTCTTTGGCAAATCCGGAATTTTCCTTGTTATTTTCGTTGTCTCCGCCGATAAGGTCGCATGATTCAAGGGGAACTGGCAGACTATGGGGAAAAGGCCTCTTTCCTGTGCGTAAATTTAGCAGTAAATCCGAATGGTAACCTTCTCGGAACCTATCCTGACCCTTTCCCCCTTTTCTTTTTCCATTTTGACGTCGCTCCTCCTCCGCTCTGAAAGTTTTCCGTGCCCGTTCCCACTCCATCATACTCTGGTACGGAATCTTCCAGCAACTGCGTCGCATACTTGTTCCAATATTTGGCGCAAAGTGACGGCGGCAGGCAGCAGCGGTCTTTGTCTCCACGCAATGCATTGCGCTTTGAGCCGAGCACCTTAGCAACTTTTTTCTTCCGCTACCTACCTGACTCTATGGGACCCCAGTGTTCGTAAGAACACCGGTGTACACTGTACTGTCTTTTCTAGTAGACAAGACAAGCTTCATGTGCAAGGGGCGACAATGGCGAAACTTGAAAAGACGGCGGTGTCATTCAGCGCACAGTACACTGTGTCTACTCTGCTTGATATGCCTCTCTGATCTTTGTCCCGAGAGGCCTGAAAAGAATTACGTAACGCAGGGCACAGGAGTGGGGGAAGCTTGTCATGCCACGCAGAGCGGCCTCCCTCCCTCGATCCTTCTTTTCGATCCTTCGCCTCCTATCTCTTTTCCACTCTTTCTCCTTCCCCCTTTCTTCCGCCAGAGCGATGAAAGCAAGATTCACGATTTTCCCTGACACTTTCCCGAATATAAATTTTCCCGTCCGTCCTCACAGGGTCTTAGGTCTCCGCCCCAGCCGAGGGGACGAGTCGGACGGAAGCAACGACGGAGACTCGGAGTCTTCTGGGGAGGACGGAGGCGGCGGTCCTGGAGAAGCGGCTGACAGCGGCGCAGGTGGCGGAGGAGGAGGGGTGATGAATATCGACAGCCGCCAGCGGGAGGAGAAGACGCAAAAGCGAAAAATGTACAGAAAGAGCCGGAAGAAGAAGGGAGCTCCCAAGTCGTCTTCCAGCCGCACCCCCTCCCCTTCCAAGGCGGGGGGCGAGGGGGGCGCCGTTGAGGACAGCAGCGGCGAGGACGAGGAGGAGGGCTTTGCAAGGGGCAGGGGGGGAGGGGCGGACGGAAAGGACCCCTCCTTCAAGAAGAAGAAAAGGGCCTCTACTAAGGATGCAAATGGGAGGAGGAAGGAGGAGCAACACCTTTCCGCCGAGAATGCCGGAAATGGAACAAGCCCCATCGCCCTTCAGGATGCCGTTGGGGCTGGAGCGGAAATCGACAATGCTGGGAAGGTTAACCTTCTCTCCTCTGAAGAAAAGTCTCGAAGGGGAAGTACGCCGAAAAAGTCTCCGCTGATAAGAAGGGGCTCCATGATGGACCCGCCGCAGTTGCAGGCCCTCAGCGACGGCGGTAAGAAGAACAAAAAGAAGAAGGCGGTGGTCCCGCCTCTCCTGCAGAGCGCCGGCGGCGTGGGGACTACCAACCCGGTAGACGCCCTCCTTGACCTGGAGGGGATGCAGGAGAAGAAGCGTGCGGCGGTGGCCAAGGGCATGTCCGAGGCGGAGGCGGAGATGAAGGTCAAGCAGGACGTCAAGATCGCCATCGACAAGGTGGTGGCCATCTCAGCCAAGGGATCCTACGAGTCCGGCGCGGCAGAGCTCAAGCTCAAGGCCCAGTTCAGGGAGCAGCTGGAGAAGGATCTCGGCAAGCTGGGGGTCGGGATTAAGTCCCGGAGGGCCATCGAGTCCGTCGACCTCATGGAAGACCCGGCCAAGGAGAAGGAGAAGAGAAGGAGGAAGGCGAAGGAGGAGAAGGCGGCGTTGGACCTCGCAAAGAAGTTGGCGGCCGTGGTGGCGGGTCCAACTTCGCCCGTCAAGGGAAAAGCGGGAAAGAAAAAGGAGAGACATACCAGCTCCGAAAGGGAGAAAGATTCATCACGTCTCCTGCCCTCCCTCAAGAATAGGAGGGCGGGAGAGAAAGACCCTAAAAGGAAAGTGGTGGAGGGGAAGGGGAGGAAGCGGGGAGGGGAAGGTGGAATGGGAACGACGCGAGATTCCGAGAAGGGGACTCAATCTACTGCGAGATCTCAATCCCTGCCCCCGGGTGCATCCGAGAGAAAGGAGGAGGAGGAGGAGGGGATGACGAAGACGACGAACAAAGGTCCCCTCCTCTCTCCACCTGCTCCTTCCCCTCCTCCCCGCTCTCAGGGGAAAAGAGGGAGGGGGAAGCAGAATCGACAGAAGTCACGGTCGCTGTCTCCTTTGAAGGGGGGAACAGAAGATAATCGAATGGGAGATGGGTACGATCGTGATGGGAAAGACGAGGAGGGGGAGGAGAAGAGTGGGGGAAGGGGGGAAGTAGGCGGAGATGAAATGCTGATAGGCAATCATGCGGATAAGCCCGGCGTCGGGACCAAGATGTCAAAGACTGTCTCGCAAGGTACGTATTCGGTTTTATCGTTTGGGAACAGTACTTTCATTCTTTCTCTCTCTCTGCAGAAAATGTGATAAAAGTAAAGGACGAGGAAGAAATTGACCGAGAGGAGACAGAAGATTTTATCCCGGATCAGATGCCGACCTACGCCAGGTCATACATTCTCCCAAAGGTTATGAAGCGCTCCAGCGTGCTGGAGGCGAGGCGGCGGCGGCAAGAGCAGAAGAACCAGGAGAAGAGGAAGTCGCTGGAGACGACGAGGACGGGCAAGAGGAAGGTGAGCAGCTACATCGACGCGGACGACGCGGCGGACGAGAAGTTCAAGTGGGGCATGATCAAGGCCAGCCTGGAGTACGAGAGTAGCAAGCTGCCGGCCAGTCTGCGGGAGGAGTCGGACGAGGAGAGCGGGGCGGACGACAACGACTCGAAGAAGAGGGGCAGGGTGCCGGGAAAGAGCGAGTCCACCAAAGACTTTGTCAGGAGGGAGAGGATCCTGGACGGGAGCAGCAAGGCCATCCCAGCCCCCAACTCCCTCTTGCCGGTGAAGGGGCCTGGCCAGCTGAGGCGCTACATCAAGTATGTCAAGGACGAGAACTACGTTCCCGTGCCGGTGCTGGAGCCGGAGAGGGCGGTGGACCACGGTCTCTTCGCCAAGAAGGGGAGGAAGGGTGCTAGAGGGGAGTCAGACATGGACGAGCTGACCTCCCGCAGCGCCTCCCGCATCTCCAACGTGACCAGTGCGCACAACAGCATCACGGCGCAGTACGAGAACATCGTCAAGCTGGTGAAGAAGGCGTCGGAGGCGTCGGCAGAGCACAAGGCGAGACTGAGAAAGAAGAAGTCTTCCATGCACTACGAGGACCTGGACGCCCTGGGGAACGTGGACTTGGACGTGCCGCAGGTGTCGAGGGCAACCTCTAGGGCGAGCTCCAGAGAAAGCTCGAGGGTCCCTTCGAGGGCCAGCTCCGGGGTTCCTGGTCCGAACAGGAGAAAGCGGAAAAAGGGCCGGATGCCGCTTCCCTCTCTCGACATTGAAGATATCGCCGAGGAGGAGAGCAAGGCGGTGGGTGGAGGGGAGGTAGAACCAGACGGGAGGCTGCTGGAGCCGCCACCAGCACCGACGGCATCCTCGGCGGGAGAGAGCGGCTACTCCACCGGCAGCTACCCCACCAGTCTAGAGGCAGCGAGCACGAACGGGAGGACGTCCGCCGTGGCCGAAGACGACGACCTCTTCGGCCTCGGGATAGGAGGAGGAGGAGGAGGGTTCCAAAAGTCCTACCTCCGCGCGGTAGAAGAAGAGGACGACGAGCTGGACCAGCTTATGCAGGAGGCGATCCGAATAGCGGAGGAGAGCCACGGACTGGGAGGGCGCGGCGCCAATCTGCTGGACGACGGCTCTACCACCGAGCAGGACGGGCGGACGACCAGCCAGTCTGAGGCGGCGGCTCTTCCCGACTACGTTCCCCCGGACAGCGAGGTGTACCGCGAGTGGATGGACGCCAACATCCTGCAGGACGCCATGCAGGGGAGGAACCTGCTGGGGATGCTGGAGGAGTCCAAGCCCAAGTTCAACGACGACGAGGCCAGCCGCGGGAGAGCGGGTGAGAGGGGCGGAGGAGATCCGGGGACCATTGACCTCTTCATCGATCGACACCAGCCCTTTAACTTTACCTCCGAACGGCACCCCGTTCTGCAGGAGGTGCTGCAGTTGATCCACAGGACCAAGACAGATAGAGGTAGTATATCCGTCTCCGAGAGAGCCTGCGTGCTACCACGTTGCCGCACGATATGGAGAGAGCTGAACAACACCGACCTCCTCCCCGGAGCCAGCGGCACTTCGTCTCTGTCAGCGTCACCTAAAAACTTGTCCCTTTGTCCTTCTCTAACCTTTGTTACATTTTTTGCCGCGGTGCATTCGAAGGTGAAGCTAAATTCAGTCAGACATACCGGTATTTGTGTATCCTGAGGTCTATTTCTTCCATATTTGCAGGAAATGCTTTCCTGAATCTTTCACTTATCTTGACTTTCCCCTTGGCAGCCCCGCCGTGGAAGGAGGATTGAGCGGAGTGTGGGAGAAGGTAGAAGAGTCGATGGAATGTCTCCCCCCTCCTCCTTGCTTTGGAGGCCGCCGTCCTCTTTTTCGCTTATCTCCCTTGCTCTTCTCTTTCCGAGAGAGCCCCCTCCCCTTCTTCCTCCTTTTCATCCTGCCCTCCTGTCCTGTCCAAAGCGGCGTATAATGTGATAACCAATATCAAACCCAATCTCCTCCAGCCTTCTCTTTCTCCCCCTTCCTGACTCTTCCCTCGCGTTGCCGTACGGCTCGAGGGGATATCTCTAGGCCCAATGCCAGGGTTGCCCCCCTCCTCCCCCTTCCCCCACATTTATTTGATTTGGGGAAGGTAGAGCCAATCTCTAGGAATCGTCCCTCTACCTCCGAGCTTCCAAAGAGGAGTGCGCAGTGAATGTTTGTTATGATATTTGCCGAATCGTACTACTGTGCGTACTGCCCAACTTTCAACATCGTTTACGGCGGTCAGTTCGATTGAAGTAGGAAGCATAGGAGATCTCCCTAGAAATCAGTTCCAGAATTTCTGTCCGTTGGTGCGCGCGGTACAGTTAACGATGTCTGGATAATTTTTATTTATGTTGAGAAATAGGATCTTGCCAACCAAAAGGTGGGTTGTTAACTCAATACTGTAAAGTACTAGAGCATAAAATCGACCTGTATTCTGAACAGTCGTCGTGCCTAAGTGGTATCCACTGTATTATACTTTCCATCTTTTCAAACAATACTCATAAACGCGACTCTCACCTCATAAACTAATCTTTGCTGATAGTCAACTACGAATTTGTCGTAACTAATTTATGTTTCTTCCACTCTTTCTTCCAATTCCCCCCCCCATTCAGCGGAGAAGCTCAAAGTTCAGGAGGACCTCTTCCGGATGCGGAGCATGCGGCGGGAGGGCGAGCTGCGCCGGGAGTATCTACTCAACAAGGCCAAGATCCTTCAGGCCAGGGCCACTAAGCACAAGGCCAGGGTGAGTGAGAATGTATCTTGTCCATTTGTTAATACCTGTTTCACAGCCCGAAGCCTTAGTATGGTAGTGGGATACTTTGGGAAGCACTGATTGCTGTATAGAAATTTGACTGTGGGATTTGCAACTGAACTGATACTAAAAGGGATACACGTGTTCTTTGTGTGATGTGCCTCTTTTCCGTGGCCCACTTCTACTTCCGTCTTGGATTCAAATATTCTCGCAACGGATGGGGTAGGGTGCCCCTTGAATAGCAAAGCCCCAGCATATCCGCCGTTGTGGCCCTGCGATAAATAATTGATGAGAGGGGGGAGGGGTCTTCTTCCCTACACAGCAATGAAGCTGGTGGCACGACGCCTCTTTTCTCTTTTGGGAGGTAGAACAGAGGGAGGGAGAGGAAAAGAAGGACACGGGAGGCTGAGTTCACGAAGTGGACAGAAGGGGATCGAGGGAGGCAAAGCCTTTGATGTCCCGGATAGAGGTCTTGGAAGCGGGCGGGTGTACCTACAACAGGCGCAAACAAAAGCAGTCCCGAAAAAGATGCCCTGAGATCGACAGAGGGAATTATTTATCTTCCTTGTTCCATTCTCCCCTCCAGCTTGTTTTATTGTGCGCCAAAAACCACGTCTCCTCACGGTATAGCACCTAAGTGGAGCACAGTAATAAAAGTCGTACTTCCGTGTGTAGCTCGTAATCGCAAAAAAAAAGTAATTGAAAAAGGACGCGTCACCAGCTTCATTTGTCCCCTCGTCCCTTGTGAATAAGTGTCCAAGAAATCGATCTAGCTCTTGCAATATGGCATCAAAAACGGAAACAGAGAAGGCCCTTTCGCCCCTTTTGTGCGCGAGGAGCAAGACCCACTTTGAAACGGCACGAAAACTGAAAGTGCGTGGTGGTGTTTCACGTAGGAGAGGGGACACGAAACAGGCCATGTTCTTACCCCCCGTCCCCGGGTGTACGATTATGGCAGCACGGGAAAGGGGGGGGATCGAGGAGGGAGGGTGTGCGGATGGGCACTTGCCGAGAAGGATTTATGGCCTGGGAGGGGAAGAGCAGAAGAGGCTTCGAAAGGAGAGAAAGGGTTTCGGTCGCCCTGCCCCGCCTCTTCCTCCTTCCGTCGCCGTTTATAGCATCGGGCTCGAAAGGGGGGGGAAGAAAGAGCGGCGTTGTTGCCACAGCTTTCTGTGGCACCGACGTTTCTCTTTTGCGTTTGATCAATGGCCTTTTTCTCCTTTTTCGCCGGGGAAAAAATTTAATGGCGCCCTTATTTTCTTTCCATTTTCGCCCTTCCCTCCTCACCCAGACGGTGGAAGAGATGGAAAAGGTAGAACAAAAAGAAAAGGAAAGAGCTGTCGCAGGTTTTTGTTGTTGTTGTAAATGCACCGGCAGCAGCGTCTCGTGAAGAATGAAGTTTGGAGGCGCTGTTGGTCTTGTCACGTTGTCACGGTGCCTCTCCCTGGACGAGAGATGGCGCCTGAAGGTCACCCCCTAAATTCATAAATAGCTATGTTCGCGTGAATGTGTGTTTTCGACTATATTGGTCGTTTGGTGTCATAAATACTCATGGCTGGTTTTAAAACTAAAACTCACTCTCACTGTTCGCCAAACAAATAAATTATAATAAGGTATTGTTGCGTTTAAAGTATCCCAAGAAATACCGAGTCCACTTTTGTAAAACTTTTGTTTTTTAGGGCGGTAGCTCAAGTTAGCCTGAAAAGAAACGCAATTAAATAGCACACAACAACTTCTTTACGCCCTCCGGAAAGGAGAGGAGAACAGTAAAACGGCGGGGAGAGAAACAGGAAAAGGAGTTGGGGGGGGGATGGAAGAAGAGGTCTGTTGTATGGGGCCCGTCCGAAGGGGAGGGGGAACCTACCGCCTCGCGGAATTCATTGCCAACAAACTCGTAAAAGAGTTTTTTCGCCTTCCTCCCTCCTCCCGACACACGGAGGTGGAAGAAAAGAAGGCAGGATGAGCGTGAGAGGCCTCTTGCCCGTCTCTTTCCCTCCCTACAAGTTCGAGCGTGCGTGAGAAACGACCCAAAGACGTGCGCATTTTCCCAAGGAGGAAGACGCTTCGTACGTGTAATGTCCTAGGAAGGTAGGGTACATGTGTACTTCTCCCAATTTTTCAATTCGTATATCTCCTTTTTCTTGTCCCAGCCGGAAGGGGAATAAAAAATTAGCTAGATCAGGGGCGCTTTCTTTTTTACCTATCGGCGATGATATCCCTTTTGTCTCATCCCTTTCCTTTCGTTCCCTGTCCAAATCCGTGGATGGGGTCTGAGCAAGCAGTGAGCGAGTGTCTACCTCCCGATCCCTTTCTCTTTCCCATGCTCTCTTATCCCCGTCGCGACTTCCCGTCGCTTCCTGCCACCATGTCTCCCATCCTCGGGGCCTCGTCTCCTGAGACGCCCTCGCGAGGGAGGAGGAATCTTTTTTTCCTTTCCTTTCTCTCAAGGTGGAAATCTGGGAGAGAATCCGTCAAAAGCGAATCTCGAGTTTGAATGCTCTATGTACTGCACCCAACTTGGCAGAGTTTGTGAGTTTTTGAATCATTTGTGAAGTATGGACTTCACCTACTCTTTGTACACTCCTCCATTGAAAGGGCAAGGAGAAATTGCAGGAGGAAATCCCGGACCTAGTGGACGTTTCCTTGGGGAAGAGGAAATGGAACAAAAGCCGTCGCAAAAAAAGGAGAAGGAGAAGAAAAGGGGGAAGGATAGAAAGGGGGGTTACCTGGAATTAGCGGGCCATCCCCTCCTTCCCTCCGGCGTACACGGGACCTCCATTTGTCAGGATTATCCCTTTCCTTCGTCTCTTTGTGTCTTCCAAGACTGGAACTGGCGCCACCGCCTTGGCTGCCAGTAGCGGGAGAAGTTGAAGACCCTGCTCAATTTTCGTTACGATGGGAAATGAAGATTGATCGTGAAGTAGTTCTTTCTTTTGTAAGGAAAAATATTTTAATGGACGGTGTACCGTAGGCAGATGCAAAATATTGTGAGACAAAGCTGTTGCTTGCTTTCTTTCTTTTCTTTTCTTGAGCGAAAAGTGACGGCTGTCTTACTATCTCTCCCGAGAAAAGAAGTGTAAGGCTGGGTGGGAGACGCCCTCGGGCGAGAAAACACCCTCTCCTCCTCCGTGCCTGAGAGGTCTCTGTGCCCTTCGCCGCTGAGCCGTCCTTTCTCCATGAAGAAAAAAGGAAGATGGAAAAGAAGGAAGGTCCAGCAAGGTCTCAAAAAACTTTTACTGGTCTTTTTCTTCACGCGTGGCCCTCCGCCGGTCTTGAAGGGAGGGGAGGGTGCGTCCAAAAGAGAATTTGTGCAAAACGGTGCTCTCTCTTTATTCCGCAACCGTCGTAAGAAATTGGCGCCAGGAAAGTCGGGAGGGTGAGAGTGGCATAGATTATGATCGTCCTCTCACTCCACAGCCGTTTCGCACCTGGTTCTCCTCCTCCTCCGCCCTCTCGGGGGAAAAAGAGAGAAACCTACCTCCAAGGGGAAGGGGAGATAAACCCCTCTCCCATTCTGACAGCAAAGGGAGGGGGAAAGCAGGAATGACGCTCCAGGCCCCCCCTTTCCTTTATTCGGGCGGGTCCAGGAGGAGAGTGGAAAGTGCCCCTCTGTTTAGCCCTCCTCGATAGTCCGGCGGTGGGGAGGGGGGGCTCCTTCCCATGGCATTGAGACCTCTCGGTTTCCGCCGCCTCTTCTTCCCTTTTCTTTGCGGCCTGAGTCGGTTGGTGGCTGAAACCAGAGGAGGCCTCGTCCGACCGGCTGCCGGGGAGCGAAGCGTCGTTTGTTTTTTCTGCCCCTCCTCCATTCCTCCCTCCCCGATCGAGACTACCTGCGGCCGCCGCCGCCGCTTTGGGAGCCCGGCGGCTGGCCGTGGCCCGGGAGTCAACTCAGAGGTCTCTCAGGGAGGAGCAGCTCTCAAGTACCTGCACACAATCTATAAAAGAAGCTTGACACCGGTGCCAAAACTTCCGTCACCTGCTCCAGCGGTCTCATTGAGATTGGGACTTTGGCATCTCCACCATGCACCAGCTTTGGCTCCCCAACGAGGACTACAAGCTCCTGCTGAGCGACCTCAGCTACTCCGACAGCGACTTCGAGGACTGGGATGAGGACAGATCAGTAACCTCTCCGCCACCTGTTAACTCGTTGTTTTGCTTGCCCTAACATATGGCGTCAACCGTCGGAAACTTTCACCGATATATTTTTTCCCACAAGTTCAAAACATTCAGACATGTCATGCCATACACCGACAGTACCACAAACAACACAACAAGAACCTCACTCCATACCGAAATTTCACTCGTCTTTTAATGTTAAACGTTGCATTTAGCGCCCGAAATCATCAAACAAGTTACTAACCCCTCGATATCTTGTTCCTCCCCAGTTATCCGTCCTTTGGGAGGAGAAGTTGAAGGAGGAGCTGCGCAAGACTCGCCCACTAGAGGAGGTCTGCGCCGCGCTGAGGGAGGAGCTGGACGCGGCTCACAGGCAGCGGATAGAGGCCTTCGAGATCAAGATGAAACCAATCATCATCAGGGACGGGCCCTCGAAGAAGGTGAGTAGCAAGTACTGTTGAGATTCTAGCCACCTTTTTATCCCATGTTATCGATGTTGGTCGATCCGCCCCTTGGATTTCTTTTGTTCGGAAGTGAAAGACGAGCGTGTGTGAAGGATAGAGGGGAAAGAGGATGGTAGGTAGAACAGAGGCAGGATAGATAGATAGGCATTATGCGTCTCTTCCCTCCTCCGGGGCGCGATCAAAGGAAACTTTTTTGATTGATTTTTCTACCCTGAGGGGGTGGCCCGGTTTCCCTCTCGCGTCATCGGAGGCGGAAGAAATATTCAAATTTCATGCTCGACGAGGTGGGAAATTCAATTCAAACTCCCGCCGCCTCCGCCCTCTACATTTTTAGCACTCAGCCTCTTTTCCCAACTTTTTTGCCCGTGCGGTGTTCGCCGTACAGCGTAGCAGAGTCTGGCAAAGCACCTCTTCATGGCACCTGATATGACCCGAGAGGAGGCCATCATGCGTCGTTGGGTGGCTCTCCTAGAAAATTGCCTTTGGCGGCTTTTTCCTTCCACGCAGCTATGATCCGTCACACCAACCCCCAATCAAGGAGGCGGGAACAACGACCACTCTCGTACTTTTGTCCTCCCTGGAACCAAGTAGGATCAAGCGGTTGGGAGAAATTGAGACGACAATGACGACGCCTGTGTGTGAAAGCACGAGAAACGTTTCTTTTTTTGTGTCCTTGATTTCGGACAAAGAGAGTCGGGTTTCTCGTAAAATATCGTCGTCATTCATTCCTCTATCCATTCTCTCAGCAACAGCTATTGAGGCCTTTCGTCGATTTCCCAGAACAAGTTTTTGCCTTCCTTCCTTTTTTCCGCGGAAAACTTGCCGACAGTTGGTTGCATAAAAAGGCAAATAGTTTCTTTATCCGCAATAGATTTTGCTGCAAGGCCGTCTAAATTCATTACCGAGCGAAAGGGGGCGGGGAGGTCATACTTTTCTTGCTAGGTGGAGCCCCTTCAAAGTCTCTGAGAGGGAGGGAAGAACTTTTGTGGCACTTCTCCTCCTCCCTTCTTTTCTGTCGTCGCAATCAACGACTTTGTAGCGGCAGGCGAAGGCGGCGTTGCAAAAGTGGTTGGGAAGAGGAGGAGGAGGGGACAGAGGAAGAACTCCTCCCGCTCGAAATTGGGCCTCTTTTCTCGCCTCCTTCCACTTGTCCCCTTCCGCCCCCTCTTGTGTGACAATTGGGAGGCACTCCTGGATGGCCACTGCCGCCCACTCGAGTAACGCAATTACGAGGGAGTTTGCGGTGCGCGCAGGAGGAGGACAAAAGAGGCCCTACGGCAAATGCGAAAGGGAAAGAGAAGAGTCGGCGCAAGAACAGATTGGTGAAAACACCTCCTGGCGGTGGAAGAGAGAAGCAAATAGATCGTCTTTCTCTCCTCCTCCTTCTGACCTTGAAGCACCACCAGATATCCTTGGCGGTTCTATTTTCCTGGAATAGAAGGCCACCACCGGTCCTTCTCTCTCCTCCCCTCCAAGTCCCCCTGCCACTGGCAGTGAGCGGCTTGGCTGGACCCTCGGTCTGAAGAGGGGGGAGAGGGGGGACTCTGAATTGGTTTTCTCCTTCACTCTCCATTCCATACGAGCCTCTTTTGGATACGCGCTTGCTGCACCTGTAGCACTATACGGACGACCGATTGCGCCTCTTTGATTGGATCCGATACGATACGGGTAGTAAAAACGTTTGTACCAGTAGACTGTTTCCAAGATTTCCAATCTTCTTCAGGGGGACATGCTTTATGTTTCCTTGATTTGAAACCTTATTCTCGTCTTTCATGGGTTTATTATCTTTTCCCTTTGCAGGCCAATTACAAGATCCAGGCCGCGCGCCTCCACTACGAGATCTACGCCCTGACGCAGCGGCTGAGGCACGCCAACATGAGGGCGGAGCACGAGGAGCAGGTTGGTGAACACACACACACACGTCATTTTCGCACATGGAATTGGACGTCGACAGTTTCAACTTCACTCTCGACGCCGAGCTTTCTCCTCAAATCGGTGGAAACTTCGCACTCAGCGGGTTTCTTGGGGCTGCAGACTGTCGATTTGTCAAAAGCCGAGGGGAGGGAGGGAGAGACTCCTCCAAACTTTATTCTAGCCAACTTTTCTTCCTTTTTTTCGAGGAGGAGGGGTAAAAGACTTGACACAAAAAGTGGGCTTTTCTTTGGCTTGAATGGAGCGAGGGTGCCTGACTTTGACAACTGCCGTTCGTTCGCCGTCGCTTCGGAGTCGGCTCGAAAGAAAAGAGAAGGGGAAAAAAGAAACAAGTGGAGGACGGGCCAGAGGGCGAAAGAGGAGGAGAGGCTGTAAGGCCGGAAAGTTCCCGCCAAGTTTTTGGAAGCGAGAGTTGGCAAGGTCAATTAGTGCCCCTCTTCTCTTGACTAACTAACCGAGCTGGAAGGAAAGTTGTGGCAGAAAAACTCTTCCAGTTGAGATATGGGAAAGTTGCGCTCTTATTCCTGCGATAGAAGAAGTCCCCGAGGGCCCCTTCTTGGGTGGTGGAACAAGCGATGCTCCACTGTGTCCCGCTGCTGTGTTGCTATTGTTCCTTTTTCGAAGGGAGGCTCTTACCCCTCTTCCTTTCTCCCACTAATTCTCCTGGGTGTCAATAGGGGCTTTCTAGAAAATTGGAAAACGGGAAAGATAAATCTCTGGGTGTCTGGGAAGAAAAATGCTGCTCTTTTTCTGGAAATAAAATAGAAAAACATCTTTTTTCCCTGTATCTTTTGACGTTCATGCCTTACTCCCCTATGTTAATGCTGCAGACTGATGAGGTGGGACTTGGGTGTCGGAATAAGTAGAACTTAATGAGGCGGGGTCGGAGCTAGCAAGTAAGGCCTTTTTCGGTAGCTTGCGTGGTGGGGAAATATACTGTAAGGACGGCGAGCCAACGTGTGAATGACGGCTAATTATGCCGGGGCCACCTCCGTCGTCGGAGGAGGAGGAGAGGAAAGGTCGACCGAGAACCAGGATTGATGATGACCTGTCGCCTCGCCCCGGTGCCCTCGCCCCTCGACTTTGCTTTCTTTTGCTCTTTCTCTCTCTCTCCGCTTTTGGATGCTACTCCGGCGGCAGCATAGCTCATTTGCATTTTCTTTCTTCGCACAAAGCGGTACTAATTTATCCCTCCTTGGCAGCGGCGGGAGCGGCGGGAGAAGGAGGTGCGCCGGCTGCGGGAGGAGATCTCGGACAAGAAGACTGCCATCTCCACGGTGACCAAGGGCATCCCCTTCACCAAGCTGGAGGTTCGGCCAGAGGACCAGCTGCCTCCGAGCTCCTTCCAGATGGTGGGGTTCGGCGGCGGCGGAGCCGTGGGAGGGGGAGGAGGCCACGGAGGCGGCGGGCAGAGCTCGGTGGCGGGGATACTGAGGGAGAGGCTGGGGCTGCCGGTTCCCACCTCAAAGGCGTCCATGATCATGCCAGTACCAAGGAGTCAGGTATTCGGCAAAAGTTTTCGTTCGATCTGTAGCGGCCTCTGAAGAGTACGGCACCGTACCGAACTGTAACTCTGTTATAACCTTTTATTTGCATCTATTCAGGTGATGGCCCCTCCGTCCATGGCTGCTGGCGTGCTGTCCATGCAGCAGCGCCAGGCCAGCGCCGGCCTCTCGCTGTCGTCCAGCGTGGGATCCCTACCCAGGATCTCCAGCACCAGCAACGGCAACTTGGCCGCCGCCGCCGCAGGAGATGCAGGTGGAGACCCGACCACCCAGCCCCCACCTCCCGTTGGCAACGGGCGGATACCGAACGGGGGCGCCAGGCTGCAGTCCTCTTCTTGAGGAGCAACAACCGAAAGAGAAAAATGAAAGAAGAAGAATGAAAATAATCTGTGTTCATGCAACGAAAGTCGTCGTCGCTCTCCTTAGAGGTCCAGCAGAAGAAAGGAATTTCTTTTTTGTACCAATCGTCCAAAGTGCCGCCGCCGTACGAATTTTTGCGCTATACCAAGTTCCCTCCCATTTTGCATGACAAAAAGTTTTGACCCTCTCACTCTTTTCTCGATCGGGTGCATATTTTTGCCAGAACTGCAAGGTAGCATTGCCCCCAAGAGGTGCGCAGAAGAAAAAATGCATCGAGCCCTTTGACTTCTCTTCTCTCGGCGCCACTTTTCTTGCGGCAATCTGCTCTGCGTTACCCTTCCCTCTATCTCCGCCCGTGAAAAAGCGGGGAAAGAAGAGAAGATAGGACTTCACTCGAATTGAAAAGGATGACGGCGGCGGCGGCCGCGGAGGAAGAGTAGAGAAGAGAGACCTCGCACAGAGAGAACCGCAACAGGTACGAAAGATGGGGCTTCCTTCCCCCTCCTTCTCTCCTCCCTTCTACCCGCCCCCCTCCTCCCAGGGGACTCCTTAAATGAGTGGATGCGGTGGCGGAGGAGAAGGACCTTTTAGAGCACCCCTCTCCCCTGCCTCTCCTTCCACCCCTGCGGTCCCCTTTTCTCCCCCTCCGCTGCTCATGCCACACGGCCCCCTTTTGCCCTCCTCTCACGCTGGAGGAGGGAGGCTGGGGAAAAGAAAAATTGTGCCCGCGGCCTTGGCTCCGTTTCTTGGGGCCCATCCTCAATTTATCTCCCTCCTCCTTTACCTGTGTGCCCGCGTCTCTCGAATGAAGAAGGAAGAGGAGAAGATGGGAAAGGGAAGTGAGCGACGGAGGAGGAAGAGGACGGGAAAGGGAAGAGACAGAGACAGACTCACGGAGGAGAAAAGTTTTGCCACAGCTAGGTACTCAAGCAGGTTCGAGAATTGGAGAGGTGGCTGCACATTGGCGAAGGTCCTAGTCTCCCCAAAGTATGTTAGGTGCTCTTGCAAGTGTCCTTCGTGGAGAAACTATACATGGCACGCAATTTTCCGTTTTTTAAAAATACCTTACTTTGAAATGCGGGCTGGTCCGGTTACACTTGAAAGAGCAATCGTGAAAATCCTTTTGCGAAACGTGAGCTTGACTTTAGGTACGGAAGACGAGAGCTTTTTTGTATCGTTACTACATACTTGCTATGGTATCATCCTTCGCGTGTACTGATCCCGTCACCAAAAAAGTGCTTCTCAAAGAAATTCCGACGCCGTCCTCCAAAGAAATGATTTTGTCACATTTTTCGGCAACGAAAGCGCGCACAAAAAGAAAATATGAAAGCTTGCACAGAAGTGTCGGAAGAAGGAGCTCCCCTGCTGGAGAAATCGGAAGTCTGAAGACAGTGTTTGTTGGCGAACACATCGTTAACTATCATCGCATTCCGTCCCCTTGATTCCTACGGCTACTGTCCGAGGTAAAGTCAGCCCCCCTACATGCGAAGAAGACGAACATGATATGTACACACGTACGTACTCACCCCACCACTATCCGTATACCACACACGTATATATGTATCGTATGCGCATATTAGATGACGGAGATAGAATAATGATCTTCCTATTAATGTCTCCCCTTTCGCCTGCGACCTTCCATTTGGATGTCCCTGCTGCTTATTCTGCTCTAGATCTCCCTGCAAATCGTCGCTCAAAAAAGTACCGGAAATTTATATGAACTGACATCAGTAATATGCTTGTGTATTGTTTAAAGCTTCGCTTTTATTCTCTCCCTCCTAGTACGCCTTAATTTAAGTTGGGGGTATCTACCGGGGTACACATTTAAGGGCGGAGGCGTATACCAAGCTTCAGCTTGGTAGAGTGTATTTCTTGCATCACAGACAGGGAAGGGTTCGATAAAGCACCAACGATAGGGGTCACATCAATTGCTATAGGGACTGGAATTTCTTAGGGCTTTTACACTTTCTATTGGTTTGATTTCCTTTTAGCCGAAGAATTCATCATCAGGCAGACCCCGGCTAGGAGGCACATGGGCGACAGCCAGGCCACCTCCTCCTGCCGGGCGCTAAAGGCAGCTTCTAGATCTCCTCCTTCTCCTCTGCCGAACGTGACGAAGGAGCCGATGTGGCGGGCCGCCATCAAGAGATGCAGCGAGCTGAAGTGGGAGGGGGAACTGGAATCATCAACCAGAGAATCTGAAAAAGAGAGAGAAATCATGACCACGCAGTGTTCTTTATTCATCCGTTCGTCAGCAGGGATCTTGCTACAGAAGAGAGGTTTCTCAGCAGGCATTCCCCTTCCCCCTTTCTTGTTTCTCTCTTCTTTATCCAGGAGGAGGGGCTATTCATCGGGCGGAGGCCACAAAGGACTCCTCCTCATCCATTATCTTTTTCCATCGTCCGTTCCTGCGTTACTATCACAGCTCCGCTATGTACCATCGAGCGCGGACAGAAGGCGAAGGGGGAAGAAAGAGGCCTCTCCCCATTGATGGATGGACCATCCAGCGCAGCAGGAGGGGGAGAGCATTTGTGGGCGCATTGCTGTTGTAGTACAAAACACACTCACGGAGGGTGATGAAGTCCCAGGCGGAGGAGGCCACGCCCCAGACAAAGGCGACGGCCAGGAAGACGGCGGGGTCGTCGGGCTGCGGCCGCCAGAGCCTCATGAACAGCATCAGGCCCAGGTGGAACAGGAAGGAAGCAGCTGGGGAAGGAAGAGCAAAGGGGGAAAGGGCTTGTTAGGGATGCTTATCCTGCTTATGGGATGGCTGAAGAGGGGAGGGGAGGCGGAAATGGGGGACAATAGGGGGAGGGATGTTGACCTCGTTATTCTGCCTCCCCCGCTCCCTCCTTCACATCCTCCTTCCCATCTTCGTTTGCGGGAGAAAGAAGGCGGAAGGAAGGGTCGATTGTTGTTGTGGTCGCGCCCGGACAAATTAGGTGCAGCCTTCTCTCGCACTCGTGTCCTTCCTATTCAGGTCCCCCTGCTCTTCTTCCCCCTTCCGTCTTGATTGACGGATCCAATCTTCCCCGTTCCCCCTTCTTTCTTCACTCACCGGCTGCCGCCCGTCGCCCTCCCCCTCCTCCTGCTTCTGTCCCAGTTCGCCCCCAGTGCCTGGCTGCGTTCCCCGCCACCCAGGAGGAGAGGCAGGAGCCCGCCCCGAGCAGGAGGAGGACCGGGCCGAGGAGAAGGTCGCCGTCGGAGGGTGGAGATGAGATCGAGGCGGAGGCCTGAAAATGGGTCGAAAGAAGAAGAGTTGAGAGGCGGCGCCAAACCGAAATCGAAGCGAGCAGCCCGTCTGAATGCCAAGTTTTCTTTCGGGATTATCGGGATGGAGATCTGTGTGGAAGGAGTGGGACTCTCTCTTCCCTCCCCTTCGCAGGCAGATTCGGGATTTGGTTCCTCAACGGGGAGGGAGGGAGGGAGAGAGAGAGGGGCTCTGAACCACGTGCTCTAAATTCCTACTTCTCATCGCATGGGAAACAGGGAAGGGAAGGGGAGCATCGCGGCTGCCTTGGAGGAGGAGGAGGAGGAATCTGCCCTAAGCGGATTATTCTTAATTGAAAAACCCAGCTTATCGTAGCCGGAGGAGACCGGGAAGAAACGAGACTAAACTATAAGAGAGAAAGGAGAAGGAAGAGGGGAGGGGGAAGAAGTTGGAAAAGGGAAAATCCCCTCAGCCGTTCTCTTTCTCCTTTTTTTAGCTGGAGAGGAAGGAAAGGAAAACCTTTCCCCCCCTTTCCCCCTCCTTTTCTGTCCATTTCCAACTTCTATCTGTTCCTCTTTTCAAACTCCATAGAAAAAAGCAGCCAGATGGGAAGTTGAAGAAGAAAGAAGAGGGAGCAGACGAACTCAAGGGGCCGGAAATTAATATTGGCCTTCCTCTCCGCCCTTTTGCTCTCCCCCTCTCCCCCGCTCTTTCAACTCTTCTCCCTCTACGTACGTACACTTACCTACAAAAGAAAAGATGGAGGAGGAAGGTAAAAGCAAGCACAGGTACCCGTCAAGAACATGGGGCCTCTTGCTTCCCCCTACTCCCATCCTTTTTAAAAATTCTGATGACGTTGTAAGGCCCCCTCCTTTCCCCCCTCATCCCATCTGCTACCGTCTCTTCTTCCTCCTTCTTGTACTACAACGGAGGTCCACTTTCCGAACAAACCCGGCAGCGACGGTCGCAGCCGCAACGCCGCATCCACTTCCTTCACCGGCAGGTTCCCACGATGTTTTTCCTCGGAAGCCCTCGATTTTTCCCTCGGTGCTTTCTGCTCTTGACATTTCAGCAAATCTGACTTGGCGGTTATTACACGGCGGTGGACAACGCATGCAAGTGCGTGTTTGAAGCCGGTGAAATATAGATGAGATAAACTTTGAAGCGGACGAGAGCGAGAGGGCTTCGCGTGAGGCCTCGAATTGCGGAATACCATCTAGGCAGTCAACCGGGGACAAAAAAAAGGCCAGCGGAGATGCAGAGAAGGAGGAGGCGAGGCATTTTTTACTCCTCTCGGTTTCCCCGACAGCGCCGCAAAAAGGGGGAGAGGCGAGGAGAGAGGGAGCGAGATAGGATGATGTCCTCCTCCGTCCCCCTCCCGGCTGTGCTGCCTGACGCATTCGTTGGCTTCGAACGCGAAGACGAGAAGAAAATCTTGTTTTTCCCCTCCTCCGCTTCGAGATGATGAAGGTCCCTGAGGCGGACAGAGAATCAGGAACACTAGGAAGAGAGAAAAACTATTTTGCATTTGAGGCCGGGAATAAGACGGCCGAATGGGAAAGGGAGAAGCCCAAGAATTCTTTTTACGACATGCGGAGAAAAATATCCCACGCTCGGTCTGAAAGAGAAGGGAAAACTCGAACCCTTTTTCTCCCTTTTTTGGAGGCCCAACTTTCTTACCACTCCCCTCTCCCGCTCTCCCGCTCTCCCTCCCTCCTCCAATTTAGAAAGTTTTTTTCCTCCTCTACATCCTCTCGCTCGCTCCTTTGGGGGAAGAAGAGAGGAAGAGGAGGCGTCGCCAGCGATTTCACCCCATTTCCCCCAGTTGTGGGGAGAAAAT
>JAAUYJ010171210.1_pt1 | contig 23564 bp, 20 predicted proteins | sample 7278031 | NCBI WGS metagenome assembly JAAUYJ01 (sample SAMN14350222, study PRJNA611818) | marine sediment metagenome | isolation source: surface marine sediment (1.8m) | place: French Polynesia: Moorea | collected 2018-08 | reverse complement strand
TGAAATAAGAAACTGTTTAATGATTGTTGCTGTAACCATTAGCTACTTCTGAAACCGTATATCATGGGCTGGTGGTGAACAAATGTATTCTATTGCGCAACAGTAATCATTAGCCATTAGAGCAAAAAGATACTTTAACAACAAAAATGTTTCTAAAGTATTGTAAGATGGTTATAGATTCAGGTTGAGTGAACTGATTCGTCAATGTTGAAAACAGACGGAACCTGCATCAAGAGAGACTGTAACTGCTGACTATTGACCATAACTGCATGAATAATCCAACCCTCGACACAACCAATTCAGAAACCTACCTCAATAACCTATTAGAGCAGTGTCAAGCGAATTCTCCCATCATTGACATTGACTATTTGCAAACCCTAAGAAAAAATGCTGTTGCTCAAGTCAAAGAATTAACTCTTCCCACAAAAAAGGATGAGGAATGGCGGTTTACGGATCTTTCTGAATTATATCAGTTGGAATTTTTAGCAGCGAAAAGTGAGACAGTCACCCAGAATATTATTGATAACTTTATCTTACCTGAAGCTCAACAAAGTTACATTGTTTTTGTCAATGGACAATATGCTTCTGAGTTATCTAATGTATCTGCATTACCCCAGGATGTCTATGTTGGAAACTTAAGCAATTTATCTGAGCTACAACAAGAAAATATTGTTAACTATTTAGGTAAATCAGAAGGAGAAAAAGATACATTCACTGCATTAAATACAGCAGGTTTTAGGGATGCTGCTGTTGTTTGGATTAATAAAAATATTGCTGTAGAAACTCCTATTCAAGTTCTATTTCTTGTAGTTGGCAATGATAATCCAAGTCTGATTCAAACTCGCACCTTAATCATAGCAGAAACAGGCTCTAGTGCTTCTTTTATTGAGTATTATGGCACGATAACAGAACATTGTTCAGATCTGCAACAAAATAATCCATATTTTACTAATTCTGTGACAGAGATTTGGTTAAATAATAATGCTCAAATCAATCATAATCGAATTCAAAGAGAATTAGCAGATAGCTTCCATATAGGAAGAAGTTCCATCACACAGAATCAAGATAGTAACTACACTTGTAACGAGATAAATTTAGGAGCAAAAGTTTCTCGTCATAACCTACAAATTTGGCAAAATGGGACACAAACAGAAAGCCATCTTAACGGCTTAACGATGATTGATAATCAGCAAGTTGCTGATACTCATACGGCTGTTTGTTTAAATCATCCTTATGGAGTGACTCATCAATTACATAAATGTATTATTGACGGCAATGGACAAGGGGTATTTAATGGCAAAATATTCGTTCCTAAACTCGCACAATTAACCAATGCCACCCAATTAAACCGTAACCTATTACTATCATCCAAAGCCCGGATTAATACCAAACCAGAACTACAAATTACAGCCGATAATGTTAAATGTTCTCACGGAGCAACCATCAGTCAATTAGAAGCCGATGAATTATTTTATTTACAAAGTCGAGGCTTAAATGAAACCGATGCCCGCCATCTTTTAATTGATGCTTTCGCTGCTGAGATTTTGGAAAGAATACCCTTTAAATCTCTGCAACAAAGACTAACCCAATGTGTGGTTTGTCGCACTGCCGAGGCGTAAACTGAATCTCAAACTCGAAAAAAAATTAAAACTTCTGACTTCAATTATGACTGCTATCCAAGAAAAAACCCTAGCTGCAAAAGTACGCAATGATTTCCCCATTTTACACCAGGAAATTAACGGTAAACCTTTAGTCTATTTAGACAATGCAGCTACCTCTCAAAAACCAGTGGCGGTACTCGATACTTTACGTAATTATTATCAAAAAGATAACGCCAATGTTCATCGTGGGGCGCACAGTTTAAGTGTGAGAGCAACAGAAGCTTATGAAGGAGCTAGGGATAAAATAGCCGAGTTTATTCATGCTGCTTCCCGTCAGGAAATTATCTTCACTAGAAATGCTACTGAAGCCATTAATGTAGTGGCTTATAGTTGGGGTTTAAATAATCTTCAACCAGGGGATGAAATTATTACCTCTGTTATGGAACATCATAGTAATTTTGTGCCTTGGCAAATGATTGCTAAACAGACGGGGGCCGTGATTAAATATGTTCCCTTAACGGATAATGAAGATTTTGACTTAGAAGGATTTAAATCCCTATTATCAGAAAAAACAAAATTAGTTGCTATTGTTCATGTTTCTAATACATTAGGATGTATTAATCCAGTTCAAGAAGTGATTAAACTATCCCATGCAAAGGGAGTAAAGGTATTAATTGATGCTTGTCAAAGTGTCCCTCATATGACCATTAATGTACAGCAAATGGACTGTGATTGGTTAGTGGCTAGTGGCCATAAAATGTGTGGTCCTTCTGGGGTAGGTTTCTTGTATGGAAAACAAGCAATATTAGAAGAAATGCCTCCTTTTTTAGGGGGAGGAGAAATGATTAATGAAGTCTTTTTTGATGGTTTTACCTGTGGAGAATTACCCCATAAATTTGAAGCCGGAACCCCTGCTATTGGAGAAGCGATCGCTTTAGGGGCAGCTATTGATTATTTAACCCATATTGGTATGGATAAAATTCATGATTATGAGGAAGAATTAACGGCTTATTTGTTCAGAAAATTAGCAGACATTCCTAAGATCAAGATTTATGGACCAAAACCTACCCAAGAAGGAAAAGGAAGAGCCTCCTTAGCTGCATTTAATATTGAGGGAATACACGGAAGTGACTTATCAACCTTATTAGATCATGAAGGGGTTGCTATTCGTTCCGGACACCATTGTACTCAACCTTTACATCGTTTATTTGATGCTTCAGGAAGTGCCAGAGTAAGTTTATATTTTTATAATACCTATGAAGAAATTGATCAATTTGTCATGGTTTTAAAAGAAACTATTGATTTCTTTACGAATATGATGGGATAATAAACATATAGCCTGCGTTTTTGGGGGTGGGATCGTCCCACCTTTTTCATACTTTTGTTTTTAAATCGTCTAAAAATTCTTGGATTTGATTATCAGTTAATTGTGAACGGGATCGCTTTTGATAATATTGTTGTAAATAATTTCTTCCTTGGTTAATCGTCCAACCAATACCCTGCATTTCAACCAATCTTAAAAATACCCTTCAGTAATCTTATTGATAACTTCACTCAATACTCCTAAACTTTTCAAAGAACTGCGAATTAAATGTATTGAATTTGACGGATTTTTCAACATTTGACGGGTTAGTATGAAAGGCTGTAAACTTCCATCTGTATTAAATGCTTTACTTAAATCAGGTAAATCTTGCTGACAACTATCACTAATTACCCGAATCATCGCCACAGGAATATCCCATTGTTGACTCCACTTTAACAAAGCCATTCCTTCCATATCCACCACATCGGCTTGATATTTTTTTCCTAATAAAAGCTTTTCTGTAGCTGAGCAGATAATGCGATCGCTAGTTATTCCCCTTCCCCAAAACTTAGTGTTTCCTAACTGCTCAAACACCCACTCACTCAAAAATTCGTCTGAGCATCCCCACTCTTCCTGAGTATCATCCATCAAACCACAGTCTCGGTACAAAATCACATCTCCCACCGAGTAAGTTGGGGACAAGCTTCCCCCTAACCCCATTAGAATCAATCCTTGCGGTAATTTATCAAGAAACTCTCTACTTTGTTGCCATTGTTGTAAAAAGCGTGTCAAGGGTTCTATTCCAGCAGGAATAGCTATAATATTGATTTTTGAAGTTTTTTTAGCTATTCCTGAGACAACAGCTTTGTATTCCATCCCTTGAGGCACCAAAATGGTATCAAAACCAGGGTTGAGAGGATTATGGTTATAATGGGAGTGTGTTCTAGATAACATTGACAATCTTGCGAATATTTCCTATTTGAAAAATGAGAAAAATGGGATATAACAATTAAAGGTGCTTATTGATAATACTTATAACTAAGCATTAGTAATTAAGGGTCTTACCCGAATTTTAAAATCATAATCGATAATTTTAACTGTAAATTCCTCTGATTCACCCTAGAAACCACCCTAACTATGACAGACTCTATTATTCTCCAAGTAGAACAAATTATTAAACAATTTCCTCATCAGGAGATAGCCGCCGTTGATCAAATCAGCTTTAACTTAGCACAAGGGGAAATTTTAGGGTTACTCGGTCCATCTGGTTGTGGCAAAACTACCCTATTACGAATGATTGCAGGGTTTGAACAACCCAGCGCAGGAACCATAGAACTAGGGGGAAATTTGGTAGCCAGTGCTCAGAAAATACTTCCCCCAGAACAACGGAATACAGGAATGGTATTCCAAGATTATGCCTTATTCCCCCATTTAAACATTGCTGATAACATTGCTTTTGGCTTAGATAAGAAGAAATTACCTAAAAAAGAAATAAAACAGCGTATTGGCGAAGTATTGACCTTAGTAGGACTCGAAGGGCTCGAAAGACGTTATCCCCATCAACTCTCAGGGGGACAACAACAAAGAGTCGCTTTAGCCAGAGCATTAGCCCCCAAACCAGCCTTAATATTATTGGATGAACCCCTAAGTAACTTGGACGTGCAAGTTCGTTTGAGATTACGACACGAAATTCGTCACATTCTCAAAGGCACCGGCATAACCGCCATGTTTGTCACCCACGACCAAGAAGAAGCCATGGCCATCTGTGATAAAATCGCTGTTATGTCCTCTGGGACAATCGAACAATTGGGAACCCCTGAAGAGATTTATACCCGTCCGAAATCTCGGTTTGTGGCGGAATTTGTCACCCAGGCTAATTTTATCCCTGCTAAACGAAGAGGACAAATCTGGACCACAGAAATTGGTCAGTGGGAACTACCTTACTCTGGGGAAAATATTCCCGAAGGAGAATTGATGGTCCGACAAGAGGATATCAAGTTAGAACAGGACGACACAGCAGAAGTAGTGATTAGCGATCGCCAATTTTTGGGAAGAGAATATCGTTATTGTTTAAGAACCCCCTCCGGTTGTCAAATCCATGCGAGGACGACGATTCAAACCCAGTTACCCATTGGAACAAAAGTGCAACTGGCGATCGCTTCTCAAGCAGCACAAGTGTTTCCCACCATTCCCTTACCCTCTCAAAAGGAAATGTCTTCACTCAGTAGATAGGTGATTAATCATGCAGCTTATTTTGTATAGTAAACCGGGGTGTCATTTATGTGAGGGACTAGAAGGCAAATTAAGACAGATTAAAACCCTTAATGTTGAACTAGAAATACGAGATATAACCACTCGTGATGACTGGTTTGAAGCCTATCAATATGAAATTCCTGTATTGCGCTTACAGTTACCCGAAGGAGAAAAAACGATCCCTCGTTTTTCCCCCCGTATTTCTGTGGAAAGGTTAGCACAACGGTTAGAGAAAAATTATCAAACATTTACCAATAGCTGAAATTGTCAAGCCGCTCTTGACAAAAAACTCAAAATAGCAGTTAGGTTTTCACCCCTGTTGGGGTCATTCCCCAAAGACAAAAGAAAAGATTACAAATTCTCTAAATAGCCGCCCTAGGACTTATAGATATATAATGGAGAGTTTGTAAAAAAATAGGAGACAGCCTCATGGCTCGGATGTATTACGACGCAGATGCCAACCTTGACTTATTAGCTGGTAAAACTGTTGCTATCATTGGCTATGGTTCCCAAGGTCATGCCCATGCCCTGAACTTAAAAGATAGTGGTGTTAACGTGGTGGTGGGGCTGTATCCAGGCAGTAAATCCAAACAAAAAGCCGAAGATGCCGGGTTAAAAGTGCTAAGTGTTGAAGATGCAGCCAGTGCGGCTGATTGGATCATGATTTTGTTACCCGACGAGGTACAAAAAACCATTTATACCGAAGAAATTGAACCCAATTTGAGAGATGGTAAGGTTTTATGCTTTGCTCACGGGTTTAATATTCATTTCGGTCAAATTGTTCCCCCTAAAACCGTTGATGTAGTCATGATTGCCCCCAAAGGGCCTGGCCATTTAGTGCGTCGTACCTATGAACAAGGGGAAGGGGTTCCCTGTTTATTTGCAGTTTATCAAGATGCCAGTGGACAAGCCCGCGATCGCGCCATGGCTTATGCTAAAGGCATAGGTGGAACCCGCGCCGGGATCTTAGAAACCACCTTTAGAGAAGAAACCGAAACAGACTTATTCGGGGAACAAGTGGTGCTTTGTGGGGGACTATCTGCCCTGATTAAGTCAGGGTTTGAAACCCTAGTCAATGCTGGTTATCAACCAGAATTAGCTTATTTTGAATGTCTTCATGAAGTCAAGTTAATTGTTGACTTGATTGTGGAGGGGGGGCTCGCAAAAATGCGCGACAGTATCTCCAATACAGCAGAATATGGAGATTTAACCAGAGGTCCACGCATTGTTACCGATGAAACCCGTGCTGAGATGAAACAAATTCTTCAAGAAATTCAGTCGGGGCAATTTGCACGGGAATTTGTCTTAGAAAATCAATCCGGTAAACCAGGGTTTACCGCTATGCGCCGTCAAGAAGCAGAACATTCCATTGAAGAAGTGGGCAAAGATTTACGGGCGATGTTTAGCTGGTTAAAAGATAATTAGGGCTGTTCGACTAATTGATCCCGATTGCCTCTAACCCTTTCTTCCATATCGTCAACTTGTCGATTCCGTTGTTTGCTGGGTTTCTCGAAGTCTGTATCAGGCGTGAAACTCAGTAGAATTTTGTTGACCTGGGTGCGGGTATTTTTACTGATAGTGCTTAGGGGTTTAGGCAAAAAACTATCCCCTACGCCTATAAAAATTAAGCTTAAAACAAAGATAATCGTTGCTATTGTTTTCATAGATTATTTCAGATAATGATGCTCTTAGTATGCCCAAAGTTTGACGGATCATCATCATTGAGATATTAATTTTCGGATCTAGCCATCAGGTTTCAGTTGTGAGAAAAGTATGAGGGTAATTTAACAGCGTTAAACCCCTACAAAACTGAGTTTGATATTAGGTAATTTGGATACAACTTACTTAAATCAGCAGTCTTAAACCCTCATTGTCTTGTTTAAAAAAACATAACTCAATGTAAGTTCTAAAGTTACCTATTTTTTTGATAAACATTGAGTGTAAAATTATCTAATTCCCAGGTTCCTAATAAGGCTTGAGACTGTTGTAAGTTGTAACTTTGATTCAAAATGTTTTTGACTTGTTGTTTTTGTTCTTCTGTACTTGGTTTACCCCAAACCGGACGATGACTTTGTAACCATAAAATACGGTTATAATTTTGGGTATTTTGATTAAGATTTTTTTCAACAATAGAGACAAATTTATTAGACTTTTGGGATAGTAAACTAATGGGAGAAGTCACAGGAAGATAATAAGCTAAACGTAGAACGTGACCCCAAGCTTGAGAATCCATAATAATTAATGTGGGGCTGTTTGGCTGTTGATTAATAATATCTGCTACTGTATGAAACATCCTACGGGAACGTAAACTAAAATCAGTAATATTGATAGTTAAATAGAGTAATAGGATGCCTATAATTGCTAAACTTTTAAACTTAATATTGGCTTTTTCTAAATAGATAACTAATAATAATAAACATCCGGGTAAAACAAAAATTACTGAACGACCCCAACCAAATGCTAATGTGAATTTTCCTGTCACAATATCTATTATTAGCATTAAAACTAAGGGCAATACACCTATAATTAAGCCAATAGTTAGTAATTTATGTTGTTGATTTTTCCAAAGATAAAAACTACAGAAACTTAAAATAATTACCACAAAAAATCCCGCTAACGTGATAATAAAAGGAGATAAAATACTAGACCAGTCACCAATTAATAAATGAATACCTAAGACATCAAGAAACTGTTGAAAATGTTTGAATAGATTTATAAATAAATTACCTTTACTGGAAAACCTTCCTAAATCAGCATTTCTTAATTGTTGTCTAGTTCCCCACAAAACCCAAGGAATAGTAATGAGAACACTAGCGATGAAATAAACAGCATATTGCCACCATCTGCGTCTATCTAACCATAAAACTAATACTGATAAAGCCAACATAAAAACTGCAAAATAATAAAATGTCATCAACCCCGATGCTAGAGAAAAAATCAATAATACTATCCAAAATACTTGATATAATTTATCATTTTTATTTTTGAAACTTGAACCTTTTAATGTAACCAATTCTAATAAAGACCAACTGCTGAGTAAAACCCAAAACACTAATGGACAATACATTCTGACATTTAAAGAATGAAAGAGATAGTAAGGATTTAAACCCAATAATGCAGCGAATAACAAACCTCCTTGATTTCCTAATAATCGTCTTCCTAAACCATAAGCACAGGCTATAGAACCCAAGCTAAATAAAACAATAATACTCCGCATTGCTGCTTCTGAATTTCCCCAGAATCTTAACCATATATATTGTTGTAAAAAAAATAAAAAAGGGTGAGGTTCTCCCATTAAACCTTTGAGAAACTTTTCAGTTGTTATCAAAAAAGCAGAAAAACTATTTTCAAGAGTAATCTGCAGTAAACTGGTATAATTGGCCAATAAAATAGGTGTATCTTGTGGATTATTATAATTACCTTTTTTCCCCGTTGAAAGTAACAAAGATAAAACCTCATCGTACCAAAATTCTCGACTATCTAAATAAATTATTCTCAATAGAACAGCGATAGCAATAGATAATAAAAGAAGAAGATTAATCTGTTTTGCTGAAACTTTCATAAATTAAGGTACCGATTTAAAATAAGAAATATTCTGATATAATAATTAAACGACAATAGGATAATTATTAATAGATTCTTATGGTTAGTCAAGTCAAATCCATAACAAACATTTTAGAACAAGTAGAAAATGAGTGGGAGTTATCAGAAAGCGATGCTATGCTACTTCTGTCTCAAAAGGATGAAACTATAATCAATAAAATTCGCCAAAGTGCCGATAACTTGCGACAAAAACAAGTAGGGAATACCGTCACTTATATTATTAATCGGAACATTAATTTTACCAATATTTGTGAGCAACATTGTAACTTTTGTGCCTTTCGACGTGATCCCGAACAAGACGGAGCATTTTGGCTTAGTATAGAACAAATTATTGAAAAAGCAACCGAAGCAGTGAAAAAGGGAGCAACGGAAATTTGTATGCAGGGAGGCTTAAACCCTCAAGCTAAACTAGAAGGAAGTTCCCTAAAATACTATCAACAATTAATTCGTACTATTAAAGAAACTTTCCCCCAACTTCATCTACACGCCTTTTCTCCCCAAGAAATCCAATTTATTGCCAGAGAAGATAAATTGACCTATATCGATGTTATTCTAGGCTTAAAAAAAGCAGGTTTAGGCTCAATGCCAGGAACCGCAGCCGAAGTTTTAGACGACACCGTGAGACGGATTATTTGTCCGGAAAAAATTAACAGTCAAACTTGGCTAGAAATTGTTAGTTTAGCCCATCGTTTAGGATTATATACCACCAGTACCATGTTATGTGGACATATTGAAACAGCAGAACAACAAATCAAACATTTAAGTCAGATTAGAAACTTACAAAAAACTGCTATCAACCATAACTATCCTGGAAAAATAACTGAATTTATTCTCCTACCCTTTGTAGGAAAAGATGCCCCCAAAGCCCTAAAAAATCGTGTTCAACGAGAACAACCCAGCCTTCAAGATACATTACTTTTAACCGCCGTTTCCCGCCTCTTCCTTGGTAAATGGATCGGCAATCATCAACCCAGTTGGGTAAAACTAGGTTTGAATGGAGCCGTAGAAGCATTGAAATGGGGTTGTAATGATCTTGGTGGCACCTTAATGGAAGAACATATTACCACCATGGCAGGAGCCACTGGAGGCACTTGTATGGACGTGAAAACCTTACAACAAGCGATCGCCTCCCTGAAACGCCCTTATCAGGAAAGAAATACAATCTATGGCATTTCCCAATCGTAACCTGAGAATAGAATCCCAAGCGATTAAGATTAAAAGAGTAGAAAAGAAATGGCTTTATCTTTCTATTTCCAAGCTGGGTGGCTGGTTAAAGGTAAGATGGCATCGTCCTTTACCAGAAGGTTTTTCCCTCAAAAATATTTTGTTAAATCTAAAACCGATAGTACCACGAAGGAAGTTCTAGCAGTTCTTAAGGGGATACCAGAAGCCTACGCTCTGTCCTTAGACGAGCGTAGGTAGTTCACAACTCTTACTGGTCTAATATGCTGTTATGAATAATAAGCTAACGTTCTTGTGATGAGATCAGAGCTTTCTTAAATTCAAGAGCTTTAACCACAAACTTGCCAGTAACGGTTGAGACAAGAGGAATGCTTGGTTTTTTAGGTGTCAGACATTGTAAGGTTTCATGAGCTTCTTCGCTAATTTCATCCATTATCGGACTATAGGAAGGAACTTCCACATTTAGTCTGCGATATAAAATGTCTTCTGCTTCTAATGTCTCGGCAATAGCCTCTAAAGCAGTCGTATATTCAGCTAATTTTCCTTGACAGTGACTTCGACCAACAATTACCTCTAAGGCTTGTTCTAATGTCAAAACACCTGCAACATGAGCCGCAGCAACTTCTCCAACACTATGGCCAATAATCACCTCCGGTTCAATTCCCCAAGATCGCCACAGAGATGCTAAGGCAACTTGTAAGACAAAAATGGAGACTTGACCAATTTCGGTTTCATCAACGCGAGATTGATTCTCATCGGCGGTAAATTCTTGCCATAGGGACCAGGATACCAGAGAAGATAAATAGTGATCGCATTGTTGGATGACTTCTCGAAAAACAGGTTCATCTAACAAACCTTTTCCCATAGCCCACCATTGCTTACCCATTCCAGAAAAGATAAATGCTAGTTTTGAACGGGGTTCATTGATCAAATTATCTTGATTTATGCCTGATGCCTTTTCCCCATTTATGAAAGCTTGTAAATTTTCTTCTAGCTGTTCTAGAGACTCGAATGTTAAAGTCCTTTGAGTTTCAAAAGCTTTCCATGCGACTTCTAATAACAATTTTTGTTGAGGATCAAGACAATTTGCTTCTCTAGGAGAAATTCCCAACAATAAATGCTCAAATTCCTCAACTTTATCGAGAAATATTCCTTTTTTTACATAAACCTTCCCTTTTTTTTCTTTGTCTTCATGATAAAGTTTTTGGATATTCCAAGGATCTAATGGGATCTCAGTAATCCCATCAACGCCATGAACCAGTAGTTGCCACAATTCTGAGGGACTATGAACTTTACCAGGGAAACGGCATCCTATTCCAAGAATAGCTAAAGACGAATGATCTGATAGGTGAGCGTTTTGTTCAGGAAAAGACATCGTAGTACAATTACATAATTTTCAATGTTGAGACTTTGTTACACTGTCTGATTAAAAATAGATCAAGCTCTTTCTAATCAGCTAACTTTTCTTGACTAAAGCAAACTTGCTTTAAACTTAAATAGCTCCAAAGTCCTAGTATGAAAACTCATAAGTTGACTTACAAGAAAACTTACTCAAAAGTCATACAAGATTAAAGTTCCCAAATCTTTCCTAAAAAATATCAACAAATATTAATTTTTTATAAAAATTAAGGGTGATCCTGGGGCTCGTGTATTGACAGATAACCATAAATATGGCATAGAATAAATCTATAATCTGCAATTGTTTGACCGAAAAAAAGAGTTCCAAGCCTCCTCTTTCAAGGGTATGAAAAGCGGTCGAGGGATGGGGAGGTTTCCTCCCAATATCCAATGGACCAAGAGAAGAAGAATTTTCCTTGTTTCAAGCCTCTAACTTGAGGTGGAAGTAATTCGCTCATTCTGATTGACAACACTTAAGTATCGCTTAACCATACTTCTAGGTACCCATAGACGGGGGATTTTAACCCTCATTTCTCTCCACTGCCAGTGGTTGGTCATGATAACATAAAGTTTTTGTCACGTTAAAAACCCCGTTAGGCATTCTATATCCCAGCCCTACAGGACAGTGGGTAGGCTTTGAATGCAGTATCCTGTAAATAATAGGGACACTCCCTAAAATGGTTAACTCAAAAGGAAAGAAACACTTATGGCACAAAAGTTGAAACTCGTAGGAACTGGTGAAATTATCCCCACAGCTTTGCACGCAGAGATGCAACGTTCCTATTTAGAGTATGCCATGAGTGTCATTGTGGGACGAGCCTTACCAGATGTGCGAGATGGCCTCAAACCTGTTCATCGTCGCATTCTCTACGCCATGCACGAACTAGGCTTAACCCCCGATAGGCCCTTTCGTAAATGCGCTCGTGTGGTGGGGGATGTGTTGGGGAAATACCATCCCCACGGGGATCAAGCGGTTTACGATGCCTTAGTTCGCATGGTACAGGAGTTTTCCAGTCGTTACCCCCTATTAGGGGGACATGGTAACTTTGGCTCGGTAGATAACGATCCCCCGGCAGCTATGCGTTACACAGAGACACGACTCTCTCCCATAGGCGATCAAGCCATGCTCACAGAGATTAGTGAGGCAATTGTTGATTTTAGTAGCAACTTTGATAATTCTCAGCAAGAACCGGTTGTTTTACCCGCCCAACTCCCCAATTTATTGCTCAATGGGTGTACTGGTATTGCGGTAGGGATGGCCACAAATATCCCCCCCCACAACTTGGGGGAATTAGTGGATGGGTTAATTGCTTTGATCGATAACCCCGACTTATCCGATGAGAAACTATGGAAACTGATCCCAGGTCCGGACTTTCCCACAGGGGGAGAAATTATCGATATTCAAGGGGTCGAAGCTGCTTATACCAGTGGTAGAGGCAGTATCCCTGTACGGGGTGTGGTGAGCATTCAACGCATGGATGTGGGGAAAAAACGAAGAAAAGAGCGAACAGCGATTATCGTCACGGAATTACCCTATCAAGTTAATAAGTCGGCTTGGATTGAGAAAATTGCTGATTTGGTGAACAATGGCCGCTTAGAAGGTATTGCTGATATTCGCGATGAAAGCGATCGCACGGGAATGCGAGTGGTGATCGAGTTAAAACGGGATGCAGTAGCTAAAACTGTGTTGAGAGAGTTGTATAAAAAAACCCCTCTACAACAAAATTTTGGGGCCATTATGTTGGCCTTGGTGGATAATCAACCCCGTCAATTATCCCTGCGTCAACTATTAGAAGAATTTCTCAAATTTCGAGAACAAACCCTAACCCGCCAATACAATCATGAACTAGAAGATTGTCGTAATCGTTTACATCTTTTGGAAGGATTATTGATTGCTTTAAACGACTTAGATCGCATGATTGATATTTTACGTAATGCAGCAGATGGCACAACGGCTAAGCAACATTTTCAGCAAGAATTGAATTTAAGTGAAGAGCAAGCTAACGGTATTTTAGCCATGCCTATGCGTCGCTTAACTGGATTAGAAAGAGAAAAATTACAAGCTGAATATGATCAACTACAACAACGAATTAATGAGTTAGAAACCCTTTTAAAAGAACGGCAGGAATTTTTAAAAGTTCTCAAAAAAGAACTGCGATCGCTTAAACGTAAATATGGTGATGAAAGACGCACTAAAATTGTTAAACAAAAAGCAGAAAAAATATCGCCAAAACAGGAAAAAACTGAGAAAGTATCTACAGCAAAAATAGAAGAAAAATCAGAGGATAAAATTCAAACTCTTAGCCTTTTTACTCCTCAAACTCCCCCCAAAGATGCACTACTAGAAATAACAGTTCAAGGGACTATTTGCTGGCGATCGCCTAATCATTCAGTACCGAATAATCATTTAGTTAGTTATAGCGAAATGATCCAAGAAAAAGAGCAATTTGTAGTTATTACTGACATTGGAAAAGCCTATCCTGTAAATGTTGCGGAAGTTCCTCCTATTGATATTCAATCCATACCTTTATTAAGTTTATTGCCTAAAAGTGCACAGCGAGATAGTAAAAAAGTCATCTCCGTTTTCTTCTTGTCAGAAAATTCGGAAAATCAAGATTTATTATTGTTAACCAATCAAGGAAAAATAAAGCGGGTTAACCTGTCAGAACTAGAAAGTTTAACCAATCGAGGATTGGTTTTAATTAAGCTAAAAGATAATGATTCCCTTAACTATATTTCTCTTACTAAAGAAGGAGAAGAAGTTGCCATTGCCATGTCTACTGGTCGTATTTTACGCTTTCCGGTTGTCGATGAAGTCATTCACATAATGGGACGTAATTCTCAAGGAAATCAAGCCTTAAAATTACGCTATGGAGAAACCATTATCGGTTGTGTTACTCTTGATGATAATAAGACTGTTTTATTAGTGTCTAAACTTGGCTATGGTAAACGCTTAAATGTGACAGGGTTACGCATGACAAAATTAGGAGATATTGGGACCCAAGCCTTACAGTTTGCTCAAAAAACAGATAATTTATGCGCCATGATTGAAGTTTCTAATCAGGACAAAGTTACCTTATTAACCAGTCAAAATAAACCTCTGATCCTCGAAGCTAAAAATATTAAAATATGGGGCAAAGATGGACAAGGCGATCGCTTAGTTAAATTGTCCAATCAAGAAATGATTGTTTCTGCGCAAATTCAACCCCATTAAAATATGAACTTATGGGTACGGGGCGGGCTTCCCCATATCACTATGAGGCTTTCCTGTTTCTACGGGAAGCTCTAGATGACTTGCTGGGTGTGCGTTCCCTTGTGCCGTTCCACGGCGCGGGGTTTAGGGACATTCCCGATCACCTCTTCCTCCACAGACAGCTTTACCCCCAGTCCGAGGCCTGCAAATCCACGTTGCTCTACAATCATCGCAGCAGCAACGTCCCTATTGGTTATAAAACCGCAATTAGAACATTCATGCACTCGTTGAGACAAGTCGTTTTTGCCAGTAAATACACCATAATTAGGACAAGTTTGACTGGTAAAATTAGCATCAACTTTCTCAAAATAAACATCTCTCTTCTTTTTTTCCAGAAACAAGCTTTAAGAGCGATCGCTTGCCGATTGATTGTGTCATCAACTCTGAGATCAGATTAAACCTGGGCGTTCAATCTGACCAACGACATTTGACCACACCCAACAAAGACTTACCTGTCGGTACAGTGCGAGGCTTCTCGCAGGGAAGCTAAAAACATTCTAGCTTTTACTGTTTGGCCTCATCCTAGCCTATAGTTTCAAGTCCCCAGTTTCAGTAAAGCCCTAATTCTCTTAAGCCGTTGAGAGCGAGATATTTTCCATCTCAAAAAATAGTACCGATATCTTATCCGCCAAAGGAAACTAGGCTTTCTCCCTAGCATATATTTCTCTGGTTCCTTAGCATGGATATCTTTCCAACCTAATCCATCAGCTAATAGGCTGCGGAAAAGACTTTCTGAATTAATCCATTCCCCAGCCACATCTTCTCCAAATGGTCCAGCTGAGTGATGGGGGAATGAGTACCTTTCTTCTCCACTAATCGTACTTATAGGCCAATTATAATATGTGTTTTTAACACTCGGACCATTAACAATTTTAAAATGGTCGTAATTTCCAAGGCTCGCCAATAAAAGAAATACTTCAATAGAATGAGATTCAGCAGAAATATACCTAGGTCGAATGTCATTATTGAAAAGTGATCGAAGGATAACATGATCATAATGCTCGATATCGATCTTGACGTAATAGGGATCTCCGTGTTCGTCAAAGAGTTGATTGACAGTTTTCCCAGGTAGGAAGACTTTTTCGTAGTTCTTAAGTCTATATTTTGGAGCAGGTAACTGACTTTGCACATGGTTATTTTTATGGATGTAGAAGGGAACACTTGTAACTTCATTCCCTGCTGTCAGAACACAATTTTCAATAACCAGTTTCTGTTGTTGAATCTCTAGTGCGAATCGTTTCTGCATTTGTTCACAAAGGATTGGATTGGCCTCGACAGCAATAACGATATCGGCTTTCTTCAAATAATAAGGGACATCATCTCCGTTATTAGCACCGATATCATAAATAATTTTTTTGTTTCCATTTGTCATTGAAGTCATTACTCACTATTTATTTATATTCTTTATGGTTCAGACTTCAATATACTTTATATTAGCCCTGCATTTCTCACAAACCGATCACTAATCAGCTAGGGAACAGATGTTACTTATTTTTCAAGCGATCGCTCAACATAAAACACTGTCATTTTTAAGTCGTTTATCAAACCCAGGTCAAACTTAGACTAAATCAATGTTTTAGGTTTAGGTAGGGCAAAATTTGTGAAAAATGCGGGATTACTTTCCCCAAGCTACACTAGTTACCATTGATGCCATAGGAACTCAAACCGATATTGGCCAACTACTCCACTCAAAAAGCGCTGATCATTGCCTAGCACTTAAAGGCAATCAAAGAGGAGGCTTAATCTTTTAATGTTTTTAAAAATTTAGAAATTTCTGATAAATTGACCGTAAATTCTTCGACATTTTTAGTAAAACCTTCAGGATTAGACCAATAGTCATAGCAATGATTAAGTGCTTTAGATAAATAGTAATAATGGAAGAAACATTTGCTAGTCGGAAACAATTCTAATACCTTAATATTACTTGAAAATATTAAATTAGCTAAACCTGCTCCATGAGTTGCAATCACAGCTTCTGCATCATAAAATAACTCTATTTGTTGTTCAATAGGTAACTCTTCTAAATAATATTTTTTAAATCCATAATTTTCTAAGAGAGTAAACAATTCATCTTCATTATGAATTCGACGGGTTTTTGATTTTGAACGCGAAATAAAAATGCGATTTTTTCTATTTCTTTTTCGTAATGGGGCAACTTTAGAGATTAAGTATTCAATATAAGGCCGTGGTAAATATCCTATTTGACGACGAGTCATCATGCTTGGAAAAATAACTTTTTCTAAACAGTATAATCGATTAGGATCTATAATCATGGGTTTGATATGGTTAGGCAATAATTTTTTTAAAAAAAAGTTTTCCGTTTGAGTAGGTGAACTGCATAAAAGTAATTTAATTTCCTCATTTTTATATCTAGGTTGATCTAACAAATAAACTCTAGGAATATAGTCAATTAAACAATGATAGTAATTCTTATGGTTAGTCATAGCACGTATCGTACTATAGACTCCTGGTAACGTTTCTACTTGGCTAAAATATAACTTATTTAAGCTAAATTGATCTGGCTTAAAATGATTAGTATAATGTCCTACTGATTCTAAAATAAGTTTTCTTGATTTTGTAAATAAAGAATAATATTTTGCATAATAAATGACATCTTTAAGAGTTGCTGTGTAAATAGGATGGATATCATAAAATTCTGATGAATCAACATTAGAAGAATTAGAAAAATTACTAAAAACCATCCTCTTTATTTCTGGAGTAGGAATCTTATTCTCAGATAATATTAATGGTTTAATATCTTCAGTAACATCTTTAATAGAAACTTGTTTTATGAATTTGTAGCGTAAGAACTTTTCAAGAGAATTCTTTTTTTGTTTGATGAACTCAAATAATGATATATTCATAAATCCTCCGTGTGCGACACTTAGTTTAGTATAAACCAAAAGATATAGGATTGATCTGGGATGCGCCTAGGGGGTACAAAATAATAAAAAATGACCAATATCTTTGTACATAAGTTTTGTGTCGTTAATAGAAAGGTCACAAATTGGAAGGCAAGGGTCAAAAACTAGAGTTTAAGCGTAAAGAAAAGAGGTCTAGAAGAGACATTAATATAAGTTTTTAAATTACATTTAGCTTTTTTATAACTCTATGGTATCTTTAACGAAGCAATAAAAGAAAGTATGACATTTTCATTGAATGTAGGAATTATGAACGAAAAGAGCATCTGTCCAACTTGCTAAGTTCTTTTGATAATGAAATTTATAGAAAGTAACTAACAAAAAATCTCGGCTTATTAAAAAATCATATATTTCACTAAATGAAGGAAGATTTTTATACATATCAGAAAAAATTATCTCAAAATAAATAAGCCCAATTTTGTTCGCTTGAATTGTCTTTTCAGCACCCTTAAATACTTCTAAATCAAACCCTTGTGTATCAGATTTTAAAATATCTATATGTTCAATACCTTTATCCTCACAAAATTGATCAATTGTTTTCACTTCAACCAATGTTTCTTTTATAACTTTTCCCCACCCATACTCGCTAATAGGTAAAAAAGAACTCATCGTTGAAGAAGAGTTTTCTAGAAAATTCATTGATTTACAAGATGATCCAAGTGCATAGTTCCATAAGTATAGATTTTCAAGTTTAGGTGCTTTCTGTTTTAGTATTTCAAAAGTTCTAGGACTTGGCTCAAAAGAATGAATTGTACATTTTGGAAAAACTCCTCGAAAGTTTTCAATAGATTGTCCCACATTGGCACCAACATCAAAAATAATTGGATGATCATTATGCAAAAATTCCTTCATATCAGTTAAAGGCTTTTTTGTAATCCGATCTGTTCGTACAATGTCATAGCCAAACTTATTAATTATCTGTTTGATTACTCTTTTCATAAAGTTTAATTCTCCTTACATTACTAATATTTTTTAGTTTTTCTTAGTTTAACCTATTTGCTTAATCGAATTCGCTGATCGCTCATCTTATTTATATGGGGGATGGAGTCTACCATACCCCCTAGGTGCTGTTTTCGACACGCTTTCCACTCCATTAGACCTGTCGGAAAATTTAAAATACAGTCTGTGACTTTCTTTGAACCCTGATAGGGTGTTAAAAATCGGCAAAAATGGCTATATTTATTGTACACAAAAAGAGGCTTTAGAAATCAGGAGGTAAGAGTTAAAAGCATTGTTAGACTAGACTATACAGTATGAGTGTTTAGTCTAAACTCCAGTTCAGGCTTCTGCCGAAGAAACAAGATTGGGGACGGGTAAAGTTATTGTTTCTGTGAGAATAACTTTAGTAAAATTAGCTGCTCATTGTACTTTTCAGGAGAAAATTATGTTGATGGTATCAAGATTATTTTCTGGGCAACAATTGATTTTTTCCTAACATCTATTTCTCATAGGATTGGTGTATCCATTTAACATTCAATTTTATAATTGGTTAAAGAATAATGCTAGTGTCTTGGCTATATTTGGGCTTTAAATTAGCTAAAGTCTCATTAATAAATTTTCTCTTTGGTGAAGAGTTAATAAAGCAACTTGCCAAGGAAAGGTAAAAGACTGAAAAGATTGAGGACTAATCAAATCTTTATCTAAATCAATAATCACTTTATCTAACATTTCTAATAGCTGATATTTAACCTTAGCTAACTGCTCTAAAGTTTCTATCGTTTGAATCTCATCAATCATTTGTAACAGTTGTAAATTATATAAATCTGCTCTATTTTTTTGTTTACCTGCTAACCATAAACGGAGTTGCCAAATCCCTGATATGATTAACATTGAAACAGACACAAATAATCCTATAGGTTCAGCATATTCTACAATAAAACTGGGATTTCCTTTATTATAATAGTCCAATGCACCAGGATGAAATGAAAACCCTAAAGTTCGATGATTATCAACACTATTCGCTTCATCTATCATTGCTGCGGGTAAAAATTCTTTTACTAAATCATTCCTCGCTTCGTATAAAATACGGGTAATTTCAAAAATTATTTCTCGATTAATCTGTTTCCTTGTGACTAAAACTGCTCGTACTCCGATCCCAGGTAAATCTTCAGGTGGAATGGGAATTCCTCCATGATAAGCACCTTTAGGAATAGACATAACTTCTAAAGTAGGAACATCTAATTGTAAAGCTGATCCTTGATCAATACCTATTAGTTTGAGTTGGGTATTTTTTAGTAATTGAACCACCGCAGGATTTTCTAAAGAAATAACCTGAAATAACGCATCAACCTCTCTATTATTTAATGCTTTATGAGCTTCAAAAGGAGACAAAGGAGTGGTTTCGAGTTGATCAATATCGAGTTGATAGTGATCTTGTAATGCCCAAAACATAGCATAAGAGCCACTTTTTTCAGGCATCAAAGCAATTCTTTTTCCTTCTAGATCATTAATCCTATTAATATTGGCATCTTTATGGACAATTAAGTGGAATAATTCAGGAAAAAGAAAGCTAACAGCTTTAGTAGAAGAGCTAATAATGGTATCACTTTGAAGTAAGGCTAAGTCAGCTTTTTTCTCATCCAGTTGTTGAACATTTTCTAACGATCCTTTACTTTTTTTGACCTCAATTTTAATACGGGAATTATGCTTATCAATTACTTTAGCCAAAGCTTGACCAAAAGCATAATATTGTCCGCTTTCACTGCCTGTAAATAGGGTTAAAGTGGTTATTCTATTCCTATCTCGAATCCATAAGACTCCAAAAATAATGACTAAGATAAGACTACTAAAAATAATAGGAATAGCTGTTTTTCTGAAGATAGATTCTTGCATTGTTTTTTGATTTTTACAACTTGCTAATAAGTTGATTTCACAACACATAACTCATTAATAAATCTAAAATTATTCTGGTAAGAAGACTACCGAAATCTTTTCATTTTTTCCTGTTCAATCATTTTTCTTTCTCCATAGACTAATAATTTTTCTAAGGTTTTTAGCTGATTTTCCCACACTTTAATTTGATGAAAATTAACTTGTTTATGACTTCTCATCCAGTTGGGAAATCGTTGTTTAAATTGCCTTAAACTTTGTTGAGCTAATCTGATATTGGGAGGGGATGGGTTGGCAGATACCTGTTCCAATACTAACCCTAATTGATTACTTTGATCATTAATTTTTTTCAAGGTATTTTTATCAACTTTTTGCTGTTTTTGATTAGCCCAAAAATCCCACTCTTTTTGTAGAGCTTGATAACGCAGTAAAGCAGTTTGAAATGGTTGACGATAAGGTAAAGGTTGACGGGTTTTTGGAAGTTGAATCCTACTGAGGATACTTTGTAAAGAAGGGGTCAAATTTTCCGTTGCAAACAGAGAAAACCCACTAATGGGCATACTACGAACCAATTGTAATTGGTCAATCGTCACCGGATCGGGAACCTTTAATAATCTTAGGCCAGGAATGACTAAAGAAGACTTGGGTAAACTCTCATTAAACAATAATTTGGTACGTTCTTCCAAGTTTCCAGTGTCCAAGGCATAAGTCATTAAAACAATTATATCTACCCATCCCTGTTCCATCCATTCTTCCCAATTTTGTTGCAGACGAAATAAACGATCCCGTCGTTCAATAGGAAAGACTGAAGCAGAAATAATCAAGTCAGGATTAATCTTTTTTAGGTGACTAGAAGCAGTGGCAACAAAACTATCAATTTGACGAATGCGAAACCCTGTCCATTCATTCCATAAGGGATGACTTGGGGAAATTTCGATGGGATCAACCCCGCTCATTTCTTTAAACAAATAACGAGAGGACTTACTATAACCAAAAGTTTGATTGATTTGAGGTTGTTGAAATGGATAACGAATGTAATCAAACTGAATGCCATCTACATCATAATTGCGGGCAATTTCATCCAATAAAGATAATAAATATTTTTGTACTCTAGGATTAGCTGGGTCAAGAAATGCCTTTTTAAATTGTTGACCCTGATCAAAATAATTGCCATCTTGATCCATCACTCCCCAATCAGGGTTACGAGACAAAACTGGACCTAAATAGTCCTCTGGCAACTCTAAAACTTTATTATGACCTTGGTTAGCAGCAGCAAAGATCCACACCCAAGCATGAAGTTCCATATTCCGTTCATGGGCTAATTTCACCGCCGCTTTGAGTGGGTCCCAACCCTTAGTTAAGGGATTTTGTTCTGGGGCCACACGACTGGGGTAAATAGGATAACTTGCGTTAACCGTTTCCATAAACACTGTATTAATACCCGCTTGGGCCATACGATCAAATAAAACCGCTAACTCTGCCTCTGATCGGGTTTTGACAATACTACCCCGATCTAACCACATGGCTCGTACTTCCGGCTGAGTAAATTGACTATCTGTTGGATAATGATCCCAGAGGTTACGACGGGCTTTTAACCACAGTTGTCGAGCCTGGGTATATTGTCGTTGACTGACTAATTTCTTAAAGTTTTCTAAGCTAATTTTCGCATCTCTCACCGCTTCTTGAGACTCACGCAAAGAGAGGGGAGACGTTTGGCTGTGAACTTGGGCTGCAAAAAGGGTACTTTCAAAACGAACTATGAGATTGGATAACTCTTCCGTCATGGTTTGCACCTGCCCAGGAGAAAGTTTGGCATAGCGAAAACTCGAAGAACTGCGATCGCTAATTAGGTTTGAAGAAGGAACAGAGGAGTCAGGAGAGAGATCCGGATCTATTTCTATGATCGGTTCGTTATCCAATTGAGGATCGCTTTGTGAGGGAACTTCTTCCGATTCAGGGATAAAAACAGGGGGTAAAATTGGGAAGGGGGGAGACTTTGGGGTCAAATTAACTAAGTTACACGAAGGAATGGCAAAGGGATCTTGATCCGGTGAAGATTCGACCGTCAATTGATTGTTTTCGCTGATTCCGTAACGATTTAAAACTGCTTTTAACCAACTCAAATCGAAGGTAGCCGAGGTAACCCCCTCAACACCCCAACGCCAGCCTAAGAAGGTAATCTGTTCATTAACCACCACACCAGGAGGATTGTCTTCTGTCAACCAGACAGCTACCGTTTGCGCTGTCAGGGAACTGGGGATGATCACACCTCCCACTAAACTCTCATTGAGGTTGCTCGGTTTAACTAGGGGAAATTGAGACGTATCTTCCACTGTTAAACTAGAGGGGCGAGAGTTAGTAAAACCCCAATAAGCTCCAAAAAGGGCCTGTAAATCGCTTCTAACCGATGATTCTGAAAGATTGGCCGTTGGACCTGAGACAATAAGATTGCCGCCTCCTTGTACCCAGCTTTGCAAGGCTTCTGCTTGTTGTCCGGTGATGGTTTCAACGTTTGGTAAGAACAAAGTACGGACGTTTCTGAGGTCTTCTAATGTTGTCCATTCTTCTGCTTCAATGATACAAAATTGGATGTTAGTAGCTAAGAGACGGTTACGAATAGATACCCATTGCTGTTGGTTTTCAGGACTTCTTACTACCCCAACTTTTCCCAGGAGTGCATGGGAAGGGGTTATGAGTAAACTATAGACAATGGTAGATGATAATAGTCTTAATAGGGATTTTGAGGAAAAAATGACGGTTTTTATCCCCAAAAGTTTATTTTCTTTCCACTTGACTTTCCTCAACACAATGCACTCCTCACTTTAAATCTCGACTATTCTATCTTAAATGTTGTCGTTTTCCCTTGATTAGTTTCCATGCTTCCCTCATATCGTCAAAGTTTTAAATTATGTCTATCACTATTTTCATTAAGTTCAGTGTGGGGGTGATCTTGATTTTCATTGTTCCTCTATTGAGATAAAAACTGTTGTCATAATACCAGTAAAGTTTATGTTTCAGAGCGAACTTTAAATAGATTAATTGAGACTTTATAACTTATTTTTTCTGCCCATTCTCAATTCTCAATTCTCAATTCTCAATTCCCCATTCCCCATTCTCAATTCTCAATTCCCCATTCTCAATTCTCACTTCTCAATTCTCAATTCTCAATTCTCAATTCTCAATTCTCAATTCCCCATTCTCAATTCTCAATTCTCAATTCT
>JAAUYJ010067605.1_pt1 | contig 23630 bp, 23 predicted proteins | sample 7278031 | NCBI WGS metagenome assembly JAAUYJ01 (sample SAMN14350222, study PRJNA611818) | marine sediment metagenome | isolation source: surface marine sediment (1.8m) | place: French Polynesia: Moorea | collected 2018-08 | reverse complement strand
CGCAGGACTTGCGGGGAAAGAAATTGTCTGTAAAGTCGTACTGTCGGGGAATTGTGATAGCTGTCATGGTTCTAGATAAGTGGCATAGTGCAGAAAGCTCTCAGTCGCGAGTAGGGCAACGCCCTCAGTAAACTGAGGGAGGAAGTCACTATAGAACTAGCTGTCATCCTCTCTAAATCATAACTTCAGCTATTTCTAATCCCATCAACTTTTTTTGGTGCAAGATCTGAGTCTATCAACGAGATAATTATCAATGTCAAGAGGAGGCAGGAGTTGAAAGGCAAAAAGCAGGCGGTCGGGAGTAGAATATAAATCGGATTTGTATTATAAGCCAACTTCGTAAAGCTATATCTGTGTTCATCTGTGTAGAGACTGCAGACTGTCTTCCTACAAATGATTGATGCCAAAAATGTTAAATTATAAACCCTTCAACTTATACCAAATTCCCGTTATTTAGATTGGTCTGCTGACTTATTAAGAGACATATAAAGCTGAACAATCTTATCGATTACTTCTTTGATAGCCAAATCATCTGTAATTAATTCTATGGCATCCTCTGCTTGTTTCAAAGGTGCGATCTCTCTATTGCTATCTTTTTCATCTCGCTGTTGAATTTCTGTTTCGAGTTGAGCTAAATCTAGATCTTTATAGCCTTGATTTTGTAGGTCTAACATTCTTCTTTTGGCTCTTTCTGCGACAGAAGCAGTCAGAAAAATCTTTAATTCTGCATCAGGAAACACATTAGTCCCAATGTCTCTTCCTTCTGCAATAATACCTCCTGTTTCACCATAACTTTGTTGAATTGCAACCAACTCTTCTCTAACTGCACTTTGGGCTGCAATAGTAGAAACATTAGCGGTAACTTCAGGAGTACGAATAGCTGTAGTAACTTCTTGCTCATTGACATATACTCCTACAGGAAGCTCGGGAGAGTTACTGGGAATAAGATCGATTTTGACTCCCTTTACTAAATCTGCAATTCTATCTTGAGCATTTACATTAATACCAGAATTCATCACTAACCAAGTGACAGCGCGATACATCGCCCCAGTATCGAGATATAGTAATTCTAGTTTCTCTGCAACACGACGAGTAACAGTGGATTTTCCTGCTCCAGCAGGACCATCAATAGCTACAATAGGTTGGCGTAATATGATGTTATCTATCAAGCGAGTATTTCCTAAGTAAGCAGCAACAGCTAATAACCCTGTGGTTTCTACAGTTTCTAAAGGTTGCAAGGTAATGGTATTGACTAATTCTACATACTGAGTCTTAATTTCTGATACAGTAGCCAACTTTTCCTTAACTATTTTGGTGAGAATATGGGCTTGCTTTTCTCCTTGGTAAAATGAGATCGCAGCTTGTTTCAGACTACGATATATTATGGTTGCTTGAGTTTTTTCTGTAGAGGTTAAATACTGGTTACGAGAACTTAAAGCTAATCCTGATTCTTCCCTGATGATAGGACAACCGACAATCTTTACAGGTAACTTTAAGTCTGAGACTAAACTACTAATAATAGCCAATTGTTGAGCATCTTTTTGACCGAAGTAAGCACAGTCAGGTCTAATGATATTGAGTAATTTAGTAACTATGGTAGCGACTCCCTGAAAATGTCCATGGCGATATTTTCCACATAACCCAGAAGTCATGGAGACAGGAGGGATAACCATAGTTGTTAGAGATTGAGTATCCGTATCTCCAGTAATTCCCATTGTTTCTGGAGTCGGTGCAAAAATTAAATCAACTCCCAATGCTTCACACAGTTGAGAGTCGGTTTCTAATTGACGGGGATATTGTTTTAAATCTTCTGTAGGCGCAAATTGTAGGGGATTAACAAAAATACTAACAATAACGCGATCGCATTCACTACTAGCTCTTTTAATTAAGCTAATATGTCCCTGATGCAACGCTCCCATTGTGGGAACTAAACCTATTTTATGATTTTGTTGTTTCTGAAGATAAGAATTTACTTCAGAGATAGTTTTAGCAATTAACATTAAAGATTGAGAATACCAACTAACCCAGAGTAAAACTAGGTTTCCTTCAAGATCAACTTAGAGTCTCGTTACTTTTTTAATTGGTGATACAACAACCTATTTAGATGCTCACCCATAACTAACCAAACCAGATACAAAATCAGAACTAAGACTAGCTTCATCCATAAAGAGCTAAACAAAAAACTCAACAATAAAATTGCTACCCCAATCATTCCAGTAATTTGAGCTACTGTTCGATCTTTAGCTTGAAGACTAGTATAAATCAATAAAATGGGAATCAACAATTGCAAACAAGAATTGATCAGGCTCATAACAAAATAATCTCTTTGGCAGTTTACTTATTAGTAATTTAAAAAATATGCTTTCTTTTCACTCCAATGTACATTAAATCCTAAAATAACTATTCCAGATTATGCTTTTATTGGATATCAAATAAAACTAATAATTTACCCGTAAGTATATGTGCTTTAGGCTAATCTTTCAACTAATTTCGTTGCAAAACTATATACTTATAAGAATTTCCTGTAGGTAACTAATTTTAACCAAGAATTAAGATTATTAAACTGCATAGATAAACTTGATTATAAAAGCGTTTTACTATTTAGTTTTCTCTTTTTTGATAGCCTCAAGCAGTTAATTGAATTTTGTCCAAGTATTTACTATTCCAATACTTCTCGTTTAGGGAGATAGGGATGTAGGGAGATAGGAAAATAATTAATACCCCAATACCCCAATTCCCCCCGGGAGGAGACTTAATAAATCTAGGTATTGAAGCCAAAACAGGAGGACACGGGTGAGCGGGAGCACGGCTCACCGTAAGATGTCCGTATCGACTTTGTAATGAAGTCTCCTTCGGTGCCCCAATTCCCCATTCCCCAATCACCACTTACTATAAGGATTTTTGACCAAATTAGCGTTATAGTATTTCGGGTCAGTAACTTGTCGAGCGATCCATTCAGGTAATTCGATTTGTTGATTTTCCTCTTGCAATTCCACTTCTGCGATAATTAAACCAGCGTTTTCTCCTGCAAATTCATCCACTTCCCAGACTAAATCCCCTACAGGTATTTTGTAACGAGTCTTTTCAATTAACGGGCGATCGCATAAACTATTGAGCATTTCTTCCGCATCTTCTACAGGGATAGGATATTCAAACTCTGAGCGAGTTTCCCCGATATTTTCGCCTTTGATAGTGAGATAGCCTTGATTCCCCACAATACGCACTCTAACAGTAGTGTTGCCCACTGTAGGAATATAACCCTGACGATAAACCACCCCTTGAGCGAGGTTTTTCCACTGATTACCCTTTACTAGATATTTACGCTCTATTTCCTTTCCCATCATACACCTTAGCTAATATGAACTACAAAATTAATAAGTAATAAGTATGACTTCCCCATCACCCCATCACCCCATTCCCCAAAAATAGTTGTACGGTAAACCGCACTAAACAAGTAGTTGCCATATTCTATGGTAGTTAGCTAAATTAGCACTCGTAAGGTGAGAGTGCTAAAACAAACTCAAGTATTTTCATCACAACAAAATATAGACTGAAAATCAGTAAACACACACTTTGTTTTTCGTTGGGAGGATTTTTTATGGCAGCTATTAGCATTAATGTTTCTACTGTAAAACCCTTGGGCGATCGCGTTTTCGTAAAAGTCAGTGCTTCTGAAGAAAAAACTTCTGGTGGAATCTTACTCCCTGACACTGCAAAAGAAAAACCCCAAGTAGGAGAAGTAGCAGCAGTGGGTCCTGGTAAGCGCAATGATGATGGTAGTTACACCGCTCCTGAAGTCAAAGTAGGAGATAAAGTTCTTTACTCCAAATATGCTGGTACTGACATCAAACTTGGTGGCGAAGACTATGTACTACTCTCTGAGAAAGACATCCTAGCAGCAGTTTCCTAGTTGTTAACCCCGAATCATTTTGTCTTGTAGTTGATTACAAACAACTGTATTTTTGCACCAAAATCTAGATATAAACAGAGGAAAACATACTCATGGCAAAGTCTATAATCTATAATGACGAAGCTCGTCGCGCTCTCGAAAAAGGTATCGACCTCCTAGCAGAATCAGTAGCGGTAACTCTAGGACCCAAAGGACGTAACGTAGTACTAGAGAAAAAATTTGGCGCACCCCAAATTGTCAACGATGGGGTGACAATTGCCAAAGAAATTGAATTAGAAGATCATATCGAGAATACTGGTGTGTCCCTAATTCGTCAAGCTGCTTCCAAGACTAACGATGTAGCTGGAGACGGGACTACCACTGCAACAGTATTAGCTCACGCCATTGTAAAAGAAGGTCTGCGTAACGTGGCTGCTGGTTCTAACCCTATCGCTCTCAAACGCGGTATTGATAAGGCTACTGACTACTTAGTAGCCAAAATTAAGGAACACGCTAAATCTGTAGAAGAATCTAAAGCGATCGCTCAAGTTGCTGCAATTTCTGCTGGTAATGACGAAGAAGTCGGTAGCATGATTGCAGAAGCAATGGACAAAGTCGGTAAAGAAGGGGTTATCTCTCTTGAAGAAGGTAAATCCATGACTACTGAATTAGAAATCACTGAAGGTATGCGCTTCGATAAAGGATATATCTCTCCTTACTTCGCAACCGACACTGAGCGCATGGAAGCAATTTTAGAAGAGCCTCTCATCCTCATTACTGATAAAAAAATCACTTTAGTTCAAGACTTAGTACCAGTATTAGAACAAGTTGCGCGTCAAAGCAAAACTCTACTAATTATTGCAGAAGACATTGAGAAAGAAGCTCTAGCAACTCTAGTAGTTAACCGTCTGCGTGGTGTACTCAATGTAGCTGCTGTTAAAGCTCCTGGGTTTGGCGATCGCCGTAAACAAATGTTAGAAGACATTGCCGTACTTACTGGTGGTCAAGTAATCTCTGAAGATGCAGGCTTAAAACTCGAAAGTACCAAGGTGGAAATGCTAGGGTCAGCACGTCGCATCAATATTACCAAAGACAACACCACTATTGTTGCGGAAGGTCATGAAACAGAAGTTAAAGCGCGTTGTGAGCAAATCCGCCGTCAAATGGAAGAAACTGAATCTTCTTACGACAAAGAAAAACTCCAAGAGCGTCTAGCAAAACTCAGTGGTGGTGTTGCAGTAGTTAAAGTCGGTGCTGCAACTGAAACCGAAATGAAAGACCGCAAACTACGCCTAGAAGATGCGATCAACGCAACCAAAGCAGCAGTAGAAGAAGGTATTGTTCCTGGTGGTGGTACTACTCTAGCGCACCTCACCCCTGACCTAGAAAGTTGGGCAAACTCCAATCTCACAGACGAAGGCTTAACAGGTGCATTAATCGTAGCTCGCGCTCTGTCTGCTCCTCTCAAAAGAATTGCCGAAAACGCCGGACAAAATGGCGCAGTAATTGCAGAAAGAGTCAAAGAAAAAGAATTTAACGTCGGTTACAATGCTGCTAACAACGAATTTGTTGATATGTTTGAAGCTGGTATTGTGGATCCTGCAAAAGTAACTCGCTCTGCACTACAAAATGCTGCTTCCATTGCAGGTATGGTATTAACTACCGAATGTATCGTCGTTGAGAAGCCTGAGAAAGATAAAGCTCCTGCTGCTCCTGGTGGAGACTTCGACTACTAGGGCGTGTCATCAATGAGAAAAAAAGTGCTTTTTGACCGCGAGAGAGGCTTCCGGCTAGGAAGCATCTCTAATCGCGGTGTTGACCCATTTTCACGACCTACTTTGTCGAAAAATAACCTACATAGCTCTGCTATCCAGAACATTTTTCTCCTTGTATCTCGCAAAAATGGCTTCAAAAATCATCTTTCCCCTTAATTGATGACACACCCTAAACTAATAAGGATGAGGTATTAGGGATGAAGGATAAGGTCTAGATAATAATTCCCTTGCATCTAAACCAACCTTCTTCTGTCTCATAATTCATCATTTCAATTTTCTAGCTGCTCCTCTTTGGGAGTGGCTAATTTTTTATGTAGGAGCATAACTTTTGCCAGAAGTTGAATTAAACTTTTAGCAAAAATCAACTAAAAATCCAAGCAGACAATGTTTCCCTTTTCCCTTTTAGCTTTGCCCTTTACTCAACCGAGGTTTTTTATACTTATGCAAGAGGTATATTTTTCAATGACCAATCCCCACTTCACCCTAGATGGGGTTTCTCGCACTAAGATATATATATATTTGGGAACTTACTGAATTGACCCACTCCGCTAAATAGAATTTAGCGGATTCAGGGATACTGGCGTAGATTGCGGGGAAACCCACCGTCTGACATCTACTCTCCCTCTAGACAGAGTCCTGCCTAGTTGGAATACTCCAAACAACCAGGAGTGGTTTTCTTTCTTTAGGCTTTCTAGACTGCACAAAACCTGTCTTTTATCGACTAGCAAATTGCTATGTTCCCACTCAAACTAGAAAAACTACATCCTTACGGTGCGTTAAAGGTTTTACCGATTCAACTTCCGAATCGAACCCTATACCTTAAGTATGTCGAAGAACTTACGAATATTATACAACGGCTCAAAACCTTGCTATATAAAGATTTAGTGTCGAAAATGTATATTTCTCTGCCAGTTTTAACTGGCTATTCGTAGAGCAATCCCCCGAATGAATTACGCCCCGCTTTACACATCACTATCGTAAAAAACAAATAATGCAGATTAAAGCTACAGATAAATCATTATTAGATTGGACTGGAGATACTTTAGCCCTAGGTTTCTATGAAGATGCTACAGAGCTAACTGGGGATTATGCTAAGTTAGACGAGAAATTAGCAGGTACGCTTCAAGAATTAATTGCTGAAGAAGAATTTAAAGGTAAATCTGGTACTAATGCTGTCACCAGAATTGCTGGAAAGAATAATTTTCGCAAACTAATTCTGATTGGTTTAGGCAAAACAGAAGATTTAAAAGTTGCCACTTATCGTACTACCGCAGCAGCGATCGCCCGTCAAGCTACCAAAGACACAACTTTAGGTATTAGTTTACCCCTAGAAGGAGAAGCAGGAGCAATTACCCAAGCCATCACTGAGGGAATTCATCTAGCTCTCCATCAAGATAACCGCTTCAAGTCTGAGCCAGAGCAAAAAGCTCCCAAACTCGAAACCATTGAGCTTTTGGGTATAACAGGACAAGATGCAGCCATTGCTAAAGCAGAAACCATAGTCTCTGGAGTCATTTTGGCACGGGAATTAGTTAACGCCCCTGCTAACGAAGTTACACCAGTAACTATGGCAGAAACCGCACAGCAAATTGCCACAGAATACTGCTTAGAAATCGAAATTTTAGAGCAAGCCGACTGTGAAAAATTCGAGCAAGGAATGGGGGCGTATCTAGGAGTAGCCAAAGCTTCCGATCTTCCCCCCAAGTTTATTCACCTCACCTATAAGCCTGAAGGTACAGCAAAACGCAAACTGGCAATTATAGGTAAAAGTCTCACCTTCGACTCTGGTGGACTCAACCTCAAAGTAGGTAAAAGCGGTATTGAAACCATGAAAATGGATATGGGAGGAGGTGCAGCAACCCTAGGAGCTGCCAAGGCGATCGCTCAAATCAAGCCTGATGTAGAAGTTCACTTTATTTGTGCTGCTACCGAAAACATGATTAGTGGCAAAGCCATGCACCCAGGAGACATCCTCAAAGCTGCTAACGGTAAAACCATTGAAGTCAATAATACCGACGCAGAAGGCAGACTTACTCTAGCAGATGCTTTAGTATTTGCCGAATCTCTAGAAGTAGATGCGATAGTTGATTTAGCAACCCTTACAGGAGCTTGTATTGTCGCTTTAGGTAATGAGATGGCTGGTTTGTGGAGTACTGATGAAACCCTAGCCAGTGAAATCAAATCCGCAGCGGAAACCGCAGGAGAGAAATTTTGGCAACTACCTTTAGAAGACAAGTATTTTGAAGGCTTAAAATCTAAAATTGCCGACATGAAAAATACTGGTCCTCGTGCTGGTGGCTCAATTACGGCTGCTCTCTTCCTCAAGCAATTTATTAAAGATACTCCTTGGGTACATCTAGATATTGCAGGTCCGGTATGGTCAGACAAACCTGAAGGTATCAATAATGCTGGTGGTACAGGTTTCCCTGTAAAAACACTGGTGGAATGGGTACTAGGATGAATTATGAGGGATGAATGATGAGGTAAGAGGTATTAGGAATTGATTGTTATTACTTATTACTTTCTTCTGAGTCCTTCATCCCTTACTCGGTGACTCTTCATCTCTCATCCCTTCATTGACACTACAAGAAATTTCAAGAAACATTTGCAAGCCTAATAAGAACGATTACAATGGCAAGGATACTTGTGTTCTAAAACATCGTGTAGTGTAATTTTTTAGGTGTGAGGAAAATGTCGAAACTATTACGTAATCTATTGCTGGTAAGCCCAGCAATTCTTGGGCTAGCTATGTCATCGAGCGCAGTTGCTCAAACTGCAACCGAAAACACTCAGCTATTAAATCAGTTAAACAAATATAGCCGTGAAGGTAACAGTAATTCTGTCAACCAAGTAACAAATGTCAACCAACTTCGGGATGTTTCCCCTACTGACTGGGCTTATGAAGCTTTACGCAGCTTGGTAGATCGTTATGGCTGTATTGCTGGTTATCCAGACCAAACTTATCGTGGTAATCGAGCCTTATCTCGTTATGAATTTGCTGCTGGCTTAAACTCTTGCTTAAATCAAATCGAGCGTCTTATTGCTTCTTCTGAAGCTGTATTAAGAGAAGATATTGATACTATCAACAGACTGACTCAAGAATTTGAAGCAGAGTTAGCTGCTCTTGGTGGGAGAATCGACAGTCTAGAAAGTCGTACAGCTTTCTTAGAAGATCACCAGTTTTCTACTACTACCAAACTTGAAGGTGAAGTTGTCTTTGGTATCGCTCAAGAATTTAACTACGATAACCAAGTTGTTTTTCAAGATAGAGTACGTTTAGCATTTGTATCCAGCTTCACAGGAAAAGATGCTTTATACACTCGTCTTGATGCTTCTAATGCTGGAACATTTAACGGAATAGATACAGGTGCATTCACTTACCAAACTTCTGATAGCGATAATGATGTGGGAATTGGTTGGTTAGCTTACTACTTCCCCATTGGCGAGAAAATAGATGTTTATCTTCCTGCTGTTTTCCCTCTTTGGGTTGACTTTGTTCCTTCGGTTAGCCCCTATCTAGAATCTTTTACTAATGCTACTGGCCCTCTCTCTAGCTTTGGTGAATCTAGCCCTATCTACAAAATTGGTCTAGCTTCTGGTGGCGGTATCGGTATCAACGTCAATCCCATTGATATTTTAACTGTTAGTGCTGGTTTCTTTGGTGGTGATACTTTTAACCCTGATGAAGATACTGATGGTGGTCTATTCAACGAAGAATACTCCATCTTGGGACAACTTACTTTCAACTTGTTAGATGACAAGCTACAATTAGCTGCAACTTATGTCAATGGTCAATTTTCTCCTAACGCTGGCGATAATAATATTTTCGACCTCGGAGTTGGTACTCTTAACGCTAGACAACCTCTAGGTGAATTTAGGAAAGTTAGTGTTAATGCTTATGGTGTAGCTGCTTCCTATGAATTTAGTACTAGATTAGCGGTTAACGCCTTTGGTATGTATGCTGATGCTGATGCTGCTGAAGGTAGAGGGAGTGATTCTGAAATCTGGTCTTATGGTCTTGGTTTAGCATTCCCAGACCTACTTAAACAGGGTAGCTTGGGCGGTGTTATTCTAGGTGTAGAACCCTACAAGGGTGAACAGGACGATCTTCCTATCCACGTTGAAGGCTTTTACAAATACCAACTTAACGACCATATATCTATCACTCCTGGTGTAATTTGGATTCAAGCACCTAACGGAGATAACGATGAAGACGATGCTTTCATTGGTGTAGTTAGAACTACTTTCACTTTCTAAACTCTAGTCCTGAGAATTAATCATCAGAGTCAGGGGCGTTTCTTGTGAAGCGTCCCTACTTTTATTTAAGTGGTGTTTTATCTAGGACGAAATTCAATAACACCGTACTTAATCGTAATGTCATACATCTGATAAAAATTTTGTCCGAGAAGTCCAATTTCTAAACTAGGAGCGATCGCAATATATAAATCTTCACTAACCATTCCCCCCGTTTCTACAGAAGGAACTTGAGCAATATCAAATTCGACACTACTACTACTAGGAGTTTGAAAGGTAAGAGATTGTTGCGGTTTAACCTTAAGAGTTTTTGCCATTTGACTAGTGATGACTGTCCAAGTAGCACCAGTATCCACTAGCATTTCAAAAAGATATCGATCGTTAAATTTAACGTCAATTACTGGTGTTCCCCCTTCTCTTCTCTTGATGGGGACAACGAATACATCAGGTTCAGAATTATTAGGCGCAACTTGTCTAGGATTAGTAATACTTTGGGTACGAGATTTAAAATTAGATTCCCCACACAAATGACCTAAATCCCTAGGATTCCCATTACTATCTAGCATAAAGCATCCAGACTCTTGCTGTGCTGAAATATTATAAGGTATCAAACTAAAACTTATAGATAAAAGTATTAATTTAGATATTTTGTTCATAATTTATTCTTGGGAATTTTTTTGAGTATTATTTCTATTTTTATAATTCCCAAAAATCTATCTAATTACTGCTCTAAAAAATTAGCTAAATAAAAAGATTAAGTAAATTTGCTCAATTAAAATACCAGTTGATAATCAGAAATTTTGTGTAAGTAATTCCCGCAATTGAGTATAGTTAGTTTAGTTTGAATCGCTCTTATAACTATGCAATCTTATTCTCTAATTGCTCCTGGGAAAATAAATCTTTATCTGGAAATAATTGGCGATCGCCCTGATGGATTTCATGAATTAGTGATGATTCTTCAGAGTATCGAACTAGCAGACCGCATTGATATCAAAGCCAATGATACTCAAGCTATTACTCTCCACTGTCATCATCCTCAAGTTCCAGCAGATGAGACGAATTTAGCTTATCGCGCTGCCCAACTTATGTGTAAAACTTTTCCTGAAGTTTATGCTAACTATGGTGGTGTTGATATTTCCATCACGAAAAATGTCCCCGTAGCAGCAGGTTTGGCTGGAGGCTCAACCGACGCAGCAGCAGTTTTGGTAGGAATTAACTTGATGTGGGGATTAGGCTTAACTAAGCCTGAGTTAGAAGCATTAGCAGCGAAACTAGGTTCGGATATTCCTTTTTGTATTTCTGGAGGAACAGCGATCGCCACAGGTAGAGGAGAAACCTTAGACCCCATCCCAGACTTAGATCATCTCTGGGTAATTCTCGCCAAACACCGCAATATTAGTGTTTCAACTCCCTGGGCATACAAAACTTATCGTCAACACTACAGTAAAAACTATGTCTCTGAGCCAGAAAATATCAAAATCCGTCGGGAATTAGTCAATTCTGGAGCTTTAGTCAGTGCTATTACCCATCAAAATAGTAGAGAAATTGGGAATTTACTATACAATGACCTCGAAAAAGTTGTCTTACCAGAATATCCCCTAGTTGCTCAGGTAAAATCTGCCTTTGCTAATTGTGAAGTGCTAGGTACAATGATGTCGGGTTCAGGGCCTACAGTATTCGCCCTTTGTGAGTCAGAATCCCAGGCTAAAACTGTAGCCGAGAAAGTCAAAAAGGCGATCGCAGACCCCAATTTAGATTTTTGGGTAACTAAGCTTTCTAGTGGTGGTATTCAACTAGAAGTTAGTCACTAAGTAGTCTCTTCTTGATTCAATTGACTTTCTAGAGTAGCTATAGCTGCATTAATTCCCGCCAGTCGAGTTTCTAGATCGTCTCTGATCCATTGGAGAAACTTAAGTCTCCGTTCTTTATAACTTTTAGCAGACATAGATTTTTCCCCACTACAGGGAACAAAGAAAAAAGGAAACATAATAAATAATTCAGAACTTATATTTTTATGATCCTTTCCTACAGGAAGAATTTTTCCATTTCTTTAGTTTGATTTTATTTTTAGCAAAATTCCTCACTTGCTACTTAGGTGCAAAGCTACTTGAAGCACACCGAGATTTATCATACTTATCCAAAGAGGTCTAATAAACGTGAAGTATTTTTTTCTGTCAGAAGGATGGACATACGGAAGAGTTTGGGAATTTGGTGGTTTATGGGGTCACGCAACTTGGCGCAAACCACCACACATCCAACGTCTCAACTGTGGAATTTTGCAAAGAGGAGAAGCTCTGTGGCTCTATCAGGTAGAAGATGCGGTGATTATGCTTGAGGTTAAGCCCATAGCCAAAGAGGAATCAAATATCGGACAAGTAGTACTAAAACGTTTAATCACTGCTGAACAAGCTATCAAAGTTCTTACTGAAGCCGAAAAAATCATTCAGCACCCAAAAAATATAATGTAATAATTCTTAACTTTTATCAGATAAAAACCGTTAACTCTTGCAATAGGTTCTAACAATAGTTACACTTCTTTAAATAATAGGAAAATCAAGACATCCTAAATTAAGTCTATCTCTTTGCTACTCACCGTCAGAAATATTTGACGAAGTCGAAGCATATTTCACCTATCATAGGCGGATTACCTTCGAGTGAGTAAGAGCATAAGACAAAAAAAATACAAATTAGAACATAAAAGTCTAAGTAGGAAAATTACTCAACAGGAGGAGTGTAGTCAATGGGACTACCTTGGTATAGAGTTCATACAGTCGTCCTGAATGATCCAGGTCGTCTAATCTCAGTTCACCTAATGCACACCGCTTTAGTAGCAGGTTGGGCAGGTTCTATGGCTCTATTTGAGCTAGCAGTATTCGATCCAAGCGATCCCGCTTTGAATCCCATGTGGCGACAAGGTATGTACGTATTACCTTTCATGGCACGTTTGGGTGTAACAGGTTCTTGGGGTGGCTGGAGCGTCACTGGCGAAACTGGGGTTGATCCTGGTTTCTGGTCTTTTGAAGGAGTTGCGATCGCACACATCGTTCTCTCAGGACTACTGTTCTTAGCAGCAGTTTGGCACTGGGTTTATTGGGATTTAGAATTATTCGTCGATCCTCGTACTGGTAAGCCAGCACTGGACTTACCAAAAATGTTTGGTATTCATCTTTTCTTATCTGGTTTGCTTTGCTTCGGTTTTGGAGCATTCCACCTCACAGGTCTTTGGGGACCTGGAATGTGGGTTTCCGATGGTTATGGCATAACTGGTCATGTCCAAGCAGTAGCACCAGAATGGGGACCTGCTGGGTTTAACCCCTTCAACCCTGGTGGAGTTGTAGCTCACCACATCGCAGCAGGTATTGTGGGAATTATTGCTGGGTTGTTCCACCTCAGTGTTCGTCCTCCCGAAAGACTTTATAAAGCACTAAGGATGGGTAACATTGAGACTGTACTCTCTAGCAGTATTGCAGCAGTTTTCTTTGCAGCATTCATCGTTACTGGAACAATGTGGTACGGGAACGCTACTACTCCCATCGAATTATTTGGTCCAACTCGTTATCAATGGGATCAAGGCTACTTCCAACAAGAAATTCAGCGTCGTGTAGAAACTGCGATCGCAGATGGTAAATCTGAATCTGAAGCTTGGTCAGAAATCCCTGAAAAACTTGCTTTTTATGACTATGTAGGAAACAGCCCCGCTAAAGGTGGTTTATTCCGTACTGGTTCAATGGTAAGTGGTGACGGTATCGCTCAAGAATGGTTAGGACACGCTGTATTTAAAGATAGTGAAGGAAGAGAGCTATTCGTGCGTCGGATGCCTAACTTCTTTGAAACTTTCCCTGTGGTTCTAGCTGATGCTGATGGAGTAGTCCGCGCTGATATTCCTTTCCGTCGTGCAGAATCTAAATACAGTATCGAACAAAGTGGCGTTAGTGTTGCGTTCTACGGCGGTTCTTTAGACGGACAAACTTTCACCGATCCTCAACAGGTGAAGAAATACGCTCGTAAAGCACAACTTGGTGAAGCTTTCGGGTTTGATACCGAAACTTTCAACTCTGATGGTGTATTCCGCACCAGTCCCAGAGGTTGGTTTACCTTTGGTCACGCTTGTTTCGCTTTACTATTCTTCTTTGGTCATATTTGGCATGGTTCTCGTACTCTGTACAGAGACGTATTTGCTGGTGTTGACCCCGAACTAGAAGAACAACAAGTAGAATGGGGCTTCTATGCCAAAGTAGGTGACAAATCTACTCGTCGTAAAGAAGCTATCTAAGCAGATCTGAAGGCTTGCTCAGAGTGATGAAGGAAAGTAAATATTCCCTCATCGCTCTTTATTTTTGAGGCTATTTCCAGAGAATTTTGTTAGTTAGATTATTAGTTGTAGTTTTCTTGATAAAATATTAAACATAAAAAGTGAGGCAGAGAAAAACATGGAAAGCGTTGCTTACATTCTAATCTTAGCTATGGCACTAGCCGTACTATTTTTTGCGATCGCATTTCGCGAACCACCCCGTATTGAAAAGTAAATAACTAATTTTCAACTTCATATATTTTAAGTTTTTTTGCAGTTCTGAGTCGTTTTCTGTTGTAACCTGCTATTAGCAGATTAGTATAAAGCAAACGGCTCAGGTTTATATTTGGAAACAAATTTAATTAACCTGAAAATATGAACCTAACCTAGTATAAAAAAAATCATGCTATGTCCCAATTGTCAGCATAAAGAAAGTCGCGTTCTGGAATCTCGTTCTACGGAAGCTAAACAAAGCATTAGACGCAGAAGAGAATGCCTTAATTGTAAATATCGCTTCACCACCTACGAACGTATCGAGATTGTTCCTGTGACAATAATTAAGAGGGATGGTAGTAGAGAATCATTTGATCGCTCAAAGTTATTTAGGGGTATCATGAGAGCCTGTGAAAAAACCGAAGTATCTCACCAAACCATAGAATCTATAGTAGATGAAATAGAAAATACTATACAACAGAGCATCACTAGAGAATTTTCTAGTAATGAAATCGGAGAATTAGTACTAAAACGTCTCAGCCGAGAAAACGAAGTTGCTTATGTTCGTTTTGCCTCAGTCTATCGCAAATTTCAAGGCATCAAAGATTTTGTAGAAACCCTAAATCAACTACAAAACAATACACTAACTGGGGAAATTGAGAGTCCCAACAACAACTACACTGCTGTTAGCCTTTAGCTGGCGTGCTATTAGCTTCAATATTCCCACGGAATATCTATTTAAGTTCTAAGGTGCAAAACGTGAGTTTCGTTTATTTGTAGCGTTTTTTTGGTATTTCATATAAAAATTTAAGGTTGTTTACTGTTTTGCTATCTGTTTAGATTTTTTCCAACAGAACCTGAAATCCCAAAATAATCATGGAAATAAATTCTTTTATTCAGTCAAACGTTCTGATAATGACTGGATTAGCTGTCTTATAAATAATGGCAAGTTTCAAGGGGCAGGTGGCTCGCTTAATTTGTTAGAAATTTTAGACATATTTCGGGAGTGGGTTGAATCCAAAAATTGTGACCAAAACAGAATTATAGATTAAGACCAATAGAGACTGAATCAGAAAAATCTGAAAAATTAGTTGGTTCTGACCCAAGAAAAAGTTAGAATAGTTTAATGGAATATTGCCCCGAAGCAAAATAAACACCAAAATCGCAACAAACTCACCGAGTTAGATAAAACAGATGAGGTGAGTTTGTTTTAATGCGTATGAAAAACACTGAATGTGGGTGTAGGCTACACAATCTCATTGAGAGTGTACATAAATGGGAGGCACGTTAACCAAAGAGAGAATAAAAATAAGGACAACTAACACACATGGTCAATCAGCAAGTAAATAGTACTAGAGACATTGGTTTCACTCACGAAGATTTCGCAGCCCTTCTCGATAAATATGATTATCACTTCAGTCCTGGCGATGTAGTAGCAGGAACAGTGTTTAGCATGGAACCGAGGGGAGCTCTGATTGACATCGGTGCCAAAACAGCAGCCTATATTCCCATTCAGGAAATGTCAATCAACCGAGTTGATGACCCTTCAGAGGTGCTTCAAGCCGAAGAAACTAGAGAATTTTTTATTCTTACCGACGAAAATGAAGATGGACAGTTAACTCTATCCATTAGACGTATTGAATATATGCGTGCTTGGGAAAGAGTAAGACAACTTCAACAAGAAGATGCAACAGTTCGTTCTAACGTATTTGCCACAAATCGCGGTGGTGCATTAGTCAGGATAGAAGGTCTGCGAGGTTTTATTCCTGGTTCTCACATCAGCGCCAAAGAAACTAAAGAAGATTTAGTAGGAGAAGATTTACCCCTCAAATTTTTAGAAGTAGATGAGGAGCGTAATCGCCTAGTCCTAAGTCATCGCCGTGCTTTAGTAGAGCGTAAGATGAATGGCTTAGAAGTAGGTCAAGTAGTTAAAGGCTCAGTAAGAGGTATTAAACCTTACGGTGCATTTATCGATATCGGCGGAGTTAGTGGTCTGCTACACATTTCCGAAATTTCTCACGATCACATCGACACTCCCCACAGTGTATTCGGAGTTAACGATGAATTAAAAGTCATGATTATTGACTTAGATGCAGAAAGAGGCAGAATATCTCTTTCTACCAAGCAATTAGAACCCGAACCAGGGGATATGCTGAAAAATAGAGAACTGGTATTTGAAAAAGCTGAAGAAATGGCTGAAAAATACCGTCAAAAACTTCTTGCTGAAGCTCAAGGTTTAACTTTGGAAGAAACTGAGATTCCTACTGCTAGTGAAGAACCAGAAACACCAGTAGAAGAACCAGAAACACCAGTAGAAGAAGAGGCTACTTCTGAACCTGAAGCAGAAATGGAAGTAGCAACAGAAGAAGAAGAATAAAGATTTGTGGAAAATCTGACATTTTGTTAATTGAAAATGGAATTCGCGAGAAGACAATAAACCTCTCGCGTTTTTTTTATTGAAATTGAGGAGATAATAACTTGGTAACGATTTGCTGTGGTGTTAGAAAATTTACTAACATTAAATCAATCCTATTGGATAAAGATGGTACTCTGGAAAATTCTTACAGTTTTTTACGGGATTTAGCCAAAGAAAGAGTACGCCTTATAGAATCTCAGATTAAACCTACTGCAAATTTCAGTGAACCTCTGCTTTCCGCTTTCGGAATCAGAGATAGTATTTTTGAACCAACAGGTTTAATGGCAGTAGGAAGTCGAGGGGAAAACGCTATTGCTGCTGCTGCTTATGTTGCAGAGAAAGGATACAGTTGGTTTGAAGCCAAACAAATAGTTGATAATGCTTTTGAACAAGCCCAAAAAAACTGCATCAAAACCGCAAAATCTAGTCCTTTGTTTCCTGGTATCATGGAAATACTGCAAGCTTTTTCAGAAGCGGGTCTAAAACTGGGTATTGTATCTGCTGATTCAACCTTAGAAGTAGAAATGTTTATGAAACGCCACCAGCTTTATGACTATATTAATCTAACTTTAGGAAGCGATCGCGCCTTCAGTAAACCAGACCCTCAATTATTTATTCAAGCTTGTCAAATGTTAGAAGTATCCCCCTCTCAAACCATAATGATTGGAGACTCCCTAGGGGATATTCAAATGGCTCAGAAAGCAGGAGCAGCAGGTACAATAGGTATTTCTTGGTCAGAATCATTAGCTGGTCATCTAGAGACCGCAGATGTAGAAATTAGAAATCTTCAGCAAATTAAAATTTTTTTATCAGATCAAAAATAACTGATATTAAAAACTATGGATTACACTATCTATTACTAACAAACCTACCTATAGAGGAATTAACAAAATTGTCTCGTCGTTATTTATTTACATCAGAATCAGTTACAGAAGGTCATCCTGATAAAATATGCGATCAAATTTCCGACGCTATCTTAGATGCTCTACTATCACAAGACCCACTAAGTCGTGTTGCAGCAGAAGTAATAGTAAACACAGGTTTAGTGTTAATTACTGGTGAAATTACTACCAAAGCACAAGTAAATTATATCGATCTGGCTAGAAAAAAAATAGCGGAAATTGGCTATATTCACGGTGATAACGGCTTTTCAGCCGAGAGTTGCTCTGTTTTAGTAGCTTTAGATGAACAATCACCTGATATTGCTCAAGGAGTGACAACAGCACAAGAACAAAGAACGCAACTCAGTGATGATGAACTCGACCAAATTGGTGCAGGAGACCAAGGTATTATGTTCGGGTATGCTTGTAACGAAACCCCTGAACTAATGCCGATGCCTATTAGTTTGGCACATCGTATCTCTCGTCGTCTAGCAAATGTTCGCAAAACAGAGGAACTTCCTTATCTGCGTCCTGATGGTAAAACCCAGGTGTCGGTTATATACGAAGATGGTAAACCAGTAGGAATTGACACCATTTTAATTTCTACCCAGCATACAGAAACTATTGGGGATATTACTGAAGACAGCAAAATCCAGCAAAAAATCAAGAATGATCTGTGGGAATTCGTAGTACTTCCTGTGTTTTCGGATTTAGCAATTAAACCAGATGAGAATACTCGTTTTCTAGTTAATCCTACAGGCAAATTCGTTATTGGGGGACCCCAAGGAGATTCAGGTCTAACAGGAAGAAAAATTATTATTGATACCTACGGTGGTTATTCTCGTCATGGTGGTGGTGCATTTTCAGGAAAAGACCCTACAAAAGTAGATCGTAGTGCTTCTTATGCTTGTCGTTATGTAGCTAAAAATATAGTTGCTGCGGGTTTGGCGGATAAGTGTGAAGTTCAAGTAAGTTATGCTATTGGGGTAGCTAGACCAGTAAGTATTTTTGTAGAGACTTTTGGTACTGCCAAAATTGAGGAAGATAAAATACTACAGCTAATTAAACATTACTTTGAATTGCGTCCTGCTGGAATCATTCAAACCCTCAATCTTCGTAACCTACCTACAGAAAAAGGTGGTCGCTTTTATCAAAATGTCGCAGCTTATGGACACTTCGGTAGAAATGACCTAGACCTACCTTGGGAAAAAACCGATAAGGTGGATATTTTACGAAAATATCTTTAACTATTAGGTATTATTCTTAGATTGAGTCTCAAAACTATTGAGATTTTTTTAGGGTAATACCCCTCGAATCATTTGTTATTGGTCAATTCATTAATAAATTCAACCTATTGCCTCTGGGATTGAAGTTAATTGGGCAACATTTGTCAGTTCAATGTTCAAAAGATTTGAAGTAGCATTACAAAATTATTTGTACATTCCCTATTCCCTATTTGAACTACCTAATTAATGAGCGCGTAACTACTTATTGCTTTTTTTGCCCTAATATTGCTTGTCGAAAACCTAAAACTACTAGGATATTAGAAAGGCTTAAGAATAGTTCTGCACTCCCATGTAGCCAATCTACATTAGCAAGTGATTCACCATAATGAACTTGGGCATAAATTCCCGCAGGAATTGTAACCGCTACAAAAATTAAAAGTACATAAAATCCAATTAAGGCTAAACGAGGGGTTTCTCCTGAACGAGTTAGAAACCAGAGAAATCCAAGATAGGGAAAAAGAGATAAAGCAAATAGTGTATCTTTAGTCATTGTCGCCAGAAGCTAAATTTTGTGGCTAATGCCATAAATAGTCTAAAGTATATGCTATTACTAGATGTCAGAATTGACTAGTAGAACGGATATCTCTACTATTGAGCGATCGCTATTTTAGAAAATGTTGATGCTAATTTGAGTATCGACAATTCTGCTTTTATTTTTGTTTAATCCCTATAAGGAAATTAACTTTATGAATAAGCTATCAATGTTTATTGTTATGGGGTTAGCTTTATTATTAGCTATTCCCAAGGTTAAAGCGAGTTCTTCGTTCAGCTACTTTCAACCAGGTACAGGTAAGGCTTATCTTTTATTAGATACAGTTACTATTACTAAGGGAGTTGATAATGAGAATAATTTTATTTTTGTGCCATCTAATAATAAGTCATATATAGAGTCTAGTTCTATTCAAACAACTTCTATTAGTTTAGATAGCCATGATTTAGCTAATCCTATTTGGCTGAAAATTAATAGTCTTCAGTCCCTTCAAAGTATTAATGGAACTATCAAAGTGAATGGTCGAGTTATCCAGCAGCTAAAACAGCGTTCCAATCAAATAAATTTAGTACCCTATCTGATTAGGGGTAACAATAAGGTCGAGATAGTAGCGGAATATTATCCATCCACTGCATCTATAACAGTACAGCTAACAAGTTCCACTAATAGCGTAACCCAACAAAGCTCTGGGACTGGCAAACTCAATCAAACTCTAGAAATTACTCTCAACTAATAACAAATAAGTAAGCCTGTTTGTCAAGAAGTCAAAGAAAAAGAGCAGGAAACAAATTGACACTCCCCACAAATCAATCCTGAACGAACGTTCTAGGAATTTGGGGGATTCTTAAGAGATAAAAATCCTTAAAGGGTTAGCCAAAAACCCGCTACTAATATCAAATCACTTTAGATATGCTGCACATTAATCTCCCTTGTCCTCCTTGTCTCCCTTGTCTCCCCATCAGTCATCTGTAGCTTTCTTTAAAGGGAAATGATATCACTCGCTCTCTATCGAGTCTGTGCATACTTTTAACTAATATATTGGCACTTCCATTAATATCACTCTAAACAAGATGTTTACCTTTTTTTGTCCGATACAATCCACGCTTTATTCTCCTCCCAGAGAACTTGTGTTTAGTGGGATTGTCGGCGTTGTAAACAGGTATTTCATCTCGGTCATAAAAACTTGCTTTCGACGAGTAGGACTCCTCTTGTTCTTGATATTCAATTCCATACCTAAAACAAAGAGCTTCAAGTTTTCGTCTCAATTTCCAAAAAGGTATGCTCACAAAGTTTTGGTTGCAAAGCCTTCCAATATTAATTTCTTGTTTGATACCTGGGTTGTACCCAACTATCAATTTCCCTATTTGATATTCGAGACATTGGTTAATTATTACCTTTGCTGCTTTATTCAAATAGTCTCGGACGCAATTATTACGCCATTGATAAAGTCTTGCCTGTTTATGGGTAAAAGACTTTATACCTTGTTGGTCTTTCTTGGACTGAAGATAAGCATTTTGCTTGTTGTACCACTGATTTATGCTTTTGAGTCGTTTACCATCAATCAAAAATTGATGCCCGTCGGTATCAATACAAGCACACAAATTATCAACCCCCAAATCGAGAGCAATAGCTTTACTAGGATCAACAGATGTTTCTATTTTTTCATCTTCATATATATATTCTATTTCAAACCATCGAGCGGAATATTTTGGATGTATTCTTACCTCCTTAATTTCTTTGTCTTTCAGTCTTTCTGGCAGTTGGATTTTAACCTCTCCATATTCCTTTTTAAACTCGCGAGACATAGGAACAGCAAATATTCCATCTTTAAGTTTGATTCGAGGAATAATCAGAGGGAAATAACCTTCTTTGGGCAAGTAACGAGGCAATTGTGGTCTTTGGTCACAACGTCCGATACTAATAGCCTTAAGCAATCCCAAGAAAGACCGCATACTCCTATCTACCACTTTCATAGGCGGTACGAGCAATATCGGTATTAAGCAACGGATAATTCTCATTGAACTTGCAGATATGGTAGTTAGATTCATAAGTCAGACGTTTTCTTTCAGCAAAGAAATATTGTCTGCATTCATACAAGGCCACGTTAAACAGATTTTTACTCAAGCGAGTCAAAGCTACAAGAGCCTTAAACTCTTGCTTGCTAAGTCTTCTGAGTTGATTCTTTTGGGTGGCGTACATAATAACTTAATTCACTGTTTTTAACATATATAGCGAATTAGTTATCTTGTAAACCCTAGTTATCTTGCTATATGGATGTCGCTGCGCTCCTGTGGTTTTAGTGGTGCGCTTCTCCTCCCTCATAGAAAGAAGCTAGGGGTAGAAGAAGCGCACGTTAATTTGATGAGTATTAAAATTCTGCATCTTTCTGATATTCACATGGGGAGTGGCTTTTCTCACGGGAAGGTTAATCCTGAAACAGCGATAAATACTAGGCTGGAAGATTTTATTAAGACTTTAAGTATCTGTATAGACAGAGCTATTAGTGAACCAGCAGACTTAGTTTTGTTTGGGGGGGATGCTTTTCCTGATGCGACACCTGCTCCCTATATTCATGAGGCTTTTGCAAGTCAGTTTCGTCGTTTAGCAGATGCGAAAATTCCTACCATTCTATTAGTGGGGAATCACGATCAGCATTCTCAAGGTACTGGGGGTGCTAGTTTGTCGATTTATCGCACTTTGGTTGTACCAGGGTTTATTGTGGGAGACACCATTACAACTCACAGAATTACTACCGCTAATGGGGATATTCAAGTTATTACCCTCCCCTGGCTAAATCATTCCACTTTGTTAACTCGTCCTGAAACTGAAGGGCTATCTTTAGGGGAAGTTGGTCAGTTATTGTTAGAACGTCTGCAACCTGTAATAGAAGCAGAAATCCGTCGTCTCGATCCAGCAATTCCTACGGTGTTATTAGGACATTTGATGGCAGATCGAGCTAATTTGGGGGCAGAGAGATTTTTAGCAGTAGGAAAGGGCTTTACTATTCCTGTTTCTTTTCTGATTCGTCCTGAGTTAGATTATGTGGCGTTGGGTCATGTTCATAAACATCAAAACCTCAATCCAGCTAATAACCCTCCCATAATTTACCCAGGAAGTATTGAGCGTGTTGATTTTAGTGAGGAAAAAGAAGATAAGGGTTATGTAATGATCGCTCTGGTAAAAGGGGAGGTGCAATGGGAATTTTGTCCTTTACCTGTGCGGACTTTCTGTACTATTGAAGTAGATGTATCAGAAGCAGAAGAACCACAACAAAAAATCTTAGATGCGATCGCCAGTAAAAACATTAGCGATGCAGTAGTACGTCTCATCTATAAGTTGCGTTCTGAACAACTAGAACTTATTACTACCACAGCTTTAGACGAAGCTTTAAAATTGGCTCATAGCTATACAATTCGTCCAGAATTAGTTAGTCAGTTGGCGCGTCCCCGTCTTCCAGAGTTAGGCTTAGGGGATACTCTCGATCCTATAGACGCGCTGGAAGCTTATCTCAATAACAGGGAAGACCTTAAGGAGATTGCACCTGATATGTTAGAAGCTGCAAGGAAGTTGATAGAAGCTAGTTAATTATATTCTTTGTTTGGATTTTTAAGTTCATACAATCTTTTGATGAAAGCTTCTTTATTTGAGAATGTTTGTCCGATTAACAGTTCTGCGATCGCCTCTTCAATCTTGACTTTACTTGTTCCACCAAAAACACCAGAATTTTCAGCTTCTAATCCATTCCTTACTCGATCTGCATTTTCAGCAGAAGTTAAAAATTGATTCAATTCATCTAGAATTTCTTGATCTTTCTCAATTACGCTTACCCAAGCATTGAAAGGATTAAAAGGAACACCAAGATCGGGCAGAACTATCCCCTGGAAATGTTGGAGAAACTCCTCTTTTGATTCGTAATATTTCCTCTCTTTCAAATCTTTAAGGATGCGATCGCCTTCCCTATTACTAGGTAGTTTTAATATCCGCCTTAGTTCTGCATCGGAAATTCTATTCTTCATATGCCCCAGTAATATCATTTCCCTTTAAAGAAAGCTACAGATGACTGATGGGGAGACAAGGGAGACAAGGGAGACAAGGAGGACAAGGGAGATTAATGTGCAGCATATCTAAAGTGATT
>JAAUYJ010057967.1_pt1 | contig 23631 bp, 19 predicted proteins | sample 7278031 | NCBI WGS metagenome assembly JAAUYJ01 (sample SAMN14350222, study PRJNA611818) | marine sediment metagenome | isolation source: surface marine sediment (1.8m) | place: French Polynesia: Moorea | collected 2018-08 | reverse complement strand
TCCTGTCTCCTGTCTCCTGACTCCTACCCTCACCCATAAGACTTTTTCAGCAAACCCTAAATAGGAGACTTTAAACCTAATTTTCTAGTAAAAAAAAGTCGAAAAAAACAAAATGAAAATCGCTGTTTTATCTACTGACCCCACTCTTTATTCAACTAGAAAATTAGTAGAAGCTGGAGAAAAACGCGGTCACGAAGTTCAGGTTATTGATTACCTGCGCTGTTATATGAATATTACTTCGATGAAGCCTCAAGTTATTTACATGGGTAAACCTTTAGAAGGATTTGATGCTATTATTCCTCGCATTGGTGCTTCTCAAACATTTTATGGCACGGCTGTAGTTAGACAATTTGAAATGATGGGAGTTTTTACCGCAAATCCTTCTCAAGCTATTTCTCGGTCTCGCGATAAATTACGTTGTTTACAATTATTAGCTAGAGAAGGAATAGGATTACCTGTGACTGGTTTTGCTCATTCAACTAAAGATATTGATGGTTTAATTAATACTGTTGGTGGTGCTCCTTTGGTAATTAAATTATTAGAAGGAACTCAAGGAATAGGAGTAGTTTTAGCTGAAACTTATCAAGCTGCTAAGTCAGTTATTGAAGCTTTTCGTGGCTTGGATGCTAATATTTTAGTACAGGAATTTATTAAAGAAGCAGGTGGTGCAGATTTACGATGTTTTGTGGTAGGAGATAGAGTAATTGCTGCTATGAAAAGACAGGGAGCAGAGGGAGAATTTCGCTCAAATTTGCATCGAGGTGGTAAAGCAGAAAAAATTAAATTGAGTCCAGAAGAACGCTCAACTGCTACTCGTTCAGCTAAAGCAATGGGACTGAGAGTTGCTGGAGTAGATTTGTTACGTTCTAATCATGGTCCGGTGGTAATGGAGGTAAATTCTTCCCCTGGTTTAGAAGGAATAGAAACTGCTACAGGAGTAGATGTTTCTGGCAAAATAATAGAGTTTTTAGAAAAGAATGCAGAAAAAGGTAAAGTACGCGATCGCATTGAAGGATAAGGTTTAAGTTTTTGTTTTTGTTATTTATAGCTAATTACTAATCACGAACTAAATTAGGGATTAGTAATTAGCTATTTGTATTGCTATTGGAGGAAAAATTATCATCATACCAATTTAAAAAAAGAATGTTACGAATGGTAAGGGCGATAAAAAGACTTTTAATAAGATGTCCCTTTGGCAAAAAAGATTATTTACGACCTAAAACATGGTATTAAAGGAATTCCCCTACGACTCCTGACTCCTAAAAAATCCCCTATTCATTTGTAGCAAACATTTATCAAAATGGTATAAATTCTCTGCTTCAATATCTTTAGAATAAATATACTAAATTTTTGACAATCACTACACAGAGTATGATATGGGTGCTAGATTGAAAATCAATACATTATATTTTTCCATTCTTATTTTTAAATATGATTAAAAAGTATCAAAAAAACATCCTCATACGACTGAAAAGTATTCTTTTATGATTAGCATTTCCATTTTGGGTAGCAGCTTGACGCAGTTTCTAAGCATCAAAAACAGAGTTATCAATAGAGTCAATTTATACTGTGCGTCTTCCTCTTGAGGAACGACAAAGACAAAAAAAATAATCGTTTTTTGCAGTTTATTCGTAAGTATAAAATTTTGGAAATTTTGATATTTTATGTTTTTTTTTACATCAGTTGGGTCTTTTATCTTATGGTTACACCCTCTTTTTTTTATTGCCAATTAATGACAGATTTAAAATTTATGAATTTCAACTTCCTAGCTTTATGGGAAGTGCCCCAGTACGACCAAAGGAACTGTTACTTTTTAGTTTTTTCTATTTTCAGCCTCGACTATTAGATGGTTGGGTTGCTGCACAAATAGAATCAGTAACAGCGGAATTTAATAATATTGAAATAGTAGGCGATCGCTCTACTTATATACCAGTTCCTGTAATTTTAGATGGTCAAAATCTAGCTAATATTTGTAGTCAGAATTTACAGTCTTTATTTGCTAAAGAAAGGGCTTGTTTGTTAATTTACGGCGAAGGTAGTTCTGGCAAAACTAGCCTGGCTTTTCAGATTGCTAAATTGGCAATGAATACTGACAAAAATCAACGCTTATGTCAACATTAAATGTTGCCTATTTTAATCGAGAATGAACTGAAAGTTAATCCTAGTAGTAAAACTGTAGATACAAAACAAGTATTACTAGAAAATCTCCGTAGCAAACTGCAAGATTTAAGCAAAAAAGCTCAACCTATTTCCGATAAATTTTTACTGCAATTAATCAAACATAGACGGATTTTAGTAATTTTAGATAATCTTTCAGAAATGAGTGAATTAACTCGTCAACAAATAGAAGTAGAATCGGCAGATTTTAACGCTTTAATTATTACATCCAGAACCGAAAAAAGTATTAACCGTATTTGTTAACTCTACAATTACACCCTTGCGGATTACTGGGAATAGATTATCATCTTTTATGGAAGCTTATTTAACTCAATTGGGTAAAAGACAATTATTTACTGACCAAGAGTTTTTTTCTGGCTGCATTCTACTATCAAAAATGGTTGGTAAAAGAGATATTACTATTCTCCTGGCTAAATTATTTGCAGAACAGATAGTTTTAGCAAAAGTAGCAAATATCAATCAAGTAAATCAAGTAAGTTTGCCTACAAATATTCCAGATTTAATATTTTCATATCTCAATGAAATTAACCGATATTTAGGTGAGAAAAAATTCAGTGATACTATGGTTCATCAAGATGCAGAGACGGTAGGTTGGGAATGTCTTAAACTCAGATATAAACCTGGAACTACTAAGATAAAAGATACACTCATATTTCTGTCTACTGTAAATGATAAAGAAGCAGAATTACGCCTGAAATATTTAGAAGAAAAACTGCATTTAATTCAAACAGTAGGAGCTGCCACAGAAGAGATTAAATTTAATCTCAATCCAGTAGCTAAGTATTTAGCCGGGTTGTATTTGGTAGAAATTTATGGCAAAGATGAAGATAAGTGGCTAGATTTTTTGTTGGGAGCAAAAACTCAACATCTTCAACCAGAAATTAGCGGATTTTTTCTGGCAGTTAGAGATTGTTATCTAGTTAAGATTCCTGAAGCTTAAGATACAGATTTTCTGCCAAAAGAATTAGGCGATCGCTCTGATTATAGCAATTCTATTTAATTTCATACCATCTTCAGTTAATTTATTATTATTAACTCTCACCAAGCTAACATCTCAGGAAACAATACTTTCACTCTCAAAAAATTTTTGCCAAAAATTAAGTAAAATGCTATTATCAGTTAACAATGTCAAGATAACCATAAAAAAACATAAAATATATTTCATTAATTGATAATTGATAATGGATAATTAATAATTACCTCTGGTTAAAGCCGTTACGGAATTGAATATCAGGAAATATTATTTCTTTTTTTTCCCTTAAAAGGGGAGGCTTTCAACCATAATTATTTCCCGAGTTAATAATTAATAATTAATAATTTGGTAAATAATTAATTATAACTGCAAAATTCAAATATCAGTTGTTAGATTCATAATTTAAACAAAATAAGGAGATTTTACCAACTAAATTATAACTGATAGTAAGCATTCAGCAACAAGCAAATACAGTCCTCTATTAGGCAGAACAAATACCTCTGTTAAAAGCAAGTAAATCTAATAATTTTCATTAGAAATAAACGCGGTTTATATTAGAAGTATGAAGGCTAAAAAAGCTGAGTGCTGATAGCTGAATGCTGAAAACTTATCTCTCTACAAATTACCATTAATTTTTTTATCCATAATTTAATAAAAAATGATCGAAATTAGTGGATTAATAATTCCTCCAGCACAGAGAAAACGCATAGAAATACCTGTAGCACGTCTACCCACTCAAACTTTAATTACTTTACCAGTTACAGTCATAAATGGCAGCCATGAAGGACCGATACTTTGGTTAAGTGCTGCGATTCATGGCGATGAAATTAACGGAGTAGAAATTATCCGTCAAGTATTACAAAAAATTTCTCCATCCTTCTTAAAAGGTACAATAATTGCTGTACCAATTGTGAATATATTTGGCTTCATCGAACAATCACGTTACTTACCAGATCGTCGCGACTTAAATCGTTCCTTTCCTGGTTCAAAAAGAGGCTCCCTCGGCAGTCGTTTAGCCAACTTATTCATGGAAGAAATTGTTAGTAAATCTACCCACGGTATAGACTTACATACCGCCTCAGACCATCGCAAAAATTTACCACAAATTCGTGCGAACCTCCATGACAGTCGAACTTATGAATGTGCAAAAGCATTTGCAGCGCCAGTAATAATTCATTCCCAAACTAGAGATGGTTCCCTGCGCGAAGCAGCCACAAAACGTGGCATTCCTGTATTATTGTACGAAGCTGGGGAAGCTTTGCGGTTTGATAACAATGCCATCAAAATAGGAGTAGATGGCATTCTACGGGTGATGGCAGCTTTAAAAATGTACCCATTAGAGACTTACATAGAAATGCAGCCAGTTGTACAAGTTAATGAAACTAGGTGGGTACGAGCTTCTCGGAGTGGAATTTTGCGACTGTATGTGGAACTGGGTCAGAAAGTTACCAAGAAGCAGGTATTAGGTGTAATTTCAGATGCTTTCGGAGAAACAAATACTACTGTTAATGCTCCCTGTGGGGGAATGGTTATTGGTAGTTTACAAAATCCTTTAGTAAATCAAGGAGATGCGATCGTTCATATTGCAATTATAGAGAATTTATGATTAGTTAATGAATCAGAGTGATATTACAGCGCTTTTCGCTCTTGATGAAGCACCGGAGCCATAAACAAAACCCTGTAGGGACCTTGCATGCAACGTCCTTACTGTGGTCTACCGTGCAGGAAAACGGCTGTAAGATAGTAGGTTAAGAAAAGGGGAGTGTGAGAAGTGTGGGAGCAAATATCAAATAGGATTCAATTGTTAATTATTCATTATTTGGTAAAAAATACTCGCTTGCTCCAGAAAATTAGCAACAATAATTTCCTACTGACTAATAACTACTGAATACTTTCTCTTTATACTATACGCTTTGAAGTGCGGAATGTGATTTTGATAATTAGCTCAAAAAGCAGGCAATTCTATTTTTGAGTTTGTTGAGTTTGCAATACTAACCTAACAAACTTACTCATAACTTTTACATACTCCTCACCCGCGACTTCTAATAGATCAATATGACCCGCCCCATCAACCCAAAAAGAAAGTTTTGGTTGATTAGCTGCACCAAAAAGTTGTTGCCCGTGGGAAAATGGAACTACTAAGTCAGCATTTCCATGTATTACCAAAACAGGGCAATTAACATTTTTAATCTTGTCAATATTAGGAAACTTGTCAAAGGGATAAATTGGAATGCGTGTCACTACCCGAAACGTGGTCGTAAATGAACTTTCTATTACTAAACCAGCTACAGGTTGACGGGATGCCAAATCTACAGAAGGCCCGCCACCCACTGAACGTCCATAAACAATAATTTGATTTGCAGGTATCCCCAACTTTTGGGTCAAGTATTCATAAGCACTATTAATATCTTGGTAAGCCCCCTTAACTGAGGGACTACCTTCACTTGTCCCATAACCCTGATAATCATAAGCAAATATACTAAACCCAATATCCCGCAAATCTTTTAACCTGGGCAAAATTTCTCCCAAGTCTTCAGCATTACCGTGACTGTAGAGAATTGTATACCGGGCTTCGGAGTTAGGTAGATATAGACCAGTAATTTTAACAGTATCATTAGACCGAAGCTTGATAAATTGTCCGTTTTCCTCATAGCTGGATGGACGAGGTAAAAAAATTAGTCGGTCTGAGAAGAAAAAAGCCCACACACCAACAAGCACATAAATTATTAGAGTTGAGCGAATTAATCTAACAATAGAAAATTTCCCTACTAGTAGTTTTATAATATTTTTCTTGTCCATATAACTGGGTATTTACCTTCATTATTCTTTAAGGAATAATTTGTAACGCAGTCTTCTATTGGCTGTCAGAATTTATAATATTGTATTGAGGAATTGAAATGACACTAGAATTTCCAGCAGACCTTAAGTACCTTGAATCCCACGAATATGTAAGAATGGATGGTGAGATTGCTACTATCGGTATCAGTGCCTATGCCATTGAGCAGTTGGGAGATATTGTATTTCTGGAACTCCCAGAGGTGGGTGACTTAGTTGAAAAAGAAGAGTCTTGTGGCAGTGTAGAGTCTGTGAAAGCTGTTGAAGACCTGAAAGCTCCCGTTACTGGTACAGTTATTGACCGCAATGAAGAAATATTACAAAGTCCAGAGCATTTATCAGAAGAAGACCCTTATATAGAGGGTTGGTTACTTAAGGTGCGGGTAAAAGACCCAGATGAACTAGGTGATGTTTTATCCTCAGATGAATATCGAGAGATGGTAGAAGGAGAAGTATAGGTACGAAGTTTTCTGTTTTTATTACTTTTAATCATTTCTGGTTAATTCAGTAATTTTCTGATAATTTAAAATATTTTCTCCTAGTAGCCTTAACTACCTTATCTTCTCTACTGAAGTTATCCAATTTGATGTTATTTTCTACCCGGTAGGGATTTGTTTAGACCCAACCGGGATTTGTTTTTTTAGTTAATTTCCTCTGGGGTGGATTGGCATATATATTCTGAGTATATATGGCGCTTTTATGCCCGGAATCGGATGATTTAAGGGCGATATGATATAATAGAAATATAGAAAAAAAATCGGCGTTGGATAACTAAAATGAAAAAATATATACTGTTCGGCTTAACTATCTTTTTAACAACTTTAATACCTATACAAGTAGTAGCACAAGCTGAAGAATGGGATGCTCAAAAAATTGCTCAAATGGTAGGTGCCATGAGTTGGTGTACAAATAATGCTGCTAAAAACACCTCAGAAGCATCCGTTTATCAGTCTGCTAGACGTGCTGGAACTATGGCTCTTCAAAAAGCTATTACTAATGGCGAAATCGAAACTAATACAGGTCTGAATATTTTAAAACAAGTTGAAACAGAGGGTAAGTATTCTGACAAAAAACTCGACCAAGAACTTTGTCAAGAAATCTGGCAAAGTGTCAACGAAAGCTCAATATTCAAAAACTAAACTTGAGTAGATTACTACTTTCTATTTGTGTATTTGTCTGAATTAATTAGAAAGAATATTTTGTATAAATTCTCAGCGATCGCTAAGGGCATTTTTTATTAGAAACTTTTCCATCTGGCAAAATTGTTTTACACAAATTAGCAAATAACAACGTCGTTTTATTATCCAGTTTAGCACCACTAAGATTTGCATTAGTTAAGTTAGCTTCACTTAAATCTGCACCGCGCAAATCTGCATTTTTCAAATTCACAAAACTGAGATTTGCTTGATTTAAGTTGGCATTCTTTAGTCTAGCGCCTACTAATGTTGCATAACTTAAATCTGTACCCATAAATTCAGAATTGTTCATATTAGCATAATTAAAATTAGCTCCACTCAAGTTAGCTCTTCTCAAATTAGCACCAACTAATTGAGCATTTTCTAAGGTTAACTTTGCCAAAGAAACTGTACGCTCGCAATTTCCTCCTTGGCATTTTATTAACTTAGTATCATACAAAAATTGCACTAATAATCCTTTCAGTATTTTATTATCTTCTAAACGAATTGACACGGCTAATGTATTTGCCCTAATTAAATCCAAATAATCGAAATTATCAATATCATTATTATTAATATCTGGTCGTGTCGCCAAAATTTCTCTGATTTCCTTTAAGTAATTTTCCCATATTTGTTCGTGGAGCCGTTTATCAGAAATTTTTTCTTGAATTTGTTCGAGGTCGTAGGTAATCAAACTAGCAATTAAGCCAATAAAAATCGGCAGAAATATTTTCTCAAATACTTCCCAAGGTTCTTTTTTTGCAACAGAAGACAACAGATTATTAAAATAAACAATTGGATTACCTGTTTCTTGCCGCATAGTAATCGGGTTTAACTCTTTTTCCCGGACAATAGCAAAGACAAAAATCAGGAAAAATATCAAAGTAATCCCTACCGTATATCTAAACAAAGGCAAATTATTAATTTGCTCCATCAGATATTCCCAGTTGAAAAAATCTTCCCTAGACTCATCATTAAAAATTTCTACTTGAGCATAATTAACATCATCATCTACTGATTGAGAGTCACCTAATTGAGCTACAGCAAATGGTAAAGATAAAGCACTCAAAACTCCCAAACCCACAACAATAAATTTTCTTTTCATAGCAAAAAAAGTACAATTATTTCAATAGTAAACTCCGTAAAAATACCTTCATATTGATATTTTCAGATTCCGTATTTTCCGATGTAAATATCTAATATATGTTTTATTGTCTGTAATTTTATAGCAAGCTCTAAGTGTATCTTTACCGGGAAGTAAATTTTTGAGGCACGAGTCGTCTGTAGAGATAGGAAATACAACCAAAAGATGGAAAAACATTCTAATACACCCCATCACCCGATCTCCCCATCACACCCTCTATTTTTCAATAGACCCCAAATGGGTTCTATAGGCACCTTTCGCTCTTGATGAACCACATCGCCATCAACAAAACCCTGTAGAAAAGTTGTATGCAACGTCCCTACTGTGGTCTACCGAAATTAAAACCGCTGTCAAGTGAGCTTTTATGCTTTTGTTTTTTAAAATGTGACTTTTGAATCTTCAAGTTTCTAACATCAAATCGTGAAATTTTGTTAAAACTTAATCAGAAGTTAATTTAACAGAACAAAAAAGTGGTAGCAATTTATAAATCAGATACAGAGTCCCATCCTCAGCAACAACTCCAAAACAACGGCCAAAAGTCCACAAAGTTTTCCCAAAGACACATTGGCCCTAGCCTCGATGAAATCAAACAAATGCTGGCAACATTAGGCATTTCCTCCCTGGAGCAGCTAATTGAAAAAACAGTTCCCCAAGCAATACGATACCAGCAACCCCTAAACCTACCAAAACCGCTGAGTGAAAGTGCTGCTCTTGCCCAACTTAAACAAATAGCCTCTAAAAATCAGGTATTTCGCTCCTTCATTGGTATGGGTTACTATGACTGCATCACTCCACCAGTCATTCTCCGTAATATTCTCGAAAACCCTGGTTGGTATACCGCTTACACTCCTTATCAAGCAGAAATAGCCCAAGGGCGACTAGAAGCATTGCTCAATTTCCAGACAATGGTTATTGACTTAACTGGTTTAGAAATAGCCAACGCTTCCCTACTCGACGAAGCTACCGCAGCAGCAGAAGCTATGACCATGAGTTATGGTCTCTGCAAAAATAAGGCAGAAACATTCTTTGTCTCCTCGGACTGCCATCCTCAGAATATTGAAGTCGTGCAAACTAGGGCAAAACCATTAGGAATAGAAGTAATAGTCGGTGACTTTCGCACCTTCAATTTTGACAAACCAATATTCGGCGCACTGCTCCAATATCCTGCCACCGATGGTGCAATTTATGACTACCGCGAATTTGTCGAAAAAGTTCACGAAGTCGGAGGTTTAGTCACCGTTGCTGCTGACTTACTCAGTCTAACTTTGTTAACACCTCCTGGAGAATTTAGCGCTGATATCGCGGTTGGTAATACTCAACGTTTTGGCGTTTCTCTAGGATATGGCGGCCCCCATGCTGCTTACTTTGCGACTAGGGAAGCTTATAAACGACAAACTCCTGGGCGTATTGTTGGAGTTTCGCAAGATGCTAACGGCAACCGGGCGTTACGGTTGGCATTGCAAACAAGGGAACAGCATATTCGGCGGGAAAAAGCAACCAGTAATATTTGTACTGCTCAAGTTTTGCTGGCAGTTATGGCGAGTATGTATGCAGTTTATCACGGCCCGGATGGTTTGAAACAAATTGCCGAAAATATCCACAATTTGACTTTGAAACTGGCAGCAGGTTTACAAAAACTTGGTTATAGAATTGGTGCTGAACCATTTTTTGATACTATTCGGGTAGAAGTGGGTGCGGAGTCTCCCGTGAAAACTGCTAAAGAAATTATTGATGCTGCTGAAAATCTAGGTATTAATCTCCGAACTATTGATAAGCAAACAGTTGGCATTTCTCTAGATGAAACCACTACTAATATAGATGTGCAAAACCTCTGGCAAATTTTTGCGAGTGGGGAAAACTTACCCGACATAGAAAACGAAAACATTTCCCCCCAGGGGGGTCAGGGGGGATTGTATCGCACCAGCAATTATTTAACTCACCCAGTATTTAACCGCTATCATTCCGAAACAGAATTATTGCGCTACCTGCACCGCTTACAGACAAAAGATTTATCCCTGACAACATCAATGATTCCGTTAGGTTCATGTACAATGAAACTTAACGCCACAGCAGAAATGTTACCTGTAACCTGGCCAGAATTTGCCAAAATTCACCCATTCGCCCCCACTGCTCAAACCCAGGGTTATCAAATCATGTTTCAGCAACTGGAGTCATGGTTAGCAGAAATCACAGGTTTTGCAGCCATTTCTCTGCAACCAAATGCAGGCTCCCAGGGCGAATATACAGGTTTGTTAGTAATACGCCAATATCACGATCGCCGAGGCGAACCACATCGGAATATTTGTTTGATTCCTGAATCTGCTCACGGTACAAATCCTGCTTCAGCAGTAATGAGTGGGTTAAAAGTGGTTGTTGTCAAATGCGATAAACAAGGAAATATAGATATTACAGATTTGCGGGCGAAAGCAGAAAAACACAAAGCAAATTTAGCTGCAATTATGATTACCTACCCTTCTACCCACGGCGTTTTTGAAGAAGAAATTACCGAAATTTGTGAAATCATCCATGCTAACGGTGGGCAAGTTTATATGGATGGGGCGAATATGAATGCTCAAGTGGGATTATGTCGCCCAGCGGAAATAGGCGCAGATGTTTGTCATTTGAATTTGCACAAGACTTTCTGTATTCCTCACGGTGGTGGCGGACCGGGAATGGGTCCGATAGGCGTTAAATCTCATTTGGCAGAATTTTTACCCGGACATTCTGTTATCAGTATTGGTGGGGAAAATTCTAGTGGGGCGGTGTCCGCTGCTCCTTGGGGAAGTGCGAGTATTCTGTCAATTTCTTGGATGTATATTGCGATGATGGGTGCGGACGGTTTGACCGAAGCAACGAAAGTAGCAATTTTGAATGCTAATTATATTGCTCAACGGTTGGGGAATAATTATCCGGTTTTGTATCAGGGTAAGCATGGGTTGATTGCTCACGAGTGCATATTGGATTTACGCCCGTTGAAAAAGTCGGCTGGTATTGAAGTAGATGATATTGCCAAACGTTTGATGGATTATGGGTTTCACGCCCCCACTGTTTCTTGGCCGGTTGCAGGTACAATTATGGTGGAGCCGACGGAAAGTGAATCTAAGGAGGAGTTAGACCGTTTTTGTGACGCGATGATTTCGATCCGTCAGGAAATAGAAGAAATTGAAAACGGGAAAGCAGATGCAGAGAATAATTTATTGAAAAATGCACCCCATACTGCTGAAAGTTTGATGGTTGATGAGTGGAAGCATGGATATTCTCGACAACGTGCTGCTTATCCGGCACCCTGGACGCGGGAACATAAGTTTTGGCCGACAGTCGGGCGAGTTGATAATGCTTTTGGCGACAGAAATTTTGTTTGTTCTTGTTTGCCAATAGAAGCTTATAGTTAAATCAAGTAACGAGGGAGGAGTAGGGACGTTGCATGCAACGTCCCTACGAGGTTGGGGAAAGATTGTTTATTACAGTGATTTAATGAGACGTGATATTAGGTAGTTAGGAGTTCTATCAAATCCGGTAGCAGAGTTTTACCGTTAATATTTGTACCTCATTTTAGCGCTCGCCATCGCCATATTTGATATTTCCTAATTTTCTGGTAAATTTCTTGGCGGAATTTCTCGACCTTGATAAAACTGTTTTTCTAGTTTGTTTAACCCTAACCAAGAAATAACTCCTAGAGGTAAACTTAAAATGAAAAATGTCATGCCAATTATATTAGGATGCTGCCAAATTAAGAGTAATAAAAGGATAACTGCCGACATAATTGAAGTAGCAAGTATTATCCCCACTTTTATTCGTTGTAAATTTCTTAAAGCAGTGCGACAACTACTACATTTTTTCGTATGAGAATGATATCTATCTAATAATATTTCTGAATCAAGAGCAGAACTTAAACTTGCATTAGGAAATAATTGAGCATTATATTTATTCACCCAAGAACGTAATTCAAATACAAATAAATCTGCTTTTGTCGGTAAATAAAAAGCTTTGGAAAAATTAGCACTACCACCCTTCATTTCTAAATATCGTTCTTGATGATGTAAAAATATTTGGTCATCTTCCAATACTCCATTTTGGCCGATATGAGAATACCAACGTGGGGTTAATTTAATAAAAAATTTCGGCAATGGAGAAGAAAATTCAAAAGGAAAACGAGCAAATAAACGACATTCTCCTTGACGAATAGGTGTCGCATATACAACAGTTAATGTACGACCAAATTGTTTAGAAGTCAGATCGTGCCACATCATTGCAGGAGCAATAAAAATAGTTTCTTGTCTTCCCAAAGTTCCTTTTCTCGGACCTTCTTCCCAGACTCCTTTAAAACCCCATTTTCCAGATTCTACTACTTATAATTGTACCGGACTAACATTAGCGCGGTTTCCCACACTACGATGATGAGTATAAGGAATATGACTAGAATCTAAAACATTTTCCATTAATGTTAAAGCATCATAAGGTAAATCTCGAAAAGTATTTAAACAAATCCAATCATCAGAATTTTTATCTAAAACATCAACTGTCGGAATAGGTGTTTCAGCAGCATTTTCTACTTTTCCGGCATAGACAAATAAAAGACCTTGACAAACTTTTGTAGGCAAATATTTAACTTTTGCTCGTGATGATTTTTCTGCCTCTCCTCCTGCAATTTGTTGAGGAATAATTTCACAGTTTCCCATACCTGAAAATGCCCAACCATGATAGGGGCATTCTCAACATCCAGCTTCATTAATTCTACCTTGAGAAAGGGGTGCTAAACGATGGGGACATTGGTCTTCAAATACGCGCCATTGATGGTTTTTTTCTTCCCACCAAATCACAATATCTCGTTCTAACAATGTAAATTTTGTCGGTTTAGTTTTGTCTAGGTCTTCTACATAATGAACTGGATACCAAACCTCTTGCCAATCAAAAGATTCTGGGTCTGTTCCACCAGCACTTAAAGGGGTATTCTGGGAATTTTTTACAGCGTTAGTAATCATTAAATTAAGGCTAAATATGGCAATTATCAATGATATTATGTAATAATATCTAAATCAAATAAATGTTAACAATAAATCAGGAGAAATAAAAATCTACAAAACAATGACTCAAACATATCATCCTCGACAAAAGCAACTTCAATCTTTAGTAGGAAAATTATCTATACCCAATCAAACTGCAATAAAATGGAATTTACTAGACTTGGCTTTAACCCACTCTACCGTATCATCAAAAAATAACTATGAACAACTAGAATTTGTAGGAGATGCAGTAGTGCGACTAGCAGCAGCCGAATTGCTGTTTGAAAAATATTCTGATTTTGCAGTGGGAGAATTTGCAGCCATTCGTTCCATATTAGTTAGCGATCGCTCCCTAGCACAAATAGCAAATAGTTATGGCTGGAGTCGCTATCTCCTCGTGTCAAAAAGTGCTGCAGGAGATAAAGCAGGAGAAGAGTCACGACTGGCAGATTCTTTTGAAGCTGTTTTAGCAGCTCTTTATTTAAGCAGCAATAGCTTAGAGTTAATTCGCCCCTGGTTAGACACCCACTTTCAAAAATTGATAATAGAAATTCGTAGCGATCCTGCCCGCCAAAATTATAAAGCGGCTCTTCAAGAATGGACTCAAGGTCATTATAAAACACTGCCAAATTACAAAGTTGAGCAAGCAAATCAAGTTCACGGCGATCGTGAACGTTTTCATGCAGAAGTTTGGTTTCAAGGTCAGCAATTAGGAGATGGTAAAGGGCCATCAATTAAAGCTGCTGAACAAGCTGCAGCCAAATCTGCTTTAGACAAATTGAAAACTAAAAACATTGATTAAAAAAGGCAGAATACAGAATGTATTAGTTATCTAGAATAGCAGCTATGCTGTTGGCTCTGAATTCCGTAGGAAAGGGAAAATTCCATGGGGATTCCAACCCCAAACAATTTTGATCGCCGCAAGTGACGGTGGGGTATTAAACCCACCAAAAAATAGCAGGATAAATTAACTAGAAAACTTTGGTATTAGACATCGGTATCTAGATTATGATAGGCTGAAACCACCAATAAATCAACAAATATATATTTAAGCTGATGACAATAGGAATAGCAGTATTTGGCGCAGGTCGTTGGGGAGTTCACCTAATTCGGAACTTCCTAAATCATCCTCAATGTAAACTAGTCGCAGTTGTAGACCCCCACCCAGAACAGTTACAAGCAGTTAAAACCCGATTTCAACTGGAAAATAATGTAATTTTAGCACAAGATTGGTCACAGGGGTTAGAATTATCAGAAATAGATGCAGTAGCGATCGCTACTCCAGCCTCCACTCACTATCAAGTTATTAGTGCTGCTCTGAAAAAAGGTTATCATGTTTTTGCCGAAAAACCTCTTACCCTAACATATTCAGAATCAATTGAATTATGTCAACTAGCCGAAAAACAACAACGTCAACTTTTCGTTGACCACACTTACTTATTCCATCCTGCTGTGCGAACAGGTAAAAATATATTATCCCAAGGAAAGTTAGGAGATTTAAGATATGGCTATGCTACCCGCACTCATCTTGAACCCGTGCGCCCTGACGTTGATTCTCTCTGGGATTTAGCAATTCACGATATTTGTATTCTGAATAGTTGGCTACAGGAAACACCTGTAGAGGTGCAAGCAAATGGTACAGTTTGGCTGCCCCAAAATCCTCCCCAGTCAGACCTAGTGACGGCAAAACTGATTTATCCTAGTGGGTTTAAAGCATTTTTACACCTGTGTTGGCTTAACCCCGACAAACAACGTCGCTTAGGAGTTGTCGGTAGTCAGGGTACGCTCATTTTTGATGAAATGTCTAAAGATGCTCCCTTAGTTTTGCAACACGGTCATTTAGAATATATTGATGAACGTTGGAAAGCAGCAGATGTGAGTCGGGAAGTTTTACCCATAGAAAAAGCGGAACCTTTAGCTGAAGTTTGCGCTGAATTTTTAGATTCTATTGATAATAATATTCCTTCAAAAATTTCTGCGGGTAACGTGGGAGCTGAATTAGTAAAAGTTCTTTGTGCTTTGGATGAGTCTCTTCACCAAGCAGGAAAATTAATCCGATGCGACAAATCTTAGAATTTCAAATAAAATTTCAAATTTTTCATACTTCCAATTTTTAATACAAATTAAAAATTGGAAGTTGCGTTTTAGCGCAAAGAATTGATTTATTACGCTAAATTGCAACTTCCAAAATCCTAAACATTTGCCCTTAAAATATCTAATATAATAGAAAAAAATCCTGTGTTCATTAAATGAACTAACAAAAATATGAAATATTTTGGATACAAAAAAATAGACTGATAACGGAATTTTTTTTATTATTTATTCCTTCTTAAAACCATGAATAATTTTCCTAATTTTTCCGAAAACGGTTATCAAATAATTGACGAACTTGGATATAATAACGTCGGCGGTAGAGTCACTTATTTAGGCAAAAAAAATAACAGTCAAACACAAGTTGTCATCAAACAATTTCAGTTTGCGAAAATGGGAGCAACTTGGGCTGAATATGACGCCTACGAACAAGAAATTGCCATGCTGCAACATCTACAACATCCTGGTATTCCTCGCTATCTTGACTCGTTTCAAACGTCTGACGGCTTTTGTATGGTGCAAGAATATATTGATGCTCCATCTTTAGCAATACCCAGGAGTTGGACTCCCCAACAACTGAAACAAATCGCGATCGCAACCCTCAATATTTTGGTCTATCTCCAATCCCTCAACCCACCTATCATCCATCGCGACATCAAACCAGAAAATATTTTGGCAGATGAAGAGCTAAATGTTTATCTTGTAGATTTTGGTTTTGCTCGCAGGGGTGGAGGAAAAATTGCTGCTAGCAGCGTTGTCAAGGGGACAATGGGATTTATGCCACCAGAACAACTGTTTAACCGTCAACTTACCTTTGCGTCTGACCTCTATGGTTTGGGTGCAACTTTAATTTGTTTGCTGACGGGAACAACATCTGGCAATATTGGTAATTTAATTGATGCAGACTATCAGATTCAATTTCGACATTTACTACCCCCACTCAAACGCGGTTGGATAAACTGGTTGGAAAAAATGACCGCACCAAACCTGCGAGACCGCTATCATAGTGCTGCTGAAGCTTTAGCTACACTTAAACCTATTGATGTCGAACGCTTACCAAAAGTTAGACTTAGTAGCGATCGCCTAGAATTTACCGCTACAGAATTTGCCCAACAAATCACAGAAATTATCCGCATAACTAACCCTATTCCCGATACAATTTTATCCGGTCGGTGGGAAGTTGCGCCTCATATTTCCGACCCTCCTCATACTCCCTACGACCACAGTTGGATTTCTTTTTCTCCTCAGAAATTTGAAGGTAATCAAATAGAATGTAAAATTACTGTAGATACTAGCAATTTATTAGCCAAAAAAACTTATCAAAGGGAACTTTATTTACGGGTAAATTCCGATCCATATCTACAGATAATTCCTGTTGAAATTCACACTGCTACTTTGCCAAATGTTGACAATAACATTCTTAATTTTTTAGGTTTGGGAATGAGTGGAATATTTTTTGGTATATGTTTATCTGGTTTAGTATTATTTCCTGGATTTATTTTTATTGGTACTATGAATCTGTTCGTCGCACCATCAGCTAAACATTCTCTGTTTTCTCTACAGACAGTTTTTATTCTTTTTGTCGCTAACTTTTTTGCCCGTGAAGCAAGTAAAATTAAACCAGAAATGAAACCTATATTTTTGATATCTGAGTTAGTGATGACTTTATTGGTTAGTGGTTTACTGATGTTAAAATATTTTATTTTTTACCTAAACGCCGACTTCACAGTTTTGTTAAATTGGAAATTTATTGTCGTAGCGATCGTCACGATTTGTCCGATTGTGATTATTTGCTATCTTTTAACAAAGGAAATGCTTTCTTATCGGCAAAAAGTTAAGTTAGTAGCTAACTACCGTCAGCGAAAAAATTCTCTAATTAAATCTTAAAATTGGGAAATACAGCAATCCTTTTTGAGTAATATTTTTGTCGTAGGGGCGATTCGCGAATCGCCCCTAAAGAAGTCAAATTTTTCAAGGTTTTCAGCTTGCATTAACTATTATAAAACTTGTTACAACTAATTTAGGATTGCTAGAATTAACAATTTAACTACTATCTATTAGCAAGCACTTCAGGTAATCTGTGGTTAAAAACTAACATCGTTAGAAAATTGGATAGTTGACTAGATAAAATTATCTATATAAATTACCATTTATCTAAAACCAACGACCTACAACCTCATATATAATCCTGGTAATTAGTTATCGTATCGTACTCGGAGTCAGGAGACACGGAGACGCACCATACGCACCAGACGCGGAGAAAGAAAGGATTTGAATAGCATGATTTTTTAAATTCATATTCAATATAACATTTTTATTAACACGAAGTAATCAGTGCGATTACTCTATAACTGGATTTTATATCAAACCTAAAACTCAACCAATATAACTATGAAAAATTACCCAGACTTTTCCAACTATGGCTATCAAATAAATCGCGAACTCGGACATAATCGCGCTGGTGGAAGAGTGACCTATCTTGCCACAGAAATTAATACCCAAAAACCCGTAGTTATCAAACAATTTCAGTTTGCTACAAGAGGAGCCGTTTGGTCAGAATATCAAGCCTACGAACAAGAAATTAATTTATTAAAACGACTCAATTTTCCTAACATTCCTCGTTATTTAGATTCCTTTCAAACAGGGGCTGGTTTTTGTATGGTGCAAGAATATAAAAAAGCTCCCTCTTTAGCCACAAAAAAAGAATTGCATCCCCAACAAATCAAACAAATAGCTATTTCTGTATTGGAAATTTTAAAATATCTGCAAAAGCAAATACCCCCAATTATTCACCGGGATTTAAAACCAGAAAATATTTTAGTAGATAGACAAATGAATGTTACTTTAGTAGACTTTGGTTTTGCTCGGATTGGTGGTGGAGAAGTGGCTGTTAGTAGTGTGGTAAAAGGTACTTTAGGTTTTATGCCACCAGAACAAATGTTTAATCGGGAACTGACATTTGCATCAGATTTATACAGTTTGGGAGCTACTTTAATTTGTCTTTTAACTAACACAAATTCTCTAGAAGTAGGAAAGTTAATAGATGAAACAGGCTCTCTGAAGTTTCGTTCAAAATTACCCCATTTAAGTGAGGAATTTCTCAACTGGTTAGAAAAAATGGTCGCTCCGCGCTATCAAGACCGTTTTTCCTCAGCAGAAGTAGCTTTAGATGCTTTAATTCCTATCAATATTTTACCTATAACTGAAGCAAATAAACTTTTACAAAATAGTTGGCTAAGAGCAGGAGTAATGGCAGGAGTAATGGCAGGAGTTGTTGCTTTATTAGTGCCATTAACTATGCAACTATTTTTCCGCAAACCAAATTTTCAAACGGAACTTATTGTGGCTACAGACGTTACAACTTTAGCAAATGTCGATACTGTGAAAATGAATCAAGGGATGGTTTATTTCTTGGTTAAATTATCTGAAATTCCGGAAAATAATCAAAATTATCGGGGAACTTGTCAACTATTTGATGGGGTTGGCGCTCTGGTTGCTGTAGGTCAATCAACCCTCAAAAATACCTCTGGAAAAATCGAGGCATGGTGTGGATATGACTTTAGTAAAAGTAGCGATCGCTCAGGAATCTGGCGGTTTAAATTCTTTGTTAATGACAAACAAATATTAGAAAGAGAACTAACGGTTTCTTCGTCGCTCTAGTTCTATTAGATTGTAAAAATCCACTTCTGAAAAGCCTGCCGGACATTCAATTTTTGTTAGTGGTGTAGTAGGAAAGTCGATAGGAAATAGGAGAGTCTGTGTTTCACTATGGCAGATGGAAGTTTCGAGTTTTTTATTCATAATAAATATATATCCTATAAAAGTTTTGCTCTGGTATAAACCAGACACATTTTGTTTGGGAGTGGCAAAGAAAACTGTAGTTTTAGGATGAAAGTTTAAGGAATGAATTTCATTTAAAGTTGGAGCTGGTTTCATGGGGGATAAAATCCGATAATTATAATGTTTTGACTGGCTAATATCCATACCTGCTTCTAAATCTTCTAGGGAATTGCTGACAATTTTAAATTGATAATAGAATAGTTGCTGTAATTTGCTAATGCTCAACATATATTGTTGGGCTTCCATCATTTTTGGCTCGCATAAGAAAAGACAACCAGAGCGAAAATCATAGTTGATTAACATTAAACCCATGCCAAGACAACTATAAAGAAAAAATCGCAGCATCCAACTATTTAAGATGGTTAAAACAGAAGTTTGGTCAGGATTACGATAGAATGACTCAGGAATTTTATTAGGCATTTTTGGTTGATTCATTGGTATAGTTTCATAATTAATAATTAGCTTTTTTGTAATAGTTAAGGATTGGCTAATTAGACCTCTCCCCCGGCCCCTCTCCTCGTAGGAGAGGGGAGAATTATACTCTTATTTTAACAAGCTATCTACTATTAGCTAAAATCGGCAGGTTTAAGTCCCGCACTATATTTGAAAATCAGTATCAATTCTCTAGGGTGCGTTGCAACGCACCGTAAACCAAGGAATAATATAGAATCCGGGTAATTAGTTATCTTATCGTACAAGGAGACACGGAGACACGGAGACGCGGAGAAAAAAAGGATTTGAATAGCATGATTTTTTAAATTCATCAGGACTTACGCAAAGGCACTATATATAGAGTATCGGTGCGTTACGCTACCGCTAACACACCCTACCAATAGCGTTCATGCGTAAGTCCTGTTCATATTAAATATAACATTTTTATTAACACGAAGTAATCAGTGCGATTACTCTATAACCGGATTTTATATAAAACTGTAAGCAAACCCAAACGTTGGGGTTTGCTATCATTGAATTTCGTTTTTCAGACCACCCTCTTTCCTTTCCCTCTTTGAAAGTCCAGTAGGGTGCGTTAGACGGCTTAAACTTAGGCGATGAAAAGGATTCAGTAATCCGTCGTAACGCACAATTTTAGATGTATCAATCTAGTAGGTGCAGGTGCGTTACAACGCACCCTACAGCTACAAAGAGAGGGGTGAATAGCCCCCCCCCTTCCCCTTTCCCCCCCTTTCAAAGGGGGGTAAGGGGGGATAGTTGTGGGGTTGGGGGGTTAGGTCTTACAGAATATCACGGATTTTCAAAGGATTTGCTTCCATGTTACCGTTTGCCTCCTCCAACTTTTCGCGGGAAGACATCACACAAACAGAACTTTTTTCCATCCCACTGGAAAATACATCTATAAGTGTTTGCTTCACATCGGCCACTGTTGCAGCAAGCGATCGCTGATAACGTTCCTCCCGTAACTCAGCCGTTTGTGCTATCAAATGACGTTCCAAAGCTAAACTGGTTGCTACTTCTGGACGTAACACAGGGGAATCATTTTGAGTCGTAGCAATAATCGCCCGGTCAACATCAGTCTGACTCCAGTCAACATCTTTAACATAATCAATCAAACCAGCAAATACATCCAGAGTCCGACTAACATGAGGGTCGCGATACGAATACAAAGAAACAGCCTTTCCTAACCCACTATAACTACATCCGGCACCATAAGCATTACCCTTCAAACGGATTTCACTAAATAGATAACCGAGACCTAACAAATGAGCCCCCAACTCTAAAAGTGGGGATTTGGGGTGACTATAGTGGGGTGCGGGGAAACTATGAACGCAATAAGCCACCTGCACCGGACCTGCCAAACCTTCCCGCACATTATAAATAGGATCAAAGCGACTACCAAAAATATCTCCAGGTTGTTGCTGTTGCTGAAGACCCCACTCCGAGAGAGTCTTTCGCACCAACTCATAAGCGCGGTCCGACCCCGTGAAACTAGCACTCAAAGGCTGATTCGCCACAAAATCCCGGATAGTCTCAACCTTAGCCATCAAATTTGCGCCATGCTCGTCAAAGCGCGCGCAGACTTTATTCAATAACTCCAGTTGGGGCAAACCATTAATAATCTCGCTAATCTTAGCTTCTGGTGTCATACCAGCAGTAGCCCGCAACATAGCAGTATAGATGCCGTTGTAAACTAAATCTGAACTACATTGAGAGTGAGACTGATTGACCACATCCCTCAGTCGAGCTGTATCACGAGGGTTGACAGAAAAAATCATATCCCGCAATAACTCTAATGCAGGTTCCATTTGCTCATCTAGAGTTTTCAGAGTTACTCGAAATCCATACACGGGGCGATAAGCATCTTGAGCGTGAGTCCGCAACTGACACCGGAAATTAATGCCACCAGTATTGGAAGCAATACGTCTAGCAATCTGCTCATAGTTCATCTCACCCGCACCCAGTTTCCGGAGAGCATCTATATAAGTGGGTACATACAGCCACAAATCTTCAAACAATCCCCGCAAACTGAAATCAATTTGCAAATAGTTTACCCCATTTGTTAGCACATTATTCCGTAATAATGTCACCCCACTATCCATATATTCGACTTCAGTGGGAATATGTTCTGGTTGTTGGGGTAAGTCGCTGACTTGCAGTTGGGGTAATTTTGCTACTGCTTCTGGGTCGTTAGGCGTTCCCGAATCAACTTCTAATTCCTCAGCTTCTTTGGCAATTTGCTCTAGTTGTTCTGGGTTAAGTTGAGAACGCACTTGTTCTACTTGCGATGCCACTGCTTGGTCATAATTAGATTGCCATTCCCGGTTTGGCTTCAATACCAAAGTCAAACGGTGAGTATTGTTGAGTAATTTTTCGCGGATGAAGTTATTGAAATAACTAGGGTCTTCGGAGTAACGTTGTTTGCATTCGGCGAGGCGATCGCTCATATTCAAAAACGTCAACGGATCGTTACCATAAATCCAAGTTTGCATGACCCTGAACAACATTCGCAAAGGATACATCCGGGCAATTTCCTGATGTTGGTACGCTGCTTGTTGAAAAGCTGCCTCAACAATACTAGATTCAATTTCTTTGGCTGCAAGTTCTGCAAGAGTATTCAGCACTAACTGACTAAATGCTTCACCACGGTCTGCTTCACTACCTTGAATACCAATATGAAAAGTAGCTTCCTTACCTACAGAATCAATTCCAGACCGTAGTAAATCTTGACCTATCTGAGATTCAACGATCGCCTTTTTCAGAGGTGCTGCTTCATTTCCCAATAATATCCGGCTGAGAATATCCCAAGTAGTCCATTCGGTGGGGTCAGTGCTGTCTCCCACCAACCATTTCATCATAATGTAAGTTTTTTCTGCATCTGGGTCTGCTGCACCAATGGGATAAGAATCTTCTTGGAAATGGGGTTCGCTCCATCGGGTTTGAGGAGTAATGTTGATTTGGGGTTCGCGCCGTTCAAAAGCATCTAGTTTGTCAGCTAGAAAACTGAGATATTCCTCCGTGGGAATATTTCCATAGAAGACGAAATAACCGTTACTGGGGTGATAATAATTGGCGTGGAAGTCGCGAAAGTCTTGGTAAGTTAGTTCGGGAATATCTTTAGGGTCTCCACCATATTCGAGACCATAAATATTATCAGGAAATAGACTGCGGTTAGCAATACTATCTAACCTTTGTTCGGGGTCTGAAAATGCTCCACTCATTTCGTTGTAAACTACCCCAGTAAATTTTAGATCGCCGTTAGGATTTTCTGGGTCAGCGGGAGCTAAATGATGTCCTTCCCGTTTGAAAGTCTTTTCACTGAGCAGAGGATGGAATACTGCATCAAAATAGACTTCTGCGAGGTTGAATAAGTCTTGTTTGACTTTGCTGGATACAGGATAATAGGTACAGTCTGGCCCAGTCATGGCATTGATGAAGCTTGCAGGACTCATCTTGAGCATTTCAAAGAATGGTTCCCGTACCGGATATTTCTGGGAGCCAGCTAGCACAGAATGTTCGAGGATGTGGGGCACTCCTGTGCTGTTTGGTGGTGGGGTGGGGAAGCTGATAGAAAAGAGATTTTCGGCATCTTCTGAGTATAGGTGTAGGAGTTTGGCTCCTGTTTTGAGGTGTTCTAGTTGATATGCCACCATCTGCTGTTGCTTCAGGGGGGTAATGGCTTTAACTTCAAAGCCTTCTAATTGTTGTCCAACTTCTAAGGTTCGTTCTGTTAATGTGGGCATAGAGAATGAATTGCTATGTTTTTTACTTTTTATTAGTTTAGGCTATTTTTCTGGTTCGGTTTTCCAACCGTTCTTAGAAACCTATGATAATCTATATAAATCTATGATTATCTGTTCTATTCTTGCTTCTACCTGGCAACGTCGGCGTTATCCAGTCCACAAGCTGATACGGACGAACTGCCCGCCATAGCTAAAT
>JAAUYJ010020145.1_pt1 | contig 23776 bp, 18 predicted proteins | sample 7278031 | NCBI WGS metagenome assembly JAAUYJ01 (sample SAMN14350222, study PRJNA611818) | marine sediment metagenome | isolation source: surface marine sediment (1.8m) | place: French Polynesia: Moorea | collected 2018-08 | reverse complement strand
CTTTTTGTGTATTAACGAAAATCTGCCTTTTCAAGGATTAAAGGTTCTATCCACCAATCTCTAAAAGCTAGTAAAATTCTCACTTGATTCTAGAATGAAATAGCCCTGGTTAAATATAGGAATCAGGAATCAGATGTGAGAATAGAGGTTTTTCTGAAAATAAGAGAATATATATAATATTCAAATTATCATTTTTTTCTTTCTTATTATCTGTTCCCTTTTCCCTTTTTCCCGTTCCCTAAAATTCTACAATATCTCACAAATTAAATTATATTGCTATAGTATTTTTAATTATGAGCGTAAGTCAAAATACATAATACTGAATGATTAGAGTCTCTTGTGATAAATCTTTTTATCAAGCAATGAAGTTAGGATAAAAAGCAATTTATTTATAGATTCTAGCTTTTAGGTGAGAATAGTCTACCTTTACTAAATCACCTAAGACCTCACAACTTATTTAAGATTTAATTTTAGGTGGCAAATTATTCTAAAAATAATTGCATAAGTGCTTTCCCTGGGTCTTTAGCCTTCATCAAAGATTCTCCAATTAAAACAGCATCAACACCAGCATTGAGAAGTGTCTTGATATTTTCATTGGTATGTATTCCTGATTCACTTACTACTAAAATACCACTTTCTTTTAGTTTTGTACCTCTAGCTTCCATGAGTTTACAGGTTGTGTTTATATCTACTGAGAAATCCTCTAAATTACGATTATTTATACCAACTAACTTTGTTCCTTCTATAGCTAATACCCGGTCTAATTCGACTAAACTATGAACTTCAACCAAGGCAGTCATCCCTAAAGCATTAACTATTTTGATAAAGTATTTTAAGTCTTGATCTGATAAAATCGCTGCAATTAATAAGACTGCATCAGCACCGTATTGACGAGCCAAATATATTTGGTATGGGTAAATTATAAAGTCTTTACAAAGTAGTGGAATATTAACAGTTCCCCGAACCTTTGCTAAGTTTTCAAAGCTACCTTGAAAAAATTTTTGGTCTGTCAGCACTGAAATACAACTCGCACCGCTTTTTTGATATGCTTCAGCAATAGTAACTGGCTCAAAGTCTGGTCTAATTATTCCTTTACTGGGAGATGCTTTTTTGATTTCTGATATAACAGCAGGTTTAGTTATTCCAGTAGATAATGCTGCTAAAAAATCAAGAGGTGGAGCCATTGAGTTAATTTTCTTGTGTAACTCAACTAAAGGTTTTTGCTCCCTTAGTTTATCAACCTCTTTTTCTTTATGCCAAACTATTTCTTCGAGAATATTACGTGGTTTTGAGCCTGGTACAGCAACTTCATATCGTAAGTTACCCATTTCTACGGTTGGACTTGGTGGTCGGCGACGAATTTGCATTATTTTAAATATTAATAACTACTGATTGAGATATTCTTGAAAGCTTTATCTGGATATTATTGCAGATAACAAATATTTTTACGCATTAAATTTTGTCATTCCTCTAAATAATTAAATCAGCTATCAACTGTTAGCTTTTCGTACAGAATTCTGCGCCAACAGCTTTTTAATCAACGAAGTAAGCATTTGTTTAATCTCTATTAGATTTTCAACCAGAGAAACCAGAGATTTGTATAATGATACTTTGATTAATAATTATAGCAATTTCTACAAAAATATTTCCATAAGTAGTGGTCTAAAGCTAATATAGAGTTTTCATTTGAGATGGGGAAATCAGTAACCCAGATTTTGTATAATATAATTGAAGTCTAATCATGGATAAATCTCAAAAAAAACTAAAAATAAATTAGGAAACTCAATGAATAGATGAAGACAAATCTACATGGAAACAAATTTCAAATATCCTTTGAGGAGATGTTATCGGTTATGCAAAAATTTCAGAATAATTAAGCATATATTTGAAGTTTTTGTTGAGTGTAATTTCTGGGATTTTCCTAACCTGAAAAAATACGAGGTATTTTAGGTTTTAACTTAAAAAGGCTTTAGCTGAAACCTGAATGCTGTTTATGCAGCATTCGGCAGGAAATATTAAATTAAATATAGCGTTTCTTAGTCTAATGAGGTACACCTATCTTTAATTTTTATTCTATTCCCTGTTGCCTTTTGCCTGTTGCCCATTGCCTAAAACCAACGAATTAGCCTACCTCACCAGCATGGGAATTGCTATATTTTTTTTGACAATTATGAATCAGTAAATATTTATTCAGCATATTTAATATCTTCTGTCACCTAATTAAATAATCTAACAAAATTTTTAATCTTTGGTTTTAAAAATTTGTCACTCATAAACTCCAAAACTGCTGTAAATATAAAAACAAACTAGATTAGCAGATACACAAAAATAATTACATAATTTTACGAAATTGAGTCTTCTGATCATAAATGTAAAAATTATCTTGAATCAGAGTTAGGTATATAATCTTTTTCGGCTGCTTAGAGCTAATTTATAGGGTAAATTTCAAGAGACTAAATCACTTCCTTTCTTGATTAATTTTTTAGAAGTTATAGTATGTCCACTAGCATCATTTTTGTAGTGAAATAAAATCAAAGTTTCACGTAAGTTTAGCAATCACCTCTTAACCAAGATACATCTCCGATAATTAACCTAAAACTCTTGTAAAACGGTTGTTAAATTTTAATTTCCGGAGAGGTTGAATATAAAGTTGTTTCGTCTTGTTTGTTTTTTCAGAGTTGGTAAATTAGGGTATGATTTGTATTTTTTGGTAATTGCTAAACTCTTGAATAAAAAATATTTGAGATTGTTCAATTTTTATTTTCATACCTTGATTGACCAAAACCGTTTTTTCTATTACCAAGATATTTTCGATATAACCCCATCAAAATATTACTGTAGTGGAATGTTTCAGCTAAACTAGTGCATTATATTTGTCATTGTCGCTAAAGTAAGTTATCTCTTACAAACTTGCTATTTCCATATTTAAGATGAAACATTCCAGTAGTAGAAATTGGCAGTATTAAAAAATACTCACCAATTTCCTATTGATGAAAAAACTAACTAGCAACTACTCGCTTATACGCTTCATCTAAAACTTCTGAAAGAGTAGGATGAGTATGTACATTAAAAGCCAACTTATGTACAGACTGTTTTTGGGCAATAGCATTTGCTGCTTCTTGAATTAAGTCAGAAGCATGGAGACCAATAATATGTACTCCTAATAATTCTCCTGTATCCTGACGATAAATTACCTTAGCAATACCATCTGTTTCTCCTTCAGCGATCGCTTTTGAATTACCCTTAAAATAAGTTTTTACACTTGCCACCTGAAACTCTTTTTCTTCCCCCAACTTTTTTGCTGCTGGTTCTGTCATACCAACATAGCTAATTTCTGGATGAGTAAAAGCTGCTGCTGGAATACTAAGATACTCTACCTCTCGATGACGACCACAAATATTTTCTATGACTGTTATTCCTTGGGCTGAAGCAGCATGGGCCAGCATCATTTTTCCCGTTGCATCACCAATAGCCCAAAGGTTAGATACTGGATCACCACTTGACAAAACTGCCATTTTACTATCTACTGGAATAAAGCCTCGCCGATCAGTTTCTACTCCTACAGACTCTAAACCCAAATTTTTTGTATAGGGAATGCGACCTGTAGCCACTAGACAGGCATCAACCTCTAGAACTTCTTCTAATTCTCCTGTTTTAGCATCGGTCAGTTCTATAGTTACTGGAGAACCTGGTATTACTTTCTTGGCTAACTTACCTACCCTAGTTTCAATATCCCTTGTTTGAATCAAAATTCTTTGTGCAATCTTAGATATATCTGGGTCAAAAGTAGGCATCAGTTGATCTAGAGCTTCAATCATCGTAATTTCTGATCCGAGGGCAGTGTATATATCAGAAAATTCTAGTCCAATATAACCACTACCAATAATTGCTACCCATGGTGGTAGCCAATCTAGTTTTAAAGCATCATCACTGGTAAAAACTGTTTTACCATCTAGTTCTATTCCCGGAGGAACAAAGGGTATTGAACCGGGAGCAAGAATAATGTCTTTGCCTGTAAAACTTTTTTCTCCTTTATCAGTGTCAACTGTAATTTTTTGTTGAGCTACTAAACGACCCCATCCAGTAATTATATCCACGCCTAAACGCTTAAGGCTATTGGTCATATCACCTCTAATTTTGGTGACAATATTACTTGCATGAGATGCTATTATTTCCCGATCATAACTAACATTACTAAGTTGAATGCCTAAAGTTTTTAGGTGATTGGTATTTCTTAACTCTCGAACTCTACCAGATGCTGCCAGGAGGGCCTTAGATGGTATACAACCTCTATTGACACAAGTACCTCCCATTTCGGATGCTTCTACTATGGCTGTTTTTAGTCCACAACTAACTGCGTGTAATGCTGCACCATGTCCACCGACACCTGCACCAATTATTATTAAATCGTAATCAAATTCTTGAGTCATTTCTGTTTTATAAAACTGGTCTTTGGTTTGAAAAAAACTATTTTTGAGATAGATATTGAGACTTTTAACTTTTTGTAGAAATTTAGTATGAGATTTATTTTAATTTTCTGCTTTTACATCTCAGGTTCAAGTGAAGTGTGTTAATTATTCAATATAGAACTTCAGCCTTAGAGACTGTTTGTAAAGTTTTGTAATGTACAATGATTGACCTTTAAACTGTCAAAACTTCGTTATTTATCCCAGACTGTATAAGTTGAAATACCCAATTTGCGAGGGATAAAAATACTTCATAATTCTTTACAAACAACCTCTTAGTAATGACAATAATCGATTTAAAAGAAAATATCATAAAAAAAAGATTCTTTGTCGGCTAAAGCTAAAGAGCAAAATGAAGTATTTTTTCCTATTCTACGAAATGGTATTTCCTAAAAGGTTAAAACTTTGTACATCCTTTAAATCTAACTCATAACCTCTAATATATAAAATCAACTAAAAGTAGTTAACTTTATATATTAGAGGTTTTGGGCAAACATAACAAATATTCAAAAATATTATTATATTACAGTATTGACTGTTTTAAGATAAATTCTCTGGTAAGTTAAAGTTTGAGCTGCATATACCAAAGGGTAAAGGGTAACAATGATGGACAAAAGAGATATACGTCGTATTGCTACAAAAAAATTTATGGAGAATTTTGATGAACAATTCAGCGAATCTCTCCTAGAAGCCCAGACAGAAGAAGCTAGTCATGAGCCTCAAAAGGCTTGCCTCGGAGAGGACAAATGTCAGGATGATGAACAATTTAATTTATCAGATTTAGAAGAGGCGATCGCTGACATTGATGAATATATGAAAACTCATAAGAAACAACCTCCATCATCTTCTTCCCCAGAGTCAAATTTATAGTTGATTAAATTTCACTATAATCTATAATTTTTTTTCTTGGGTCTGACGCTGACGCCGAGCCTCATATAATATTAAAGCTGAACTTATAGCAACATTTAAAGATTCTACCCCATTACTTAAGGGAATTTTAGCAGAATAATTTGCCAGACTCAGCAAATCATGGGAAAGACCACCACCTTCATTGCCCAACAATATTAGTGTGGGTTTTCGTAAATCTATTTCCCAGTAGTTAATACTGGCATCAGGTACTGTGGCAACAATCTGGACACCTTGATTTTGTAGTTGTTCTACTTCAGACTTTAAGTCTTGGGTAATTGCCATAGGTAATCTAAACCATACTCCTGCTGAAGCTCGAACAACTTTAGGGTGGTATAAGTCCACACTATCTCTACTTAACCAGATACCATCTACACCCACAGCCGTTGCTGTTCTGATTATTGTACCAAAATTACCAGGATCTTGTAGTTTCTCTAAAGCAACTCCCAAGCTAGTAATTTTTACTTTATTTGTTTGAGCTGGCAAAGCTGTAGCTACTATACCATCAGGATTAACCGTAGTTGATAATGCCTTGAGTACCCTGTCAGTTACTAGTTCTGTTTGCTTCGCTTTTTGACAAATCAAATTCCATAAAGACAGATGTTTCTCTTGCCATTCTGGGGTACAAAAAACATTAACAAGTGGATAATCTGTATTACAAGCTTCTTCTAATAAATGAGTTCCTTCAAGTAGAAATAATTGCTGTTCCCGCCGTCCTTTAGATTGATGCAGTTTACGAATTTGCTTTACTAAAGGATTTTGTACACTGGTCAGCACTATCTATTTTTCATTTCCTCCATAGTTTTAGGCCAAAGATGCGGAACCCGGGACTTGAACCCGGAAGTCCTTGCGAACACTAGAACCTGAATCTAGCGCGTCTACCAATTCCGCCAGTTCCGCTAATTGACAATTTTTTATTTTTGCTTATATTTGTGTTTTTGTCAACTACTTAGGGTTTGCTGAAAAATTATTTTGGTAAGGGTAGGAGCAGAAATCATCGGTACAGGAGTCAGGATAAATCGGAATTATAGACGAGGTATAAGAGACTGTTTGTAAAAGGAATATTAAATCCAGGCGTAGTGGATTGTTTCACCTAAAATAGTGCATTAGCTTTTTTCGTCACCCCATCTCCCCATCTCCCCCTCTCCCCATTATCTAATGCAACATTTAAGATGAAACAGTCTACTAGGGAGGAATATGCGACAATAAAAATGAATCGTAACCAAAATTTAACTTTTCGCCGTAACCCACCGAACATCAAACCCTCTGACCATCTTAATCTTTAGTTTACAAACACTCTCTAAGAAGAATAGTCCCTTGATTTTGATGCCATAGTTAGCATTAAAGGCTAACTTTTTGAACCTTTTGGAGTTAAAAGCTTGTACTTTTTCAAGACCTAAAAAGGTGAAAACTTTTACCTTGTCAATACTTTTAGATTTAATCAGCAAACTCTACTTAGAGCAGAGCAAATTTGATCCTAAATTTTTAAATAACTAAAAGTTACTAATTACTTTTAGTCAACTAAGTAGCTAGGCATAATTAAATATAAAACGCTCTGTGTTATAAAATTTAAGTTTTCCTCAGATGCGCGTATATGGCATTTTATAACTTTTTTTGCCTACCTACTTATACACTATTCTCAATTTTTAAATTTGTGAGATAACTTATATAACTTATATAAACACTAAAATAATTGAGAATATGAGTATTTCAGCATATTTCGGGCTAATCATGTACAAGGCGTGAATTGAATGTCTTAAATTGCGGGCATCTTACCCGCTCCGGGGTGTACCTCATAACATCGGGAACGCTGTATTTGAAATCATTCTGTTGTTTGAGAAATCTTTCGTGGTATATTATTTATCGTATACTCCGCAGGCTTTGTTTTAACCTTAAGTAATAGCTTATATCCACAAGTCTTATTTGACCGTTGACTTTAATCTTTTAGCAGTAATTTGCGCAACAGATAAAAGTTTGTTTTATTTAACCTTGTTTCACAATCAAAAAAGAACTATTTAACTAAATCATAATTTTTTAGTCTCCCTAATGACTAATAGACATCTCCAATAATAAAAAATCAAATCAATTTTCCTAAAGAAAACATCAAATTTTTCTCCCTACTCCCTGCTCCCTCTTTTCCGGAGATAACTAATGACTCAAGTCAGGAAATACTTCTTGCACAGCAGGATGAACCAAACGATGCTCTTTCACATTTAATCCCTGCGCCAAATTAGGATTTATGTCCAAAGCCCGAATACCATAATTTGCTAACTGCAATACATAGGGCAACGTGCTATTATTAAGTGCTTGGGTTGCTGTCCAAGGAACCGCACCTGGCATATTTGGCACTCCATAATGAAGAACACCCGATTCTACATAAGTAGGATTAGTATGGGAAGTAGGACGTAACGTTTCTACACAACCCCCTTGATCCACCGCCACATCAATAATCACAGAACCAGGACGCATTTGGGACACCAAACCTTTAGGGACTAAAATAGGAGACCGCCTACCAGGAACCAAAACAGCACCGACAAGCAAGTCAGCCTCTCGAACTTCTGTCTCTAGTGCAGCAGAACTACTATATAACAACTCAACTCTTGAGCCGAATAAAGCTTCCAAATAAGCCAATCTTTCCACATTAATATCAAAAATCTGGACTCTTGCCCCCATACCAATAGCTATTTTGGCAGCTTCTGTTCCGACAACCCCACCGCCGAGAATCACAACTTTACCAGACATTACTCCAGGAACCCCTCCCAAAAGTACACCTCTGCCACCTTGTTGTCTTTCCAAAAATCTAGCTCCAAATTGTACAGATAAACGTCCAGCAATTATACTCATTGGAGTTAACAAAGGCAGTCTTTTATCAGGTAGTTCCACTGTTTCATAGGCGATCGCCACAACACCACTCTCAATCAACTTTTCAGTTAATCCCCGATCAGCAGCCAAATGCAAATAGGTAAACAATAGTTGTCCTGATTGAATTAACTGGTACTCTGCTGAAAGAGGTTCTTTGACCTTAACTATCATTTCACGTTGCCAAACCTGTCTGGCATCCGAAACTATTGTAGCTCCCGCCTGGGTATAATCATCATCAGTAAAACCTGCTCCCAATCCTGCTTCTGTTTCGACAAAAACCTGATGACCAGCTTCTACACAGACTCTAACACTTGCAGGACTTAATCCTACACGAAACTCTTGGTCTTTAATTTCCTTGGGAATACCTACTTCCATCTAGTACCTCAATTTTTTTTACCAGGAACTTATAACTTAACCAGCCTAGAAGCTAATCCTTTTAATCAACAATATAATAGTTTTTCAAATCCAGCCACAAAGCAATTATTATACAAGCAATAGAATTTGTTCCGGAGCCATAATAATTTTTTGGTAATCTACATTAAATTAATCAATAATGTTTGTCAACCCCTAGACATCTGACAACTTTCGAGTAGAATCAAGAGCAAAATATAGAAATTAATAACTACTAATTAAATTTAGGGAGGAAAGACCTATCAATCAACTATCAAAACCCAAAGAAAACCAGACATTATCCCAGAATAATCAATCTATACTGAAAATATTGGGTCCTAATAAGCTTCATGGGAATGTCAACATTAGTGGTGCTAAAAACTCAGCCCTTGCAGCTATGGCAGGAACATTACTCTGTTCAGGAGTTTGTAGACTGCATCAAGTTCCCTCCCTAGTAGATATTGGGATCATGGGACAAGTTTTATCTGCAGTGGGAGCAAAAGTAGAACAAAACGGAAATACTTTAGAGATAAATGCTAGTCATTTACACACTTCTGAAGCACCCTATGAACTTGTCAGACAATTACGCGCTAGTTTTTTTGTTATTGGTCCAATGTTGGCCAGGTTAGGAGTAGCTCGTGTACCACTACCTGGTGGATGTGCTATTGGTGCTAGACCGGTTGATCTTCATGTTCGAGGTTTACAAGCTCTAGGAGCTGAAGTTCATATTGAACATGGTATGGTTAATGCCTATATTAGTGGTGGTAAACCTAAATTAAAAGGCACAAAAATATATCTTGATTATCCTAGTGTTGGGGCTACTGAAACTTTGATGATGGCTGCTACTTTAGCTGAAGGAGAAACAATTATAGAAAATTCAGCTCAAGAACCAGAAGTAGTTGATTTAGCTAACTTATGTATAGCTATGGGAGCTAAGATTTCAGGGGCTGGTACAAAAACTATAGTAATATCTGGAGTCTCTAAATTACATTCTGTAGACTATAATATTATACCCGATAGAATAGAAGCCGGAACATTTTTATTAGCTGGAGCGATTACTGGTTCACAAATCACCATTTCACCAGTAATACCAGAACACTTAAGTGCAGTTATTTCCAAGCTAAAGTCAATAGGAGCTAAAATTATACAGGAAGCACCTAACTCTTTAACAATTGTTCCTGGTGAAGTTCTTAAAGGTGTTGAGATTGAAACTCAACCTTACCCTGGTTTTCCCACAGATATGCAGGCTCCATTTATGGCATTGCTAAGTTTATGCGAGGGTAGTAGCTCTGTTACAGAGACTGTATTTGAGAACCGTATGCGTCATGTATCAGAACTCAACAGAATGGGAGCCAATATTAGGGTAAAGGGAAATCATGCCATTGTCCAAGGAGTGCCAAAGTTATCGGCAGCTCCAGTTGTTGGTACTGATCTTAGAGCATCTGCTGCTTTGGTAATAGCAGCACTAGCAGCAGAGGGAGAAACAACTTTTCAGGGTCTACAACACCTTGATCGAGGATACGATCAGTTTGAGATTAAACTCCAAAAGTTAGGAGCCAAGCTAAAAAGACTGGAGTTACCATTAGAGAAAGATTTGGCAGTAGAGAAATCCATCTAAATAACCTAATCTAATCTAATCTAAATCCAATACTAATAAAATTTTTATCATGTTTGGGACAAAGTAATATGAGACTAAATTGTCAGAGCAAAACGATTGGCCAGACAATCGTCCCAAACATTTTAAAGCAAAAGCCCCAAATCGAAAATTAATTCTTATTCAATCAGAACAAAGAAACTCTCGCACTAGGGCAAAAAATTTAACACTGATTGTGCTATATTAAATAAACTAGTATAACTATGCTTAATTGAGATTAAATATGGTTCTTGGAGTAACACCACTAATTGGTTTAAGGGCAGACAATTTTAGACACCCCTTGGATTTAGAAGCAACAAATTCTCTTAAGCAATTGCCAGGTATAGATTTATTAGTAAGGCAGTTGTTAGGATCATTAGGAGAGCAATTTTTCTATATGGAAAACATTGCATCTAGTGTGTTAGTTGGTGAAACACAATTACCAGATTTACATCAAATACTATTAGATGCTTGTCATGTACTAGACCTAGAACCTCCGCAGCTATATGTACGTCAACATCCTACCCCCAATGCTTATACATTTGCTATGCGAGGGAAACAACCTTTTATTGTTGTTCATACATCATTGATAGAGTTGCTTGATTCAGAAGAAGTTAAAGCTGTATTAGGCCATGAACTAGGACATCTAAAATGTGAGCATGGAGTATATCTAACTTTAGCCAATTTGATTGTATTAGCCGCTGGACAAATTTCAGTTTGGGGTAGTATAGTATCACAAACCCTACAAAACAAAATGTTAGAGTGGGTAAGATGTGCTGAATTTACTTGTGACCGCGCAGCTTTACTAGCTACTCAAGATCCAAAAGTAGTAGTATCAGTATTAATGAAGCTAGCAGGTGGTTCTCCTACTCTTGCATCCAAACTAAATGTAGATGCTTTCCTCGCTCAGGCTAGGGATTATGATCAAGTTAGCAGTACAGAATTAGGTGAAATGTTGCAGCAGGTTCAAACTGCCCAGCTAACCCATCCAGTCCCTGTATTGCGAGCAAGAGAAATTGATAAATGGGCAAGTAGCCAAAATTATCATTATTTGTTGCAAGGTTCAGCAGTAAATATGTATAATAAAAATAATAAGGGCGGGTGGCGAAATTGGTAGACGCACCACACTCAAAATGTGGCGGCTTCGGTCGTGAGAGTTCGAGTCTCTCTCTGCCCATAATTCTTAAGAAAGGTCAAAAATATTGAGATGACAGAACGTTTAAAGAGATGGGAGTCCCCTCGATATAAAGGCAGAAATATCAAAGGCAAAGGAGGGTCTGCAAGGTCTAGGCAGTTAAGAAAACAGCAGCAAGCACTAAGAAACAAACTAAAGAATCAAAAAAATGGGAACCTAAGTTCCCATTTTTTATTGTTCATTTTCATCATTTTGGATATTAGGACAAATAGTCAACCCTACCTGATGATGTAATGGTTTATCTTGCCACTGCTGGAGAATTTTCTTTAACCCTGCTTTCAAGTTTTCCAAAGCGTCTATTTGGTTGTTAATTTCTCTGACCTTATTCTCTAATTGTTCCTTTACCTCTTGACAGGGTAGTAAACCTCTATCTCTAATCTCCAAAATTTCTCTAATCACACTTAAACTTAATCCCAAAGACTTAGCTCGCTTAATCAAATCAAGTCTACTAATTACAGACTCTTGAAACAACCTATAACCAGATTCAGATCGCTCTACAGAGGGAGAAAGTAAGCCAATATCTTCATAATAGCGGATAGTCTTAATCGGAAAACCACTAACAGTAGCAACTTGGCCAATCTTCATATTATTCATTCCTTCTAATAAGGAGGATGCTTTTTATTTCCACTCAATATTGGTAATGGTGGGCGAGAAGCATGAGGAGGTAAATAGTATTCTGGCACAGGAGCAGGTTGATCTAAACTAGAGCGTTGTAGCAACAACAAACGTAAAACAACTGCTATACCTACTGTCCCCATACCCAGACCAAATAAAGACCAACTAGCTCCTAAACCTCCAATAACAGCATCAACAGCTCCTACTGTGACTACAAAGCTCGTAATTGGTTCTTTCCGATAAGCTGCCTTAACAATTCTTGGCCATAAAGTATTCATCATAAGCTTACTCTGATTATTATTTATCTAATGTTAGTTATACTTTAATCAAACTAAAGAAAGAAATTAACCTAATATCCTAAATATATAGACCTATCCTAAATAATTAGCCTAAAAAACTTGTCAAAGATTTGTGAAAATCTACCTGCCTCAGATATCAGATATATAATCTTAATTTGATTGTTTCTTCAAATTACTTAATCCTTGTTAAGTATAGCTACCCTATTTTCAGTTGTAAGATTTTGGTGGCAGTTAGGAGTAAGGAGTCATAATTTTTAAGGTTTTCAGCTCAAGCTAACTATCATAAAAATCCTCACATCTCATTCCTGATTGCTATATTATAACTTTGACATAATTAATATATATCTGTAAGTAAACTACCATTAGTCTTAGGTCTAATATTGTATCAATTGAATAAATTCAATTTAAGAATATGCTAGTTAAAAATAGCTACAATATCAATATATACTTATCATCAAAAAAACATAATTTTTTGAATCGATAGGATGCAGAATTACCTAAGTAGGTGATTATAGGTGGTTATAAATAAAGGTTCAACCGGAAAACCTAAATTATTTACAACAAGGAAGGAAGTTAGAGCGTTTATAATTGTGGGTTTAATTCTGCCTACCTACTTAGAGCATCATTATGCTAATTGGGAAGCAATTTATCAACATACTTCTTATAATATATACACTAATTTTGCCTCTGCTCAGAACAATCATTATTTTACGTAAAATTAGTAGAACATAAAATTAATGTTACCATTCGGCTATTAGCAGCCAGGTTTCAGGAATCAGACCTTTTTCTTAAAGACATTGAATGAATTTAATAGACTTTAACATCAAGGAAGCTGACTTTTAGTAAGATTTTATATCTGGCTAAATCAAGCTTTGAACCCACCAAAAAAAATTAGCAGATAGCTGATAATGCAGCTCCTCTATAAGAGTCTAGGTGACGGCTAAATACTTACAATTAATGTAAGTAAGATTTTGCTATTTAAACTTAGATTAGTTGGTAAGTTTTGCGAAAAACTAAAACCTACCAACCACAAGATTTAACCATCTTACCAATGTAAGACATAAACTCTTGATTTCATCTCTATTATAATAGTTATCTCAATGATTAAGTATAGTAATTCTAATTGAGACCTAACCAAGAGAGTAAACCTTCTCCTGTAAAATATTCAATTGCTAAAGTTAAAACAAAACCAATCATAGCAGCTCTACCATTCAGACGTTCTGCATATTGGTTAAAACCAAATTTTGGTTCATCCAACTTCGGTGTAGTAGTAGGTTGTGGTTGTGTCATAATTATTTGGCCTCAAAATTAAAAGTGTTTTGAATAGAGTTGTTTCTTTACAATTCTTAAATATATTCTCAAAGGAGTTAACCAACAGTCAACCATGTCCTGAAAAAAAATTTATATAAATTTTGGGCCTACACCTAAACCATCCCTTAGAGAAAAGCCTTTGGATTAGTTTGTATGGAAATGCCAACAAAAAAAATATGCTATGATTGCTTTACCGTACCCAAAAAAATGGGAATCTTACTCAATTTGGAGTAAAAAGTCTGTGGAATCCTGGTAAGACCAAAAATACTTCTAGGGACATTCTGTAAAAATTTCCCTAATCAGGCACGGGTAAATGAAGCAGAAATATGAGTAGTGATAGTTAGGAACTTCTCACTATAGTCATTAGCTATGAGTATTGGAATTATTTCAATGAATGGACAACATATAAGAAGAAAGTATGTCAAATCCATCTGATTCATCTTCTTCCTTGCCAACCACAGTCAAACAAGTAGCCAATGCCCTTCGGTTGGGTGGATGGGCCTGCTTCTGGATACAGCTTGTACTGGGGGTAATATCAGGCTTAATCTTTCTATTTACTGTATTTACTTTGCCGAGTAACAAAAATCAAGCTGGTACAGCAAGTACAGGAAGTGGTCTATTCTTCGCTATTTGTGGACTTTTGGTACTAGGATTTAGTATATACCTTGCCTTCTGTTATACCCGTTTGGCAAGAAAGTTGCGATCGCCCACACCTTCTTTAAGACCAACTAGAGCTGATACTACCAAACAAGTTAAAAAGACTTTAATTGCCAATTTGATTGGGATGTCTCTAACTTTAATTGGAGCTGAAGCTATCGGTGGTATTCTTCTTGGCAAATCTTTAGTTAGTGGACAACTAGGATTCAGTCCAACTTTGGAACTTGGAAAAATTATTCAGCCATTGGATATTTTTATAGTTTTAGGTAATACTCACATGATTGTGGCTCATTTTGTAGGAATTGTCGTAGGGCTATTTTTGCTAGATCGGGTTTACAAATAAAAATCAATTAGCAATTTCAAGTAAAGTTATAGAAATACAAATAGTCATAATATATTGCTCAAGGCAAAGTTAAGAGAGTTTACCAATGGCATTAATTTTTATATCCTTACTGTCGTCAATAAAGTTTTTAGAAATAGAAATATCCGGAAATTAAAATTTAACAATAATTTTAGAAAAGTTTTACCTTGGTTTTTGGATCTATCTATATAGATATAGATTATACATATATATAAGGTGAACAATGAGACTGCTAATAACCTCTACCTAGCTGGAGGTTATTTTTGTTTGCCAAATAGTTTTTGCAAAACTATCCTCAAAAGTCCTGTAATAGCAAATTGATAAATGTTTGCGACAAAAGCGCGGGGTTGTTTCTAGTAGTCAATAGCCAGTAGGAGTGGTTACCTACGGAATTCTCCCCAAACGCGTTTGCGAAGCATTCCGGAACGGAAACCACCCGTACAGTAGTCAATAGAGATAGCTTATTCATACTTTTTTATCTGAAATAATTCTTTTTTATCAAAGATATATCTAAGTTAAAGCATTTTTGTTGACCTAATTATTTATAACATTCTTTTTTCAAAATAGTATAATACCAATTTAATAGATGTTGGCTACAAATAAATTTCTAGGTATCATACCAAATCCGGTTATGAAAAGGTGATTTTTTAAATTCCTCTCTAACCATTCTGCCCTCTGACTTCTTCCCTCTGCTTTATCTTCAGAATAAAGCTCTCGTCGAAACTAGATTTAGTATTATACCAAATTGATAAATGTTTGCTACAAATATTATCAATCTTCGGTTTAGGGTGTGGGGTTTAGGGTGTGGTTAAATTCTCGGAAAAACAAAGAAAAAGGCTGGTTATTAAAGGGATAAAGTTGAAAATTTTTATTAATTAGTTAATAGTTGAAGTTGGCTCAAGCATAACATTTTTTTAAATTGGTATTAGCTAGTAGTTAAACAATTAATAATTAATAATTAATAATTAATAATTACCTCTTTTTGAAAAGAAGAAGATTGACTAAAAGGAAAATTTTTTCTTATTTCCCCGGAAAAGGAGGATACTTTAGACCAGGATTTTTAGGTAGGGAATAAATCTTAATCAGATATTTATAGCTTAATTATATTTTTAAATTATCCAATTGATTTGTAATACCAAATCTGCCTTAGTAAGACGGGATTTTGTAAAGTTATAGTCCTTGCTAAATAAGGGATTGGACGATGGGAGAAGCCTGCTTTTATACCCGGATTTGATATAACATTCCCCCGCCGGATATCCGTCGAATACCCGTCTGCATGGGTACAAGGTTTATCCTCGCGGAGGCGGGGACGAGGGCATGGATTTTTTCAAACTGGTAAAATAGCTAAAAAATTCTTGAGCAGAATAAAATTAGCAACTCAAGTAAAGATGTCCATACAAAAAAGACAATCATCTATTTTCATTAGTTATTAATCCGGAAGTATCACTAACCCAAAGAATAAATTAATTAGATTACTTGTACTAACTAAAAATAAAACTAAAACCATAATTATGGAATTTAAACATAAATCTAACTATGGTTTCTCAGGACACATCCCTATAGAAATAGATCAAGATAGTTGGCGATCGCTACTCAGTAATATTGAAGCTGAATTTCAAACTAGCCAAATTTATAGTAACGTTTTGACTGACTTAAAAACATCCTTAGCAGAAGCAGCAGCTAAAGCTGATGCTCAAATCAAAGCATTAGGAACCGACCAAATCAAAATAAATCTCAAAAATCTAACTAGTAATTTTATACCAGAAAACAAAGCATCTTCAACTAAAAAATCCTCTCCAGAAATCAATGTTGATGAGAAAGAAAAAAATATTCAATTTCAGCAACAGCTGATAGCACAGTCAATTCAAAACAATAACAATCACGTTCAAAAGCAAATGAGTCAAAATCTAACTACTGAAATTCAATCAGAAATTATTACAGAATCAATCCCATCATCTATCAATCAAGAAAATACTAACATTAATCTGCTTGAAAACGACCAGCCAAAAATCTATCCAGAAGAGTCACAAAAGGAAAATAATCGACAAAAACGGAAGAAAAAATTGACAAAAGCAGAACAAGCAGCATTAGCTATCCAGGAAAGACATACATACCTTTACCAACTAGGGGAAAAACTGAGAAAAGCACGACAAATGCGTTGTTTATCTCTCAAACAAATTCATAAACAAACTTTTGTTCCGCTTCATTATATAGAAGCAATTGAAAAAGGTAACATAGAAGAACTACCAGAAGATATATATCTCCGAGGTTTTATTTTTCGGATTGGAAATACTTTAGGATTAGATGGAGCAAGTTTAGCAGCGGCTTTCCCCATATCCGATCCACTTCAAGGTATAATACCATCTCGGTCTAAGCGACACAAAGACTCTGGATTTTATCTACGTCCAGTTCACTTATATCTCGGTTATACGGCGTTAATGGCAGGGGCAATCAGTGGACTAACTTGGATGTCTGAACAACCTAATCCAGGGGCCAACTTAGTTCCAGAAACTCCAGAAAGTCCAGATTCAATAGCCGACTCAGATAGACATTTAGAAAATACTCAAACACCAGGATTAAAATCTACAACCGATAAGATAGTTGTCGGTTCTGATATGGCTCCACCAGAAACAATGATTTAACCCTTAATCACAAGGTTATCTCTGTGTACAACTGTTTCTGCTCCTACATAGCCCAAAATATCAGGTATCTTTTCAGAGCGACAACCTCTAATTTTTTGCAATTCAGCACTGCTATAGTTAACAAGTCCCCTAGCTATTTCCTTACCTTCTGCATCACACAGTTGCACAGCATCAGATGAATTAAAGTTCCCTTCTAGCTTAGTAATACCTGCTGCTAATAGAGACTTACCTAACTCATAAATTGCTTTCACAGCACCCATGTCCAGATAAAGCTTGCCCGCAGGAACTAAAACATTGGAAATCCAATGTTTGCGGGCATTTACTGGTCTTGGTTGTGGCTGAAACTGAGTACCAATAGATTCTCCATTGAGAATTTTTTCAATATTCTTGGGCCATTTACCATCAGTAATCACAGTACGGACACCTGCGGCTGTAGCTATTCTGGCCGCTTCAATTTTCGTAATCATCCCACCAGTTCCCCACCCACTACCAGAACCTCCCGTTTGAACTGCCAGTTCTTGAAGTTGCTCCATTCTCTCCACTAACGTAATGGGCAAAGCTTCAGGATTATTTCGTGGGTCAGCCGAGTATAATCTATCTACATCAGTTAGTAAAAATAGCCAATCAGCTTCTACAAGACCTGCAACTAAAGCTGAAAGAGTATCATTGTCCCCAAATTTCAATTCTTCAATAGCAATAGTGTCATTTTCATTAACTATTGGAATGACACCCAATCGTAACAGTTGTTGAAATGTGTTGTAAGCATTGACATAACTGCTTCTTCGTGCTAAGTCACTTCGGGTAAGTAAAATTTGGGCGATGGTTTGTTGCAAAGATGTAAACAGGTCATCATAAACCCGCATTAGTCGGCCTTGACCCACTGCTGCTACTGCTTGCTTCATGGCCATATTTCGTGGCCTTTCTGTAATACCTAAGCGATCGCAACCCACTCCCACCGCCCCAGAAGAAACTAAAACAACTCTATTTCCTTGCTGACGTAGGTGGGTTAAACTTTCAATCAAGCTAGCGATCGTAGACAGGGCCAAGTTTCCCGTTTGAGACTGAGTAAGACTGGAAGTACCTATTTTAACTACTATTGTTTTCATAAAATAATTTTGTAGCATAATCAATGAAGTTACGCTACCTAAGCAATGTGGAGAATTAAATATTCAGTAATGCCAGAAAATACTAAATTGAGTTGGCAAAACTATTTTTATCTATCACTAAATAACTATATAACTATATAAAAATCCTATAGCAATCTTATTTTATTCCTGGGAATAATATTACTGCTTTTTAGGGAAAAGGTGGGATTTTTAACTTTTTTATTTACTTTTTAATTGCTCACGACCTCTTGAGAATTGCTCTATTTCAATTTTAATATTTTGGTGTTAGTCAGGAGTCATAATTTTCAAGGTTTTCCATTAAAATCAACTATTATAAAATTTTTCACAAATCATTTACGATTGCTATGAAAATTGCCATTAAATATTATCAATCTTGGGTTAACGGTGTGGGGTTTAGGGTGTATTTAAATAATCAGAAAAACTAGAAAAAAAGCTGCTGAAGCATTACCATAAATTTGAATAACTTTGTTAATTAGTTAATATTTGAAGTGTTCTCAAGCATAACATTCTTTTTTCACGAATGGTATAATAAGCTAAGTCAGAAGTTAGAAGAAAGGAAGGATGAAAATATGTGAATAGACTATGAATTTGATATCAAAAGTCTGTTTTGAGCCAATATAGTCAGTGTAATAACTGTTTAACCGGATTTGATATAATTCATGGAAAGCCTAGCATGAGATTAGCGTAGCTCCTGCGCAGGAGGCACGGAAATTTCCCTTAAATTCACAGCACTTACTGAATTTGAGAGGTGTGAGAATTTCCTATAAAACTGTGCAATAAATTTTTGTTTCTCAAATACTAATCTTCCCACACTCCCCAAACTCACTTCTCTCTAACGCACCATTTTAAGTACACCAGTCTAATACCCCTATTAAACAATAGGCAAATCCCTAGAAGCAACCACATTCACTCCAGTTGAAAAAGCATCCTCCAAAATTACCTGTCCCATCTTCACCGGAGCTGTTACCGTTACTTTCCTTAACCTTTGACAAAGAGCTTTGACCTGATCTTTAGGAATAGCCTCTTGAGTTCTCACCGGAACTCTAGCCCACAAACCATTATCCACCTTCACAGTAGTTGTCACCATCCGACGAGGTTCCGTATGTTCTTGACGAGCGTATTGTTCCCCTCTTTTACAGGTAAACCCACGCACCTCAACTATTTCTCCCTCTGAGTCCTCTACTTCTAAACGGCAACCCATCGGACAGCCAATACAGAGATAACGACTAACTGTATTCTCTAATTCTGAATGTGTCATAATTTTACCCTTCCTCCCAAGGTACAATATCAACACGCAAAGCTTCCCCATGAAACTTTTGTAAGAAACGCGGCTTAACTTTCAAATTAATCATTTCCGCAGGGAAAACATAACGCAAAGTCTTCTCATAAACATCACCCAAGCGCAACACACTTTTTTCCATAGGTTGCTTCACCCGCATATAAACCGTATGTTCTCTGTCAGTAGAAATAGTATGGGGAACACAATATCTGACATTTTCCCCAGGTACCAGACGAATATTATCCGGTGGGGGTTGTTTACCAGTCACATACAAACCTGCATTACGCCCGGTAATAGTAGACTCAGCCGAAACAAAATCAACCAGATCGTGGATATGTACCACATTCCCACAAACAAACACCCCATCCATTGAACTTTCCATTGTACTACTAACCACTGGTCCTGTAGTTACCGGATCAATACGCAGATTTAACTGACGGGAAAGTTCATTTTCTGGAATTAAACCAATAGATAGTAACAAAGTATCACACTCAATATCCCAACTTCGACTCAAGTCTGGAACAAAATGATTATCCACAGGTGCAACAGTTACTTTTTCTAGTCGGTCTCGTCCGTGAATATCAACTACAGTGGTAGAGAGATGCAAAGGAATATCAAAGTCTTGTAAACATTGCACAATATTTCGATTTAACCCATTAGCGTAGGGCATAATTTCAAATACTCCCTCCACATCTACCCCTTCCAGGGTGAGACGACGAGCCATAATTAAACCAATATCTCCAGAGCCTAAAATTACCGCTCGTTTTCCTGGGAGAAACCCCATCAAGTTAACAAATTTCTGAGCTAACCCGGCGGTTAATACTCCTGATGGTCGTTTTCCTGGAGTCCGAATTGCGCCTCTCGTCCTTTCCCTAGCTCCCATTGCTAAAACGGCAGCTTTAGTATTAACTAATTTCACCCCTTCAGTACCTGACATGAGAGTGACTCGCTTATCAGAGTTAATATCAAGCACATAAGTATCACTGACCACATCTATATTATTGTCAAGCACTTGGGTGAGAAACCGTTGAGCATATTCTGGTCCGGTAAGTTCTTCTTTGAAATGTTGAAGACCAAAACCATTGTGGATACATTGAAGGAGAATACCCCCTGCTTCCTTTTCCCGATCTACTATTAAAATCCGTTCTGCTCCTGTTTCTTTCGCGCCCAAAGCTGCAGCCATTCCTGCGGGTCCCCCTCCGACAACTACAAGATCATAGTCGTCAGCAATGTGATTAGTATTAGTGGTTTTCATAGTTTTGCCTCCTCACGTTCGCGGACTATCCAGGAGTCTCCCCCGCGTTTAGTTACCTGAGTCATGGGAATGTCTAATTCACGGGAAATTAGTTCCATGCACCTACCAGTACAAAATCCTCCTTGACAGCGACCCATACCAGCTCTAGTCCGAAATTTAATCCCATCTAAAGTTCTAGCTCCCCGGTGAATTGCATCGAGGATTTCTGCTTCTGGAACACATTCGCACCGACAGACGATATGACTATAGCGCGGGTCTTTTTGAGCAAGTTTAATTTGTGCTTCTATCGAAAGGTTAGCGAAATGGATAGGTTTATCTATGGAAGGAATAAAATTATCGTTGGGAATTAGATTGAGTCCTTCATCCTTGAGAATATCCACAACTCTCAAAGCTATTGCTGGAGCTGCTGTTAAACCTGGGGATTGAATTCCGGCAACGTTAATAAAGCCTTTTTTGGCTGTCGGACCAATGATAAAGTCTTCATTATCTGCAACTGGTCTTAAGCCTGCAAATTCAGCGATACAGTCTCTCGGACTAATACCGGGAACCATTTTGGTAACGGCGTTAAATACTTGTTCTCCTCCCTTGATGGTAGTCGTCAGGTCTTCTTTATCGTCAATCATTTCCGCCGTAGGACCAACCATTAAAGTTCCATCAAAGGTGGGGATAACGAGGGTTCCTTTGGAAACAGGAGTTGGACAGGGAAAAATTACCCGTTTAATGAAGCCTTGCAAGCGTTTATCCAGGAGGTATTCTTCTCCTTTGCGGGGTCGAATGCTAAAGGTACGAACGCCAGCCATTTCTGCAATTATGTCTCCATAAAGTCCGGCTGCATTAATGATAAAACGAGTGGTAAAATTTCTGTTAGGAGTGGTAATTTCCCAGTATTCGTCCTGTTGCGTTAGTTTCTGGACAGGACTTTCGGTGGCTATTTCCAGACCATTTTGACAAGCACTTTCAATCAGAGTAAAACAGGCTTCATAGGGGTTAACCACACCTGTTGTCGGAGCGTAGAGAGCTAAAATGGCTTCTTCGCTCAAATGAGGTTCTTCTTGGGCAATTTTATCTCTGTCCCAGAAAGTCAAACCAGGAACACCTTTTTCTTCTCCCTGTTTGTTGAGACGTTCAAGAATGGGGTATTCTGCTTCACTAAAGGCGACGGTAAGTTCTCCAATAGCTTTAAAGCCAAAGCCTAATTCTTGATGTAAGCTTACCCAAAGTTGATTTCCCGGCCATTCTAATTGTCCTTTTAGGGTATTGGGGTTGCTATGGTGTCCCCCATGAATAATTCCACTGTTGGCTTTGCTGACACCGAAACCAACTTCACTTTCTTTTTCAATCAGGATAATATTCAGGGAATATCGTGTAAGTTCTCTGGCGATCGCGCATCCTACTACACCACCGCCAATAACGGCAATATCATACAGCATAATTGATGACCTAAGTTGTTCATCTATTAATAGGATATCAAAACTATAGATAAAATGTGCGCCAAAAACGACCTAAAGTCATTGCCAATAGGAGATTTAACAACTATTTAATCAAAGAAGGTGATAAATGTTTACCTTAGTAACTTTTTGCAACAATAATTATTAGCAATTATGAATTTTCGATCAAATAAACAGTAGATTCACCGACAAATATTGTCCTGGAATTACATTTTCTGGTAACTTCGCTGATACTTACTGACTCTCAGCATTTGTGGCGGAATCGTGGCACTTGTTGGTATGGGAAGGTTTCAATCTGACATTCCACCAGTTGGGCTAGAACTTTTCGGTCTTTTGGGATATCTGGTGGCTGTATAGCGTTTCTCGCTCTTAGTGAGATACACCTATCTTTAATTTCTATTGTATTTTTAGTAAAGTGTTCGCTAAAACCAACGAATGAGCGTACCTAAACCAGTATATGAATTGTGATATAAACAAATAATGTTCACCTACTACCTAAAAACTAAGAATGAGGGTACTTCATCAGTGTAGGAATTGCTATATATTTATTCATTTCTCTAAATAAATACAGACTTTCATCTTTTTGTCAATCCCTACACCTGAATGGTTACCTGATAAAATTATAGAAGTGGTTTTTAGGCATAATTTTTCAGCTTTCCTTTTTGTATAATTATGCTTTTATATATAGCGGTTTTTCAAAAGGTAGATTACATAAACAAGATAAATATGCTTAATTTTTGATAACTTATAGAACTAATTGCTGTAGTCTATTTTAATAAAAACCGCTCTAGTAATCCTAAATCGGTTGTAATATTTTACCTAAATTTTCTGGTCTAAATCCTCCCATTTTAAGGGGATAAAAAAATAGAATATTCCAAATTTAAAGCCTCTTTATTGCAAAGGTAATGATAAATATTAACTGATAACTGTTAACTGATAACTGATAACTGACAACTAAAATTACCGTAGGTTTTTGGTTGCCAAATTCGATTTTTGCTATGGTTTGGAGACTAAACCCCTAAAGTTTTTTTCTCACAAATAATTTAGGATTGCTATATTAAGTTTGTATTAGAGCTTATTTTTACTGTTTTTTTACCCATTACTACAGTATAAATTTATCCAAAATTTAAGATTTGGAATAGTGTTTTCAAATCAGATGTAATATCAAGTATTAATTAACCGTAATCTAGGGAGGTTGCATAAAACGTCTCTACAAGGTTGCAGGGCTATTTCATTCTAGAATCAAGTGAGAATTTTACTAGCTTTTAGAGATTGGTGGATAGAACCTTTAATCCTTGAAAAGGCAGATTTTCGTTAATACACAAAAAGT
>JAAUYJ010135811.1_pt1 | contig 23787 bp, 30 predicted proteins | sample 7278031 | NCBI WGS metagenome assembly JAAUYJ01 (sample SAMN14350222, study PRJNA611818) | marine sediment metagenome | isolation source: surface marine sediment (1.8m) | place: French Polynesia: Moorea | collected 2018-08 | reverse complement strand
GCGCTCTCCTCGAACGTGATCCACTGGTACAGGAAGAACGGCGAATGGGTCGTCGAGAAGATCATCGACGTCGAGAACCAGCGCCACCCGGAGTGGCCGATCCCGGTGCCCGGCCTGATCAGCGTGATTCTGATCTCGATGGACGACCGCTTCCTCTACTTCTCGAATTGGCTGCACGGCGACCTGCGCCAGTACGACATCTCCGATCCCTCGAACCCAAAGCTCACCGGCCAGGTCTGGATGGGCGGGCTCTTGGGTAAGGCGCCGGAAGTGAATGGCCGCAAGATCACCGGCGGGCCGCAGATGATCCAGCTGTCGCTAGACGGCAAGCGGCTCTATGTGACCACCTCGCTGTTTTCGACTTGGGACAACCAGTTCTATCCCGAGATCCGCGAGAACGGCGGCTGCATGATGATGGTGAACTGCGATACCGAGCGTGGCGGCATGTCGATCGATCCCGACTTCTTCGTCGATTTCGGCAAGGAGCCCAATGGGCCGGCGCGCTGTCACGAAACCCGCTATCCGGGCGGCGACTGCACCTCGGACATCTGGTTGTAGGACGGATGCCGGACGCGAAAACCACGAAAGCGGTCGGCGACGGTGCGCAGCGCTTCACCGTTACGCTCGCCAATCGAGACGGGCGATCTTACGAGGTCGATGGGAACCGGCCGCTTCTCGAGACGTTGGAAGGGCACGGCGTGTCGCTGCCCTATGGCTGCCGTTACGGCGGCTGCATCTCCTGCGCGGCCAAGCTCTTGGACGGCGAGGTCGATCAGAGCGCGGGCGTCGCCCTCAACGGCCGCCAGATGCGCGACGGCTATGTGCTGCTGTGCGTGGCGCGGCCCTTGGGCGACTGCAAACTGGATGTGGGGGTCGAGAGCCACGACAAGCTTTATCGAAACCCGTTCCAGAGCCCGCTCAAGCCGGAAGAGCTGAAACCCGCCGTCCAGGCGGCGCTCGAGCCCGCGGAGGACCCGCGATGAACCACGACGAGGATTACCCGGCCGACTACCTGGCCGGCATTCTGAAGGAGGTGAAGACCATCGCCATGGTCGGCGCCAGCTCGGATCCCACGAAGTTCAGCTACGGCGTGCTGCGGGTCCTGCACGAGACGGGCTACGACATGATCCCCGTCAATCCAATGGAAGCCGGCAGCGAGATCCGCGGGCTCAAATGCTACGAGTCGCTCGCCGCGATCGAGCGGCCGGTGGACATGGTTCAGGTCTTCCGAACCTCGGAGGCCGCCTACGACGTCACCCAGGAGGCGATCGACATCGGCGCCAAGGTCGTCTGGATGCAGATCGGCGTGCGCAACGACGAAGCGGCCCGCCTCGCGGAAGCGGCCGGCCTGAAGGTCGTCATGAACCGTTGTCCGAAGATCGAGCTGTTCCGACCGTTCTGGAAGCCACGCCTCAACCAGGAAATCTAGACGGATCTGGGTCGAACGGACCTGGCCTCGCAGGGCGAGGCCGGCCCGACTAATCAGATCCAGCGGCGGCGACTCTGTCGCATCGCGGAACCAAGGGCGCAGACCCCGCTCGCGGCCCGCGCCCTGTGTTCTGCCTCGATCAGTCCTTCGGCTGCGGGACGATTCGCAGGTAGGGCTTGGGCGCCTTCCAGCCGCCCGGGAACTTCTCCTTGGCCTCCTCGTCGGAGACCGCGGGGACGATGATGACGTCTTCACCCTGCTTCCAGTTGACCGGCGTCGCCACCTTGTGCTTGGCGGTCAGCTGACAGGAATCGAGCACCCGGAGCACCTCGTCGAAATTGCGGCCCGTGCTCATCGGGTAAGTCAGCGAGAGCTTGATCTTCTTGTCCGGCCCGACCAGGAAGACCGAGCGCACGGTGGCGTTGTCGACCGCGGTGCGGCCTTCCGAGGTTTCGCCCGCGCCCGCCGGCAGCATCTCGTAGAGCTTGGCCACCTTGAGTTCGGGATCGCCGATCAAGGGGTAGTTGACGGCGTGGCCCTGGGTCTCCTCGATGTCCTTGGACCAGGCGTCGTGGTCGCCGACGCCGTCGACGCTGAGGCCGATGATCTTGCAGTTGCGCTTGTCGAACTCGGCCTTGAGGCCGGCCATGTAGCCGAGCTCTGTCGTGCAGACCGGCGTGAAGTCCTTGGGATGCGAGAACAGAATGGCCCAGCCGTCGCCGATCCAGTCGTGGAAATCGATGGTTCCCTGCGTCGACTCCGCAGTGAAGTTTGGAGCCTCATCATTGATTCTGAGTGACATCGCACGCCTCCTACAGCTTTCTTGGTGACAGTCCCCCTCCCGGCCCTTACCTGGCGCCTTCGAGAACTATTTGCTCATATAGGCGCTGGCATTCCAACCACAACGAATCCTGCCCTGTTTCAATGGTTTCCGGCCCGGATGCCGGTCTCGGGCAGGCGCCTGGCCAGATCGCCCCGGGCGCCATAGCGACGCCCGACAGGCGCTGCGGCGTCACCGGCTGGCCGCCGTGTGGGTGGGCGTCCGGCCCCGTCCGGGCGGGCCGTCATTCCGGGCGCCGCTCCGGGGCGCGTCCGAGCGAAGCCGCCGCGCGTCGGCTCATCATCCTGTCACCTTTGCCAGTCTCCGGGATTTGGGTCTTTTCGGATCGATGGGGGTGGCCTAAAAAGGGACCTGACTCAGATCAACCGGAATGACGGTTCTCCGGGCTAATCTGGGGCTGGCGGGGATCCTCCGGGGCACAGGGATATCGACACGATGAAAATCGAGGACATCCTCAAGAAAAAGGGGCGAAAGGTGGTCACGGTCCGGCCCGACACGCCGGTTTCGACCGTGATGCACCATCTGCGGGCGGAACACGTCGGCTGCGTGGTCATCAGCGAGGACCGCCAGCACATCGACGGCATCGTCGCCGTGCGCGATATCGTCTACGCCATGGCCGAGCACGAGGAGCGGCTGCGCAAGATGAAGGGCGCCGAAATCCTCGACACGCCGGTCTCCGACATCATGACCCGCAGCGTGCGGACCTGTAAACCGGACGATACGTTGCGCGCCGCGATCAAGCGCATGAACAAATTCAAGGTCCTGCACCTGCCCGTCGTCGACGGCGAGAAGATGGTCGGTATCATCTCGATCGACGACGTCGTGAAGTACGCCATCGACGCCATGGATTCGGAGATCGCCGTGCTGCGCGACAGCCTGGTCGCCCATCGGCCGGGGGCGCCGGGCAGCTGAGCGCTGCGCCCCTGCGCCGGGTGACCTCGGCCTCGCTTGACGTCGGCCCCAACATGACGTCGGCCTAAGGGATCTCCATCTCGCCTTCGCTGACCAGGACCGAGCCGCCGCCGACCCGCACCGCGGCGATCACGCCGTCCACCTTGTCCGCTTCGACCTCGATCAGGCTCGGCCGGCCCATCTCGACCCCCTGCGCGACGCGCCAGCGGCAGGTGCCGTCGCGGGTCGCGTCGCGCGCGCCGAGATAGCCGGCGAAAGCCGCGGCGGCCGCGCCGGTCGCAGGGTCCTCGGGAATGCCCATGGTCGGCGCGAACATGCGCGCGTGGATGTCGGCCTCGCCGCCGGCATCCTCGCGACAGAACACGAACACCATGTCCGCCCAGAAGCCGGCCAGGTGCCGCTCCAAATGCGCCAGGTCGACCCGCGCCCGCGCCACCGTCTCGCGCGAGCGCAAGGGCACGTAGAGAAAGGGCACGCCGCAGGACCAGGCCTCGGACCGCTCCTCGCCCTGCGCCAGGTCGTCCGGGTCGAGCGAGAGCATCGCGGCCAGCTCGGCGGCGGCGGGCGGCTCGGGGCCCCGCTCCGGCAGCTGCGCCACCGAGAGCTGGCTGAACACCGGCCGGCCGGCGTCGGACCGGATCGTCACCGGCACCGGGCCGACGCCCTCCTCGAAGACGACGCTCGTCCTGTCGCCTTCCAGCGGGACTTCGCCGATCGAGGCCAGGACGAAGGCCGTGCCGACCGTGGGATGGCCGGCGAAGGGCACCTCGCTGGCCGGCGTGAAGATCCGCAGACGCCGGGTGTGCGCGGGGTCGTCGGGCAGCAGGACGAAGACGGTCTCCGAGAGATTGAGCTCCCGGGCCACCCGTTGCATCCGATCCTCCGCGATTCCCTGTGCGTCGGGGAAGACCGCGAGCGGGTTGCCGCCGAAGATCCGGTCGGTGAAGACGTCGGCGGTGAGAAACCTGTGGCGCATCCCTGCCCTCCCGCGGCTGTTGCGTGACCCCTGGGCGCCATCGAGGCTATGCTGCTATAGCGCAGAGGATCAATGGCGCAGAGAGGAAGCCCATGGTCAACCTGGCCCGCCACGTGGAAGCGCAACGGCTGCTCGAGCAGCTCGAGGCCCTGGAGGGCGCGCTGCTGCCCAACGAGCTCGAGATGGTGCGGCACCTGCGCGCCAAGTACGCCGAGCCCGGTGTGACGGATTTCGACGATGTCACCGTACTCGAGGTGATCCTGCGCAACGTCGAGGTCCGCAAGAAATACGGGATGGACCCCAAGACCGACGGCGGGCGGGTCTACGACCTCGAGCGCAAGGGCGGCGGCGAAGAGAGCTGAGCGCCGCTAACGCGGTCCAATCACCCGCCCTTCAGCGGCGGCATGATGGCCAGGGTGTCGTTCTCGTGCAGGGTCGCGGTCTCGCGCGCGGCCTTGGGGATCGCCTGGCCGTTGAGCGAGATCAGATAGCTGCCCTCCACCGGCACGCCGAGCTTGGTCATGACGTCGGCCGCGGTCGCGCCATCGCCGACCTCGATCTCGGCCTGGTTGTTCTGACTGCCCGGCGGCAGATGCTTGCCGAGCAGCCCGGCCGTGCGCACGGTGATCCGCATCACACGAGCCCTTTCGTGCACTCGAGATAGGCGTGCATGACCTGGTGCGGATCGCGCAGCAACCGGTCCTTCCAGGGGCCGAGCCTGATCCCGGTCTGCATCAGGCCGCGGATCACGCCGACGTGCTGGGTCAGCCCGAGCGCCAGCGCGCCGACCAGACGGTCGCCGTCGAACTCGAGGCGGAGGTATTGCGAGTCCTTCCAGTTGACCGTCTCGGCCCGCTCGCCGCCCTCGACGCCCATCCAAAGGCCGAAGGAGCTGGAGATCAGGCCGAGGGTGTTGAGCACGTTCATCGACAGGCTGCCGCGGTAGTCCGAGGCGCGCCCGGCCATGTTGAGCGCCGCCACGCGGCCGTGCTCGCTCGCGGTGGGCTGGATCGCGTGCACCGCCTGCTTGCCGGTCGAGACGTCGGGGCCCTGTGCCACGTCACCGGCGGCGTAGACGTCGGGCGCGCTGCTCTGCAGCCGGTGGTCGACCAGGACGCCGGTCTCGGTCTCGATGCCGCTGCCTTCGAGAAACTCCAGGTTCGGCAGGACGCCGGTGGCGCAGACCACCAGGTCGGCGTCGATCGAGTGGGCGTTTCCCAGATCGAGCCGAAGCGCGTCGCCGCTCCGTTCGACGCCCTTGACCTGGGTGCCGGTCAAGACCGTGACGCCCTGGCCCTGGCACCAGTGCTTGATCATGTCGCCGCCGGTCTCGTCCATCATGCGCGGCAGCATGCGATCGGCCATCTCCACCACCGTGAGCTCGACCTTCCGTGCCGCAAGCGCCTCGAGCACGATGCAGCCGATGAAACCGGCGCCCATCAGGACGACGCGCGAGCCCTCCTCGGTGCCCGCCATGATGCGGCGCGCGTCCTCCAGCGTCCAACAGGACTCAACGCCGGGCAGGTCCATGCCCGGGACCGGCGGCCGCACGGGCCGCGAGCCCGTCGCGATCAGCAGCTTGTCGTAGCCCAAGCTGCCGCCGTCGCGCAGCGCGACACGCCGCGCGCCCGGCTCGAGGCCGACGGCGCGGTCGCGCCTCAGCTCGATGCCGAGGCCGTCGAAATGCCCCGCGCCGTGGCGCAGATGAGTGCCGGATTCCTCGATGTCCTCGGCCAACAGGTAAGGGATGGCCATGCGCGAATAGGGCGGCTCGGGCTCGTCGCCGACGAGGACGACTTTGCCCTGCGGATCGGCCCGGCGCAGGCTCTCCGCCGCGATCACGCCCGCCGGTCCGGCACCAAGAATGACGTAGTCCATGCTCAAGCCTCTTTGCTCGTGATCATCCGCGACTGGAAGGACGGCGCCGCACTGGTCAGAGACCGCGTGGCCAGCCCGCTCCCGCTACAAGCCGACCAACACGCCGATCTGGATCATGTGGATGCCGTCGCAGAACTCGTCGCCGCCCTTGTAGGTGAGGTTCTTCGCGGTCTCTGCCCACTTCTTGTAGGAGATGCAGAACCTGTTGGAGGTGGCGCTCCATTCCCTCGCCACGCTGTCGTAGTCGTCCCGGATTCGCTCCAGATCCGATATCTTGAGATCGGGATTCTTCGTCAGAGCCTGCACTTCGACCTGGATCTTGGACGCGGCGCCGAGGAGCTCCTCGAGCTTGCGCACCTCGTTGTCCACGCCGCTCTCCGGATGCTTGCTCAAGAGCGTCGCCGCCTTCGCCTGCGCTTGCCTGCCCTGATCCAGGACCCTGTCCATCTCTTCCACGGCCCGGGCCGCTTTACCCTGCGGATCGTGGTGATCCGCTGTGGCGTCGGTAGCGCCAAGACAGAGGGCGAGCGCGAAACCGAGGAAAAACGATGTGAGCAGACGACATCCGCTGTCGGTCATCACCTTCTCTCCCATTTGCCACGACATCACGGTGCCCCTCACAGTCCGAGCCGCGCCAGGGTCTCGTTGCTCGGCACGCCGTCCTGGGTCCAGCCGCGCGCCTCGTAGTACTCGGGCAACATGAGATCGAGCTCGTTGACCTTGCCTTTGGCGGTGCCCGAGGGACAGGGCACCTCGAGCATGCGCGGCGGCAGGGTGTCGTCGGCCTTGGTCAGGCCGGCGGCCAGGTTGAACTGGCGCTCCAGGTTCCAGGTGCGCTCGCCGCTCTCGATCAGGCGCTCGACCGACCAGTCGCCCTCGCAGGCCGCGTCGACCAGGCTTTGGAACTCCTTGATGTCCCAAGCCGAGGTGGTGAAGAGGCAGAGCCCGGTCGAATCGATGACCGCGGTCTTGTCCTGCGAGGTCTTGCAGGGCACCGCCTTGCCCTTGCCGCTCTGGTCCTCCATGTCTTCGGCGAAGACGTCGTGCTTGAGGTGGCAGGCGCCGCGGTTCGAGGTGGCGTAGCCGAGCCCCATACCCTGCAGGGCGCGGGAATCGTAACCGGCGAATTCCTGGCCCTTGACGGTCATCGAGAGCTCGGGACGGCCGTACTTCTCGCACATGAGCTTCGAGCCGAGGCCCAGGATCTGGCCGAAGCCTTCAAACTTGCCGGTCTTCTCGGCCATGACGGTGAGCGCCTCCGCGTTGCCGAAGTTGAGCGGCACGCCGTCGGTGTCCTTTTCGGTGATCACGCCCAGCTCGAAGAGCTCCATGGCCGCGGCCAGGGTGGCGCCGAAGGAGATCGGGTCCATGCCGTGCTCGTTCATCAGGTAGCCGGCGAAGGTCAGCGCGTCGATGTCGTCGACCCCGACCACCGGGCCGAAGGCGTAGGCGGTCTCGTACTCCAGGCCGCCCGAGGCGTGGCGGTACTCCGGACGGTTGACGATCGTGAAGTGCTGCTCGTCGATGTGGGCGATCCGGCCGCAGGCGATGGTGCAGCCGAAGCAGGCCTTGTTGGTGATCAAGTTGACGTGCTTGTTTTCGTTGGGCCGGCGCATCGCCGCCGGGTTGATGTTGTCGACGCCCTCGAATTGCACCTCGTTGAAGTTGCGTGTCGGCAAGCCGCCGAACTCCTGCATGGAGTCGATCATGGCGTTGGTGCCGAACTCGGTAAGGCCCTTGCGGCCCTCGCTCTCGGCCAGCAGCTTGTTGGTCGCCTTGACCGCCTGCATGAAGCGTTTGGGGTCGTCGACGCGCACGCCGACGCTGCCGTGCACGGCCACCGCCTTGAGGTTCTTCGAGCCCATGACCGCGCCGACCCCGGAGCGCCCGGCGGCGCGGTGCAGGTCGTTGACGACGCAGGCGTAGCGTACCCCCTGCTCGCCCGCCACGCCGATCGAGGCGACCTTGAGCTGCGGGTTCTGGTGCTTGGCCTTGAGGAATTCCTCGGTGTGCCAGACCGTGGTGCCCCAGAGCTCGTCGGCCTGCAGGATCTCGACCTTATCGTCGAGGATGTGCAGATAGACCGGCTTCGGCGCACGGCCCTCCAGGATCAGCAGGTCGTAGCCGGCGAACTTGAGCTCGGCGCCGAACTTGCCGCCCGAGTTGGAGCAGGCGATCGCGCCGGTCAGCGGCCCCTTGGTCACCACGGCGTAGCGCCCGCTGGTCGAGGCCATGGTCCCGGTCAGCGGCCCGGTGGCGAAGATCAGGACGTTATCGGGGCCCATGGGATCGGCCTTGGGGTCCATGGATTCCCACAGGTACTTCGTCGCCAGGCCGCGCTCGCCCAGGTACTGCTTGGCCCAGTCCATGTTCAGCGGCTCGACCGCGTGAATGCCGTCGGTGAGATTGATGCGGAGGACTTTCCTCTGCCAGCTCATGTCTCGCACTCCCTTCGCGGTCAGGCCGAAGTGTGGGTGTCGGTCTTGAGCGCCCACTGCTTCATGCGCTCGTAGCCGGTCCAGTCGGCATCGACATAGGTGATGGCCCCGGTCGGGCAAGCCTCGGCGCACTGCGGATCGCCGCCGCAAAGGTCGCATTTGACGACCTTGCCGCTGTCCTGGTTGTAGTTGATGGTGCCGAAGGGGCAGGCGATGGTGCAGACCTTGCAGCCGACGCAGACGTCCTCGAAGACCTCGACCGCGCCGGTCTCGGCGTTGCGCTTGAGGGCCTCCACCGGGCAGGCGTGCAGGCACCAGGCCTCGGCGCACTGGGTACAGGTGTAAGGGATCGCGCGCCGGCCGTGTTCGAACTCGAAGATCTTGATGCGCGACTTGGCCGGGTTGAAGGCGCCCTCGTGCTCGAAAGAGCAGGCCATCTCGCACTGCAGGCAGGAAGTGCACTTGTCGGGGTCGATCAGAAGCGATTTCTGCATATCTGGGAAGTCCTCCAGGGCATCTCTCTTATCGCTCGGTCGCGGCCCGCGCGGTGACCCGCCGGCCCGGCCGATTTTGGCGTCATCCTAGTCATTTCCCCGGGCGAAGGACAGCATCGGAAAGGGCGAGCGTAACAGCCATCTAGCGCCAGATCGCCTCGCCCGCCTCGGCCTTCTTGGCGTCCCACTCGGCCTTGCTGAGCAGAACGATGCCCTGGGCCGCGACCAGCCGGTCGAGGGCGCCGGCCCGCTTCTCGACGAACTGGGTCAGGCGCCCAGGGCCGGCATTGACCGTCACCTCCTCGCCGTCGGCGAGGCCGGCCAGCGCCCGCGGCGAGCCCTCCGGGCTCATCACCGTCAGGACCTTGGCCCAGCCGTGGGTGAAACCGAGCAGCCCGTAAATCTTCATACTCCGACCTCGGATTTCGGCCCGGCGCGGACCCGGTAAACGTCTCATTAACCCTACGCTGATACACCCATTAACTCATCTTAAGCCGTCGCAAAGACATGACACAGAGAGTCCGAATCGATCTGGATGACGTCTCGCCCGTGGTGCAGGAACAACCTCCCAGGCCACGCAGGCGTGCCAGACGATCCAATGATCCGGATGACGCCTCGCCGGTGGTGCAGGAAGAGCCGCACAAGCCACCCAAGCGCGTCAAACGATCAAGCGATCCGGATGACGCAACGGCCGTGGTGCAGGAAGAGCCGCCTAAGCCACCCAAGCGCGTCAAACGATCCAACAAGAAGACGGCACAGAGCAAGCCTGTCACCGAACTTGACACCGACCTTCCGGCGGATGCCGAGGGGCCGGATCACGATCCGGTGCCGCCCTCCGTCATCGCCCCGGACCTGAACGTAACCGGGGAGGTGATGAGCGACGGCAAGATCGAGATCTATGGCACCGTCGAGGGCAAGGTGAACAGCAAGAACCTGACCGTTGGCGAGGGGGCCACCGTCAGGGGGGCGATCACCGCGGACCAGGTGCGGGTCCGCGGCTCGATCGAAGGTCCGATCACCGCCAACTCGGTGGTGATGGACCGTACGGCATGGGTTGAGGGCAGCATCTTCCACCACAAACTGTCCGCACATCCCGACTCCGTCCACCGGGGCCGCAAGCCGTGGCGCTTGAAGCCTTTGGAGGAAGGATCCGAGTGATGATGCGACGCAAGGAGAACTTGGATGTTTTCGAAGTCTGACAAGAGCCCAGCTACTGCGACCACGCCGCCGGCGGCGCCCGCCACCCCTTCCAAGCCCAGCGGCACTGTGTCGATCATTTCCTCCGACCTGAAGATCCTGGGTGACCTGGAAAGTGCCGGCGACGTGCAAGTCGAAGGCCTGGTCGAAGGCGACGTTCGCAGCCGCTCGCTGACGATCGGCGAAGCTGCCCACGTCAAGGGCTCGGTCTACGCCGACCAGGTGATGATCGCCGGCACCATCAGCGGCCAGGTCCGTGCCACGTCGGTCAGCATCAACAAGACCGCCAAGGTCATGGGCGACATCGCCCACGAGACGCTCTCGATCGAGGCCGGCGCGCATCTGGAAGGGCGCTTCAGCCGCGAGGAGTTCCACAAGGGTCTGAACGCCGAGAAGACCGTGGCGGTCAAAGCGGCGAAGCCTGCGGCCAACCCCGGCAACGGGTCCTCTCCGACGGCGGGCGCGCCCGTGTCCGAGGAGCCGGTTCCCGTCGCGGCCGCTGCGGGGAGCTGACCAGCCGGCACGGCCGACCTGACCAACGACCCGCGACCATCGAGCCGGATGGTCGCGGCGGGGCCGGACGTGCGTCAAGCCAAGCGGCCGGCGGCCGGTGTTCTGCGGTCGACCAACTCGAGCAAGGCCTCGAGCTCGGGGTCCGGCACCTCCATGCCGGCCAAGGCCTGAACCAGCTCGGCCAGGTAGTCCCGGCAGCGGCCGAACTTACCCGCGGCGGCGGCGATGATCGCCGCCGCCTCCTCTTGCGGCAGCGTCCCGGCGTACTGCGGATGCTGTGGATTCACGACGAAGGCGAGTGCCGTGACCGGCCCGGTCTCAGCCTCGACGGCCAGCCAGTCCGGCCGGTAGATCCCGGTCACCATCTCGCGCTCCCAAAGCGCCGTGAGACCATCTTCCTGCGCCCCAGGGTCCAGCCGGAACAGCACCCCGGCGCAATGCCCCGGGCCCGGTTCCAGGCAAAGCCCAAGCCCCGGGCATTCCGGCGTGCCCCGGGCCAGCACGGTCCAGGCCGAGAAGCGGCGGCAGTAGCCGCGAAGACGGCCTTGCAGGCGGGCGTCATAGGCGAAGCAGGGATTCCAAATCAAAGAGCCGTAGGCGAAGACCCACAGCTCTGCCTCGCCTGGCGCGGCGGCTAGAGTCGCGCGCAGGCTGTCGCGCCGTGCCACCTCGTCGAGGACCGGGAATGGGAGTTTCGGTCTTTCCGTCACGGGTGCACTCTCAGAGGTGTTGCGGTCGTTTTCCCCGACAGGTCAGGACCGGGTAAAAGGCCGTCACCCGACCCGCTTGCCGTTCTGGTCGATGATGAGTTCCCCGTCCTCTTTCGCCAATGGACCCGGGGGAAGGCGATCCAGCAAGTCGAGGACCGCTTCGGAGGGACGACACAGCCTGATCCCCTTCGGCGTCGCCACCAGCGGCCGATTCACGAGGATGGGATGTTCAAGCATGGCGTCGAGTATGGCTTCGTCGCCAACGCCGGGATCCAAGAGACCGAGGTCGGCGGCGGGCGACTTGGTTTCTCGAAGCGCGGCGCGAGGCGTCAGACCGGCGGCAGCGAGGAGCGCCAGCAGCTGGGGACGGGTCCAGCCGGTCTCGAGGTACTCGACGATGACCGGTGCGTAGCCGGCCTTGACGACGAACTCAACGACGTTTCGCGATGTGCCGCAGGCCGGATTGTGATGGATGACCACCGGAAAAAACTCGCTCATTTGTCAGCCTCCGTCCTCTAGACCATGTCTGCCGCAGCGGGATATCGCACCCGGTCCTGCTCGGAGCCAGAGTCGGATCTCCGGCGATCGCTGCAAGTTGGCAGCATCCTTCACTAGCTCCCATCGCCTGCCGTCTTCTTCCACCGGCTCGGCTTGGGCGGCAGCGTTTTGAGGTAGGCGGCGATGGCCCGCCGGTCCTCGGCGCTCAGCTTTGCCATGTTCTCTTGCACCGCGATCATGGTGCCGCCGAAGGTCTCGTAGTCCGGCAGGATCCCGGTTGCCAGCGCGCTCACGATGTCCTGGACCGACCATTCGCCGATGCCCTGGTCGTGCGGCGTGATGTTGGGGATGAAGCCCTTGTCCACCGGGTCGGGGCCGCCGGAGTAGGCCCAATCGAGCTCCGGCCCGCCGAGGGAGTTCCGCGGCGTGTGGCATTCGCCGCAATGGCCCGGTCCGTTGACCAGATAGGCGCCGCGGTTCACCTCGGGTGCAGCATCGGGCATCGGGGCGAAGGGCGCGTAGTCCATGAAGAGAAGCTTCCAGAGACCGAGCCCGCGGCGAAGACGGAAGAGCAGCGGCAGATCGTGGGACGGTGCGTCATTGGCGACCTCGGGCAGGCGGTCCATGAAGGCCTTCAGATCCAGCACGTCGGTCACCGTCATGCGCTGGTAGGACAGATACGGGAACGACGGATAGTAGTGACCGCCGTCGGGCGAGACACCGCGCATCACGGCATTGACGAAATCGAGATCGCTCCAGCCGCCGATGCCGTGCGTCGGATCCGGCGAGATATTGGGCGCGTAGAAGGTGCCGAAAGGCGTCTTGAGTCCCAACCCGCCGGCCAGCACAAGCTTGTCGTCGCCCTTGGCGCCCGGGGCGGCATGGCAGGAGGCGCAGCCCGAAGCGTAGAAGACGGTCTCGCCGCGGCCGGGATCGCCGGCTTTGCCCGGCAGATCGCCGGCGGCGAAGCTCCGCGGCAGGGTCAGCGCCCAGAACACGGCGAAGCCGGCCAGGCAGAGAAGTCCTAGGGCGAAGAGCAGTAGCCGGAATGGCCGGCGGCGCCCTGCCTTTCCGAAGATGTCGGCCTCCCGTGGACGGCGCGCGATCAGAAATCCTCGGCCCGGAACGGCTTGTGACAGCCGCCGCAGGTCTTACCCATCTCAGCGACCGCAGCCGCCAGGGCCGGCTGGCCCTTCCCGACTTCGCTTTCCAGGGCCGCGACCGCCGCCTTCCAAGCGTCGAACGCCTTGCCGAACTTGTCCTGATCTTTCCAGATCTCTGCCAGGGCACGGGTCTTTCCGGGGCGGTCGGCCTTGGCCGTCCCGGGCACGAAGAGGCCCTCCGCGGGGTATAACGTGAGCAGCTTCAGGTTGGCCGCGTGCTTCTGGGCGGCGGCGGCGTCGTAGTCGACCTCGCCTTTGGCCATGCCGAACAGCGGCCCCGCCTCCCAGCCTACGAGCTGCATGTAGCCCTGGCGCGTCGCGATCGCCTTGTCCTCATGGCCCCCGGGATGGGCCAGCGTCGGGGTCAGCACGACGGCGCAACAGAGCGCGGCGGCGGCGACGATCTTCCGATCTCTCGAGATAGGCATCCCTCATCCTTTCTGCGCTTGATTCGGGTCCAAGCTGCTATTCGAAAAAGCATAGCCATCTGCGGCGCGCGGCGACAATTCACTTTCTCATGACGGCGCCACTGCCGTCTTGTTGCTCCGCCTCGGAGTGCCATGATACCGAAAGGAATTCGAAAGACCCCAAGGGACTGAAAGGGAGGCAAGCCGTCATGGAGGTGCGGATCGAGGAGCTGCCGGGCGTCGAGGTGGTCTATTGCCGCGGCCAGGGACCCTATCAGGAGAGCGCGCCGGAGACCTGGGGCCGGCTCTGGGCCTGGATCAACGGCCGAGGCCTGGCCGAGCGCGTGCGCGGCGCCTACGGCTTCGGCCTCGACGATCCAACGGCGACGCCGCCCGAGAAGCTCCGATACGACGCCTGCCTGGCCATCGAAGGGGGCTGCGAGCCGGACGCGGCGTCCGGCATCGGCGTCCAGACCTTGCCGGGCGGCCGCTACGGGATCTATCGCCTCCAAGGCCCCTACCAGGGGATGGCGGCGGCCTTCGGGCGCCTCCATGGCGAATGGCTGCCGCAGTCGGGGGAAACGTTGGAGCCGCAAAGGCCCTTCCTCGAGATCTACATCAACGATCCGAGCCAGGTGCCGGAAACCGAGCTGCTGACCGACCTCTGCCTGCCGCTTCGGAAATAGCCGCGGCCAAGCGACGGCTTTCCCATGCCCGAACGCGGCGCAGGAGCAATCCCGTGGCCTGGAACCTGAGGCGCTACAAGACGGGCTTCGACCGGGTGTCGATCGTCGCCTTCGTCGTGGTCGCCGCCATGTTCGCCCTGATCTATGTCAGCGTGCCGGAGGCCTATCGCCCGCCCGATCCCGGCAGCGAGGCCGGGCGGGCACTGCAGGCCCAATTGGACGAAAGCTGTGGCACGGACGACGGCGATCCGCTCGTCGGCTTGTGCCGGGAGAACGTCCTGTCCAAGGAGCGCTGGAACTACTACCGTGCGCAGATCGATCCCCTGCGCATTGCGCTGCTGTGGCTCGCCGTTTTCGGCGGCGCCGCTTTGTTCTTCGGGCGCTGGACCTGGCGATGGTTGGCGGCCGGCTTCAGGACCGGCCGGACCGGCGAATAGCCGGCGTTCGGATCAGGGCGGGCCCTTGCGGGAGTTGTTGCCTGCCCCGTTGTTGGATTTGCGCAGGGTGAGCCAGAAATCGTAGCTCGCCATGACCAGCACGATGAGCACGACGATCCAGAGATCGGGCTCGTTGACGAACCAGACCACGACGCCCATGAAGGCGACCAGGGCGGCCAGAGAGGCCAACGCCACTATCTTGTCAACCATACCTGCCCTTACCTCTCGCTTCTCGCCCGATCTAGCTGCCCTGCTCCGCCTGGACCCGATCGGCCAACCAGCGCGCCGTGCGCAGTAACCTGGCGTCGTCGCCCTTGCGGCCGACGAGCTGGACGCCGAGCGGCATGCCGTTGGCGCCCTGCATGATCGGCAGCGAGATCGCCGGGACCCCGCAGAGCGACCAAAGCGTGCAGAAGGCCGGGTCCCCGGTCGCGTCCAGACCGACCGGAGCCTCTCCGGCCGCCGCCGGCGTGATGATCGCGTCGTAGCGCTCGAAGATCTCTTCGAGGCCGACGTTGAGCACATCGCGCCAGTCGACCGCCCGGTTGTAGTCGACGGCCAGGCACTTTTGACCCTCTTCGATCATGTCCTTGAGTCGCGTGCTGAGCCGGTCCTTGCCGCGCTCGTAGAGCGCCTGAAGGTTCCTCGCCAGATCGGCGTACATGATGACCCGATGCCAGGCGATCGCGTTGTCGAAGGGCTGGGGCAGGTCGACCGGGTCGCAGGCATCGCCCAGAAACTCGGAGAGCTCGGCGAAGGCGGCACGCGTGTCGTCGTCGGCCTTGTCCCAGACCGGGGACTTCACGAAGGCGAAAGTCGGTTCGACCGGCGGGTCCTGCGCAGCGGTCTCGGACAGCAGCGGACGGGCACGCGGCGACATGTCCGGGTCGTCGGCATCGAAGCCCGTGAGCGCGTCGGCGAACAGCGCGGCGTCGGCCACGTTGCGCGCGAAGACCCCGACGGTATCGAGTGGCCGCGAGAGCGCCAGTACGCCGCGCCGCGAGATCATGCCGTGGCTCGGCTTGAAGCCGGTGACGCCGCAGTAGGCGGCAGGACGGATCATCGAGCCGTTGGTCTGGCTGCCCAGCGCGAGCGGCACCATGCCGGCGGCCACGGCCGCCGCCGAGCCACTCGAGGATCCGCCGGGTGTGCGGCTGGCATCATGCGGGTTTCGGGTCTTGCCCGGCGCATAGACCGCGAGCTCCGTGGTCACCGTCTTGCCCATGACGACCGCGCCGGCCTGGCGCAGCAGCGAGACCACCGTCGCGTCGCTGTCCGGCCGGCGCCCGGCATGCAAGGGGGTGCCGTTCTCGGTCGGCAGGTCGCGGGTGTCGAAGATGTCCTTCACGCCCACCGGCACGCCGTGCAGCGGCCCGCAGGCGGCCCCGCTCTGACGGATCGTGTCCAGCCGCCGGGCCTGTTCGAGCGCGTATTCCGGATCGAGATGGGTCCAGGCCTGGACCTGATCGTCGGCGGCAGCGATCCGTTCCAGACAGGCGGTGACCAGAGCTTCCGAGGTGACCTGCCCTTCCCTCGCTTGGCGCGACGCCTCGACGGCGCTGAGTTGGATCAGTCCCATCGCCGGATCGAGCGGAGCGGCCGGTCAGCGGCCGTACACCAGCCCCGGCAGCCAAAGCGCGATCTCCGGGACCGTGTAGAGGATGATCATGGCGAGGAAGACCAGCATCAGGAAAGGCATCGAGCCCTTGAAGATCTCGATCAGCTGCACGTGCGGCGGCGCGACACCCTTGAGGTAGTAGGCCGACATGGCCATCGGCGGGGTCAGGAACGAGGTCTGCAGGTTGAGCGCGACCAGGATGCCGAAGAACAGCGGGTCGACGCCGAAGTGGTCGAGCATCGGCAGGAAGATCGGCACGAAGATGATGATGATCTCGCTCCATTCCAGCGGCCAGCCGAGAACGAAGATGATCAGCTGGGCCATGATCAGGAACATGAGCGGCGTGAGGTTCATGCCCAGAACCCAGTGCTCGATCAGATCGTGGCCGCCGAGATAGGAGAAGACCGACGCAAATGTCCAAGAGCCGACAAACAGCCAGCAGACCATGGCCGAGGTGCGCACCGTCAGGTAGACCGCCTCCTTGAGCCGCTCCCAGGTCAGCGCCCGATAGGCGGCAGCCAGGACCAATCCGCCCAGGGCGCCCATGGAGGCGGCCTCCGATGGCGTCGCCAGCCCGAACAGGATGGCACCCAGGACCGCCAAAATGAGAAAGGCCAAGGGGAAGAACGAGGTCAGCAACATGATGGCGAGCTGACCGCCCGTGACGTCGCCAACCTCTTCCTCTGTCGGTTTGGGGGCGAGGTGCGGCTGCAAATAGGAGCGGCCGAGAACGTAGACCATGTAGAGCCCGGCCAACAGGAAGCCCGGAAGGATTGCCCCGGCGTAGAGCCGCACCACCGAGACGTTCGAGGTCGCGGCGTAGACGATCAGCATGATCGAGGGTGGGATCAGAATGCCCAGGCAGCCGCCGGCGCAGATCACGCCCGCCGCGAAGCTGGTGTTGTAGCGGGCCTTGAGCATGGCCGGAAATGCAAGCAGGCCCATGAGCGTGACCACGGCGCCGATGATCCCGGTGGCAGTGGCGAAGAGCGCGCAGGTCGCCAGCGCCGCGATGGCCATCGAGCCCGGCAGCCGGCGCGCGGCCATCTGCAGGCTGTAGAACAGCCGGTCGACGATGTTCGCGCGTTCGACGATGTATCCCATGAAAAGGAACAGCGGCACCGCCGTCAGCACGTCGTTGGCCATGACCGAGTAGGTCTGGTTGACCAGGAGGTCGAAGATGCGGTTGTCGAAGATCGTCTGCATCCGCTCCGGGTCGTAGTAGGCGTAGTAGCCGAAGGCCACGCCCATGGCCATCAGCGTAAAGCAGATCGGAAAGCCCAGCAGGATCGTGAGGACGAAGATCCCGAGCATGAAGACGGCGATTTGCGGATCGGTCATCTCTGCGCTTCTCCGCCCTTTGCCTCGTCATCTCTGTGCACCATGCCGAGCTCGGCCAGGCCATCGTCGTGCTGATGCTGAAGCATGGTCTCCATTTCCTCGACGTCCTCCAGATGCGCCGGCCACTCTCCGGTCTTGATGCAGATGATGCATCGGCAGACCTGCGCAATGCCCTGGAAGAACAGCAGTAGACCGGCGACGGGAATGACGGTCTTGAACTGGAAGATCGGCACGTTGGCCGGGCTCATGACGCTGACCTCTCCGTGCGTCCCGTAGGACCAGGACTTGCCCGCGTATTCGAACCCGGCAAAGACCAGGGCCAATATGGCGGGAAAGAAGAAGAGGATGTAGAGCGTCAACTCGATCGACGCCTGCACCTTGGGCGGCCAAAGGCGATAGATCACGTCGCCGCGCACGTGGCCGTCGCGTGACAGGGTGTAGGCCCCTGCCATCATGAAGAGCGCGCCGTACATCATGTAGCTGATGTCGAAGGCCCAGGAGGTCGGGTCGCGCAGCACGTAACGCACGAAGACCTCGTAACCGACCCCGAAGGTCAGGATCAGGATGCACCAGGCGAAGGCCTTGCCGACCCACGCGGAGACGCTGTCAATGAAGAAAATAAAGCGAACCATCCCCCAACCTCGAGTCCGCCCCCGTCAGATACGGCAGGGGCGGCGTGTCAAGACGCCGCCCCTCGCCGTGCCCGGCAATCGAAGACTTACCGTTGCCAGCCGTCAGGACGGCAGCTTGCCCGGGAAGTAGTGCTCGTAGGCCAAGCGGTAGTCGGCCGAGTTCACAAGATCGTAGAACGCGACCCGCTCCGACCAGGCCTTCTGGCTGTCGACCACCTTCTTGAAGAAGGGATCCTTGTTGAGCTCTTCGAGGACCGTGTCCCAGGAAGCGAGCTGCGCCTTCATGATCGAGGCATCAGTGCGGTAGACGTTGACGCCGTGCTCGTTGATCAGCTTTTGCAGATCGGCCGAGTAGAGATCCATGGCATAGCCGTAGTTGGCCGTGTTCGCCGCCTCGGCGGCATACTCCAGGATCGCCTGCAGCTCGGGGGCCAAGGACTCGAACTTGTCCTTGTTGAAGATGACCTCGAAAAACTCGGCCGCCTGATGGTAGCTGCCCATGTGATAGTGCTTCGAAACGTCCTGCGCGCCGAATTGGCTGTCGGCGGTCGGGTTGTTGAACTCGAAGGCTTCGATCACGCCGCGCTCCAACGCCGGCATGATTTCACCGCCGGGCAGCTGGGTCACTTTGAGGCCCATGCCCTGCATGATGTCGGTCGCGAGTCCCACGGTGCGGTACTTCAGGCCCTGTAGATCGTCGACGCTCTTGATGTGCTCTTTGAACCAACCCAGCGGCTGCGTCGGCATGGGCATGCAGAAGAAGCCGACCAAGTTGAGCTTCAAGGTGTCCTGGACCAGTTCGCGGTAGAGCTCCTTGCCGCCGCCGAAGTGGATCCAGGCGAGGATCTGCGAGGCATTGGCGCCGAAGACAGGGCCAGTGCCGAACAACGAGGCCGCCTTGTTCTTGCCATACCAGTAAGCCGTCACGGTGTGCGCCGCATCGAGCACGCCGTCGTCGCAGGCGTCCTGAACTTGGAAGGCCTTAACGACCGCGCCGGCCGGCAGGTAGTCGATCTTGAGGCGGTCGCCGGACATCTTCTCGACGCGCTCGACGTACTGCTTGGCCATGTCCGTGAAGACGCTCTTCGCGCCCCAGGAGCCTTGCATCTTCAGCGTCGTGGTCTGGGCCCGCGAGACCTGCGGCGCGGCGACCATGGCGGCCGCACCGGCGGTCGCACCGACGGCGCCCTTCAAGAAACGGCGGCGGGTCGCGGCCCTGCCCTCGTTCTCCGGCGCGAGGGTCCGGTTGCGAATCTTCACCTTCGTCTTAGCCATCCTGATTTCCTCCCTTAGCGGTCCGCCGACGACGGAACCTGCGAGCCCGTATGATGCTACGGCCGATTGCCGGAGCCCGTACGCGTTTACCCGGCCGAACCCGAGCGAAACGGCCGAGCCATTGTTCTGAGCAGGCGTTTGCTACGCCTTATGTCACAAACGGACCTGGACTTTCGAGTATTTCCACCCCTACCGCAAGTATCTTGTCCCACCGATCAAGCGCTCGTGACCGCCAAACCCTTCGGCTCATTGAGCCTTTTTCACCATGCGGAACCCCTGGTGGCACCTTGGGCGGCGCACGTCAGCTGTCACCGCTCCTGGCCACTTGCCCGCGTGGCCGCTGCAACGCTAGATAAGCGGCGTCTCGAGCCAAACAACGATGCCGGGTGGGAGGAGACCATGGAATTACGGCCGGAAGCGATCGTCTCAGCCCTCGTTATGCTCGTGGTCTCCACGGCCTGCGCCGGCCCGCCGGCGGAGATCCGCGAAGACCTGAGTGGATTCACGGGCGACGCGTTCGCATTCGAGAGCTACGAACGGCTGCATTGGGACAACATCCTGCAGAACAAGCTCGACGAGAGCGAAAAGATCGCTGTCGAAGCGGAGATCTTCCTGCCGCCGAACGGCACGGCACCGCTTCCCGCCGTCATCTTGATGCACGGCAGTGGGGGCCGCAGCTCGAAACTGGATCGTTACGCCGACGCGCTCAACGACGAGGGATTCGCCGCCGTCGTGCTCGACAGTTTCACGCCGCGCGGCGTCCGGACGACGGGCCGCCGGCAGGAGCAGGTCAGCACGGCGAGCATGATCGGCGATGTTTATGCGCTGCTCAACGTCTTGGCCTCGCATCCGCGGATCGACGGCTCACGCGTGGGCATCGTCGGCTTTTCCAAGGGCGGCAGTGTGGCGATGCTGTCCGCCGACGAAAAGGTCCGCCGGCACTTGGCACAGGGCAGCCGGCGCTTCGCCGCCCATGTCGCCTTCTACCCGGGTTGCGTCATCAAGCTGATGCAAGTCGAAACCACCGGGGCGCCTCTCCTCGTGCTCCTGGGCGCATCCGACAGCTATACGCCGCCCGAGCAATGCGAGCGCTATGTCGCGCGCATGCGCGAAGCCGAGTTCCCGGTGCACAGCATCACCTACCCCAATGCCCATCATGCTTTCGACAGTCGCTTTCCGGTCAGGCAGTCGCAATTTGACTACAGCTACGGCAACTGCGAGGTCGAGGTCGACGAGAACGGCCGGGGACTCGACGGCAAGACCGGCGCCTTCATCGACGCGCGCGACATGGCCGCCGTGCGAAAATGGATCGCGGCCTGTGGCATTCCCGGAGTCTGGTTGGGCGGCAACCCGGAGGCCCGGCAGCAGAGCCTCGCCGACCTCAAGGCCTTCCTGCGCGAGAACCTGATGGAGTAGCCCGCCAGCCCTCAGGCCACCCGGTCGCCCGGCTCGCGGCCGGCGACGATGGCGTCGAGGTTGTCCAAGGCGCGGAAGCCCATGGCGTCGCGGGTCTCCCGTGTGGCGCTGCCGATGTGCGGCAGCAGGAAGGCGTTCTCGACCTCGCGGTAGCGCGGATCTATATCCGGCTCGCCGTTGAAGACGTCGAGGCCGGCGGCGGCGAGTTTGCCGGATTCGAGGGCGGCGATCAGCGCGTCGTCGTCGATCAGAGCGCCGCGGGCCGTGTTGACCACGATGGCGCCGTCCGGCAGCAGCGCGATGCGCTCGGCGTTCAGCAGGCCGGTGGTCTCCGGCGTCGCCGGGCAGTGCAGCGACAGCACGTCGCAGAGCGGCAAGAGCTCCTCCAGCCGCTCGTGGAAAGCCGCGCCCGCCTCGCTCTCCGGCGGCAGCCGCCGGCGGTTGTGGTAGTGCACTTCCATGCCAAAGCCGTGGGCCCGCCTGGCCGTGACCTGGCCGACCCGGCCCATGCCGACCACGCCGAAGCGCTTGCCGGTGATCTGGGTGCCGACCATGAAGGCCGGGCTCCAGAGCTTCCAGCCGCCCGAGCGCACCAGGCGATCGCCCTCGCTCGCGCGCCGGGCGGCGCCCAGCATGAGCAGCATGGCGACCTCGGCGGTCGCGTCGCTCAACACGTCGGGCGTGTTGGTGACGATGATGCCGCGGTCCTTCGCCGCCGCCAGATCGACGTGGTCGACCCCGACCGAGAAGTTGCAGATCGCCTTCACGCTGTCGGGCAGGCGGCCTGTCACCTCAGCGGTGAAGTGCTCGGAATGGCAGGGCAGGATGGCGAAGGCGCCCGCCGCGCGCTCGACCAACTCGTCGCTGCCGAAGACGTGGTCGTCGTCGTTGAAGCGCGGCGCGTAGTCCCGCTTCAGCCGCGCCTCGACGGCGGCCGGCAGCTTACGGGTCACTAGAACGGCGGGCTTATCGCTCATGTTCGATTTCCTCTCGCTTGGCCGATTCGAGCCTGTTCGCGGCGAGCCGGCCGCGTGGGAGGCCGGCTCGCCGGCCCGATCGATCGCCTTTTGGACTGGTCCGCGCTTTGCCCGGGGTCCGGGCCGCGGTTCAGCCCTCGAGCACGAAGGTGATATCCATCGTTATGCGGTACTCGACGATCTTGCCCTTCTCGACCTTGGCCTTGTGCGATACGACTTCGAGGCCGGTTATGCCCCTCAGGCTCTGCGAGGCGCGCTTGAGACCGTCCTTGACCGCATCCTGGAAGCTCTTGCTCGAGGACGCCGTGATCTTGGTGACGCGTGCGACTGCCATGATATCCTCCCGGTGACGCTCGGCCTTGCGAGTGGGCCGTCCTTGCTCTTGATCGGGGGGCCAGCCTAGCACGGCCAGGTAGGTCTGCAGCGCAATCCAGTTATACTATCTGAGCGGGAACTTCCCCCCCCTAGTTTCCCTTTTCGGTCGCTTGCCGCTGCCGCCGCGATGGACCGATGATGGTCAGATAGAAACCGCGGGTTGGGATGCAGGCGGCGGAGGCTTGCATCCGCCTTTTCGTGTGCGTGCACCATGCACCGAATCCCGTGAAGCGCAGGGTACGATCATGCAGTCGTTGAAGCCGGGCAACGCACGTCCCCTGGAGCATTCGGGCGCGAGCCTGAGCCGAATCGACATCCTGCGCGACGTCTCCGAGAGCGACCTCGACGCCCTGGCGAGACGTTGCCAGTGGCGGCGCTATGCACGCGACCAGCAGATCCTAGGTTACGGCGACGAGTCGCAGGACGTCTTCTTCCTCGTGCATGGCCGAGTGCGCGCGATCAACTACTCGCTGGCCGGCAAGGAGGTCTCGTTCCGCGACATCGAGGCAGGCGATATGTTCGGCGAATTCGCCGCCATCGACGGCCAGCCACGCTCGGCCAATATCGTGGCCCTGGAGGACGCATTGCTCGCATCGATGTCCTCCAAGGTCTTCTGGGACGTGCTGACCGGCCATCCCGAGGTCGCTGCGGCGACGCTCAAGCGCCTGACCGCCCAAGTGCGGAGCCTGACCGAGCGGGTCTTCGAGTTTTCGACCCTCGCGGTCAAGAACCGTATCCATGCGGAGCTTCTGCGGCTGGCCCGCGACCACATGGAGGGCGACAACCAGGCGGTGATATCGCCGGCGCCCAAGCATGCCGAGATCGCCAGCCGGCTCAGCACCCATCGCGAAGCGGTCACCCGTGAGCTCAACGAGCTCGCCCACAGCGGGCTGATCGAGCGCCGCGAGCGCACCCTGGTGATCACCGACATGGCGCAGCTGGAGCATATGGTCGAAGAGGTGCTGGGCGAGCGTCCCGACCGCAGCTAGGCCAGGGGCGGCCCGGGGCGGCCGGCCTATTGCTTCCAGGACAGTGACTTAAAACACGTTCTTCCTGTGGCATATCCCACAGATCGGGGCCGGCCCTTGCGTGAAGATGGCCGCAATCTGGGCCGATCGCATCGGCCCGCTCCGCAAGAGAGTGGGATGCGTCATGAACATCAAAATCGAACGGCCATCCGGACAGGCTCGCGAGGCGGCGCCCTGGTACGCCGACTTTGAGACGGGTCCAGTCAACAACATCCCGGAAGCCGCCGGCGCACGGGCCGGCATGGGCGACGTCCTGGCTGCTTGGATGGTCTACGTCGTGCTGCTGGCCGTCCTGGTGATCTTCGCCACGCTCGGCGATTTCGTCTCGAGATCCGGCGAGCCGATGGGCCGACCGGAGATCGAGGCCCAAAGTTTGGACCGGGATCAAACCCGGCTCGCCGTGGTGCCGGCGCGCGCGCTTGCGTGGAACCGGTAGAAGAGCGCCGCCTCCGGCCCCGCGGACTACTGGACGATTGCCTCGACCCCCGGGCGCCCGGCGGCCAGACGGTCGAACGCCAAGGCCGAGAGGACTAGGCTGACGAAGCG
>JAAUYJ010171826.1_pt1 | contig 23879 bp, 28 predicted proteins | sample 7278031 | NCBI WGS metagenome assembly JAAUYJ01 (sample SAMN14350222, study PRJNA611818) | marine sediment metagenome | isolation source: surface marine sediment (1.8m) | place: French Polynesia: Moorea | collected 2018-08 | reverse complement strand
TCCGTTGTCATTCACACGACGAGCTCGAACTGGTGCCTGCTCTCGACGTGGCGGACCAAGAAGCTGTTCTTGAAGAACTTTGCCGGGCAGGCTCCGCAGGAGTAGTGCGGCCTGAGCACCTTCATGCCGACGCCCGGGCGGTGCCGGTTCTTGAGGTGGCTCAGCAGGAAGGCGTTCTCCAGGAATCCCACGCCGCACAGGTTGCACTGGAACAGCCTGGCCTGGCGGGCGCTGGGAGAGTTGACGGAGAAGCCCCTCACGTGCTCCTCAGCCACCACACAGCTGAAAAGTATCAGAAAGACCGTGTGGAATGAAAATTATATTTGTTTTTTCGTCGTTGGTGAAATTTATACCTGCTTTCAAGCGACTCTGCGCTTCTTCTCCTTCTCAACGTGGCACCCTTTTTGTAAGGCTCCTCTTCCATCCTTCTTCTCGCCTTTGCCCTCCCAGAGGAACATGGGGTGCAAGAGAGGCCCGCCAGAGCGCTAGAAGATCGCTCCAAGGGGTCTTTTAATGGGGAATGCTCTGTCCCATTTTCCTATATACAAAAGAAAAAATTCACCTCACATATGAAGCACTACCATTTTACGTTAATTAAAATCGAGTCGATCTATCCATACCTGATCGGCGCTGAGGCTTTTCTTCAGCTTTGACCTTTGATTTCCCTCGCTGTGCCTCCGCCGAGATCCCGTTTGCCTCGAAGGCGACGGCCGCAAAGGAGAGAAAAGGTCCTCGCGAATCTCGTAGTAATAATGACTCTGGTCCGTCGTTTTCCCTTCTGCTCCTTCGCCCACGGACAGGAACTGGTGATCTGCCTCCAGCGAGGAGGGAGAGCCCGGGGACACGTTCTCGACGTCCTCGTCCCCTTGGCTCCCGGCGGACAGCTTGTGGCGCCTCCTCCTGTGCGAAAGGGCCAGCATGGCGATTTCTTCCGTCGTCGAATCCTCTGTGTCCCCGCTCTTCCAAGTCACTGTCTTTTTCTTTCCCCTCGTTCCCGACGACGACGACCCCAACAGCCTGTCCAAGTCTTCCACGTGCTTCTGCTCCATGTGTAGCAGCATGAGCTTGTGGTGGTGCCGGAGGAACCGCTGCGGGCAGAAGCGGCACTCCACGTATCGGTCGCATTTATTGCCGTCCTGAAATGACACCGACTTTCTTAGCAGCAGGGCCTTTGCCTCCTCTTCGTGTTGGTAGTGCAGGTGTCTTAGGGCTGCAGCGGCACCTATAAATTGTGCCCGGCAATGAGGGCACTTAGTCACAGCCAGGCCACCTCCTCCCAGCCGTATATGGTCTAGCTCGTCCGAGTGCGCGGAGAGGATGTGGCACTCGAGGGCGAACGGGTGGCCGAACGTCTGAGCGCACATCGGGCAGAAGAGGAGCTTCTTGCTCCCGACGTCAGTGCTCTGTTGTTGCTGCTGCCTAGAGAGCCTGCCGGCGAGGAGGCGGGAGTCCAGCAGGAATGTGTCGTCCGGCGCCTCCACCAGCTTGGTTCCTCCCTGCGGCGGGGACGGAAGTCTCCTCGGACGGGACGAGGTGGACGAGGGCGGTCGGCCGTAGAGCGCGTTGCTCACCGTGTTCTTTCTCGGGAGGTGGCCGCGGGAAGAGAGCTCCTCTGGGTCAAGAGGTGCCAAGGGAGATACAGGGCGATCTCCACCCCGGTGCAGAAGAGCACCTTGCTCCGGTCCCTGGCTGCGGCTCCTCCTCCGCTTCTTCGTCTTGGGAGGGATCGGGGGAGGCGGGGGCGATCCGCATTCATTTCCCCCGCTGCCCTCAAGAGGGGCGAGGGGTCCCAAAAGATGGATGTCGAGGCTCCCCTCCTCATCCTCGTTCGAATCCGGAGGAGAAAAGTTGGAAGGCAGAGAAGGAAGGAGGATGGGGACTTCTGCAAAAAAGGACGGGGGGAGACCGTAAAAAAGAAGAAGGGGGAGACGCGGGGTTTTATGGCCTCATCCTTTTTAAGCTGGAAAGAGGACGGAGGGTGCCTCCTACCCGTCCCTATATCTGGCATCCTGATCAAATTACCTTCTCTCCTCCTCGACGTCGAAGAAGACGGCTTGTAGCCCGGCAGATTTTTTATCTCCTCCGCCAGCCCAACGTCGTCCTGTTCCTCCGTCTTGATCGGGAGCAGAGGGGCCAGCAGGAGCGACGGGCCTAGAACGGCATGCACGTTCAATCCTCCCCCTCCTCCCCTTCCCCTCCGCTCCATCTGCTCCAGCCTCCAGATGTCCCTCTCCACAGAGTCGATCAGCTCTGTCAGGTTGAAGTCGGAGGAGGAGGCGGAAGGCCACACCAGAGGTTTGCGCCGCTTGTCCAGGTGCCGTTGCTGCTGCTGCTGCTGCTGCCCATGTTGTTTACTCAGTAGGGCTAGGAACGGGTCCCCTCCATCATCTTCTCCCGGCGTAGGAGGCGGGGAGCGGCTTCGGCGGAGGGCGGCGGAGGGGCCTCCTCCGACCTCCATGGCGGAAGGAGGGAAAGGGATATTGTTGTTGCCTCTCTCTCACCGTGGAAGAGGAGGCAAAACTTTTTCTGCAAAGAAGGAGGAGGAGATCGAGAGGTAGAGAAAATTGGATTTGCGGATGGAGGAAGGGAGGAGGGGGAAGGTCGCGAGGAGAGATGGGAGGGAAAGAGGTGGATTGAAAAGGCGAAAGGGAATTAGATGGCTCCCCCGGGAGATAGGGAGGGCGGAAAGTCGATATAGGTACACTTTAGTCCCCACGTCGGCAAAGTCTAAAAATAAATTTCTTTTTGTGGAAGTTTAAAAACGTTGGGATAAGCTTTTCCCAACGTACTTAAGCGAAGAAAGAATTTTTCGCATCGACGCCGATCTTATAGAGACGTAACGGTCTCCCCAACCTAGGAAAAAAAGAGCCGCGAGGAAAATGAAAGAGGTCGAGTTACAGACGAAAAATGGAGTTCTTTCATTAAAAGGAGGAAGTCTCGGATCATCATGGGTTCTCTCTTTGAAAGACTCGTGTCACTACGAGAGAGCGGGGTCGAGCGGGAGGTGGAAAAGAAGGGGACAGCTGCAGGGAAAAAAGTCTCTTTCCACCCCGTCCACCCTCTTCGGTTTCGTGTGGGAAATCGCATTTGACGAAAATTTCGCCCTTTTCACTTGGAGCGGTAGTGCACCACACCGGCTGCCCTCTGTACGTGCGGATTTTCCGTCGGCGGAAAAGGGAGTCGTTCCGGTTCGCTTGGAGAGCTTCCGGCGGGCGGCGGCAATGCAATCAAGCTGGAGAAAAGACCGGGTGGGAGGTAGAGGAGGGGCGGTTGCACAGGATCGAGATTAGAGGAGGAGGAAGAGGTCTTCTTCTTCCTTTGGTTTCGTTCCAAAAGCGGATGTCCTGCCTTGTCAGTTGCGACTCGACTCGACCGGCGGCCGCCGCGTGCTACTCTCCTCGCTTCCTTTTCACTAACGGTCTCTTTCTCTCCCTTACTCCGGAAATCACTGTTGTGACGACGCGAAGGAGGTTCTCTTTGCCTTGAAGTGCTCTCTCACACTCCCAGTTCTACATGTGTGTGTCTTTTTGGCTGTTTTTCGGACCCCGCCGAAAGGAATTCGTTGCCCTTGAAAGATGCGTTGCCCGAAGAGTTTTCCGTTACTTTTGGGACCGAGGGATGAGGAAAGCTGAGAGGAAAAGATTACCTCTCAAAATGGCGGAAGATAGGCACTAATTGAAAGGAGATAAAAATCAGGCTTGTTTTAATGGACTGTACTAGATGTTGCCAACTCTGAGAATGACAAAACAGTCACTCTAAGACTAAGATACTTTTGTCATTTTCAGTACCAGTTTGTACATTAACATCGTGTAGAAGCAAACGCGTAAATAGCAACGGCTCAGGACATAAACAAAAAAAAATTACGAATGCCTCCTCAATTTATTTTATGATTTCTGAGTTTTGATTTTAACTAATATCGCTTACCCTTTCACACAGAAACTTTTCGGAGGCGATAGCGACACCACTGAGTCCCGGTGACGAATGAATGGATGCCGAGGAAGGAGGGGCGGAGAACAAATCTGGTATTTCCCACAAAAATCGGCGACGAAAAATCTCCGTGAAGCGTCAAACCGCTCCTACCGCCGCCTGTGTTTGTTTAGTAGCAATGGGCGAGATATACTGTACAAAGTCGAAAACCGCGACCGACCGACCCCAGATCGCTCTCCTCCTCCGAATTAGCGTCTCCCCCCTTCCCTTCCCTTTTGGCCCGCCGCCGCCGCCAAGTGTGTCGCGGTCGCGGGCGGCCCGTGCAAGGAGGGGAGCGCACTCTCGTCGCACTCCCCTCGTACACGCACCTATGTAAGTACGTACGGATGGACCGTTGTTGCTTCCTACTTCTCCATCCCCCTCTCACGACTCGGATCGACCTTGCCTTCGGGGCTCCCCCCCATTTTGCTGCGTACTGCTACAACACTTTTTTGAGCGCGCTTCATCAGAGGCAATCCGGGTGGAACCCCCGCTGGTAGATGAGGGCGCGTTCCAACAGACGTCGTCGTCTTTGCGGAATGGGTGTCCATAGCAAAAAAACGTCGAGGAACTGGGGCGATCGAAGGAAAGGAAGACAAGAATTCGGAGGAGCAAAGATCGGCGAATGCAGGTTTCTGCACTGATTGCGCGCGGGCGTCCGATGCAGGCGAGTTTCCAACAAAAAAAGTGCATAGCAAAAAAAGAGTTGGAGTCAAAGGGAAGTAAATGCTAGAAGAGGCGGCTCGCTCTTTTGAAACCAGCAATGCTTCGCAACCATCTCCTTTTTACCCCTAGGGAGATCGAGGGGAGGAGCAGAGGAGCTGTCCAAAAAGATGCACGCAAACATGCCCACACCACACGCAAATGGGCAAGCTCACGCGCACGCGAATTCGGGCACCGAGAGAGAATAACACAAACATCTGGGCAGGGCCTGAAAACTAAAAACAAAAACAAAAAACTCTCCTGGTTTACTTGAAGCTCCGTACTTAGGTGTTGAGGTACATCCCTTCCTTCCAATTGTCCTTCCGCCGCACGCACGCCCACCTCCAGGAATGGCGTATCTCGGTGCAGTGCCCAGAAGAACCCTTTTCTCTCCCCCCCTCTATCTTATTTCCTCCTCCTTACTCCTTTGCCATTCCTGGACATGAAATGTCCTTCCTGCTCCATCGTTCTTTGCCAAATGGGAGGATTCGCCGTAATCCCCTCCTTACTTCCCTTCACCCATCTCTTATTCCTCCGTGAGTCGCCGCGAATAAGGCAGAGCAAGTGAGGGGTTAGGAGGGAGGAGGACTCAAGGCGAACCAAACGGTCGTGTAATCGGATTCAGATTTTTAAGGATTGGGTTAGGAGAAAGAGGAGGAGGAGGAGGGAGGAGAGACGAAACGACGTGGGAGAGCAATAAATTTGTCACCATGTCAGGGACGAGGGGTGCCCCATCCTCTTCTTGTAGTCGACCGCTCGATAGTAGTCAACTTGATGCAAATTCTTTCTAACAAATACACACCGAGTGTCTATCCGAGTCCATTAAAATGCTTCTGGCTCAGTGCACCTGAGTCGATCGCCCACGAAAGTAGATCTCCCTCTCGGACGACTTTTTGGCTCGCCGTCCATCCTCAGTTGCCTGCAACAAAGAGAGCTTAACACATTCTACCTTTGCAGAAAAGTGCACCAACAAGCTATTTTTTCCTTTCTTTTTCATGCGCACCTCGCCAAACTGTCCATCAGCACCCAGGTTCTGCGGAGGCGATTATTGACTGGGGTGGCACAAGCGGGAGGATGAGAACAGAGAAAGAGACGGAGACAATAGCGGCGACGCCCACAATCCAGACAATCGTGCCCCCTTCAAGCTGTATACGCTTCCCCCTTATAGTAGTATAGCAGAGGGAGAGAGAACGAATTTGCACACAGGCAACCGCGCCACATGTGTCATATGCGCACAGCAATTCTGGTATTCCCTCTACGCAACAACGCCAAAGTCTCACGAGTCGGAGATTTTTCAGATGGTAAAAAACTTCGGTGAAGAATACCGTACACCTCTCCCACAGGAGAGGCAAAATGTATCACCTGTTTTTCTCTCTACTTCTAGGGCTGTAGAATTGCACAGGTAGAAGAGGAAGACTCAGGTGATTCCCTCTCCCTCTTTCTCGGCCATCCCCCTCGACGCTTCTTGAACGTATGCGCCCCTCCCATATCCACAACAGCAGCCTGGAAAGGGAAAGAAAAAGCCGGTTCCGGCTCCAGTGGAGGAAGCTTCTTCAGCCTATAAGATTCCAGCATCTTAAACATGTTCGACCTCCCATCCTGGTACGGCTTCTCCAACGCCTTCTTCTACCGCGAGGTGGTGCTCATCCCGGTGGCTGTGGTATTTTTCTACTACCTGTGGATGCGCCTGGTGAGGGCCGTCTTCCGTGAGGAGGCGTCTGGCGAGGGCGGGCCAAGGACCATCAGCATCGAGGAGGCATACTTGGACGCCATCGTCAACGAGGAGATGGCATCGGACATTGACGAGGGCCAGGAGGAGCAGGAGGAGTATTCGGACGGAGAGGGGGAGGAGAAGAAGGAGAAGTAATTAGGGTGTACCTACGGTATGGTATGATAGGATAAAGATTGTACCGTACACTTAATCATGCATCGTATATATCGTATACCTTACATGCACTGTAAAATACATGGGCTGTGAATATGCTTCCAAAACGTTACTCCGACTCTCCCATAGATACGAAATACCGTATTGATTGTCCACGTAGTTTTCTCGATTTTACGGCCTTATCTTGTTATACCTTCTCATGAAAAAAAGAACAAAGGCACCAGCAGGCCTTATCGTTTCCGTGAGAAGATAGCGACTTCACCTAGCGTTTGACTCAGAACTTAGGCAAAAGAGATAGAGAAACAGCGTCATCGAACGAAAAGTTCCATGATTTTTCGACACACACTCGCCCGCAAGAGAAATATTTTGTAGTCGAAGTTGCGCAGTTGAACAACAGATCTTGAAGATGAACTATCCCCCCAACGGTCCCTTCGGAAACGACAGCGGCTTCCAGGCTCCTCCAGGCGGCGGTGGTTATCCTGGCGGCGGTCCATACCCAGCACAGCAGCCTGGAGTGAACCCGTATCCCCCAGGACAGAATTTCGGGGGTGGAGGATATGGAGGAGGAGGAGGAGGAGGTTACGGAGGTGGAGCTGGGTTCGGCGCCAACGCTGGAGTCTTTGGTGGTGGGGAGGCATGCCAACATCCAACTCCGAATATGGGAACTTCCACAACGCAAACGCCATGATGGGAGGAGGTGGCGCTTACCAGGCCGGTTTCGGCGGAGGCGGACAAGGTGGGATGGGCAGAGCAGCAGGTGCAGGATACTATCCTGGAGGACCTCCTCAACAACAACAACAGCCATATCCTGGAGCTGGTGGCGGAGCAGCAGCAGGAGGAGGAGCAGCAGGAGGAAGCGGAACCGCAATGGCGATGGGACTCGCATCACAGTTGATCGGGGGATCTCACGGCGGCGGCGGCGGAGGGAGCGGCAAGACACAGATGGCAATGGGGCTGGCGTCGCACGTTATGGGGTCGGGAGGGACTCATGGAACAGGAGGAGGAGGAGCAGCAGCAGGAGGGGGATCCTCAACTGGAGCTATGGCTGCCGGGTTGGCATCTCATCTGATGGGAGGAGGAGGAGGAGGAGCGGGCGCTGGAGGGAGTTCCAAGGGGGCGATGGCAGCGGGGCTGGCCTCGTCCCTGCTTGGAGGAGGAGGAGGAGGAAAGGCGGCCGGTGGAGGAGGAGGAGGGGGACACTATTGAATTGTCTTTTTAAGTCGTTGGCTTTACAATATTTCATCAAGAAGGAAAATAAAAGAAGTCATGTTGAGAAAACAAGCAAAAATAGCGAAACATTATATCAATCAACGATTTGTAAATTTGTCACGCAGGACGTGTGCAGCAGCACACTAACGGTCTAACGCCCCACCAAGTGTCCCCCTCCTTCGAGCTACATAGTACCACGTACTACTACAGGTGCTTTCAAGCTGGGGAGAGTCAGAGTGACTAAAGTAAATAAAGACATGACTGTGAGGCCCTCCCATATCGGCATTATAGCTGATAAGATGTGGGCGAAACCTTCAGCCTATCTGAGAAGTTTGTGATAATAACACCAGCTCGGGCATTGCAACTCTGCGTTTATATAGAGTTGTCGCTTTCATATCCTCCCGACATCCGCCATCAACATCATGTCTGGCCCCGGAGGATTCAGCAACCCGAACCAGCAGCAAATGGGAGGTGGAGGGATGGGGGCCGGACCCGGCGGGATGGGTTTCGTCCAACCCGGCGGAGGAGGAGCGGGGATGCCGCCCCAGCAGCAGGCTTACATGGGCGGAGTTCCGGGCGGGTTCGCCCAGCCAGGGCAGCAGCAGATGCAGCAGGGGTACCCGGGCGCCGCCGCCTACGGAAAGGACCCCAACAAGGAAGCGAAGAAGGCCATGAAAAAGGCCAAGAAAGACAAGAAGGATAAGAAGCCAAAGAAGGACAAGAAAGACAAGAAGGAAAAGGACAAGAAGAAGGGGTACAACTACGGCGCTGCTCATGGAGGACATCACAAAAAGAGCGGCTCCTCCTCGTCCGATAGTTCGTCAGACAGCAGCGACAGCGATTGAGCGACGGCGGGCAATAACAAGAAAGTGTATGGCCGGAGGCAGCGTATAAAGCTCTTATTATTACTATAAAAGAGAATCACATAACCGTGGTGTGGCGAAAAATTGTAAGAACCGCAATAAAAAAAGGAGAGCACTTTTGGGTACCTCTATACGCGGAAACATAAGGGTAGTCTCGCATCGCAAAATTCTCTATAAAAAGGAGAGCGGATCGATCGGTTGGCACATTCTCTTTCTTGGTAGACAATTGTAAATAAATTATACAGCACGTTTTCTTTTAAAATTCTCGTCTGCGCTTCCTACTGTGTTGGACATGGTTTCCTGAGGGTGGGGGTTTGTCGCTTGGCCTGGTGTGGAAGTAACGTGATGTATGACTGACTTGCTTTGTTCTAAGAAAAACGGCAAACTATGGTGTCCTGTATTATAGGTGTTTAAGGGGATGGATGGTCGAAGGGGGGACATAAACTGTGATCGCATGGGGGTTATAACTGAGCACCATGGAGTGTCGTCGTTTCACTGAAGAATAGGCCGTGGCACAAGTACGCAGAACCGAAATGACACCACTAAGTAAGAGTCTACAACTTACTGCCTTGAAATGGGGGAGAAAGAAGAATATAAGTGGCCCTAGCTGCCCCTTCTTCCTCAAGGAGAGAGAGCCTTGCAAAAACATGAAAAACGCTTCATAATAAAATCATCCTGGCCAAGCGGGCCTCTAAAAAAGCGGGGGAGCACGTCATTTTCAAATACTAACGGGATGCAGTACATAGTACACTTCCAGTAAAAAAAGACAGAGGACAGAGAGACAGAGACACTCCGTCCAGTCTTCGGGACGAGGAATCCTTGGCAAAAAGACACCCTCCTCTCGCCAAGCAAGTCTCTCGCATAATTAGCATCATCACAGACTCGTCTTCGAGCGCGCTTTCGCTTTTTGTAACCATTTCACCTGTGGCAGCCTTGTCCTTCCTCAAGCATGCCATGTGCACGCAACCGAATCTGCACATGGGAAGTTTGAACCGACAAGAAAAGATAAAGGCGACCAGAGCAAGGAGGAAGTGTTGCGGGAGGAGCTCTTGAGGGCAGAGAAGCCTTCTACTTCTTCTTCCTGAGGAGCTTGTCCTTCCGCGTCATCTCCTTCTTCTCTCTCTCGTTGTGCGTCTTCATCTCCTTGATCTTCTTCTTGATCTTCTCCCGGTCCTCCTTGTTCCGGATGCCGAGGTCCTTGAGGCCGCCGCCGTCCAGGCCCAGGACGTCTTCGCCAGTGATACCGCTACTCATGAACAGCTGGATGTACGTCTCCATGCTCTGAGCTAGCAACCACTGGCATATCTGCAAGAAAACACGAGAATGAAAATGAGCGATTCGTTGTAGGCGAGCAGATAGCAAAAAACATGCAAGACATCGCCACTGTGCAAGATGCGTTGGTTGCATACTTGTTCCTTGGCCCACTCTTCCACGGGGTTGGAGGAGAACTCGTGCGGCTTCTTGTCTCCTGGCCTGGGCGGAGTGTTGTCCTGGGAGCGCGGCTGGGAGGCGGAGGCGGGGGAGGAGTTGACGGACGACGACGAAGTGGGGGGCAGCGGGGGAGGGACGGCGACAGCGGAAAATGTCTTGTACTCGGGAGGGATGACGCCAGCGTCAGACGGCTCTGGAGAGTGCGTGGGGGACGGACAAAAACGGTGAAAAGAGGTCAAGCCGTGTTGTGGGTACAAAAAAGTAATAATATGATCTTATGCTCAAACTAGTACAGTATGAGGTGCAATGCACGGGTGGAAAACTAAAATAAAAACTGACACACGTTCAATGCTCATTCAATCAAAAAAAAAAAAAAACAGAAATATTAGGGCATACCAATGAAGGCTCTGTGCTGTGGTGACTGCATCATCTGGTGGTGCATGTTATCAACATGAGGCAGCGGGACCGGCTGCCGCAACAACACAATGTCTGACCCTGGATGGTTCTGGTAGGCCGGGGGCGTCCTTTGCGGCTGCTGCGGCTGCTGCCCTGGCGGCGTCCTCTGTTGTTGCTGTTGCAAATTGGGGAGACGCTGGTTCGGTGGCGATCCCACCATGTGCTGCTGTTGGTGATGGGGTGGGGATGGCGTCGGTTGCCGGAAAGCGGGACGAATCTGGTGGGCACTATACTGTTGCATGTGATGCTGCGGTGGAAGCTGTTGCTTTTGCTGCGGATTGTAAGGGGACTGGGGAGAGGAGGTAGATGACATTTGTGGAGTTGCAGGGTACGGCGGAGGAACCCTCGGAGGAGTCGACTGCTGTTGTTGCTGCTGCTGCAGTAGTATGGCCGCCGCCGCCGCAGGTGACGGCTGGTACGAAGGCCCGTAGGCGACTGTGACCGCCGGCGGAGGGTTGTAGTGGGGAGGGAGGTGAGGGGGAGGCTGCTGCTGTCCCTGCAGGAGGGGGTGCTGCTGTCCTCCCCCCACTACGTGTGGAGACGAGGAGGAGGAGTGGGGTGGCAGAGGAGGGGGGTTCTGGATGAGGATGGCGTGCTGCCGGTGGGGAGGGAGGGGCTGGTGTTGCCCGGCGCCGCCGCCGACGGGGAGGGAGGAGGAGGCGGTGGTGGTCGAGGAGGCGTTCGAGTTGGTCGGGGTAAGTTTGCGAACTGCAAGAGGTAGATAGACCGGGAGAACCGGGAAGTGGGGTAAGTACAGTATTAGGGAAGTCTAAAACACACATGAGAAATAAATTAGGGTTCGTCTTCACTCCAAAAATAGTAAACTAAAAATAAAAGAAGAAAAAAAGAAAAAAAATCTCTTTCACTCGGTCGTAAACGTCCTAATTTGTTTTGGGCGTCTGGTTCGGAAAGCAGAGTTTGCACACACCGAGAATGAGAAGGCCACTGTGCACAGTGCGCACACGGACAACAAGGAAACTCTATACCCTACCTGCGTCGTTGGCAGCCCTGACCGCCTGTTCTACGTCCGCCACGATCCTGTCAGGCACTCCTGTCCCGGGAGGAACGCCTTGGATCTCCTCCTTGCTTCTCCGCCTCTCCTCCAGACGGGTCTTGAGCTGGTCCGCCAGGCTAGGCCCGGAGGAGGAGCCGGGGCTGCCTGCCGGAGAGGGCCCAAATCCGGGCATGGCGACGCCCCCCTTCGGATGCGGATGGGGAGGGACCCCCGGAGGAAGCTGCTGGTGTTGGTGGGCAACAGGCGCAGGAGGCAGGTTCACGTACGAGGGGATGGGGTTGTCGGGCGCGCCGCTCTGCTGCTGGTGCTGTTGACGCATCCTCATTTCTTGCACCAGGGGGTTGGCTTGAGCATTTGGCTTCAGGTTTGGCACGGTTCGGTGCTGCAGCGACATTGACGGGTGCTGCTGTTGCTGTTGGAAGACGTTGATGCCGCCGTTGCCAGAAGAGCCCGGTGACGAGGGCACCATCCCGGCCGGCGGCGCAGTGTTGCTGGCGGGCCCGCCGTTGTACCCGCTGCTGTCACTATCGGGCGTCTCCTCGCGAGAGACACTGCTGCTGAGTACCCCAGCCTCTCCTCCTCCGCCTGGACTGCCCCCCTCGATGGCGCTGTCCACCGCACTGGAGGAGGACACGGACCGCTTGAGAATAGCCGTCCGCAGGGCGTCCGGGGAGGGCTTGTTCCGCTGGGAGAGCGCTCCCCGGTGGGCCAGCTCGCCCTTGGAGCGGTTGGCGGAGACGTCCAGGAGCTGGTGGAAGGGGACGGCGGAGTCCAAGTCCTCCCGCATGCTGCTGTCATCAGCCTCCGAGATCTCTCCGTCCATGCTAAGATCTTGAGGGATAATCTGGAATGAAATTGAATGAAAGGTATTAAATCCTCACATCAAAGGAAAAAAGGGCTTAGTCAAAATTCGTTACCGGAGGCTGCTTCAGAAGCTCCGGAGGGGACAAGTTTCCCCCGTCCGCGATGGGCGCCCCGTGTCCGTCCCTGAAGGTGGGCAGCCGCACGGGGATACCTGCTACCCTCTGCGTGGAGGCGAGCTCCCTCTCGAGCTGAGCCACCCGGTCTTGCAGAAGCTTCAGGTGGGAGTTGTACTCGTGGTCTCGCTCCCTCAGCTGCACCGCCAGGAACTGCTCGTGTCGCTTCAGCTCGGCGATGACGCGCTTGGCGTGGTGGTACTTGCGTTGCAATTGCTCAACCTCGGCCTGATTGAAGAGGAAAAGGACAGGTATGGGTTATAGGCGAGGCCAGCTGGTGACACATGCGCACAGGAAATGACCATGCTCCCCCTTCCCCTATCCCACGTTTTGCCCTCCTCGGAATTGAGCCGGGAAAAAATGGGAAAGACCGCAAAAGAGCGAAAGGGCAAGCAGGGAGGAAGGACGGGGGACAGTTCTTGGCAAACTGCCTCTTTGAATGCAAGTTTTTCTTTGTCGTCTCGTTTCGTGCACCCTTTTCCTTCCCCAATAGCCGCTTGCTTTCGAATGTGTGTCAAAGCAAGAAGGGGAAAAAAGGGGAGATCGCGTCCCCCGGGGTCCTGGGTCACAGAACTAAGGCGGCAGCGATTGAAAAGAAGGGAAGGAAATTCCAGGAGGGCCAGCCTTCGGCAAAACTTACCTCGTACTTCTTCCTCTGCTCGGTCTCCTTCGCAGTCTCGTCCTCCTCGGATTCTTTGGAGATCTGAAAAAGTTGAGGGGGAAACAGGGATAAACACACGAAACTCGTGTGATACAAAGCAGTTAGTTATGTGCAACAGTTAAGTGTGCTATCTACCTTAGATTTTATCCGCAGCATCTCTTCCTCGATGGCCGTATTCTGGTTCTGGGCCTGCAAATTGGACCGGCACAAAAAAATAAAAACATCCGACGCTACACTGGGTGATGAAGGACAAGGGAAAACGGCCAATACCCTCGAGTGCCAACCTGGTTTTGCCATTAGTAGCCAAAAAATAATTACAACGTGATAAGGTCAATACTGTACTGTACACAAAGTTACTAAAAACAAAGATTAAAAGAAGTCCGTTAGTACAGTGATCAAAGCAATATCGTAAGATCCTGATGTGCAGTTTTCCAACGGCACGATCGACTCACCTCCTCCAATTTCTGCCTGAGAAGCATCATGTCGTTGGAGTTGAACTCTGGTCGTTCCTCCACCTGCCCTCTCTCCTTGATGCCGGCGATGCCGTCTCCCAGCTCTCCCTCCGGAGTCGTCGCCAGCGTGCGGTCTTCCTCCTCCTCTTCCTCTTCCTCCGCGGGAGCCTCCCTGGCCCCGACCTCTCCCGCTTCCTCTTCCTCCCCAGTCCTCTTCTCCTCGTGCTGGATGGTGAGCTCTCCTTCCTGAGTGCTGGAGTTGGTCATGGAGGTGGGCTCGCTCGCAGAGTCATAGCTGGCCTCTCGCTCCATCTGTGCCAGGTACTCCCGTTGTCGCTCAGCGCGCTCTTTGTCAGCCTGCACGAAAACAATAATTGGGTTCATTTGGTCCCTACAAGAGACAAAACATTGCAAGGCTTTTTTTTTTGTAGAGTTCAACAATCTTACCCAATAATCCTCGTACTATTCCATGATTGCGGCAATTATAAGGGAATCCGAAAAGCCAGTATTAATATTAGAGGTACAATTTAATAAAAGCCGCCTGATCTCACCCATGACTCCGAGTCATCGTCCTCTTCCTGAGGCTGCATGTTTGTGTGAGCATAGTAAGAGGGCAGGTTGGTTAGTGGTAGACAGAAGCCAACACCGATTAGTGACTAGGACTCGAATTGCCCCCAAGAGATGCCACAAATGATCCCTCTTGGCACCATTCGTTCTTTCTTCTCTCCTCTCTCACCTGTAATGACTGCCTGATGAGCTGCGCCACCTCGCTGTTCTCCGGATCCTTGTCCCTCCCTATGACGAAGTTGACGATGCCAGAGGTGTTTCTGAGGACGGAGGCGGCGTAGGCCTGGGTGACGCCCACTAGAGAGCGTCCGTCAACCTCGATGATCTGGTCGTTGACGTGGATGCGCCCATCCCTCTCGGCGGAGCCGGCCGGCGTTATGGTCTTGACGAAGATGCCCAGCTTCTCCAGTCCGGTGTCTGCGCCCACCCCCATCCCGATGATGCTGAGCCCGAGTCCGTCCGAGCCCTTGCGCAGGTCCACCGGGAAGGTGTCCATCTTCTCCACGCGCTTCTCCAGCTCGTACTCAGCCGAGGCAGCCACCGGGTCGACCTCGTCGTTGCGGCGGTCGTAGTCGTCAACAGCGAAAGTGCTGAACTGCCGAATGGGGACGTCGGAGAACCTCAGTCTCGACGGGGGCTTGTAGCACCCTTCGGGGAGTTCTTCCATGGAGGAGGAGGAGTCAATGGCGGGGATCTCGAACCAGTAGTGACCATCCTCCATTACGTGGACGTCGTTCACCTCGTCGTAGAAAGCCTCCTTCGCTCTTTCCACCACAAATTCTTCTTCGCCTTCTTCCTCCGCTCCCTTTCCTGACCCATCTTCTGCCGCGGCTTTGTTGTACACTAGGTTGTCTAGCTTGTCCAGGGCACTCTCGGGAGGGGCGGCAGCACCTGCATGACCCCCTCCCAACGAACTCTTGGTCGTCCAAGAGTCGATCGAGCTTCCAATGTCCGAAGAGGACACGATGTGTTCTCCGGACTTTTCCTCTTCAAAGGGAAGCGGGGGAAGCTCCTTTTCCGGAGTGAGCAGAGCGACGACCTCCTCTGCCTGCTCGTCCGAAAGGATGCTCTCCTTCCTCTTCTCCATCAGCTCCGTGCTGAGCATTTTCTCCGCCTCCGTCGGAGTCATCTCGTCGATGGCGGCGGAAGAGGCAACGGCTGGAGACTGAGAGGGGGTCGCAGCTGTCCCCGCGGCTGTGGCTGCCGTGGGCGTTGCCCTGTTGTGTCTCTCTGCGCCCAGCGTGATGGGGGTGTTGCGGAATCCGCCCCCCGCGGTGCCCTCGTCCGTGTACCCCATCTGCCCACTTGAGATGGTCGGGTCGAAGTGGATCTCGTCCTGGAACTCGTCCGCCTCAGAGCCGGAGTCGAGCGGCACTGGAGGAAGCTGCCTATGGCCGGCGGAAGCCTCGGCTCCGACCTCCAGGGCCTCGGCCGTCTGCCGAACGCTGCTCGAGCGGGAGTTGTACTGGGCCTCTTCTTCTTCCGAGGTGGTGGCGGTGGCGGTGCTGTCCTGTCGCTGCTGCTGTTGCCTGACGGGCGAAGGGGGAAGGTGTGCTGGAACCGGCGGTCCCGCTGATGTGGTCGAAGTTGACCTGGCAGGCTTGATGACTGGGGGTCGGGGAGGAGACGTGGTGGTGGGTGATACTGCTTCGGTTGCTTTGGAATTCGAAGGCGGCGTTTCGTCCTGATTCCGCTCTTTGGTAGTGGTGCCTCTGGAAGAGGGGGCGACAATGCTCGAGGCCTCCTCGTCCGCGAACGGGATGTTGTTGCTGGCGGAGGAGGACCCGGCGGACTCGTCCGCCTCCGCCGTGAGCCTCTCGAAGGCCTCGTCGACACCCTTTACCTCAGCCGGCTCCAGGCTCCGGAAGAGCGCGTTCTCGTCTAGCTTATCCGCAGCCGGAGGCAAGCCTTCCCTGGCGAAAGAGGGAGGAGGAGCGGGAGCGGCATCGTCCGACCCTCTTTTTTCTGGTGCCGATTTCTTGTTGAAAGAAAATCGCTTCACGACGTCTGGATTCGGCTTTGGAGAAAGTAGCGGCGGCTTCGTCTGCTGCGAAGAGGTCGAATTGGGGGAGGCGATGGAAGACGGAGAGGACAATTTGGCATCTGGAAGGAAACAGGAAAGAGTGAAGAAATCAGCAAGAGTATTATTGTTCACAAGTTTACTACCCATCCATCCCATGATTCCCATCCCACAATTTTCTCCCTCACAAGTTACAAAGGCCACATTCTTCCCCTTTCCCTCCTGCTGCGTTTGACCTGACCTAACCATGCCATGCATACTAGCTGGGACGCTACGCACACGTAAGGTAATAATAGGGGGAAGAATGAGGGCGTGATCCACTCTCACTCTCTTCTCGCACGCACAAAGGCACGCTCCCATTTTCTCCCACCTTTCCCGGCCACTAGCGCAGCCAGGCAGGGAAGAACACAAACATTAATAAGCCAAATGGGGGCACCTGACTCTCTCTCCTTTTCTCACTCGGGAAGCTACACACAATGAACACACTGGAGAATGATAACGTGGCTTCTTTGTGTTGCAGCTCATCAAAAGTCTAGAAAGGGGACACTGCAAGTGACTGCAACTCATAATGCATGCAAAGCTAGTCGCAACAGAAAATAATCTTGGAATTACTCTTACCTTCAAATTTACTTCGGAAACTGCTGACCCGAGAATTAGGAACACTGGAAGGGGTTGACGAGGGGCTAGAAGTTTTTCTGCAATTGGACAAAAATCAAGATACTGATTTTTAGCCTGTACAAAGATTGAATCCTACCTTTCCGGACCAGGCTGTTGTTCCCGATCGCCCTCGTCTGAACTCTTCCAGTTTTTAAGGTACTCTTCTATGGAATCCGAGGAGGCCCCCATGCCCCCAAGTGGCCTCCTGTCCCCCGCGGGCAAGTTCAAGGACTCGGTCTCACCAGGGCGGGATTCTGAAGTAGCGGAGGAACCAGCAGGAACAGCTTCTGAGGGCGAGGCCACCAAATTGGGAGTGCTGTCGTTCTTTACGCTGGCCCTCCTGGCAGACTCCACGCTCTCCTGGGGCTTGGACGCTCCGCTCGGAAACCAGTTCCTGGGCTGCCGGCCCACTTTCGAGGAGTCGCCGTTGGCGGAGGCGAACTTGGACGACGAAGCAACAGCAGGGGCGGAAGCGGCATTCTCCTCCGTGGCCTGCTGCTTTTGCTGGAAAGACAGCCTCCTGGACTTGACGAGCCCCGTAGTTCCCGACAATCCGTTCTGAGCGGAAGTCTTGGGGGCCGGTGAGGGAGCTTCCTCCGTTAGAGCGGCGGAGATTTCTGTTTCGTGGCCGTTCACCACCTTCCCCGGGGAGGTGGAGGATACCGAAGTCCGCGACGGTCTCTGGCTGCTGTCCCCCTTGGGCGATCCGGAGAAGGGACTGCTCGACCGGGAGCGGAAGTAGGAAGACCCCGCTGCGGTCGTGCTGTTGGCTGCCGCCTTGCTCGACGCAAGGTCTTTCTGGCCGTTCTCCTCCGGCGCCCTCCCCACGCTCGCCGCCCTAGCGGTGGGACTCGTCCCTCGTCCCCGGCCGGAGGAAGCGCTGGCCGTTGCCGGAGGGGTAGCGGGCGCGTCAAGCTCCTCCGCGCTTCCAAGTTTCTCGAAAAGGGCCCGCGCATTGTTGAACCTAGTGTGGTGGCTCTCTGTTCGTGACACCGGTCGCCTGGCGCGCTCCTCCTCCTTCCTGGCCTCGGCCGCCGACACGGAAGAGAACCGTCGCGAGGGGGATGTGGTTGGCGAGGGGCTGTCGAGGCTGATGCGCTCCGGCCGCTTGGTTGCGGCCGCCGGGGCAGCGTTGGTGGAAGTGGAGGAGGTCTCCTGCCGCTGAAACTTGCTTGCGATCTGCGACACGAGGCCCTCCTTCACCCTCTTTCCAACGATGGGATTCCCCTCCGCGAGGGAAAGGGTTCTCGGAGGAGGCTGCTTCATCTGAGAATAAACGTTCGAATACAAACTGAACACCACACAAAAATGCTCAAGCTAAGTAAGAATTCGTACCTCTTTGGCCTCAAAGGTAGATTTTCTCTCCAAAACAGAGGTCTTCCGCGGAGCGTCCGAGCCCCTTTTGCCAAGTCCCACAGTCCGTACAGGACTGTACTCTGCATGCACCGACATTACGCCGAGGGAACGACCTGGAATAAAAAGGAGAGATAAGGTTGGGTCTACGCACGCTTCAATGATTCAGACTACTCTCTAAATTAAACTTTTTGGGAGAACACGCGTAGTACAGTATGTTTGCAAATTTGCCACTTTGAACTTTAGTGGGAAAATATTAGTGGTGAAAACTTTTTATGACAAAAATGGACTTATTTCTCGGCGACCATGAATGGGAAGAAGCGCATCTTTGTTCGCTGCACAACAAGTCTGGCCTGGATCAAACAGTCTTCCTAAAGGTAAGAAACCCATACGGAGGCATTCCAGAAATGGTGCTGCTGAACCTTCTGATGGCCGCTTCTCTGGTGATGACCTACCTAGGAGTCAGAACGTACGTGAAATACATGCAAGTGAAGACTGGATGTTGCTACATGATGCGCGGATCCTCCGAAAGAGATGCTCAAGGAGGCGGCGACATATCGCTATCTACCACGTTCGGCCTCGAATGGCTTCGGCTCGACCGGACCTGGTTCGAGAGGGTTTACGGTAAAAACGCCATGCAGTTTCTCATGTTTGAGCGCTACCTGCTTATCCTGCTCGTTCTCTATCTGTGCCTTGTTTGTGGAGCAATACTACCTATCAACATAAACTTTGGCGAGCTACGAGACGGAAACGAGTTCAGTAGCACCACCCTGGCCAACATGAAATCCAGCTCGCCCTATCTTTGGGTCCACGTCGTACTAGGATGGAGTTTTGCGCCGATTTCAGCCATTGTCATGAGGCGCTTTGCCACTCAGGTTCTCTCCCAGTATCATTACACTACCCAAGGGCGCGCCCTTGTGCTGGAAGGACTACCCAGGGATCTCCGTAACAGAACTGTGCTCAAGAAGTGGTTTCAACTCCGCTATCCTTGGTGTGAGGTCTCAGAAGTGTTTCTCACATTCTTTACTGGGCGGATACACAAGTTGGAGAAAATGCAGAAACTGTATCACGCCACACTGAGAGAATGCCGCCCCTGGTCCAAAATTTTGAAGCTACGGGGAAGTTGTCTCTGTGCAGGAAGTGGTTGCTGCACGGCCAGGCACACACCTGCGTTGGAATACTATAATGACAAGATTGAAGCAACGGAAGCTCACATGAGGAGCCAAAAAATAATCGCTCTCATGAAGCCCTTGGACACGGCATTTGTCGTGCTACGCAAGGAAGCTATGGCGAAGAGAATTCTGAAGTACGAGATGAACGAGAAAATAGAATCTACGGAATTCTCAATCAACTTCGCTCCGCCAGTGGACGGTAAAAAGAACAATCGCAAGGTCCAAAAAGGAGCAAAGAATTTCAAGCATAAACGCTATTTCTCTTTCAGATATCGAGTGGAAGAACATGAGACATTCGAAACGGCTGCAATGGAAAGCCTTTGTCATATATCCGATCCTACTCATCTTTCTTATATTCTGCACTACCCCAGAGTACATTACTACCCAGTTCGAAAATTTAGTTCAAGAAATTTCTCAAAACGAAAAACTACGAGTACCAATGATAGTCAAAGACTACTTGCCTGCTGTCGTGCTAATTATTGTGAGCCAACTTTGCCCGTATCTTCTTGCCTACGTCGTAATATTCCTCGGATACTGGAGACAGAGTATCATCAACTACAAGATTCTACAGCAGTCTGCTCTTTACCTTATACTAGTTGTGTTGGTTCTACCTACATTCAGTTTTCTCACGCTGAGAGCTTTCCTTGAATTTTCCTGGCATCTCGGAAGCCACGCAATGGTTTATGACTTTAAGCAGCACTGGGAATGGTGAGATGAAAAGTCATTAATCAAACTTTAATCGCTACGATGTGAAGACGGCGATTTTTCTTTCAGCATTTTTCTTCCAGAGGGAGGCGTGTTATTCAGTAGGAGCGAACAAACTACCGCGTTTTACTTTTGTTACTAACTCTACTTCTCCCCCTTATAGTAAATTATCTCATTGCCAGCGGTATATTTGGAAATGCCTTCGAAGCTATTGACGGCCCCGAGTGTCTGCCATTCTTGTGGGACTTGTGCAAGTCCAACTCTTGGGCAGAAATTCGCGCCAGGAGCCGCATGAAAAACCCAATGTGGTTCGGGGACGAGTACGCCTACATTCTGCTGCACTTCACCGTGACGGTGGCCCTGGGCATTTCAAGCCCCCTGATCGCGCCCTTCGGGGTGCTCTACCTGGCCATCAAGCACGCGGTGGACTCTTACCGCCTGCGGACCCGCGCCGTGGCCACCTCCGTCAGCATCGAGCTGCATGTGCTGGCCATCGGCTTCGTGCTGGGCGCCGCCGTCCTGCTGCAGTTCTACAACATGCTCTTCTTCAACATCCGCGTGGAGGCGGGCAGGAAGGAGGCGACGGCGCTCACCTCGGGATTTCTGGCCATCCTCAGCGGGGCAATCTTTCAGCTGCAAGTAGACAGCGGCTGGACGTGGCCCATGCCGGTCCTGCCCAGGCAGGCCAAGAAGATGGAGAGGCTGGCGGCGGCCAACGACGCCAGGGTCAACGCTATCTACAAGCCCGACATCTACGTCACCAAGGAGGACGTGGCGCGGTGGGGAAACGAGGAGGAGGAGGAGGACACGGAGGAGGAGCACCAGGGACAATTCCAACAGATCAAGAGGCGCAGGAGGCCAATGAGAAAAAGGGTCACTTTCTTCACGCCAAGGAAAAAAGATAACACAAACTAATGGAGATCTTGTGGGTAAATGGCGGGCCTACCTTGCGAGTGGTGTGACGTCCAGCACCCACAAACGGGCGAGTTGGTTTAGGCAAATGAGGGTTCCCTGCCCGGCCTCCGGGAAGAGAGAGAGGAGGACGGCTCGTCCGGGAGACGAACCGGAGGGGTTTTCCACTTGCACATTTTTTCACAGACACATAGCACTGCGGCGGCCCCGGCCCCGCACTCCGGGCTGCCGCCGGACGTCTTGGAGGCGTGCGTGGTGCCTTGCTAGTCACGGAGGCGACGGTTCCTTGCTGCTCCGCCCTTCCGACCGATCGGGCCGCACCAGAGAGACTTTGGAGTCAGGACGGGGAGGCACCAGCAGGAAGGAAGCCGCCCCAAGAAGCCCTCTTCCTCGGTTCCTCCCTCTCCGCCCTGGGTGGCCTGGGAGCAGAGAGAGAGAGAGGCCCCGACATCCACTCCCAGTCCCTCTTCTCCAGTCTCCACTCCGCCGGCGAACGAAGGGGGGCACCCAGGAAGTAACTGCGAGGGGGGCGGGGGGGGAGGGGGAGGGGGAGGGGGAGGGGGACCGCTGCCAGGGGCACTTGACACCCCGCCGCACTCACTCGCACGGCGCAGGAAAAGGCTCCGCCGCCTGTCAGAGGGGCGCCCAAGGAAGAGAGAGTCTCCTCCGGAGGCTGCTGTGTGAGGCCGCGGAGGGGACCCTGGCGCCGGGGGGGACGGGGACGGGGCAGAGGAGGCCGGCCACGGGGCGGGCGAGGACGGGGACGGACGCCGGCGGGAGGAAAACACTTTTTTGGCAGCTTTTTCTCGCTCTGTTTTCTTTCTCTCTCATTTTTCTGCTGCTGCTGCTGCTGCGGACGGAGTCTCTCGCCTGCTCCGCTCCCTTTCTCTCTCTCTCTCTCTCTCTCTCTCTCTCTCTCTCTCGCCTTTCTCTTCCTGCGCAAGAAATCCATAGAGGAACACGTGGGAAGACCATAGAGGCGCCGCCAGGATGCCCTCCTCTAGCTCTCTTCTCTCTCCTTTTCTCCTCCGCCTTCGCCTCCAGGAAAGAAGAAAGTGGAGGAGGAGGAGGAAGAAGGAAGGAGGAAGGGGCCCAAAGAGAAAAGGAGGAACGACAAGAAAACGGACACTAAAAACGTCGCTAAAATTCGACCAAACTTTTTTACCATTTGGCACAATTTATTTGGAAGGAATATATATATAAAACAGAATTGTCTGTTTGTGATGTCTGTTATATTCAACTCCATTCCAAAACGGCTTTGCTCGCGTAAAAAGGGGAGGGAGCTTGGAAGGGAGAGGAGGGAGAAGGGAAGGAGGGAGAAGGGAGGGAGGAATTACGTGGAGGGAGGGAGGGAGGGGCCCATGACGAGGAACTTTGCTTAAGGATGATGGGGAGTGAGTGAGTGTGTGGCGGTGGCGCAAGTGTCGAGGGGGCCACAAAACAGTCCGAGGGAGGGAGGGAGGGAGGCGGACGCAGTCAATCAGACCGCCTCCGATCCACCCTGGTCTGGGAAACGGCGACACATACAGTAATTACCCATCTCTGCACTGCGGGGAAAAACTTTTTTCCCTGCGCACAGGGGCAATCTTTGATGGAAATTGGGGAAGCGAGAAGGGTTCTCTCTCGTCGGTGGCGGAGGAGGAGGAAGAGACCAAATGAGTAGTTGACTCCACTTCTTCTCTTTCCCTTCCGAAGATGAGGAGACGCCTTCGCCCGACGAATGCGGGGAGGATGGGAGACGCCCGAAGAAGAAGAAGAACTCTCTTTTTTCCCCGCGGGCATCATTCCGCATATTCTTCTTGAAGGGGAGACGAAAGAGGAGAAAATATTCAACAGCTTCAAGGTTTCGCCATTCTCAGATAAATGGGCCTGACTGTGGAGAAGCGAGTATTGCATTGCGCTAGAGATTGAAATTAACAAGCCCATAAAAGGCCGGCGGGGGGAAAGAGAAACGCTGCACTACCGGTCCTCCGCCCAGATCTTCCTCTCTCGTTCCTCTACCGAACATTTTTCCGAACCGGCGGCGGCCAAATGACGCATTTCCAACCACGTAGAGAGAGGGAATGAGGGGATCATTCCTATATCGTGAGATTCCCCTTTTCTCCTCCTGCTCCAACTGTAGCAAACGGACATACTTCACCTCTTCCGATTCAGCGCCCGGGCTAGAAGCAAAAGGGGAAGAAGAAGATCTTATGACGTCTGGCCCTTTCGGTAGCGGACAGGAGATTCCCTTTCCTGCGTGCGTGCTCCTAGGGATAATGCAAGACAAGACCCCCTGTCCCATGCTGAGGTGCACCCGTTTAGATGGATGCACACAGGCAAGAGCAGGGCCTGCTCCCTCTGTTCATCGGAAAAAGTATTCGGTCGCCGAAAAAGTTTTGACAGAGGACCGAGACCTAGCTGAATCATATAAAAATAGTTGACAGGTGGGCGGTATAACTATAAGGCGACACACGATGGCTGCATTTTTTACATGTACCGCGAGAACATCAGCAGAAAAAATGAAACAACACAGTTTAACCAATGCAACAGAAAAAATATTATACATTACCATAAAGGGTTCTAATGCATCCAAGAGTCCGAAAAATCAAACCCGCCACCCTCCATGATATATACGATAGTACCGTAGCGTCAAAATATCTTTTAAAGATAAAAGGGGTCATATATTTTTTCCTGGCTACATTTCACTCAAGTGCGCAGCATTGCTGTTCAAAAGAGTACGTATATTACAGTATAGCCGTGTAATAACTACAGTACAATATAATAATTTTTTGGATAGGAATGCCCTCAGCATTTCTTTACCAGGGTGTGGGCGAGGAAAGTGGCGCTCTTGCTCCTGGGTCTCCCCTGTCGCCTGCCCTGCTTCCCCCCTGCCG